>Ga0310811_10005787_pt1 | contig 15715 bp, 14 predicted proteins | sample YCmetagenome_FD_207642 | JGI IMG/M metagenome (GOLD analysis project Ga0310811, IMG submission 207642) | Soil microbial communities from experimental microcosm in Duke University, North Carolina, United States - YC | ecosystem: Engineered > Artificial ecosystem > Soil microcosm > Unclassified ...
CAATTCCTGTCCAATGGATCGCTTAAAAGTCTGCCTGGAGGTCTCCAGAGGCGTTGAAGCACCGACAAGGAGGACAAACCATGCGGTTCCGGAATCGAAGAGAGGCGGGGCAGCGCCTTGCCAAACTGCTTGCCACGTACGCCAATCGTCCGGACGTGCTGGTGCTTGGGCTACCGCGCGGCGGTGTGCCCGTTGCGTTTGTCGTGGCCCAAAGCCTTCATGTTCCGCTCGATGTGATGATCGTCCGCAAGCTGGGGTCTCCCGGCCAGGAGGAGCTAGCCATGGGTGCCGTCGCGACTGGTGGCATCCGTGTTCTCAATGATGACGTGATTCGGTGCGCGGGCGTCTCTCCCGAAGATCTTCAGACAGCAACTGTACGCGAGCAGCGTGAAGTTACGCGGCGCGCGCTGGTATATCGTGGAGGTCGGCCGTTGCCTGATGTACATGGTCGCACGGTTATTCTCGTAGACGACGGGATCGCGACTGGCGCGACGATCCGCGCCGCGATTGCCGCGATCCGCGCCCAGAAGCCCGTTCGGCTCATTGTCGCCGCTCCTGTTGCGGCGGTTGAAACCTGCGACACACTGCGCAGCGAAGTGGACGATCTGGTGGTAGCGTACGAGCCAGATGTGTTCTTCGGTGTAGGACTCTGGTACGACGACTTCCCACAAATTACCGATGACGCCGTCTGCGCGCTGCTTGCACAAGCGTGGGATGCTGAGGCGCTCCAGGTCCAGGCAAAGGCCAGCAGCCATACACCATACCCTGGAGATTGCTGTCATCGCAGGAACAGGATGGCTTCCAATGCTCGCTGATCCCAACGGCCCTGCTCATGGCCCTGCTCATGGCCAGGTGCCGGATGAGTCCTCCAACCAGCCGCGGACGTCGTGGTGGCGCCATCCGCTGTTGTGGCTGCTGTTGGGATTGGTTATCATCTTCTGGGTCCTGCCCATGTTCAACATCTCGCTCTTCGGTACGACGCCATCACGCGCGGCCATCACCTATTCCACGTTTGTCACCCAGGTAACGGCCAACAATGTCAAATCGGTTACCATCACCGACTACTCGGTTACTGGCGTGGCGAAGACGGCGATCACATCGCAGGACGGCAAGGTTCACTCCACCCAGTTCACCACCACCGTTCCCCAATTTGGCAACGATACGCTCATCCCACTGCTCCAGCAGCGCCATGTGACCATTGATGTCGAATCATCGAATTCGGACGCCGTTAGCTTCTGGGTCAACCTAATCCTCTTTGGCATCTTACCCATTGCGCTCCTCGTGGGGCTGTTCTGGTGGATCGGGCGGCGTGCCTCGGCGGCTCAAGGAGGACTGTTCTCGTTTGGTCAGAGCAGGCCGCGGCTTTATCTTGCGAATGGCACGGCACGGACTACCTTTGACGACGTTGCTGGCGTAGATGAAGCCAAAGCCGAGCTGGTAGAGATCGTTAACTATCTCAAAGCTCCAGAACGCTATCAACGACTGGGCGGCAGAGTGCCGAAGGGAGTTCTCCTCGTCGGCCCTCCTGGAACCGGGAAGACGCTGCTGGCCAAAGCCGTAGCCGGAGAAGCGGATGTGCCCTTCCTCTCGATGACAGGCTCGGAATTTGTAGAGATGCTGGTGGGAGTCGGCGCCAGCCGGGTGCGCGACCTCTTCGAGAAGGCCAAGAAAAGCGCCCCTTGCATCATTTTTATTGACGAGTTGGATGCGGTTGGCCGCGAGCGAGGCGCTGGATGGGGTGGCGGCAATGACGAGCGCGAGCAGACGCTCAACCAGATCCTGGCGGAGATGGACGGCTTTGATCCACGACAGGCAATTATCGTTCTGGCCGCGACGAATCGCCCTGACGTGCTTGACCCCGCGCTCTTGCGGCCTGGGCGCTTTGATCGTCAGATCGTGGTTGATCGCCCTGAAAAGGAAGGCCGTAAGGCTATTCTGCAGGTACACGCGCACAAGTTACCTCTTGCAGCAGACGTGAACCTGGACCTGCTCGCGCGCTCGACAGCTGGCATGGTGGGCGCGGATCTGGCGAATCTGGTGAATGAGGCGGCGCTTGCCGCCGCCAGGCGCAATCTGACCCAGGTGAGCCAGGCGTGCTTTGAGGAGGCGCTGGATCGCCTTATGATGGGACTACATCGGCCACTGGTGATGAGTCCCGAGGAGCGGCGGATGGTCGCATTCCACGAAAGTGGCCATGCGTTGGTGGCGATGCTGACGCCTGGCGCGGATCCGGTGCATAAGGTGACGATCGTACCCCATGGTCGGGCGCTCGGCGTGACCCAGATGGTACCAGTCGACGAGCGTCACAGTTATCCCCGCAGTTATCTGCTGGCACGACTGGCTGTCGGTCTGGGTGGACGTGCGGCAGAGGAGACAATCATTGGCGAGATCACCACAGGGGCCGAGGACGATTTGCAGGCAGTAACGAAGCTGGCCCACGAGATGGTGACGCGCTGGGGCATGAGTAGCCGCATTGGCGCAATGTTCCTGGGCGCAGAGCAAGAGGTCTTCCTTGGGCGAGAGCTGGGCGTAGGTCAGCGACAGGGCTACTCTGAGCGGACCGCATCAGCTATTGATGCGGAAGTACAGCAGCTCATCCAGGAGCGCTACGTTCACGTGCAGCACTTGCTCTCTGCACATCGCGATCAGCTGGAGCGCCTAGGACAAGCACTGCTGGAGCACGAGTCGCTGGAGGAGGAGCAACTACGCGCGGTTGTCTTTGGCGCGCCCGACGCAGATGCCAACATCCCTGCTACGATGGCTCCAATGACTACGGTAACGCCTGCGTCTGAGACCTCACCTGGGAGCACGGCGTGATATCAATAGGCGCCATCACACGACATCACGACATGAGGTAGCGCTTCCAATGCCCTCACGAATTACGAAGGCTCCGAACTGCTGCCATTGGCGTGGACACCGTCTATGTTACAGGTACGGGCGTTGCGCACCATGTGACAGTCCTGTGAATTCTTCGCTCCTGACCGGTAGAAAATTGTGATACCAGCCAGATAACCTTCCAAAGAAGGTTCCAGATACAGATAACACGTATGCGTTGATGGGAGCAGTTCTATGGGTATGACACAGGGGTATATCGCTGTCGGCGTTTTTCACGAACCTACGCAGGCGCGCAGGGTGCTCGAAGAGCTGCGCCAGGCAGGTTATAGCGACGACGAAATTGGCTACCTGGCGCGCGCCAGCGCCAGAGAGCCAGATAATACGACAATCGCTTCTATCACCACCAGCGCAGCAGAGGGTGGGCTTGTTGGCGGACTGCTCGGTGCTGCGGTTGCGCTGCTGATACCAGGATTTGGCCCTGCTATCGCGGGCGGCATTTTGGCAACTACGCTCGGTGGAGCGGCTCTTGGAGCAGCGGCTGGCGGTATCCTTGATGTCCTGATAAGCCTTGAGATTCCTGAAGAGGAAGCGCGTCATTACCAGAGGGAATTAGAGGCCGGGCACATCGTGATTACCGTGAAGTCGCAGAGTGGTTACGCTGATGCGCTGGACATCTTGCGGCGCAATGGAGCCCATGAGGTCACGACCCGCTTGAGCGAGATCAATGCAGGCCCGCCAATTCGGACCCTTGGTTCTGCCGAACCCGGTGACGCAACTCTGGATACATCTGAGCGGTGAGACTGAGACACAAGACTGAGACACGACAGACTCCCACAACGGGCGTCCTTAACGCCGCGCCACCAGGTCTACCCGCCGAGACGACGCCGTAGCGCAAGCGACGCCGCTGGCCATGGCAGCGAAATCCTCAACCTGAGCAACCTGTCGGCCTCGCCGCCGCCGTCTACGCCGTCTGGTGCCTGATGATGCTCCAGCGTTTCTATCTCGACCACGAGAACCAGCGCAAGACCGAGGTTACGCAGCTACCAGCTTGAGCGCCTTCGCCAACTTCATCACCGCATTCAGCGCCTCTACGGCCTTCGGGTCGCGAGGCGTTTGTACTGGTGCGGGAGCGGGCTGGTTGGCGAAATCCTGCACCTGTGCCACCTACTGCCCTCTGCGCTCGTGCAGCTCCAGCTCCTGGGCACGGCGATAGGATAGCGGCGCTCCAGTTCTTCCACACCTAGAGCGTGATATGAACTGAAGGCCAAATGGATCAACTGAGACAGCATCAAGCAGGTGAACGCCAGAAAGGTCAGTCCTGCCAGAGGGCGTTTCGCAACCCGCTTTTCGTCCGAATCAGCCAGCTCAATCCATGCGCTGGCGCCCTTATCGCCTGCCGGGAGCAAGCTAGAGCGGCGATCAAGGCGCCCGAATTGATCCTTCAAGGACCGAACACCGTCGAAGTGGTGGGCTGCGAAGCGCCCTCACCTTGCTCATGCCCCCGTGCGGCGAGCCTCGAGGAAGAAGAAGATGTCGTCCAGCTGATGGACGGTGACCGCAAAGCCCAGCGCATCCAACAGGTGCTCTATGACGTGCAGGGGGTAGAAGACTTTCACGATGAGAAACGTTTGGCCGCTCCGTAAGGTGCGGTTGGCATAGATGGCCCCCTCTTCCGTCTCCACGCTGATCTCACGATCCTCTTGCATGGGAGCATACTGGTCCATAATCGCCAAAGAACCGCCGGGTCGAACGGCTCGGGCGACGGTGCTAAGAAACGCATCGAGCCGTTGCGGAGGCACATGTGACAACCAATTGGCGAAAAAGACCAAGTCGTACTGCTGGCTCGGCTGCCACTGGAAGAGGTCGGCTTGCTGGAACTGGACGGACGCGTTGCCCACCTTCTGCCGAGCCAGTGCCAGCATCTCTGGGGACGCGTCGATCGCGGTCAGTGCGCGACCCAGTGGGAGCAGAGCGCGCGTCCAGGTACCTGTTCCGCATGCCAGTTCGAGCATCTGCTCACATGGCCCAAGTTGCCCAAGTTGCTGTAAGAGATCCCTGGCTTGCGCAAATGCCCGTTGCAACTCTTCGGTTTGGCCCGTCGTTGCGTCGTATTCCTGAGCCATCTGACGATAGTAGGTCATCTGGGCGCGCAGGATGTGTTGATCCGCCATTTTCCCTCTCTTCTCGCGAGAAGCCCCGCTCTTCTCCCATGAAGTATAGAGCGCGTAGATTGAGGATGCTTCATAGCTCCACTCCTTCCCACACATGGGCCAGGACCAGGACCAGGCGCGGTGAGCGGATGAGGTCAGGTCGTCCGGCTTGATAGGACAAGCGCCAGAGCGTCCGCAGCAACGCCAGCAGCAACGCCAGCAGCAACAATGATTCCTCGGCATACATCCGCGGCGCTTCCCCTGGTCCAGCGGGCAGCGGCGGGGGACACCGCTGCTGGGCCACCTGCACCGCCATACAACATACCTCCAAGAGGTGCAAGCGGGTGACCAACGTCAGCGCGTCCAGATGCAGCGCTGTGGCCATTGTCCGGTGATAGGACGGCGGGGGAATCGGTACCCGCTCAGCGCGCACCGCAGGTGCCATAGGATGCCTCCTGGACGCGGGAGCAAGCCGCGCTCAGAGGTATTCTACGTCTCTTCCCTCAGTTGGGAAACGCCCTCGGATTACGATAAAACGAGTCTTCTTCGCCGCGATGCTACTCCTCATTGAGTCATTGAGTCATTGAGTCATTGAGGAGCGCCAACCATGGGCGCTCTCATGTGGTGAGCGTGCCAGATTTCCGAGTGCGGCTCGTCTCCCACGACGACCGCTGTTACAGCAGATACCCGCACCTAGCGCGGGCGAATCTGGCCAGACAAACCCGATAGGACAGCATGGTTGCGATGCGAGCGGCAGCGCGAGTACCGCGCCGCTGCTGGGAATTGCCATTCCCGAAGATGGTTCCCCTGCCACCTGATCCCGCGCACTCGCCAAGAGGCGAACGTCGCTACGTATTTTCTAGTAGCGTTCTGGTCATTTCGGGTGAGTGGCCGAGGTTGGCGCGTAGTATAGCGGTAGTCTGCTGTGCTGTCAAGCACCGTTTCGCCGCTTCCGCCCGTAAATTACACTTTGTGCGGATTTCAGCCCCAAAGAGGGCCGACTTCACCATTGTCTTGAAACGTTGGCTGTCAATTGTGGCCGCGCGGATCCAGTGGCGATCGACATGCCCTCGCTCGGCTCGGTCAAACGCAGCGCAGTAGCACTACTGCTTATAGATTGGTAGTTGCCGCATGTCGAAACGCATTAAGGGTGTGGACGTGGCGTCGGTGTGCCATGTGCAGGTGGCGTTTTCTGCGGCGTCGCGCGTGGTGACGGCGATGCGCCAGGGTGGGGCGTATCTGTTGCCGTGGCCGTTGGTCCCCCTGCCGCCGTGCCAGTTGGCGTTGAGCCATTCGCTGGTGGAACAGTCGGTTGCGATCCCCCGCTCCCTGCGTTGGGAGATGACGTAGTGGTGGGACCCGTTAACGGATTCGATCCGCCAAGCAGGCTGCTCAATGCTCCTGACTGCCCGGTGGCCGCGCTATTGGACTGTGGAAGGAGGTTACTCCCAAAGAGAAGTAATGCCACCAGCGCTGCCGCCACGATGGTACCCGTCATGAGCCTGCGTTCGAGGACGCCTTCTCCTACGTCGTATGCACGCGCGCGCCGCTGCGCCTCGCGCGCCTGGCCTTCGCTCTGCAAGCTCAGCAGGCAGAAGCTCGGTGCTGTCAAGTAGGTTAACCCCTGTAAAAGTGCCAGGAACGCCAGTCCAAAACTCGAGGTACCCACCAGCCACCAGGGCGTTGCCAGCGCGGAGTGTATCAACGTTGTCGCGCTCTCACCGTGACTCAACTGGCCAAGAATGCCTGGCAGATTCTCCACGAACAACCCGGCACTGAGTGCCAGACACGCTATAGCCAGCACGGTTTCAACCGTGGTGCTTCGTAACACTTGCAAAAGGTGGGTGCGTCCTTCCTTCGGTGTGCGTAGAAAGACACCACGCTTACGCACCAGCCCTTGCACGCTGGCAAGAGTCACCACCCAACCCAGGCTCCACATAATGCCGACTGCGCTGAACGCCTCTAGCCAGGTACAGCGTCTCGTGGCGCGCAAACCCCAGAGCGCTCGTAATAGGCTTGTCATCCAGAAAGCCAGGGGTAAGAGAAGCAACGGGCCGCCCAACACTGGCAGATGCAAAGGATGTCCGAGGAGATACAGCCAACCAGTGCAAAGCAGGATGGTCGCGAAGCCGAATGTGAGGGCATCGCCATACCATTGCAGCCCGCCCAGCAGATAGTGATAACGCTGCGCCCCGGTCAATCCAGGGGCCTCCCAATGCTGGCGGTCGCGTGCGCGTGGGCGGCGAACCCATGGTAGCAGCGCTGCCCAGTGCTTACGCAGAATCTGAATGCCACCAAAACACCAGCGAAAACGCTGTCGTTTGAGGGCGTCGAACTCAAGGGGCATCAGGCCGCGCCCATAGGATTGATTCACAAAGCGCCCCTCATACCCGCGCATGAGCAGTCGCAGGCTGGCTTCGGCGTCTTCGGTGATGCACCACTCGTCCCATCCACCGATCTCGCGCAAGGCTTCAGCCTGAATAAGACCCATCGTGCCGCCAAAGATAATTGCGTTGCGCTCGTTGCGACTGGGCATGCTGAGATCGAAGAAATAGCGGTAGGAGTGATAGCAGGCACGCTGATACAGCGTACTCTCTGGACGGTAGTCGCGATAGTCTTGAGGCGTTTGAACGAACGCGACATTGTCATCAGCGAAATAGGGGACGAGGTCGTGCAGATAGGTTGGCTCGACGACATAGTCGGCATCGATCACGCCGATGAGCTCAAACTCAAGTGGAGTCATCGCCAGGGCATAATTGAGCGCGCCGGACTTGAAGCCCGGCCAGTCTTCCAGGTGGAGGAAGGTGAATCCGAGCCGGTCGCAGAGCGCCTCCAGCGGCTCCCAGACCTCGGGGTCACGCGTGTTGTTATCGACCACGAAGACCTGGTACGCATCGCGCGGGTACTCCAACTGCGCCAGTGCCCATAAGGTCTCTTCGACCAGTTCTGGCGGCTCCTCATGACAGGGGACATGCAGCGCAACAAGCGGTGGCCTATCAAGCGCACCCGTCTCTGAAGCGTCATCCCAAATTGTTGGATAGTGCTGATCACGGTCATCGTGTGCCGTGCCACGCGATGAAGACTTCTTGGGTGGACTGAGCCGCTGGGGACGCGCTTCTGGATGACGCCAACGACGGCGACAGACCACATCAATCAGTTCGTGTGAATAGGAAAGCGTCAGGACAATGGCGACGCATTGCATAGCCAGCAGCATCAGACCGAGGAGTCGGCCGGCCAAACTCGCTGGCACAAAGAGTGTAATGACGGTCGCAACACCCAGGTACAGCACGCTTGTCTCGGCAAGGAACAGCCAGGCGACGTGGCCCACCGGATTCCAATCTCGGAAGAGGGCGATGAGCGTGAGAGCGGGCATAATCCCAATCGCTACACAGACGATTACCTCATTGCGTGGGATGCCGAGTTTGACCGCAAGCAGGCCGCCGGCACACTCGATAGCGAGCGCCAGCAGAATCGAGACGAACGGTGCCGGGCCACCGGCTTTACGTCCAATGGTAAGGAGGATCACTACCGAGAGGAGCAGCCAGAGGAGTGCCAGTATGAGCGCGTGAAAGAGCATCATCACCCTCCCAGACAGTATGTGGTCGCGCAGACCACTGCTCTCCCACTATCGCAACAGAAGGACGGCGTACAGCACCGCGCTGCCAACCAACATTGCCATAGCACTCTGCCCAAGTGCCGCGAGCAGCTGTATCCGTTCCCAGGATGCCTCCGCTGGAAGCGCTTTCCAGTCTCCTGACGCCTTTTGGCGTCGTTGCCACCGATGAATGCGTCTTGAAAGGCGCGCTAATCGTATCAGTGCTGCCAGTACGACGACGGCGCCAAGTGCAGTGCCTACAATACCGCCGAATACAGCACCGACTAGCGCGTACACTGACCAGCGCACCAGACGCTCGCTTGCGGTGCGACGCCGTGGCCGTGGAGTGGATGGATCCATGAAGGCCCGCCGTTTCGGGACGCGTGTTGTGCGATTGCCCCATGGGTCACCTACGAGATAGTCAGTATCATCCTCTTCCAGAAAGCGAGCGATGAGTGGCCCTATAATCACTGGCGCGGTGTTACCATGTGATGCACGTGCGTGCGAGGGTTGGATGGGTTGGGGAGGGTGATTGCCGCGCGATCTCTGCGCCATGACCTCTCACAGTCCTCACTGGTGATCAAAACCGACAGCTATTTTTTAGGCTAGCAGCGACTTTGGAGCCTGTCAAGAAATGCAGACAATCTTCCCCTGTCTCAGCCCAATTGAACGGTGATTGGTAGGAGTTTCAGAGCGCCCTTATATCCGTATGCTGCAGCGGCTGGTGATGAGTGTTGGGTATGTCTAGGAGCATGTGTTCGTTGAATTGAGGAGGGGGCTGCATGAGGCTCATACAGGACATGCGCGTTGAACGTCTGGATCACCTGGCGTCGTGGCGGTGATGGGAAAGTTCTGCGAGACGCTCTACCGAGTTGCTGATTCAGGCGGCGAAACGTGAGTGCCAACAGTTCGCGGACACACAAATAGGCGATCTGACCACACCTGACAAAGGTGACCAGACCGCCGCTGTTAGAACGCTACATGCACGTAAACGTGCACATGCCCGACGGAGACTGTACTACACCTATGCGCAGCCCGTGAACTTGAAGCTCGCGATCCGCGTGGCCCAGTTGAAGCTGCCGTTGGCTGGTAAGTACTCGTTGGTGTACCAGAAGGTGCAATCATCGACGGGATCGATCTGCATCGCGCTGTAGTCGCCCCAGCGGTGCAACGTCCCGGCCTCCGAGAACTTCGCGAGCGGCACAACCTGGACGAACCCGTATCGCCATGATGGGCGCGATGGGGGTACGCTACGACGGCGAAACTGGTCTCTACTGGACGAGCGTCCACACGTACGATCCGGCGCTGGGCCGCTTCCTCAGCCATGGCCCACTCTACTTCCAGGATCTTCTAGCGCCTACGTCTGAACCACGTTGAGCGCTTTCGCCAGTTCGAGCACCGCATTCAACGCCTCCGTGGCCTTCGGGTCGGGAGGCGTTTGTGTTGGCGCGGGCTGGCTCTGTAGCTGCTGCTCCAGTTGGGCGACATGCGCGTTCGCCGCGGCTAACTGCTGCTCCAGCGCGCGGATGTCCTGCCCGACATAGATCACGTAGACGTTCCTCGCTTGCGTCCAACCCAGCGAGGTCAGCCGGAAGTCCTGCCGTGACCCCGGCCCTATCGCGGCGTTGCCCGGCTCGATGCTGCCTGACGATACCACCTGCTCCGCAGCCAGCGGCCAGTTCTTAGCGTCCCAGCTCCGCGCCATGATATAGTCTCGGAACCCACGCACCACCGGCACACCGTTGGGCGCTACCAGTGTCTTGCCGTCGTCTTTCCAACCCGAAGGTATCACTGCCGTCTCCTTTGCTGCTGGCATCTTCGTGCCAACCCATACCTCGCCGTCGAGCAGACGCGCCGCCCACCAGCTATCGCTTTCATCCTGCCAGAACCCACCCCAAGGGTTCATGACTCGTATCATCCCCGGCCCGACGCCACAGGCGAGGCCAACATGCGACGGCCCGCTGTATGTCCGTGGGTTCGAGGGAGCCGTGCCCCAATTCGAGGGCATGGTGACAATCACGCCATGCCCCTGCGGCACATGCCAGTGAATCTCATCGATGAGCTCGGCCTGCGTTGGATGCGCCACCCGCGTCATCTGGATACCGAGGCGAGCCATCGTATCGACGAGGTTCTTCTCCGATGCCCCACCGAGATAGCCCTGCCCATAGGTGCTATCCATATTCTTGATCTCATCGCCGTAGTACGGCTTGCCCAGGTAGGCCGTGGCGAGCGCGGCGTTGGAGGCGAACACACAGTTCTTGCGCGCGTTCTCGTCGGGCTTGCCGTCGAGCGTCGGCTCTTTGAGCTGGTTCAAGAGCGGCACGCCCGGTATGGTGTAGGTGATAGTCATCGAAAGTAGCCCTCCGGCAATTCTGGCTTGGGTCGGACCAGCCTGCCCATCTCGTGCAGGTAGGCATCCACCGCCGTCGCCTGTCCCAACTCGCTGCGCAGCGCATATCTGAGCGCATCGAGCGCGTGGTCACTCTGTTTGATCGGCTCCTCGGCGGGGTCACGTTTGGCTCGTTCGGTCGTGGCGTAGGCGTAGCTGCCGAACTCGGCGATGGTGTTGACGCACTTCGGGTCGATATACAGCCCGCGTGTCCCGTCCCCTCTGAGCGCGAGCAGCGATGTGACGGTCTGTATCCCCGCCCGCACACTGCCAGCGCCCTTCTGAACGGCGCGTACGCGACATTGCAGGCCAGCGCGAGCGAGCGCGTTATTGGCGCCGTCTATCGCTTCGGGGCGGCGTCGGCGTACCATACGGCCACGTTGTACTGTTTGGTGAGCTTGACCAGCGCGGGCCGCACGATCTCTTCCTGGCTGGCCCGGCGCTGGTAGAACTCATCCAGCTGCCACGCCCGTTTGTCACCATCCAGCCCGAAGACCAAGAGAGCGGTGGGGTTGGTATAGCCCCAATCTATACCACCCACCACGCGACTAAAATCAGCGCCACCATCCGCCTGACGGATATGTCCCCCCGGCGTGACATCCAGCTGATACACCAGCCCATCGAAGGCGACGAACAGCCCCTCGATCTCCTGATCGGCGAACGCTCCGCTGTAGCCCAGGTCTTCGATGTACTCTGGCGGCAGGTTGTGCGCGTTGGCCCGCGTACTCGCCCGGTAGAGCGCATGGTGCGCCTTGGGGTCGAGCTCAAAGTCTCTGGCGAAGCCGTCTCGCCCCTTCGGCGTCCCGGTGGCCCACCCTGCCGTCTGGTAGCCCGACTGGCGCAGGCGCGCTTTGAGCATCTGCCAGGCGTAGTAGCCCGAGAGCGGCGCTTCATCCAGCCAGAACCAGGCGAGGTTGACGGCGCGCAGTCTATCCGGCGCATCCGCTGAGCGGAAAAGGATCTCACTCCCGTTGCGGAGCACCAGATGCTTGTCCGTCTTGTTGTAGGTGGCGATCAGCGACTCTGGCAGCAACTCGAAGAAGGTCCGCAGCGAGGCGTCCCGCAGCAGCGCATAGGTGGGCGCGCAGATCAGGCCAAGGGAGCCAGGATGCTCCTGTGAGCGAATCACCGCACGCAGCGCGCCGCTATACGTCTTGCCTGCGCCTACCCCACCGACGTAGAACGAGAACCGTTCCGGCGAGAAGACGAACTCATACTGCTGAGGATTCAGACTGATGTCCCGCCTATCCCGTTGCGTCGCTTTGGATCTGTTGACTGACGACCTTGTCACTGGCGCACGGCGCGCCCGTTGGACTGTTCCGACGCTAGCCATGCGCTTCACCATCCGACTGCGACTCAGACTGAGGCGCTGAAATGGCCCGATTTGCGCCTGACAGCCTCACCACATCATCCTGGCTGAGCTTTTGGATGCGGAATACCGCCCCACCGTCAATATCAAGCATGCCCTCGTACAGCCCTTCGAGCCGCGCGATCTCTTTCTCAGCGTCGAGGATGATGCGCAGATACTGGCTGCGCTGGGACTGAAACCGTATGGAGGCGTTCGACGATTGCCCACGCGATTTTGCGTCCTGTGCGTCCGAACCGTCCAGCGCCAGCGCCAGCACCTGCTGTTCGCGCTTATCGTCCTCGTCATGGTCGGCCCACGCCTGCTCTTGCACTCGCCGCATCCGTCCGACCGCCCCGTCGAGCTTGCGCGCGTTTGACCGCTTGCGCTCAGCGGCAATCTCCGCGTATGACTGGTTGATGAGCCGCGCCACCGTCGCACGATTGACGCTCAACGCATCAGCGATCCGCGTCTTCGGGATGCCACGCAGGTGCATCTCCCACATGCGCGCGCGAGCGTCTTCTGCGACATGCTGATACTCGCTCGCTTGCTGTGAAGCTTGCTCCTGGTTGGCCGTTGTTGGCTCGGCTATCGCCTCGCGCTCTCTCTTGCTACTGCTCTTGCGCGCTGTCATATCGCTATGCTCCGGCCCCAGTATGAGCTGCTGCATTGCCCTCGTCTGTTATCGGCTGCCCTACCGCATCGCGTTTCGACTTCGGGACATAGTTCTGATGCTTGAACCATGACGAGAGAGGGAAGGCGATGTACCACTTGCCGCCGACTTCATAGCGCAGCCACAGCCCCGCCTCAGCGATAAGCATAAGCGCCTGCTCAACATCTCGCGCCGTCACATCCAGACCAGGGCAGACGAGCAGCTTGCACTGGCGAGGATCGCCTGTCATGCGTCCCCAATCGTCGGCGTGCGGGATGGACCACGTGTAGAGCAGGAGCGGCAGCGGGCCATGTTCCGCCAACTCCGCCACCTGCGTATCCGTGCTAATATCCGTGCTGATGGAGCGATGCCTGCTCATGCGTCCGCCTCACGATCACCGTCTGCCGGATCGGAGAACGAGTAGAACCGACGTGAGAGCGCAGACATGTACAGCGCGCCATCTATCTCCCGGCTCAGCGCATCAACGAACCCCGCCTTGACGAGCTCATCCATCAGCCGCACAACGTCATCAAGCGGCAGCGAGCCATCATCGGCGATCACCGAGAGGTCAGGAACCCTATGGTGGTCATCCACCAGAAACGGCAAGCGTGTCCACAGTCCAAACGCCGCTGCGCTCAGGGCGTCAAACTCCGGCGTCTTACGAATGTCCGTGTTGATCCATACCGACTCGCGTCGAGCAGCCATAACGACACCATCCCCGCCATCTATCTCTATTTCGAGAACAATCGTTCTAACCCGATGAATAGCGTCTTGACAGTCTAATTGACGGTCTAGCGCAGATAGCCGCTGATAGACACTGATAGAACCGAGGGCTGCAAACCGGGGAAATATGGGCGCTCATGCAAACGGGGATAGAGCAGGAAAGGCAAGAAAGCGGTCTTGAAAACCACTAGGCGGAAACGCCTCCTGGGTTCGAATCCCAGTCCCTCCGCCCACAATATGCTGTGATAGCCAGCGGTATCAGGTCAGGCGGCCCGATACCGCTTCATTGTTTGCGCGCTGGACGAACTACCTCCTGGTACGATACAGTCCGCATGGGAAGCGGAATGACGTTCCCCTCGCTGGCGTGTGTTACGATGCTTGATAGTGCGTGATAGAGAGACATGGAGGCGCGCGGCTGTGGCGATTACCATCACGGTCAATGGGAAGCAGCACGAGGTGGCGGCGACGCCAGATACGCCGCTGCTCTATGTGCTGCGCAACGAATTGGGGCTGAACGCGCCGCTCTTTGGCTGCGGGCTGGAGCAGTGCGGCGCGTGCAAAGTCCTGCGCGGGGCAGAGGCAGTAATGACCTGCATGCTTCCGGTGGGCGAGGCGGACGGCGCGCGCATCACGACGCTGGAAGGGCTGGTCGAGGATGGTGAGATGCATCCTGTCCAGCAGGCGTTTCTCGACGAACAGGCCGCGCAATGTGGCTATTGCAGCAGTGGCATGATTATGACCATCGCCGCGCTGCTCTGGGCAACGCCACACCCCACCGACGAGCAGATTCGCACGGCGCTGGATGGTAATCTCTGCCGCTGTGGCTCGCATGCGCGCGTTCTGCGGGCCGTCAGGCGGGCCGAGGCGCTGATGTGGGGAGGTGACAACTGATGTCTGACACACCTCCCACCAGCCCTACCAATCCCAAGAATACCAGTTCGGCAGGTCAGCAAGCGCCTGCTACGCCCGCCGCTGGCGCGCGTTCCTTCTTCGGCGCGGCGTCTCAGCAGCTCGACGACTGGCTGGCCATCGAGCCAGATGGCACAGTCACCGTCTACAGCGGCAAAGTGGAGCTGGGCACCGGAGTGCGCACCGCGCTGGCGCAGATTGTCGCCGAGGAATTGGATGTCTCGCTCGAACGCATCCATATGGTGATGGGCGATACGGCGCGGACGCCAAACGAGGGCTATACCGCGGGCAGCATGACCGTGAAATCCAGCGGGATGACTCTGCGGCGGGCGGCGGCGACCGCGCGCCAGCTCTTGCTGGAGATGGCGGCGGCTGAGCTGGGCACGTCTCCCGATGAACTGGCTGTCCACGATGGTGTGATAACGCCACGCGGCGCCACGGGGCCACGAGTGACCTTCGCCGGTCTCATGGCTGGCGGGCGCTTTGAACGCCCGATCTCGGCTACAGCGCCTCTGAAGAAGCCGGAGGAATACCAGGTTGTCGGCGCCTCCGCATCTCGACTCGACCTTCCTGCCAGATTCACGGGCCAACCTTCGTTCGTCCATGATCTGCGGCTGCCTGGCATGCTCCATGCGCGCGTTGTGCGCCCGTCCGCCGCTGGGGCCAAGCTCATCAGCCTGGATGATACAGCCGTACAGAGTGCGCGTGTGGTGCGATTGGGCGATTTCGTCGCGGTGGTGGCCGAACGTGAGGAGGCGGCGGTTCGCGCGGCGCGTAGCCTGCAAGCTAGCTGGGACACCTCGTCTGACCTGCCCGCGATGGAATCGCTGCACGAGTCGTTACGCCACGAGGAGGCTGCTGAGCGAGTCGCGGCTGCCAGCGGCTATGCCGAGGCGGCGATCCAGCGAGCGGCGATACAGCTCAGCGCAACATATACCATGCCGTTCCAGGCGCACGCCTCAGTTGGGCCATCCTGTGCGGTGGCGGCCTTTGATGGCGAGAGCCTGACCGTCTGGTGCGCCACGCAGGGCGTCCATCCACTACGCGCGGCGCTCGCCGGTCTCTTGCGGCTGCCAGAGGAGTGCGTGCGAGTCATCTACATCGAGGGATCTGGCAG
>Ga0310811_10005788_pt1 | contig 15714 bp, 12 predicted proteins | sample YCmetagenome_FD_207642 | JGI IMG/M metagenome (GOLD analysis project Ga0310811, IMG submission 207642) | Soil microbial communities from experimental microcosm in Duke University, North Carolina, United States - YC | ecosystem: Engineered > Artificial ecosystem > Soil microcosm > Unclassified ...
GGGGTTAATGAGCGTCGGTGATCATCACGGTGCCTACCGTGGTGTTGGTCGCCTCGTCGATGAGGATCAGGCCGCCGGTCAGCCGGTTGCGCGAGTACGCGTCGACGAACAGGGGCTGCGTCACCCGCATCCTGATGCGGCCGATCTCGTTCAGGCCCAGCTGGGTGGCGGCTTCGTCCCGGTGCAGGGTGTTGACGTCGATCCGGTAGAGCAGCTCGCCAACGATGCCCTTGACGGTCCGCGTGGTGTGCTTGACGATCAGCCGTGACCTTGGGGTGAGCGGGCGGTCCGAGCTCATCCAGCAGACCATGCCCTCGATGTCCTGGACCGACTTCGGCCGGTTGTTCGGCCTGCAGATCATGTCGCCGCGGGAGATGTCCACGTCGTCGTCGAGCAGCAGGGTCACCGACATGGGCGGGAACGCCTCGGCGACCTCCTTGCCCGCGAGCTCGATCTTGCTGATCCGTGTGGTGAACCCGGAGGGCAGGTGCAGCACCTCGTCGCCCGGCTTGAGCACGCCGCCGGCCACCTGGCCCGCGTACCCACGGTAGTCGTGCAGCTCGGGATCACTGCTCGCGTGCGGCCTGACCACGTACTGGACGGGGAACCGCACGTCGATGAGGTTCCTGTCCGACGCGATGTGCACGTGCTCCAGGTGGTGCAGCAGCGACGGGCCGTCGTACCACGGCATGTTCGCGCTCCGCTCGACGACGTTGTCGCCGTTGAGCGCGGAGATCGGGATGAATGTGAGGTCCTGAATTTCCAGCTTAGTAGCGAACTTCGAAAACTCATCGCAGATGTCTTCGAAGACTTGCTGATCGTAGCCGACCAGGTCCATCTTGTTCACCGCGAGCACCAGGTGCGGCACCCGGAGCAGGGTGGTCAGGAAGGCGTGCCGCCGCGACTGCTCGTTGAGCCCGTTCCGCGCGTCGACCAGGATGATGGCCAGGTCGGCGGTCGAGGCGCCGGTGACCATGTTCCTGGTGTACTGAATGTGACCAGGGGTGTCGGCGATGATGAACTTGCGCCGCGGGGTGGCGAAGTACCGGTACGCGACGTCGATCGTGATGCCCTGCTCCCGCTCGGCCCGCAGGCCGTCGGTGAGCAGCGCGAGGTTGGTGCTCTCCTCGCCGCGGTCCCGCGACGTGCGCTCGACGGCCTGCAACTGGTCCTCGAAGATCGCCTTCGAGTCGTAGAGCAGCCGCCCGATCAGCGTGGACTTACCGTCGTCGACCGAGCCGGCGGTGGCGAACCGCAAGATGTCCATTGAGACCCCTCTTTTTGAACGTTCTGGGTGTATGGCTGCCCAACCAGGGCCAAAAAAGAGGAGTCTTAGAAATAGCCCTCTCGCTTGCGGTCTTCCATCGCGGCCTCGCTGGTCCGGTCGTCGGCCCGCGTCTGGCCGCGCTCCGTGATCCGGGTCGCGGCGATCTCGTCGATCACTTCACCGACCGTCTTCGCGTTGGACACGACCGCGCCGGTGATGGTCATGTCGCCCACCGTCCGGTAGCGGACCGTTGCCGTGAAGGTCTCCTCGCCTTCCAGCCGCGGCAGGTACTGGTTGTCGGCCAGCAGGATGCCGTCGCGCTCGAACACCACCCGCTCGTGGGCGTAGTAGATGGACGGGATCTCCAGGTTCTCCCGCTCGATGTAGGCCCAGACGTCAAGCTCGGTCCAGTTGGACAGGGGGAACACCCGGATGTGCTCGCCTTGCCTGATCCGCGTGTTGTAGAGGTTCCACAGCTCGGGGCGCTGGTTCTTCGGGTCCCACTGGCCGAACTCGTCGCGGAACGAGAAGACCCGCTCCTTGGCCCGCGCCTTCTCCTCGTCACGCCGCGCGCCGCCGAAGAGCGCGTCGAACCGGTTGTCTTCGATCGCGTCAAGCAGGGTCACGGTCTGCAGCCGGTTCCTGCTCGCCCAGCGGCCGGTCTGCTCGACCGCGCGGCCCTGGTCGATCGATTCCTGGACGCTGGCGACGATCAGCCTTACGCCCAGCTCGTTCGCGCGCTTGTCGCGGAAGTCGAGCACTTCAGGGAAGTTGTGGCCTGTGTCCACGTGCATGACCGGGAACGGGATGTGGGCCGGCGTGAACGCCTTCGCGGCGAGCGCGAGCATGACGATCGAGTCCTTGCCGCCCGAGAACAGCAGCGCGGGGCGCTCGAACTCGGCGGCGACCTCACGCATGATGTGGATCGACTCGGCCTCGAGGACGTCGAGCTGGGACAACAGGTAATCAGATCGCATACGTCGCTTCCCTGATGGCGTCGAGCAGGACCGGCGCGATTGCCGGCCGGCATACGAGGATATCTGGCAGGAGGGGGTCCTCCTGGTTGTATACGACGCCACTGCCGTCGATACGGCTTACGTGGAAGCCACGCTGGCGTGCCACCGCGACCGGGGCGGCGGTGTCCCACTCGTAGAAGCCGCCTGAGTGCAGGTACACGTCGTTCTCGCCCATGATTACCGTGGCGACCTTAGCGCCAGCTGAACCACACGGCACCAGTTCGGCGTTCAGCCGTGCGCCGACTGCCTTCACCAGATCGCTCGCCCGGGTGCGGCTGACGACCATCCGTAGCGGGCGGTGCGTTTCCGGATCGGGCTGGGTCGATCGCTCCGCGGCCGCTTTCCCGCTGGTTGCGAGCACCCGGTCCTGCGCCGGCAGCGCGACCGCGCCGGCGATCAGGTTCCCCTCGCTGCCTTCGGCGTTCCGTGCCCAGAGTGCTACGTGGACCGCCCAGTCGGTGCGGCCCGGCTCGCCGAACTCACGGGTGCCGTCGAGCGGGTCGACGATCCAGACGCGGTCGGCGGACAAGCGGGCCTTGTCGTCGATGCCCTCTTCCGACAGGATCGCGTCGTCGGGCCTGACCCGCGCCAGCTCGGCCATCAGGAACTCGTGAGACTGGCGGTCCCCGGCATCGCGCAGCGCCTTTGGGTCGCCGCCCTTGGCGCGCAGGTCGAGGAGCAGCTTGCCAGCACGCTCAGCCAGGTCAGCGGCCAGCGCGTGGTCGTCAGATAGGGGCACGTGATGAGCAACGACCGTCAAGGCCGCAATCTTCCGGGGCAGAAGAATTAGGGTGTCGTTCATGGGCGAGGAAAGCGGCAGCAGCGCGGCTTTCCACGAGCTGCCGATTGCCTGGGAGCACACCGGAGACGGGGAACTGCCCTACCGAGCCACCGTGGATGGCGTCGAATTGCTGCTGCGCGTCAACGATTTCCCCGCCGAGCCGCTTTACACCCTCCTGGTAAAAGGCCAGGTCCAGCGGGACCTCGAGGACTGGCCGGCGCACTGGGTCAGGCCCGGCACCCCGGCGCACCTGCTCCGCGCCGCCGGCGCTGCCCAAGTCCGGCGCGGCCGCATCGATGCGATCGTGGCCGCGGCCTGGGCAACCGAGCTGTGCCTGCTATCACGCGGCCAGGCAGCCGCCGTGGTCGTGGCACTGGGCCTACCGGGAAGCCTGGACGGCTGGACCGGGTCGTGGCGCCTGACCCCTCCGCCTCGGGGTACCAAACGGTTCGCGATCTCCGAGCAAGGCGACGACGTGTTCACCGTCGAGATGACGCTGAGCGCGCCCGGGCCAACCCGCGCCAACCTGAACGCCATCCTGGGCCCGGGCGGCGACGTGGTCCGCGTCCACTACGACCAGCCCTACCCTGTCTGCTACCGGGTGACCGTCCCCGATGCCCCGTACACGTGCGACGTCTTCGCGTACTTCGCCACCCGGCCAACTCCAGAGACGGCGGCAGACCGCGTGATGTTCCGCCGCCAGCCGCAGCGCTAGCGGCATACCGAATTTTGGTGGGACAAAGCGGACGAGTCCCCCACGGTGTTACGCGTTGACCAGCTTGGCCTCTGGTGCCAGCGCGGCTGCGATTCGTTCGCAGCGTACGGGGTCGACTGTGAGCCCATTCTGTAGTCCCCAGAGCCAGTAGTCGATTGACCGCACGAAGCCCCAGGCGACCGCCTTGGCCCGGTCCAGGTGCCCGTTTTCGACGATGACGCCGAGTAGGCCGGTGATGGCTTGAGAGTCGGGGAGTTCGTCGGCCCGGGTCCAGAGCAGTTCCGCCACCGATCGCTCGGGGGCGCCTGATGCGGCAACCGGGTCGATCGCCGCCCATGGTTGCTCAGGTCGCTGGGTTGCGAGGACGTTGCCGTAGTGCAGGTCGGTGTGGACCATCATTCGCTGCGGGTCTTGGGCCAGGGAAGCGGCGAGGCCGGCGGCTAGCGTGACCCAGTCGGCGGGAACCGGGTCGTGTAGCGACCGCTGGCGTGCTGAGATCGTGGTGGCGAGTTCGTCGGCGGTGTCCTGCAGCGCAGGGAACGTCGCCGCGGGAGCCTCGATGGCCAGCGTGCGGATCAGGGTGCCCGCGACGGCAGCGGCCTCGATCACAGAGAGTGCGGTCAGCGACCGGGCAGCGTCAAGGTGCTCCAAGAGCAATGCGCCGCGCGACGCGTCAACGGACACGAGTTCGACGGCGCCCCGTCCCTGCCAAATCGCCAGTGCGCCCGCCTCACCCTGTGCCCTGCCAGGTGGCCAGGTCAGCTTGAGTGCGAGCGGTCGATCACCTTGAAAGGTAGACAGGACAACCGAGTTGAAGCCGTGCCGGAGTTCTTCGCCCGCAATAGCGAGACCCCACCGGTGCGCAAGGCCGTCGGCCAAGGACGGCAGGGCGGCTATCCAGGCCTTTCCCGCCGCTGAGCCGACAGGGCCGAAGTCGGTCGCGGCGAGCGAGCCCAGAGCCGCTACCGGCACGATCACTTCCACCGGCACCATCCTGGCGTCTTACGGCCGAGAGGTATACCGAGTTTTGGTTACGCCGGGTCTATGTGGTATTCGTTCTGGGCTTCTACCAGGCCCTTGGCTAGGAGGGCCTCGACTGCGTCGGCGCAGCGGTCCAAGGCGAAGGGGAGTTCCTTGCGCTCGGTCGTGGAGAAGTCCTTGAGGACGAACGCGGCGGCGTCCATACGGCCAGGGGGACGGCCGATGCCGAAACGGGCGCGGTAGTAGTCGCGGGTGCCGAGCGACTGACTGATGGAGCGGAGGCCGTTGTGGCCGTTGTCGCCGCCGCCGAGCTTGAGCCTGACCGCACCGAAGGCGACGTCTAGCTCGTCGTGTATTACCAGTAGCCGTTCTGGAGGAAGTTTGTAGAATCCTGCCAGCGCGGAAACGGGACCACCGGACAGGTTCATGTAAGAGTGCGGCCTGGCCAGTGTCACCGGCTGGGCCGCTAGGCGGCCCTCGGCGATGTCGTTGCGGGTGCGGTGGGCTTTAAAGCGGGCGCCGATGCGTTCGGCGAGCAGCGCAAGCACCATCGCCCCTGCGTTATGCCTGGTGCCCGCGTACTCCGGACCCGGGTTGCCCAGGCCGACGATGATCCAGCGGTCGTCAGGCATGTTTGGTCCCAGCGTGCCGACGGGACGCGCACGCATGCAGCGCCCCGTCGGGTTGGCGTGGTCTGGTTACTCGGCCTCAGCCTCGGCGGGCGCCTCAGCGGCCTCGCCTTCCTCGGCCTCAGCCTCGGCGGCCTCGGGCTCCTCGCCCAGGTCAACGGTCGGCGCGGCGATCACGTGCAGGACCAGGGCCTCCGGGTCGGTCACCAGCGTGGTGCCGGACGGCAGCGCGATGTCTGCGGCGTGGACGGCCGTGCCGACCTCCATGCCCTCGACGTCAACGTCCACGCCGTCGGGGAGGTGCGTCGCCTCGGCCTCGACCGCGACCTGGACCAGCTGCTGGTCGAGCAGGCCGCCGGGGAACACCTCGCCGGAAACCCGGACCGGGATTTCCACGGTGACCTTCTCGCCGCGGCGGACCTCGATCAGGTCAACGTGCTCGATGAAGCCGTGGATGGCGTCCCGCTGCACGGCCTTCGGCAATGCGAGCAGCGCCTGCTTCTCCAGGCCCTCGATGCTGATGAGCACGTTGGGGGTCTTCAGCGCGATCATGAGCTCGTGCCCAGGCAGCGTGAAGTGGCGATTCGGGGTGCCGTGGCCATACATGACGCCAGGCACGCGACCTTCCCGGCGGGTACGACGGGACGCCCCCTTGCCGAACTCGGTGCGCGGCTCGGCTTCGATACGGACCTCAGGCACGGTCAGTCACTCCTCATTGGGTACATAGTTGCGCCAGCGAATTCTAGCCGGCAAACAGCGTGCGTGCGGCTGCGAACGTTCCGCATCCGCACGCACGCCGTCATGCTCCCGCTCGCGGCTGCACTCAGCTAACTTCCTCCGGACCGGCCAAGGACTCCGGACCGGCCAGCGACTCCGGACCCGCTAGCGACTCTGGACCGGCCAGGGACTCCGGACCCGCAAGGGACTCCGGACCGGCCAGCGACTCCGGTCCCGCACCAGACTCTGGCAGTGATTCGCCCATCTCTTTTTCCCGTCCTTTCACCCGGCAACACAAGTGCCGGGCCCCGCCTCATTCCCCATCAGAAGGGAATTCTTTGTGCGTGATCGCACGCTTGCGATTTTAGAGATAGCGCAGCGGATAGTCCGGTAAATGTCGTAATGCACCGCCAAGTCGACAGCGACGCTACTCGTCGTCCACGGTCGGCAGTGACGCGAGCAGTGCGGCCGTCTCGGCCCCCTGCTCGTCGTCCCCGATCTGCTCGAAGATCCGCAACGCCTCGGTCAGCGACGCTCTCGCCTCGGTCCGGCTGCCGGTCTCGGCCTGTGCCGCACCGAGGATCATGAGCGCGAAGGCCTCGCCGCCCCGGTCACCGGACACCCGGTGCCGGGAAAGCGATTCTTCCGACATGGCGATAGCTTCTTCAAGACGATGCTGGCGGAGGTAAACGCGTCCAAGATTTGCCAGTGCGTGCCCTTCCGCATGGCCGCCAATTTCGCGGCCTATGCGAAGAGCCTCTTGGTAGCACTCGGCCGCCGCATCAAGATCATTGAGCCCGAAGTAAACCTCGCCGAGATTGTTCAGCGCGACGCTGCGCAGCGAGATAGCGCCCATGGGCTCAAGAAGGGTCGCGGCGCGCCGCAGGTACTGGAGCGCATCCTCCCCCGCTCCGTGAATAGCCAGGTGACCCGTGGCGAGCGAGATAGCGGTCTGGGCTTCACCTTGGGTGTCACCGAACTCATGCCTGATGGCCAGGGCCCGCTCAAGGTGCCCAAACCCTTCCGGGTCACGGAGCTTGACCCCCGCGAAGCCGAGCTGGTTGAGCGCCCAGGCTTCGCTGAGCCGGTCAGCGACCTTGGCTGCGCTTTCCGCCGCGACGCGATGCGTGGTCACGCAGTCCGCCCAGTTGTTCCGGCGGTTGAACATCGGAAACAAGGTCGACGGCAGCCAGGAGGCGATCTCGTGCAGGCCGACGGCCGCCGCCTGCCGCGTGGCCGCGACGATGTTGGCGCGCTCGTCGTCGTACCAGGCCAGCGCGGCTTCCATGCTGTCGAACGCCAGCGGCGGGTGACTGGGTTCGCGCGGCTCGCGGGGGATCTGGTACCGCTGCGGTGACACCGTGTCCGCCGCGACTTGCGCGGTGTCCAGGTACCACCACAGCAGCCTGTTCACCGCGTCGTCCCGCGCGGCCTCCGATTCCTCTGCCTCCGCGCGCTCCATGGCGTAGACCTTGAGGAGATCGTGGAAGCGGTACCAGTCGGGCGCCGGGGACTCGAGCAAGTTGACGTCAACCAGGCTCTCAAGCATCTCCGCGACATCGTCCTCAGGTTCGCCAAGCAGCGCTGCCGCAGCCTGCAGGCCGATGGACGCCCCCTGCCAGAGGCCGAGCAGCCGGAAAGCGCGAGCGGGGTCGGCACCTTGACTGAGGGTTCTGATGCTGTTGTAGCTCACCTGGAAGCTGGCGCGGACGGCCAGGTCGCCGGTCTTCATCTCATCTAGCCGCTTGTGCTGGTTGCGCAGCCGGCCGGCGAGCGTGGCGATCTTCCACCCCCGCCGCGCCGCGAGCCTGGCGGCGCAGATCCTGATGGCCAGCGGCAGCCCGGCGCAGGCGACGAGCACTTCCGCCGTCGCGTCCGGCTCAGCCTCGGCCCGGTCCTCGCCGACGATCCGCGAGAAAAGCGCGAGCGCCTCGGGGTCCTCAAGGACGTTCAGGTCGAAGAACCGGGTGCTCGCCAGGTCGGACGTCCGGTTGCGGGTCGTGACGAGGACCGCGCACGATGAGCTCCCCGGCAGCAGCGGCCGGACCTGGGCCGAGTCCTTGGCGTTGTCAAGCAGGATGAGCATGCGGCGGCCGGTGAGCGTCGTCCGGTACAGCGCGGCCCGCTCGTCGTCCTTGGCTGGGACCTTGTCGCCTTCGATGCCCAGGTCGCGCAGGAACCGGGCGAGCACCTCGCCGGGCGCGGCAGGCTGCCCGCTCGCACCGAGCAGGTCCACGTAGAGCTGGCCGTCAGGGAACTGCGCGCTTACCTGATGCGCGGCGTGGACGGCGAGCGTGGTCTTGCCGAGCCCCGCGGCGCCGTTGACGACCGCGATGCGGACCGCGCCGGGGCTGTCCGCCGCATTCCCCGCGAGCAGGAGGGCGCACAGGTGCTCGACATGCGTCTCGCGGCCGGTGAAGTCCCCGATGTCGGCGGGGAGCTGCGCTGGGCGCACCCGCGCCGGCGCCGCTGCTGGCACCGTCACATCCGCAGGCCGCGCTGCTGCGGCTGATGACATCTCGGCGAAGGTGCCGATCGCGATCGTGCCAGGAGCCTGGTCGTCCGCGTCCGCCTCAGGCGCGGCGGCCGCCTGCGCGCTCGGGACCGGCACGTCAGCGACGGCTTGGACATCGCGCTCACGCGCGGCGTCCCGCGGTGCCGGGCGGCCGGCCTGCCGGGCGGGACGCGGCGCCACCGCAGGCTGCGCCGAAGCGGACGACGCGTCGGCCGCGAGCAGTCCCCGATGGAACCGCTGCAGCTCGGCACCTGGATCCACGCCAAGCTCGGCCGCGATGACCTCCTGCGCCTGCGCGTACACCTCAAGCGCCTCGGCGCGCCGCCCGTCGTCCTCAAGGGCCCGCATCAGCAGCAACCAGAGCCGCTCGCGCATCGGATGCTCGCCCACGAGACCGCGCAGTTCCGGGACCACCTGCGCTGCCCGGCCGCAGGCGAGGTCCGCCTCAATGCGCAGTTCGGTCGCGGCGAGCCAGAGTTCCGCCGCTCGGTCGGCTTGCGTGGCGATCAGCGCGGACGACGGCACGTCGGCGAGCAACGGTCCACGCCACAGCGAAAGCGCGTCGCTGAGCATGATCGCCGCTGCTTGCAGGTCGCCAGTAGCCAGCGCGTTCCTGCCGTCGACGACCTGCGACTCGAACGTTTGCAGGTCCAAGTCGCCCGGCGCGAGACGCAAGAGGTACCCAGGGGCCCGGTAGACGAGTACCCGGCCCTCAGCGTCACCGATCACCTTGCGTAGCCGGTGCACGTAGATACTGACGAGGTTATTCGCCCGCTTCGGCGGGTTCTCGCCCCATAGTTCGTCGATCAGCAGGTCGGTCGGGACGAGTTGGCTGGGCCGGATGAGCAGGCATGCAAGCAGCGACCGCCACTTGGGGGCACCAATCGCGGTCCAGCCGTCTGGTGACAGCACCTCAAGCGGGCCGAGGATGCGGAAACGCATCAGGGCAGCCTGTCCGGACGCACGCGCTCCTCCGCTCCGCTCAACGTAAGACCCCACTTAACCATGACTCAACCGAACCGTAAATCGGACAGGTCATGATGTGGCGCAATTGCCTAGAGTGCAACGCGGAGTGTAACGAGCCCCCCGGTTTGACGGCAGAACTCACCCCGCGATCACTCGGATGATATGTCGCAAATCACCCCGATTAACGGGATGCCCGCCAATCGGTGCAAGCCGACTAAATCGAGACTTAAGCGGACGCTGGCATGCTCTGGATCAGCGCCGGAACGGGAGCGGGGACGCGAGGCTCGTGTCTCGCTCCGAATTGGACGGTTACTGGGGCGCCGTTCAGTTCGAAGCGAGACACGGGCATCGCAGACCACGCACGTGGCCGGCCACCGGAGCTGACGGTCGGGACCCAGGGGTGGCGGTCCCGCACGTCGCAGAAGCCCCGTCCCGCCAAACCGGGGAATGGCGGGACGGGGCCCTTCTGTTTTTCGGGCCTGATCGTCTTTTTTGCGGGCCTGATCGCAAAAACCGCGACCTTATCAGGCCCGCAAAACAGAGTTATCTCCCGGGGGGACGACCCCCGTACCCCCCGATGTCCGCCTTCGGCGTACGGGCGCGTGGGTCGGCAAAAGCCTCCTATGGCTGACCGTCGAAGCGGCTGGTCACGGAAGCTCGTTTCTACGACTGGCCGTCAAACAAGCTGGTCACCGAGCCGTCGCTGAAGACCTCGTTGATCGCGCGGGCGAGCAGCGGCGCGATCGACAGGACGGTCAGCTTGTCAAAGCGCTTCTCATAGGGGACCGGAAGCGTGTTGGTGATGACGACTTCACTGATCCGCGAGTTCTTCAGGGTGTCCACCGCCGGCCCGGACAGCACCCCGTGCGTGGCGGCGACGATCACCCGCTCCGCGCCCTGCTCGAACAGCGCGTCGGCGGCCTTCACGATCGTCCCGCCGGTGTCGATCATGTCGTCCACCAGGATGCAGGTCCGGCCCTTGACGTGGCCGACGACCTCGAAGACCTTGACCTGGTTGGCTACGTCGGGGTCGCGCCGCTTGTGGATGATGGCGAGCGGTGTGCCAAGCCGGTCGGTCCAGCGCTCACAGACCCGGACCCGCCCCGCGTCCGGCGCGACCACGGTCACGTTCTGCACGTTCAGCTTGGTTTCCAGGTAGCCCGCCAGTATCGGGAGCGCGAACAGATGGTCCACCGGTCCGTCGAAGAACCCCTGGATCTGCGCGGTGTGCAGGTCGACGGCCATCAGCCGGTCGGCGCCCGCGGCCGCGAACAGGTCGGCGACCAGCCGCGCCGAGATCGGCTCCCGGCCGCGGCTCTTCTTGTCCTGCCTGGCATAGCCGAAGAACGGCATGACCACGGTGATCCGCTTGGCCGACGCGCGCTTCAGCGCGTCGACCATGATGAGGTGCTCCATGATCCACTGATTGATCGGCGCGGTGTGGCTCTGCAGCACGAAGGCGTCGCTCCCCCGCACCGACTCGAGGAAGCGGACCATGATCTCGCCGTTGGCGAAGTCATACAGCTTCGCCGGGACGATCTCGACCCCAAGGCACTCCGCAACCTCAGCGGCAAGCTCGGGAAAGGCCCGCCCGCCGAACAACATCAACTTCCGCTGGCTGGGCGCTGTCATTCCACTCACCTGGTACCGCTCTCCCTCAAGCTGCACAACTAACACAAAAACTACGATTTATCCGAACGGTTCCGTGTTGCTGCCTCTGCCGACCGTGTTCCTTCTCTGTTCCGGAGGACCCACCCGTCGGAGTTGTGCTGGTGGCCTCGCGCTACGCCGAGGTCCCCGGCCGGCACGTCCTCGTGGATCGCCGATCCCGCCGCCGTGTAGGCGCCGGGACCAACGGTAACGGGCGCGACGAGCACGGTGTTGCTGCCGATGAAGGCGTTCTCGCCGACCTCGGTGTGGTGCTTGCGTGCCCCGTCGTAATTCGCGAAGATCGTCCCCGCGCCAATGTTCGACCCCGCCCCGACGGTCGCATCGCCGACGTAAGTGAGGTGCGGGACCTTCGCGCCTACCCCGATGTGCGACTTCTTGATCTCGACGTAGGTGCCGAGGTGCGCGTCTGCGGCGATGCTCGCCTCTGGCCGCAGGTAAGCGAACGGGCCGATGGTGACGCGCGGGCCGATCTCCGACTGGCGGCAGACCGCGTGCAGGAGCACTGCGTCATCGCCGACGGTCGTGTTCTGCAGCAGGCAGCCCGGGCCGATCTTGGCGCCCTCGCCGATCACCGTCGCGCCCTCAAGCTGTGTCTGCGGCCCGATCTCGGCGTCCCGCCCGATCGTGACCGTCACGTCGATCCAGGTAGACGCCGGGTCGACGATAGTGACCCCGGCGAGCATCCACTCCCGGAGGATCCGGTCGTTGAGCGCCCGCCGCGCCTCCGCGAGCTGGACCCGGTCGTTGACACCCTTAATCTCCGCGGCATCCGCCGCGCGCACGGTACCGACCGCGTGCCCGTCGCCGCGGAGGATCTCCACGACGTCGGTGAGGTACTCCTCGCGCTGGCTGTTGTTGGTCGTCACCCGCTTGATCGCGTCGGCGAGGAGCGCGCCGTCAAAGGCGTAGCAGCCGGAGTTGAACTCGTCGATGGCGCGTTCCGCTGCCGTGGCGTCGCGCTCTTCAACGATCCGCAGGAACGCGCCGTCAGCGTCGCGCACGATCCGCCCGAAGCCGGGGAAATCCCCCCGCGCGGTCAGCACGGTGACGGCGTTCCCGGCCTCATGGTGCGTATCGACGAGCTGCTGCAGGGTCGCACCGCGCAACAGCGGCATGTCCCCGTAGGTCACGATGACGGTGCCCGACATCGCTCCGACGGACTCGATCACCATCCGCACGGCGTGGCCTGTGCCGAGTTGCTGCTCCTGGACGACGACGTCGGCGTGCGGTGCCGCTTCGAGTACCGCGGCGCTCACCTGCTCCCGCGCGTGCCCGACGACGACCACCAGCCGCTGCGGCGCGAGGTCGCCTGCCGCCGCGACCGCGTGCCCGAGCAGCGACCGCCCGGACAGTCTGTGCAGCACCTTCGGGGTACGCGACTTCATCCGGGTGCCCTCGCCTGCGGCGAGGACCACAACCGCGGCCGGGGAAGTTTCGCTCACGAGTAACGCATCTCCTCGGGTATCGGGCCGAACACCTGCCGAGGCCATCCTCCCCCGTGACAGCAGAGCGCTACCGTTACGGGAGCGCGGAGCGGCGGAACAACAGAGCACTGTTTACCCGCCCCTCACCAGCAGGATACCTGCCCGTCGTGCGCAAGGGATGACCAAAGGGGCTGCTGTTGGTCGTGTGATTAGAAAGCATTCGGCGCCGCGCGCCGCACCAGACGTGGCCCCGCGGAAATGCTATCCAGATATACCCGGCTTGTCCGCCCGCTCCTGGGTCTCCTCGGCAACGTCGGGCACCACGAGTTCGGACGGTTCGAAGCTGCCTTCGCCCGCTACCGCAGCCAGTTCGGACCCGAGGGATTCCTTCGAGGCCTCAACCTGCTTGGGACGCCCGGTGAGCGCCGAGGCAATGGCACCAACCACGCAGGCCACGATCGCGAACCCGAACGCGACACCGATCCCGTCGTGGAACGGGCCGGTGATCAGGTTCGGGAAGAACTGCCGGCCCACCAGGTACGCGGCATGCGACGACGGCAGATGCGACAAGATCGGGCCGAGCAGTTGCTGCATCGGGTTGTAGCCGAGGAACGCGGCGAACAGCACGCCGATCGGCGGCAGGTGCGAGATCGGCCCAGCCGCGCTAGCCGGGACACCCTGCGTGGTCAGGCCGCTGAACATGGCCAACGGCAGCTTGCTCGACAGGCCCGCGACCATCAGCGAGAAGAAGATACCGATCGACAGCACAGACGCGGAGTTCATGAACGTAGCGATCATCCCGCCAGCGACGCCGCGCTGGTTCGCCGGCACGGAGTTCATCATCTCAGCGCGGTTCGGTGAGACGAACAGGCCGGTACCGAAGCCGTTGATTCCCACGAGCAGCGCGAACTGCCAGTAGTCGAAATTCACTGGCAGGAACGCCAGGATCAGGAACGTCACCGCTGTCACCAGGGCCCCGCCGATGGTGAACGCCTTAGCCCCGAACCTGTCCGACAGGATGCCGGACAACGGCGCGGAGAGCAGGAAGCCGATGGTCAGCGGGATCAGGTAGATGCCGGCCCACAGCGGCGTCTGCTCATAGGAGTAGCCGTGCAGTGGCAGCCAGATCCCCTGCAGCCAGATGATGAGCATGAACTGCATGCCGCCGCGGCTCAGCGCCATCGCAAGGCTGGCGATGTTGCCGGCTGCGAACGGCCGGATCTTGAACAGCGACATGCGGAACAGCGGTTCCTCGACCTTGTTCTCCACCCAGACGAACACGATCAACAGCACCACGCCGCCGATCATCGCGGCGAGCACCCACGGGTTTGTCCAGCCCATCGCGCTAGTGCCGTACGGCTGGAGGCCGTAGGTGATGCCGACCATGAGGGCAATCAACCCGACACCGAACAGCAGGTTGCCCCACCAGTCCATCTTCGCGTGCTTGCGGACGCCGATGTCGTGCAGCATGAAGTAGGCCCAGACGGTGCCGAAGAGGCCCACCGGCGCCGACACGAGGAAGATCAGGTGCCAGTTCACCGGGCCGAGCACGCCGCCGAGGATCAGCCCGATGAACGAGCCCGCGATGGCCGCGATCGAGTTCAGGCCGAGCGCCGTGCCGCGCTGGTTGGCGGGGAACGCGTCAGTCAGGATCGCCGTCGAGTTGGCGAACAGGAACGCGCCGCCGATCCCTTGAACAACGCGCCAGATGATCAGCCAGAGCGCACCGGGCGCACCGTGCATCCAGGTCACGGTCAGCGCGATGGAGCCGAGGGTGAAGACCGCGAACCCCATGTTGTACATCCGGACCCGGCCGAACATGTCGCCCAGCCGGCCGAACGACACGACCAGCACCGCGGTGACCACCATGAAGCCCATGAACATCCACAGCAGGTAGCTGGTGTTGCCCGGGCTGAGCGGGTCAAGCCCGATGCCGCGGAAGACGTCTGGCAGTGCGATCAGCACGATGGACTGGTTGATCGTCGCCATGAGCACGCCAAGTGTGGTGTTCGACAGCGCGATCCACTTGTAGTGCGGCCCGAGGACGCGTTCCGGCTTGTCAGGCACGCTGATGCCCCCCACCTCTTCATCTTCAGGAAAGTTGCAAAAAGTCAAATGAGACGCTCAGAACTTGCTTGATCTCAACTAACCATAACTCACCGGAGTGCGCCTCCGCATAGCGGCGTACGCCCGTTGGCACCAGGTGCACCCCCAGCCCGTCCGGACTAGTTAGCGACTGCACGTTCGAACTTCTCGGCATGTCGGTGACAATAAATATGTAGTCATAGATGTAGCATAAGAATATGAGAACAGTTCAACAGCACACTCAGTTCCGCGAGAAGGCCATCGCGCTCCGCCTAGCCGGCAAATCCGTCCGGGAGATCAAGGACGCCCTAGGCCCAGTCGGAAAGCGCACTCTCAGCGCCGCCCTCAAGGACACGCCTCCGGCGGAGTGGACCCGCCGTCCCAACGCCAAGGACGATCTCCGTGAAAAGGCCCGCGAACTACGAACCCAGGGGCTGTCCTATAACGAGATCGCCGCGCAACTCGGCGTCGCCAAGAGCTCGGTCTCCCTATGGGTGCGCGACCTTCCTTGTCCGCCGAGGTTCGAATACGTACACAACGAGCGGCGACTTGAGGGACTTCGCAGATACAACGAGGCGCGCACGGCCCGCCGTGCGGCAGAGAGTCAGGCCGCAGCCGACGAGATCGGGGAACTTACCGAGCGGGAGATCCTCGTTGCGGGAGCGATCGCCTACTGGTGCGAGGGCACGAAGACGAAGCCGTATCGCCAGAGCTCCGCCAGGGTGGTTTTTGTGAACAGCGACCCCGGGCTTGTCGGCTTCTTTCTTCGCTTCCTGGATGTCGTTGGAGTGCCAAGAACCGACCTGCTATTTAGGGTGCACATCCACGAGAGTGCCGATGCCGAAGCAGCCCAGCGCTTCTGGGCGAAGGTTACGGGAGCTTCGGAAGATCAGTTCAACAAGCCAACGCTGAAGCGCCACAGCCCTAAGACCAACCGGCTAAATGTT
>Ga0310811_10005790_pt1 | contig 15714 bp, 14 predicted proteins | sample YCmetagenome_FD_207642 | JGI IMG/M metagenome (GOLD analysis project Ga0310811, IMG submission 207642) | Soil microbial communities from experimental microcosm in Duke University, North Carolina, United States - YC | ecosystem: Engineered > Artificial ecosystem > Soil microcosm > Unclassified ...
CGACGCTGCCGGGGGATTCGTCGGCTACGGCTGGAGCAACCGCCTGCGCGGCAGCTACGGCGGCGTCACGCCTGGGCTGTATTACGCCCGCTGAGAGTTGCATCAGCGGGGATGCCGCTACGGACGACGACGCAGTAGAGTAGTGGCCGAGCCAGAACAACCCTGGCCTGTCCTGGGAGGGACCACGCCATGACCAATCGTACGGCCAGCCGACGAGCCTTTCTGAAGAGCGCCACCGCCGCCGCGACCGGGATCGTCTTCTGCAGCTGCGGACTGCTCGAACGCGCGCACGCCCAAGGCGCACCCCGCACGTTGCCTGTCGTCGTCAACGGCAAGAAGGTCAAGACCATCGACGTTCACGCCCATTGCCACTTCCGCGAGGCCGGCGCCCTGCTCGGCGCGGACGCGACTACTGTCCAGCTTCCCCCGGTAAGGGGCGCGGCAGAAGCCTTCATCGAGGTCGACAAGCGGCTGAAGGCGATGGACGGGCAGGCGGTCGACATGGAGGTGCTGTCGATCAATCCGTTCTGGTACGGACGCGATCGCGATCTCGCCGCCCAGATCGTCAAGATCCAGAACGAGAAGCTCGCCGAGCTGTGCGCCGCCAAGCCGGACCTTCGCCTCGCTCACCCTGCAGGCGCCCGATCTCGCCGTTCAGGAGCTCGAGACGGCGGTGAAGAAGCAGGGCCTGAAGGGCGCCGCGATCGGCGGGATGGTGGCCGGCGTCGAGTTCTCCGACCCCAAGTTCCACCCCGTATGGGCCAAGGCCGAGGAGCTCGGCGTACCGCTGTTCATCCATCCGCAGGGCGTCGGCGAGCTCTCCAAGCGTCTGTCGGGCAATGGCTGGCTCGGCAATACGATCGGCAATCCGCTGGAGACGACGATCGCGCTCTCGCACCTGATCTTCGAGGGCACGCTCGATCGTTTTCCTGGCCTGAAAGTCATCGCGGCGCACGGCGGCGGCTTCCTGCCATCCTATGCCGACCGATCGGACCATGCCTGCATGGTCGGCCCGGCCGGCTGCAACGCCGACATCAAGCTGAAGAAGAAGCCGAGCGAGTATCTGAAGCAGCTTTATTTCGATTCGCTGATCTTCTCGCCCGAGGCGATCCGTCATCTCGCCGCCCAGGTCGGCTCGACGACGAGAAGATCGCGGTGCTGGGCGGCACGGCAGCGAAGCTGTTCAATATTGCGACGTAATTCTCCTCTCCTCCCCAGCGTCTTCGCTGGGCAGACACCCAGCACGCCCGGCTCGCACTACGATGCCGGGAAAATGGGGCGGGTTACCGCCCCATTTCATAGGAGGTGCCCCGTCATACGGGGCGGAGGGGTCATGAGTCACAAGAAGCAGCGAGGCCATGACTCATGACCCCTCCGTCGCCGTAAGACGGCGACACCTCCCCAGCGAAGCTGGGGAGGAAAATGTCCTCTACTCCAAGCTCGCCAGCACGACCTCGCGCAGGACGCGCATCGGCGGGACCCATTGTTCGGTATCGTCGTAGTTGCCGGCGAGGACGGCGACCACGAGGTCGAGGCCAGGCAGCACCCAGAGGCGTTGGCCGCCATTGCCGTAGGCGCCCCAGGCATGCTCGAGCCGGTTGCGGCTCCAGCGCGGCCCGGTGGTCACGGCGAAGGCGAAATGGTTGAGATACCAGTGGTAGCCATAGCGCCGCACCTCGTCGACCGCGACATAGGGCGTCGTGCTGCGGGCCAGCCATTCGGCAGGCACGACGGCTTTGCCGCCCGCCTTGCCGCCGCGCAGCATCAGCCGGCCAAGGCGCGCCAGGTCGCGCAGGCTGAGGCGCAGGCCGGAGGCGGCAAAAGCATCGCCCTTGGCGTCGGCCAGCCATTCGGTCGGGCCGAAGCCCAGCGGATCGAACAGCGCCTCGCGGGCAAAATCGTGCAGGCTCTGCCCGGTGGCGTCGGCGATCAAGCGGCCGAGCAGCGCCGTGGCGCCGCCGTTGTAGACCCAGCGCTGGCCCGGCTTGAACACCAGCGGCCGCTCCAGCACGTAGCGGTAGCGATCGGGCGCCCGGTCCATGGCGATCTCGCTGTTGGCCGGATCGCTATAGGGCACGCTGAGCTCGTCCCAGTCGGTGCCCATGGTCATGCTGAGCACGTGATGCAGCGTCCAGCCCTTGCGGCCCGGATCGGCCGCGAGGCCGGCATGCGCCGGGAACGACGACAGCAGCGGCGCTTCCGGCGGCGGCACCTTGCCGCGCTCGAGGGCGATGCCATAGAGCAGGCCGACGACGCTCTTCGAGACCGATCTCAGGTCATGCAGCGTGTCGGGCGCAAACGACACCTCGCCGAGCGGCCGACCGCGGGCATGATCCTGGCCCGGGAAGTAGCGTTCGAGAACGATCCGGTCGCCGCGCATCACCACGACGCCGTGCACATTCCAGATGCGCTTGTCGGCGATCGCGTTGTCGAGGCGCTCGTGGAGGCTGGCTGCGAAGCCCGCCTTTTCAGGCGCGATCGGAAGCCAGTCGCCGCTCAAGTCTTGTAGTCCGGGCTCTCGCGATCGAGCAGGCGTCGCAAAGCCGCCCACGGCCGCTGCCCCTTGTTGTCAGACCAGCTGGCGAACTGTGCCGCGGTGTGCTCGGCGACGGCCGGTGGCGGCACCGTCACCTTCTGGCCGCCCTGGGTCGCGGCGATCTGGATGCGGCAGGCCTGCTCCAGGTAGTACATGTAATGGAACGCCTCGGCGACAGTGCGGCCGGTCGTCAGCAGACCATGATGGCGCAGGATCATGGCGCTGTTGCCGCCGAGATCGCGCACCAGCCGGTCGCGCTCGTCGAGATCGAGCGCCACGCCCTCGTAGTCGTGGTAGCTGGTGCGGCCGTAGAACTCCATCGACATCTGGTTGAGCGGCAACAGCCCCTGCTCCTGCGCCGCCACCGCCATGCCGGCGGTGGTATGGGTGTGCATGACGCACTGCGCGTCGTCGCGCGCCATGTGCACCGCGGAGTGGATGGTGAAGCCGGCGTTGTTGATCTTCGACTCCTCCTCCGCCTCGATCGCATGGCCCTCGGGATCGACCGCGACCAGGCTCGAGGCCGTGATCTCGTCGAACATCAGGCCGTAGGGATTGAGCAGGAAGCGATGTTCCTCGCCCGGCAGGCGCACCGAGAGATGGGTGTAGATCAGATCGTCCATGCCGAAATGCGCGATCAGGCGATAGGCTGCAGCGAGATCGCAGCGCAGCTCCCATTCGCGGTCGTTACGCAGAGTGCTCATCACAGGGGATCCCTTACCAGAGGGCCGGTCGAGCAGTGGATGCCGCCGCCGCCCAGGTAGACTTTGTCATAAGGCACGAGCCGGATCGAGATGCCGGCGTCGTTCAGCTTGTCGAGGGTCCGGTCGGAGACCTGGTCGGCGATCAGGATGCGGCCCGGCCGCACCGCCAGGCAGTTGATCGTCCACACCGGGTCGTCGGGGCAGACCTCGATGGTGCGGATCTTGAGCTCCTTCAGGCGCTCGAGGAAGGTGAACGGCAGCTGGGTCGGATTGATCAGCGCCGTGTCGACGTCGATCATCACGAAATTGCCGTCGATGTGCAGCCGGTAGCCGGTGAGATGCACGCGGATCAGCTCGATGCCCTGGACCTTCAGCACCTCCTCGAGCTGGCGGGCGCCCTCCTCGTTGACCCGGCTCGAGATGCCCACGACAGCGGTCTTGGGATTGATGAAGGCGAACGAGCCGCCCTCCATGATGCCGGTACCGTGGATGGTGCGCAGGATCGGCATGCCCATCCTGGCCAGGGTGCGCGTCACCGGCAGCTCCTCGCCGCGGCGGATCGGCGGCCCCATGCGAGTGACGATGGCGCCGCCATTGACGGCGATGACGCTGTCGCGGGTGTAGACCGACTTCATCTTGCCCGGCGCGCACTCGTCGAGGAACACCACCTCGACCTGTTCTTCGCGCAATGCCTCGACCAACCCGTCATGCTGTGCCTGCATCGCCGCGAGATCGGGCACGGTGTCGCCGCGCCAGTACCAGCCGGTCTCGGGATCGCCATAGGCGCCGATGTCGGGCAGCTTCTTGGCCGGATCGACGATCTTCAGCTCGTCGCCAGGGCGATGCATCAGCACCTTGCGCAGGTTGCCGACATCGCTGTTGCAGCCCCATTGGCGGCCCCACACCTCGGTCTGCTCGGACTCCGTCTCGAAGGCCGGCTCGGGCCGCGAGGCGAACGTCTTGATCAGCATGTTGTAGCGGTATTCAGGCTCGCTGATGATGCCCATCGCCTGTTTCCTTTCCCGGTCGGTGTGGTTCATTCCTCGCTACGCAACGTGCGTGGCGCATGCCGGCCAACGATAGTCTGCGGGCGGCGGAAAATCCCGCGCCAGTCGATCGCGGCCTTCACTTTCGCCGTACCGTGAGGTCGACGGTCAGCAGCACGACGGTCAGCAGCACCAGGATGACCGCCACCGCGGCCATGGTCGGGTCGAGATGCTCGTTGATGCCGTCCCAGATGCGCCGCGGCAAGGTGAAGACGGCGCGGCTGGCGATGAACAGCACGACCACCAGCTCGTCCCAGCTGTGGATGAATGCGAAGATCGCGCCCGACACCAGGCCGGGCAGGATGCCGGGCAACACGACGCGCCACAGCGTCTGCCAGGTCGAGGCGCCGAGGCTGCGCGCCGCCTGCTCGAGCCGGGCATCGAAGCCGGCCAGCGCCGTCGACACGGTGATGACGACGTAGGGAATGCCGGTCACGGCATGGACAATGATGACGCCGGTGTAGGTGTCGAGCAGGCGGAAATCGACCCAGAAGCGATAGATGCCGAGCGCGTAGACAATGGTCGGCACGATGATCGGCACCAGCATCAGCGCGCGCACGAATTCGGAGGCGCGCGTCGACAGCCGCCAGCAGCCGATGGCACAGAGCGTGCCGGCCGCCATGGCGATCACCGTGGCGAAGATGCCGATGTAAAAGCTCTGGCCGATGCTGCCGAGCCACTCGCGGTTGCCGAACAGGTTGGCGTAATGCTCGAACGAGATGCCGTCCTGCGGCAGCGAGAGATAGCGCCGGTCGGTCAGCGACACCGGAAAGACGATGGTGATCGGCAGCACCAGGAAGCAGATGACGAGCCAGCCCAGCGAACGGGTCGGTCCGGTGGGACGGACGGCGCCTTCCATCACTTGGCTCCGAACAGGGTGCGCAGGTCGATGATGCGGCTCAGGCCGAACAGCAGGGCGAAGATGATCGCGATCATCGTCGTCGCCAGCATGGTGCCGACGCCCCAGCGCAGCGATTCGTGCACCGTGTGATTGATGTACTCGGCCACCATGATGGTCTTGCCGCCGCCCAGGATGGCCGGCGTGATGAAGAAGCCCAGCGAGAAGATGAACACCAACACGCCGGCGCCGATCAGCCCGGGCAGGCTGAGCGGCAGGAAGACCCGCAGGAAGGTCTGCAGCGAGCCGGCGCCGAGACCGCGCGAGGCGGCGAGCAGGCGATTGTCGATCGACCGCATGGCGGCCCACAGCGGCAGGATGCCGAGCGGCAGCATGTAATGGACCATGCCGATGGTGACACCGACCTCGTTCCACATCAACGCCAGCGGCTCGTCGATCATGCCCAGCGAGATCAGCGCCTTGTTGATCAGGCCCTCGCGCCGCAGCAGCGTCACCCAGGCGAAGGCGCGCACCAGCACCGACATCCAGAGCGGCAGCAGCACGCCGATCATCATCAGGCGCTGCCCGGCCGGCGAGGCATGCGTCAGCACATAAGCCACCAGATAGGCCAGCCCGAGCGTGATCGCCGTGGTGAAGACGCAGATGCGCGCCGTGGTGATCAGCACGCGCTGGATTGGCGCCGAGGTGAACAGCATGGCGTAGTTGTCGAAGCCCAATGCCGGTTCCGACACGCTGACCCACAGCACGCGCACCAGCGGCGTGAAATAGAACACGACGACCATCGCCAGCGCCGGCGCGATGAACAGCCAGGCTTTTCGACGCTCGCTCATGCGGATCGCGGGCAGCCTGCCCTGAACTTGACGAAGGGTCCCGCCCGCTCATTCTCCTCCCCAGCTTCGCTGGGGAGGTGCCCCGTCATGCGGGGCGGAAGGGAGGGCGGAGGGGTCATGAGTTGCAAAAGGCAACGGGGCCGTGACTCATGACCCCTCGGTCGCCGTAAGACGGCGACACCTCCCCGGCCAAGCTGGGGAGGACAATGAAAAGAGCACCCGTCGCAACTCACGACGCAATCATGTCCAGAAATTCCTGCCGGGCCTTGCCGTAGTTCTTCTCGTACCAGTCGGCGTCGATCTTGGCCTGGACCGCCTCGTTGGCCGGTGCGCCGGGATCGACCTCCTTGAGCTCGGCCGGCACCATCGGCGCCGCGGCCGGGTTGGCCGGCCCGTTGCCCATCGAGGCGAGCAGCTTCACCTGGCCCTCGGGTTCCTGCATCGAAGCGATGGCGACCATCGCCTGCTTGCCGGCCGGATTGCCCTTGGGCACCACCCACAGGCCGGGCTGCAGCAGGCCGCCGTCGAAGCTGAAGGTAATCTTCTTGTTGGTGTCGCGGCGCAACAGGTTGGCGCGCGTGTGCCACAGCCAGCCCATCACCACCTCGCCCTCGCGCAGCATGGTCTGGCTCTCCGCGCCCGAGCTCCAGAACAGCAGGTCCTTCTTGATGGCGGCGATCTTCTTCAGGGCACGCGCCGTGTCGAGCGGATAGAGCTTGTCCCTGGGCACGCCGTCGGCCATCAGCGCCAGCTCGTACATCGCCTGGCTGTCCTTGCGCATCAGGCGCTTGCCCGGATACTTCTTGAAGTCGAAGAAATCGGCCAGCGTCGGCTTTTCCCTGATCTTCGAGCTGTCCCACGCCTGCACCGTGCTGAACATGTAGTTGCAGACGCCGTATTTGTAGGCGAAGCCTGCCGTCACCTTGCTCTTGTCGACGACCGAGTAGTCGATCTCCTCCAGCAAGCCGAGCGGGCCCAGCTCGCCGGTGCCGCCGAGCCCGGAATCGACGACGTCCCAGGTGACGTTCCTGGCCTGCACCATGGTCTTGATCTTGCCGTTCGACGGACCGGAACCGTCGATCACCATCTTGGCCCCGGTCTTCTTCTCGTACGGCACGACGAAGGCCTCGGTCATGGCCTTGACGGCGTCGCCGCCGAAATTGGCCAGCACGACCTCTTTCGATTGGGCGCGCGCCGCGCCGGCGAGGCCGATCGCGGCAGCTCCCGCCAGTGCCCCGCGTCGCGTCAGGCGCAGGATCTCGGCGCGGTCCTCGGCAAATGTCTGCAGCTTGGTCATGTCGCACTCCCTTCGTCGTCCTCCACCCGGATCGCTGCGTCCGGGTCCCATCCCAGCTTGATCGCCGCGCCGATCGCGGGCGGCGTGCCGTGGCGCCAGGTCGGCACGGTCACGGCAAAGCGCCCGGCATCCTTGGTATCCACCAGGAGATGGAACGCGGTGCCGAGATAGCTCCAGGTCGCGATCGTGCCGTCGACCGCGTTGGCCGGCCGCGGCCCCTCGCCGACGATGCTGATGCGTTCGGGCCGCAGCGCCAGCAGGATCTTCTCGCCGACCGGCGGCGCTGCGTCCTGTCCGGACTGCAGGAAGAGCGTCCCGCCCGACCGAACGGTGTAGCCGCCCGGCCCGCTCTCCTCGACAACGCCGCGCAGGAAGTTGCTCTTGCCCAGGAATTCGGCGACGAACCGTGTCGCCGGGCGCTCGTAGAGCTCCGCCGGCGGCCCAAGCTGCAGCAGGCGGCCGTGATTGAGGATGGCGACCCGGTCGGACATCGACAGCGCCTCCTCCTGATCGTGCGTCACGTAGATGAAGGTAAGGCCGACGCGGCGATGGAATTCCTTGAGCTCGACCTGCATGTCGGCCCGCAACTTGCGATCGAGTGCGCTCAGCGGTTCGTCGAGCAGCAGCAGGTGTGGCGCGAAGACCAGGGCGCGGGCGAGCGCCACGCGCTGCTGCTGGCCGCCGGAGAGCTGGCGCGGCAGGCGCTCGACCAGGCCGTCGAGCTGCACCAGCTCGACCGCTTCGCGCACCTTGCGGGCAATCTCGTCGCGCGGCAGCCCCCGCACCTCGAGCGGGAAGGCGATGTTGCGCGCCACCGTGAGATGGGGAAACAGGGCATAACCCTGGAACACCATGCCGAAATTGCGCCGTTCGGGCGGCAGGTGCTGGATCGGCGCGCCGTCGAGCCGGATCTCGCCGCTGGTCGGCGCGACGAAGCCCGCGATCGACATCAGCATCGTGGTCTTGCCCGAGCCGGAGGGGCCCAGCAGCGTCAGGAACTCGCCACGCGCGATGGTCAGGGAAACCTCGTCGAGGGCCCTGGTCGCACCGTAAGTCTTGCTCACCCGGTCGAGCGTCAGGGCCTGCAAAAGCGCTGTCATCTCAGGTCCTTTTGCTCGCCATGTCGCCTGCCTTCTCCATCATGCCAGTGCCCTTTGCGCCCCTACAAGGGCCGCCCTGTCCCGCGACCCGCCGTGTTGTCTGCAATCGCCGTTCCAAGTCGCCGCGCCGTTCCCCCTCACCCCGGTCGTGGACTATAGTAGGCCGAAATCGGGGAGCTTCGTTCGATGGCAACCAAGACCAAGACCCAGCCCGCGCTGCGGGCCAGACACCTGCCCGAGATCAAGCCCGGCAAGTACACCGACGGCATGCCGTACGACGAGCTTCGCTACCTCGAATGCAAGATCATCCTCAAGCCGAACCACTTCACCTCGCGCCAGAGCCTGTTCGACTTCGCCAAGGTGATGCGCCGGCCGGCCAAGAAAACCGGCGTTCGCTTCGATCCCTCGGGCTACGATCTCGAGCCGCTGCAGATTCGTGAGGTGCTGTTCGTCGATACGCACGACTACCGCCTCTACAACAACGCCTTCATCCTGCGCCGCAGGATTCCCTACCGGGACGGCTTCCCCGTGGGCGAGCCCGAGATCGTCTTCAAGTACCGGCATCCCGACCTGCAGAAGGCGGCCGAGATGGATGTGCGGCCGCAGGTGAGCAGCGACTACCGCATCAAGTTCAAGGCCGAGGCGCTGCCGCTCAAGGACGGGCTGGACGGCCTGCGCATGCTGTACTCGCACAATGTCGAGTTCCAGCTGCCGTCGATGGCATCGGGCGAGCGGTTGTCGCTCGACAACATGGTGCACATCCTGCCGGCGCTCGAGACGCTGAAGCATGGCCATCACGAGAAGCTCGACCTGGTGAACGGCACCATTGTCGAGGAAGTGCTGCAGGACGTGGGCGAGCTCGATTTCGGCAACAACATCCGCACCGTGTCCAACGTCGCGCTGTGGCGCAATCGCGGCGACCACAGCCCGCTGGTCGGCGAGTTCGCCTACCAGCTGAAGTTCCGGCGGCGCGAGGACATGACCGACGAAGCCCTGGCGCGGGCCGAGGCCTTCTTCCTCGCCCTCCAGCAGGAGGCGCGCGACTGGATCAAGCTCGGCGCCACCAAGACCGGTATCGTCTACCGGCTCAAAGGCAATCCACCCAACGCTCACGAATAGCCGCCGATCTCGAGTCGATCGGTGTGATTCCCAGGAGGGCCCCTGCGATGAACCCGTCGAGACGATCCCTGCTCGTCGGTGCAGCAGGCCTCGCCCTGACCACACAGACGGCCCGGGCGGCCGACCGCAAGGTCCTGCGGCTGCATTACCGGACCATCGAAGTCGACGGCAAGCCGGCCAAGCGCTATCGCGTCTCGCAGCCCGCCGGCGAATGGGGCCTCGCGCTGCAGCAGGGCGACATGTTCGACGTCCGGCTCGAGAACGATCTCGACGTCCTGTCGGGCCTGCATTGGCATGGCCTCAATCCGCCGTGGCGACAGGATGGCGTCCCCTATCTCTCGGCGCCGCCGATCGTGCCCGGCAAGTTCGCGGATTACAGCTTTCCCGCCCAGCCGGTCGGCACGCGCTGGATGCATTCGCATTTCGGTTTGCAGGAACAGAACCTGGCGGCAGCCCCCCTGATCGTACGCGAGACGGACGCCATCCGGAGCGGCATCCAGGAAGTGGTCGTGATGTTCGAGGACTTCTCGTGGCGCCAGCCCGGCGAGATCTTCGCCGAGCTGCGCAAGCCCAAGCCCGCGATGGCCATGGGCAGCAGCATGCCGATGGCCGGTAACATGCCGATGACGGGCGGCATGACGGGCATGGCGCGCGGCGGCAGCACCAACATGGCATCGGGCGGCGATGCCATGAAGCCCGACCTCAACGACGTCACCTACGACGCCTATCTCGCCAATGACCGTACCTTCGCCGATCCCGAAGTGTTCGATGTCGAGGAGGGCGCCAACGTGCGCCTGCGTCTGATCAACGGTTCGGCTTCCTCGAATTTCATGGTCGAGTTCGACGGCGTCGAGGTCACCCTTCTGACCGTCGACGGCAATCCGATCGCTCCTCTCAAGCTGCGCGCCCTGCCGCTTGCCACTGCCCAGCGCGCCGACGTCGTGATCCGCATGCCCGCAGACGGGCGGGCCATACCGGTCGTGGCGCGCGGCGAAGGCCGCACGCTGCAGACCGGCGTGATCCTGCGGCCGATCGGCGCCACCGTGAAGAAGGTTCCGACCAACGGCGCGATGGCAGCGCCGGCGCTAGGCCTCGCGCTCGAGAAGGAGCTGCGGGCCAGCGCGCCGCTCGCCAGCCGGCCGGCCGACAGGTCGGTGCCGGTCGATCTGACCGGCAACATGGCGGCCTATGTATGGGGCATCGGGGTACACGGCCAGGAGGCCATGCCGGTCACCGTGGAGAAAGGTGAGCGCGTCGAGCTGGCGATGCGCAACACCACCATGATGTCGCATCCCATGCACCTGCACGGGCATTCCTTCCAGGTCGTCGAGATCGATGGACAGCGACTGTCGGGCGCGATACGCGACACCGTGCTGGTGCCGCCCCAGACCACGATCAAGGTCGCCTTCGATGCCGACAATCCCGGCATGTGGGCATACCACTGCCACAACCTCTACCACATGCAAGCCGGCATGTTCGCGACGGTGGTCTATCGCGGCTTCAGCTGACGGTTGCGCGCTCGCTCAAGGATCTCCCTCGCTGCGCTCGGGATGACAGTATTTCCGTCATCCCGAGCGCAGCGAGGGATCTTTACGTCTTCGTCCACATCGCGACGAGCGGTCCCGCCGGGCCGTGCACCGGATCGCAGTCGGGGACCGGCACCCGGGCGACGTTGGCGACGGCCGTGGCGTGATCGATACCGCCAGGTCGATGCTGGTCGACCCTCGCATTGCGCGGATAGGCGCCGACGACCAGGAGATCCGGGCTCGAGTCCAGGCGCTGATGGCCGGTGCCCGCCGGCAGGACGACGACGTCGCCCGCTTCGACCGTCAGGGTCTTGCCGCGGGCGCCGCCGAACTGCACGGTGGCGCGGCCGCGCGCAATGCCCAGCGCCTCATGCGCCGTGGTGTGGAAGTGCACGAAGGGATGGATTCCGTTGCGCCAACCGTCGGGCCAGCCGTTTCGGGCGAAAGCGCGCTCGAAGGGTACGGCCGGATCGAGCTCGCCGGCGACCTTCACCGCGCCACGATAGAGCAGCAACGGCAGGCGCGGGTTGTTCGGAGTCTCGCCATCGTCGTCGAAATGTAACGCTTGCACATCGGACATAGGGTGTTCCTCCAGGCACGCGCTGATTGTTTGTGCCAAGCTGCTCGTTTTCGTTTGCGAGCGTCTCGCAGGTGCAGGTAACTTACCGCCGTCCGGAGGTGATTGCATGGCTCAAGATCGTCGTTCCACCCGCTACTTGGCAGCGTTGCTTCCAGCCGGTGCGCTCGGCATGTCGGTCAGCCTGGCGTCGGTCGATGCCGCCGCGACATTGGCTTCAGGCGAACCCAAGGCCAAACAGCCGGGCGACGTCGCCAAGCGACTGGAGACCATCCGCGGCTCGGTGTCGGATGCCCTGGAGAAGTATGGCCGGGACGGCGAACCGTTCGTTGCGGTCGATCCCGAGACCCAGCTTGCCTGGTGGGGAAATGGCTGGCACGGCGGCTGGGGCTGGCACGGCGGCTGGGGCAATGGCGGATGGCACAATGGCGGCTGGGGCAACGGCGGTTGGCGCAACGGTGGTTGGGGCAACGGCTGGCACAACGGCTGGCATAATTGGTAGGAACGTGACCGAGACGCAGTCTGCCGGCGGGCCGCCGACGGTCGCGGCCGTCCGGCCCGGGATCAGCATGGTCGTGGTGCAACCGACCGGGTTCTGCAATATCGACTGCACCTACTGTTACCTGCCCGATCGGACCAACAAGCACGTCATCGAGCAATCGACGATCACCAGGCTGTTCAGCGAGGTGTTCGGCTCGGGCTGGGCGGACTCGCAGATGATCGTGCTGTGGCACGCCGGCGAACCGCTGGCCGCGCCGATCTCGTTCTATCGCGAGGCTTTCGCGACCATCGAGCGGCTGCGGCCGGCCTCGGTCATCGTGAAGCATTCGTTCCAGACCAACGCCACGCTGATCAACGACGCGTGGTGCCGGTTCTTCCTCGAGCACGACGTCGGTATCGGGGTCAGCATCGACGGCCCACGCGATCTGCATGACAGCAAACGCAAGACGCGCAGCGGCAAGGGCACGTTCGACAAGACGTTGGCCGGCATTCACTGCCTCCAGGCCAACGGTGTGTCGTTCCACGTGCTCTCCGTGGTGTCGAACAAGATCTTCCGCCCCGACGGCGAGCTGGCGCGCAATATCCAGACCGAGCCGCTCGCCATGATCAACGTCGACAGCTACGGCAACGTGTCGAGCTTCTCGCCCGAGCTGCTCGGCATGAAGAACAAGGATTACGGCGACTTCCTGCTGGGCAATATCAACGTCAACTCGCTGGCCGAGATCCACGAGACCTGCTTACGCTCGGCGCTCTATCGCGACATCCAGGTGGGCGTACGCGCCTGCCAGGCAAGTTGCGAATACTTTTCCGTCTGTGGCGCCGGCGCGCCGGTCAACAAGCTGTTCGAGAACGGCTCGTTCACCGGTACGACGACGTCGTTCTGCACGCTGACGCAGATGGTGCCGACCGACCTGATCCTCGAGGCCTACGACCGGCTCGAGGACGATTGGGCCGCGCATGACGCCGATGCGGCCGCATCCCTGAATCCCCCAACGGCCACCGAGGCCGCCGCACCGTCGTCGAGGATATCATGACCCGATCGAACTTGTTGTCTCTCGCGGGCCTTGTGGCCGCGACCCTGCTGGGCGCTCCCGCTTACAGCCAGCAGCAGCAGTCCGCCCCGCCGCCGGGCCAGCAGGGCGGCCCGCCGCCGGGTTACGCCAGCGGTCCGAGTTCCGGTCCGGCGGCCGATCAGCCGCCGGGCGCCGGTCTTCCGTCGCCGGTGCTGATCGTGACCAGTGTCGAGGTGCTGCGCTCGGAGCGCGCCGGCGGGATGGATATCGTGCGCGCCCGCGGCCTGGTGACGTCGGGCCTGTGGGCCCAGCCGCACCTGTTTCCGATCACCCAGGGCCAACCCCTCGACGGCGTGCTCGATCTCGTGTTTGAAGCGAGTGCACCGGCAACCGCCGCCTCGCTCGGACCGTTCATGCCGGTCGAGGCCATCCTGCCGGTCGAGCCCGGCCATCCTTACAAGGGGGTGCGCGTGCGCGCCGGCAGCAACGTGGTCGCGCTCAAGACCTTGCCCGGCTATGCCGAAACGCCCGCGCCGAAGGATGATTGCGCGAAGTGCATGGGCAAGTACTTCATCGCCAAGGGCGCCAACCCGCCAGCCGGCGCGACGGCCGACAACTCGGTGCGTGAGGCCGACCTGCCCTACACGCTGCGCATCATCAAGCCGACCGACGGCATCCCGAGCTACGTCGTCGATCCCAACCGGTTGACCCTGGTGCTGTCGGAGGACGGGCGAAGGGTCCCGCCCGCTCATTCTCCTCCCCAGCTTCGCTGGGGAGGCGTCCGCGTAATCGCGGACGGAGGGGTCATGAGTCACGAGAGACGGCGGAGCCTATGGCTCATGGCCCCTCCGTCGCGTATGACGCGACACCTCCCCAGCGAAGCTGGGGAGGAGAATGAGAGGAACGCAGCCTTCCTTCAGCCCGTCAGCTCGATCCGCCGTGTGATGCCGATCGACTCCAGAAACACCTCGTCGTGGCTGACGACCAGGAGTGCGCCGTCGTAGGCGCGCAAGCCGGCCTCGACGGCTTCGATCGAGTCGAGATCGAGATGGTTGGTCGGCTCGTCGAGGATCAGCAGGGACGGCGGTCTCACTCCCAGAACGCAGGCGAGACCGGCGCGCAGCAGCTGCCCGCCGCTCAGGCTGGACACGATCTGCAGCGCCGCCTCGGCCCGGAACATGAAGCGGGCGAGCGCTGCCCGGCAGGCATTCTCGGCCGCGTGCGGATTCAGCCGGCGGAAGTTGTCGTGGATCGACCGCGCCGGATCGAGCAGGCCGACCTGCTGATCGAGCACGGCAAGATCGGTCATGACCTCGACGCGGCCGCGCTGCGGCGTCAGCCGGCCTTCGACGAGCCCCAGCAGCGTCGTCTTGCCCGAGCCATTGGACCCGACGACGGCAACACGCTCCGGTCCGACCACGTCGAACGACAGATCGTCGATGAGTTCTCGATCGGGCTGGTGCGAGAAGCTCACCGACTCGAATCGCAGAACGATCTTGTTGGCCGGCAATCCGGTCGATGGACTCGCGACCGACAAAGGCTGCAGGACCTCGATCCTGTCGCGCGCGGCATCAGCCTCGGCCGAGGCCTGGGCGCGACGACGCTCGGCAAGCCTTGCGTTCGTGCCGCCGGTCGTCTCGCTGCGATTCTTCAGGGCGTTGAGCTGGATGCGTGGGATGTCTCCCCTCTCCCGTCGCCTCTTGCCGGCGCCATCCTTGCGCGCCTGGCGCTCGGCTGTCGCTTGCGTGCGCCGATCGATGTCGGCAATACGCTTCTCGGCCGCTGCGAGATCGTGGCGGGCGGCCACCAGCGCAATGTCCTTCTGCTGCCGATAGTGACTCCAGCCGCCGCCATAGCGCGTCGCGCCGAGCGAGGTCAGCTCGACGATGGCATCCATGGCCTCGAGCAGCTCGCGATCATGGCTGACGACGATGGCGCCGGCCCGCCAGCCGGCGAGCAGGTCGACCACCGCCTCGCGCCCCTCGCGATCGAGATTGTTCGTCGGCTCATCGAGCAACAGGAAATCGGGCTCGGTGAACACCAGCGCCGCCAAGGCTGCGCGCGTCCGCTGACCGCCCGACAGCGCCATCAGCGGCGTCGCGGGCTGAAGCTCCGCCAGGCCGAGGCGGCCGAGACACGTTGCCAGACGCCCCTCGATCGTCCAGTCGATGCGCGCGAGTTCCTCGGCCCCGGCCTTGCCGGACTCTGCACGGCGCAGAATGGCGAGGTGGTCGGCTATGCCGAACAACCCTGCGAGCGTGTCGCCTGATCCGACCTGGATCGACTGGCGTAGAATGCCGAGCCGGCCTTTGCTCGTGACGCTTCCGGCGAGCGGCTGCAGCTCTCCGGATAGCAGCCTCAGCAGCGTGGTCTTGCCGACGCCGTTGCGCCCGACCAGCCCGGTCCGGCCGGCGGCAAAACTGAGATCGAGGTTCGAGAAGAGAGGCCGGCCGTCAGGCGTCGACCAGGACAGACCTGCAAGCGTGATGGAAGCGGACATGAAGACGGAATTCCCCGATGGCAAGACGCACTGGTGTTGCTCGTCGGGTGAAAATCCATCGCTCTTGATCATGTCGGATTGGCGTCTGTGGCGATCATAGACGCAT
>Ga0310811_10005791_pt1 | contig 15709 bp, 13 predicted proteins | sample YCmetagenome_FD_207642 | JGI IMG/M metagenome (GOLD analysis project Ga0310811, IMG submission 207642) | Soil microbial communities from experimental microcosm in Duke University, North Carolina, United States - YC | ecosystem: Engineered > Artificial ecosystem > Soil microcosm > Unclassified ...
ATCTTACTTCAACAATAGCTTTAGCCATTGCGCGTGGATGGTTTTCCTGACCAGCACCAAGTTATCGGACCCGCCTTCATAAACACATCCAGTAATTTTGAACAATTTGGAATTCGAGTAATCATTGCGATCGTATCTGACCGGTCGACCGACCAGGTACTACTAGTAAACATGTGCGCTACTCAAGCACCATATAATGTGAAAACAAGCCACAGAGAGAAAGAAAAACAATGAACTCACCAACATGCACATAAATAGGTAACCTGAGAATCGAGATAAACGTTCACGTGAATATTTGCCCAAAGTGGTGTACTGTGACTTGGACTACTGCTGATAGTGATATAACAGCTTGCCATCATAGGTTCGGACGTTCCTCGAGTGCAGCACACGCCATTCGGGTCTTAAAAACTATGGCATAGATCAGTTTCATACCGCCTGCGTCCGTGTCGTCGGTGCAATCGGTGCAATCACCTTGGCTCATAATTTGAAAGAATTCCAAGAGCGCGGAAGGTTCGCATTGAACTTGAAGGGGAGATATCCAGAGACGTGCAAACAACGAAGAGGAACTTTCAGCTACTGTCAGCATCTGCATTCATTTTAGGTTGAATGGCGTAGTAAGGGGGGACAATCTCAGTCAACCATTAAGTCAATGCTGCAGCTCCAAGCGACAGATCACAGATTTGGATTGATAGCAGTTGGAACTGATTCAGGTGAAGCGCAAGCACTTAGCAGGTTGACCAGAAGGCTAAAGCCTCTTCAAGGAAGTCAGAAACTTTTGTTGAACCAAAGGACTGTGAGAAATATATTCCAATTCGATACGAGTTAGTTCCACACGTCACATCGCCCCTCTCTCAACGAAACCATGACTGAATACATTCTGCAACAAGCTTCTGCAGTAGTAAAGAACTTCTTTCAAAATTTCAAGGGCATGTCGTATGATCCAAAACTTTACAATCACCAGGTCACGAATTTCTTATTGCGTATTTCATCGCAGAGATAGATGGCACAAGCTTTGAAACGGGGGTAACACTAGTTTGCTAAACTCTGAGGTAGCTGAGGTTGGAAATGCAGCATGTGGCTGCCATTCCGAGTCAGCTCGTTGGGGGCGTGCATGAGTATATGCTCCAGTGACCCCCTATCCTGGTTCTGTCTTTTTTATATTAAGTTGTCTTATGCACCCATTTCAACCAATCAAACGCAGGGTTCGCATAGCTTCGACTGTGATGAGAGCGCGCCTGGGTGGACGGCCGAGACCATGTAGGTGGCAGGTCGTGTTTCTGCTGCTAGACTTAAGGAACAATAGTGGTGTAGTATTGCCGACTAGGGTATGTGGTATGTATAATGAATGATTTGTGTATGATACTATGAAAATGTGATTGTCCAGGTACATGCGCAAACCGCTCAGAGATCACTCTGTTAACAAAACCATACAGCTACAATATGTCTAGGGTCCTGATATCCGTAATGTCAATTGAAGTCGTGTCTTTGACCTGCGCAATGATATTATGGTCTGATGCGACCCTCTTATATTCTCCAACGCGTTGCTGCGCTAGCAAAAGCGCGCTGAAAGGTTGCCCAAGGTGAACCATCAAACGCAACGATCGCGAGTGAGCTTCCGAGTCAACTGACAATTCCTCTTCTCCAGACGACTCGTCAGTGTCTTCTAATGGAAACTCGGACTCGGACCAATCTCCTGTGTTCTCCGCGTCGTCTGCACAGGCAAGTTGCTCTGAAAAGTCAGGCAGCTCGAGGAGACGACGATCCCACGGACGGACAAGAAAGAATATCTGTTGAGTGGGCCTTGTCCGCGAGAACTGAGTCAGTGTCTCGTCTGTGGTAACCAGCAAGTCTTGAAGCCCATCTGCTTTGACTCCATACGTGAAATGAGTGGTTTGACTACGCCTCCGTTTGACTTCTGTGACACGGAATGCGATGCAAGGTAGATGGAGCCTGCAGTGCGCGAAGCGGGGAGTATTTGTGTTCTCAAGCAGGGTATAAAGTTTTGAAGCAAACTCCACAGCCACAATACTTCGCAACGAAGAGACCGCTGTCTGAATCCCATCTTCAGATAATGATGGTAGGTCGCATGGCGGCGTTGCATACGAGATAATGTCGGCTGGAAGGCAGCTATTGAACTCGGACGATTGTCCGACCCAGTCCAGGATAGTAATGTCACCCGACCGAGCCACTATCTCCTGCAGGAGCCGCCCGAGGGCGTTCTGCTTCTTCTCGCCGTAGATTACTGGTAGGTGGACACCGAAGATACCAAACAATGAGTACGCGATGTCTTCCTGCAATGTAGTGATGCGTGACGATGCCCATTGAAGTCTCTGTCGGGCGTTGCTCATCCCTGGACGGAAGGACATCAGGGCCCGTGCATCTATACCCGTCGCATCCTCCAACTCCTTCATAATTTCTGGGGACTTTTTGTGATTGGGAGAGTGATCATCAAGATATAATGACCAATCCTTGCGATAAAAAATGACAACTTTCGGAGCGACAAATTCTTGAAAGGTCCATCCTCGCTTGTTCCAAGCGCTCCTCGCCAGTGCACCGGGCGGGGATGAAGGAGGGACATCGCACAGGTAGACAATTGTAAGCGCTGAGTGGCGGTACCAGACGAACATGGAGTTAACCGATTCTTGGAGCTCGACATTGCTGCTCTTATCGATGCAGCATGTATCCATCCATGCCCATAAATACCCCGCATTATGGGCGATTTTGCAGAACGATTGCAATTTCACGATGCCACCAATTTCATTCAACTCGTGTACGGCTTTGTCCTGGATGTCGTGCAGTAGCACCTCTGTCTCTTCCCACCTGTGTGATAGAAGGACGCAACGGAAGTACGTCGCCACCATGTTTTTGATGCGCTCCGTTCGGAAGTCTGAATGCTTCGTTGTGAATGAAAGAAGCTCCTTGTACTCTGGACTCGTTTTGAAGGAGTTGATCTGTCCCACTCGGTTGCACAAGAGACCTGTGGAAGTGTTAAGAAGACGAAGCGGGGCGTTTTCAAGTTCAATGCACACGGCCTTGCGAATAGCATCCTCTGCCTCGGATCGAGAGACATACTGCTGACGTAGCTCTGCAGAACGAGATAAGTAGGGTTTTTTAGTGTTCCACCAAATCATACCTCGTATCTGCGCTTCGGGGGCATTGTCCAACTTGGACAACATGATTTCAAATGATTCTATGGCTTCGTCGAAGCGTTGTGCGCCACGAAGCGCTATATGCTTCACCCGGTATCCAGCATGAGACGAAGGGTTGAGTTCGATGGTCTGTGTGTCGCCAAAGTGAGCGTTGGCTACAGAGTAGCCCTAGTAGATGTGATCCTACCTTATGTGCATCGAGAAGGGCATCGTCCCATAGCATTTTTTCCGATTTGGCCATGCTGCGCTTTGCAAAGACGACATCAGATGCAGAATTCAGTTCAATTGCCGCCGAGTATAGGTCAATAGCCTTGTCATAATTGCTTGCAGCGAAGGCAGCATCTCCATTGATAAGAAAGAGCGCGGCGCATTCTTCCGTGAAAGCTGAGTGAAATGTGGGTGAGGATTACGGCCTGCGTGAAAGTACAGACTTCAAACTTGCCATTGGACCAGTCAAGGTAGCTGGCCTTCTTATTTGCATCACTCATACCCGTCAAGCATCGGTACATTTTGAGGGCCTCTTCAAGTCTACCTGCCCGAAGGAGTGCATCACACTTCTTCTGGCACAAGGACTTCAGGTCCCAGCCAAAGAGCTGAAAAAGACACTCAGTCATGAAAGGCATTTTGTATGAATAATCTCGACGCACCACGACCAATTCCTCATATATTTCGTGAATGAATTTGGATGAGAAGGCGCCGGAGTTGACAGCGACAGTGAAGTGATCGGCGGCTTCGTCGTGACGCGAGACATCCAAGGCTTTGATTCCTAGTTCATCACGCAGATATGCCTAATGTGAGAAATTGCAAAGATTAGTGTTATGACCCAGCGTCGCAGTGTGATACTTACTTCCACGATATGACATGCGCGAGTATCGGCATTCGGACAACCGGTAGTAAGCTCTTTCAGGAGCAGGATTGCCTCGTCATGTTGATTTGCATTGAAGAGGGCGATGGCCTGGAGTACGTCACGAAGGGGAAGTATGCGAGGTAAATATAACATACCTTGATCAAGAGCAGGAAATAAATGATTTCTGAATCTTGGTCCGTGTACATGGATGCGACATCAAACGCTGCCCTCGCGTCTCGGACGCAGCCTTTTCCGCAGAGGGCGATTCCCTTGGAGATATAACCTGTCAATGAGGGCTGGATGTTGATGGACTATGTCACCATCGAGTCAACCTTTCGCAAGGGGACCATGATGGTAAGTGAATCTCACCTTGATTGCGTCCTGAAGGGCGCGGTCCCAGTCGCGTTTTCGGGCCATGACGAATGAGCGATGGGCGTAGGAAGTATGGTTGTTCGCATCGGTGTTGATATCTTGCGTGAGTAGTTCTTCGGCAGTAGATAAATCTCCATTTATGCATGCATCGTGAGCCGTCGTGATGGCCAGGATCTGCACGAAACATGCTCTAATTTGTGGTAAATGAGTCAATGACGTAAACGTGCCTTTGAATGAATACCCTGAGGTACTTCCCACTCTGAGATCATCTTATCTTTACCTCCACTGAGGATGTACTTGCCATCCACGGAGAAAGTGACACATGTCGGAAAGTGCGACTCGGAGTGCTTGAAGATGGCGACAGTTCGTCGGTCTGAGAGCCGCCAGAGATGGACATGGTTTTCACGAGTTACAGATGTGATGAGTGTGCCAGCAGGATGAATGGCAATGGCAAAGATATAGTCGGAGCGGTCCGTCCAAGGAACACCGACCTGCTGCCAGGTTGTTGTATCCCATTCGCGTATAGTAGGATCGAGCTGATCGCCAGCTGTTAGAAGGCGTGTGCCATCAGGCGTCCACGCGAGTAAGTAGTTGTGTCTTGTGTGACCTTTGAAGAATGTGACGCGTTTCCTCGTGCCTGAATTATAAATTTGAATATTGTGGTATGTTGCGATGGCAAGAAGTTTTCCAGACGGTGAATACCGTACACGGTAGACATTACTACCACACGTTATTGGATTTCCTAGTTGCTGCCAGGTTTTGGTGTTCCACAGCTGCATCACTCCTTCCCATGAACCCATGGCCATTACTGCTCCATCAGGAGAAAAATCCGCCGAGGCACATCCGGCGAATTGAGTGAGAGGTTCGCCAGTTTCTCCGTGCCAGACGATCATCACTGCATCGTCATCACTGCCGCAACTTGCTATCAATTGCCCATCTCGCGATACTACCAAGTCCGTCACCAAAGTGCGGTGCCCTTCCATCTTCTTCAACAAAACACCTGTCTTCAAGTCCCACAAACGAAGTGTGTTGTCCCATGAACCCGTAATCATTCGTCGTTTGTCGGGGAAAACTGCGACTGTTCCTAGGCCGTCTTTGTGGCCTTTAAACACTCGCAGGGGGGTGGTGATTGGAATAAGCTTCGACATTTTATTGGAGATTGACGGTGTTGATGTGGACTTTGGAGGGATTAGTGTGAGTGTCTTTCTGCAGAGGTACGTGTTTTGTGCGTCTTATGCTAATTCACTGCATCAAAGACGCTTTTTTACCGTTATGGCAAGAATTACCCGCCGTCCTTGACAGTATACGCTTTCCGGAGCCTCAGTGCATACATGTCTCTGTCATACGAACCTGTCACCATACGTCTATCAGGAAAAACTGCCACTGCGGTTACGCCGCTCTCCGGAAGAATGTAGTGCTTGGAATGAGCTTCGATATCTTACTGGATGTCGATGGTGTGGAGCATGGTCAAGGTGGATTTGGAAGGATTGTGGGGGTCTGACCCTAAGCTGCAGAGGCGCATGTATTGTGCTTGTTAATGCTGCTTCACTCCATTGAGCCTGCCTTGTGTTTCCATAGACACCTCAAGACATGAACCCCGTTGCAACAAGAATATTCATTGTTATCGTGCTGGACAGTCTAACACCACTTACGCCTCTGCACATCTGATATGTATCCCATTGCATCCAATCTGTGAAGTTCGGCGATCCAGCTAATGGTGCCTGAGGCCTGTCGGTTTGTCAGATATTGCTAGTGTCGTGAATACCATCGATCCTGGACAGTAGCATGAATAATATCTTGTTTCTCATGCCGAGCAATAAATCCAGTCTCCTTATAATCATTCCCGAACAGTCACCGTTTGTATGTATCGTCCCTTCTCTATCGCAAATGAGCCTACTGCATTATCATTATCATCTTTTCATCCAGTCTACTCCTGAGATCTGTGTGCATCGGATCCCCACCTCCTGCGTCCCAAATACGCTGCTAGTGCTACGACGCAGGAGTGTCTGCCTTAGTTTCCACCTTCTCACCTTGAACCAAACATTTATGTTTGACCTTTTTTAGAGGCTTCCCAGTCTTCCTTCCAGCGCGCTGCTTGTCGATCATCTCAGTTCCCAGTTTCGAAAACTCTGGGTAAACTGGTTTCGGTTTTTATCGATTATCGTTCACCAATCCCTCTCCCATATCTATCTCATTGGAATCCTGCATCATAAAAATATCGGTGCAACACTGCCGTCAGCTCTACTAACTCTGTGGGCTCTCACGGCACTGAAACTACATTTGATATCGACTGGTCATTGCGGATATCCACGAATGTCATTTATCACGCAATGGTGGTCTAAATTCTCCGAGAAACCAGGTGAGTATCATTGTATTCAAGCGATTTTTCATGGCACATTCTAATGCTCTGACCCCAATTACAAACCAAGTGCCAAGTACCAGGACTAGACCAGTATTTCTCGAAGAGAGTGGGTACTATTCCTAGATCCATTTCTGAGCCTCGCTAAACTAGACTGTCCAGTGTCCAACAGTAACAGTAACAAAACTTAAAACGTCAACGGATTTCCCTTCATGTTTGCAACAAGTGGTATGCAGAGCATGTTTTTGTGAACTCTTAATTATAGGGATGCAAGCCTGTCTTTCCTTTATTTCGATATCCCTCAGGCTAGAAGGGAACGGTATTTCGGTGGGCCGATCTTTGAGCCTCGAGGTAGAAGGGTTAGTATCAATCAATCTAGGAAAGCACAATCAATTCTAAAGTACTGGATCGTAGATAGTGGCACTTGGCGTTACCGCATTACTGGATTGTCGCTTGCATCCGAGTCCACATGCTTCGGACTGCAGGCATGAACAAGGGGACAAGACTGCAATTTGGGCATGTTAAATATGATTCCATATTATAAAATAGACATCGAATGCATCTGCCGTACGCGTTTGAACGGTTCATTGACGTCTTGTAAACCCAGAAGGGATCAGAGGAGGAGCTATAGACTAAATCAGTTTCAAGTTAGGAACGTAGATAAGCATAGATGCGGCACTGAAAGCGGTGGCGAATAATGTTCTGGGGTAGTTGGAAGCCAGGTTGTCACCGTCGTCTACTCTGTGGTACATTAACACATACATAAGCACGGTGCGTTTGATCTCGCGGAACTAATGTGTAAATGGGTGTTACACATACCTTTCTGACTGGCGGGTTCGTTGCGCCGCGAGCTTGAGTAAGCTCACTAGGGTACCATCCGGTTGCCATGTCTCACAGAAATGTTAAAAGGGGTTATAGACTAGACAAAAGCGGAATCTTGGCATACGCGGCACTTCTTTGAACAAGACATCTTGATTGTACATAATCAGCTTCGGGGGTTATCCTAGGCTAGGGGCAGATAGAATCATTGAAGAGTCAGGCGTTGATATTCTTACGAAATGTCGTGGAGATATTGTGGGGATCTCGCGGAGTTCGTATTCGATAATAAACTGGTGATAAGCAAAGTGAGTACCCTGCAGCCCAGTAGTCAGCAGGATGTCAACGTTGTCAGTGAACTTTTGCAGAATGGAGCTCCGTATCACATAAACAGAGCTCTGCCCCTCGCTGGCAACCAAGGTCCTGCGGGGTTCTGCTAAATTGCGCATATTCCATGCATGATACCATAATCAATAGAAGCTGTCATGCAACATTCAACGGTGACATATATATGAGGTAGCAAACAGGTCGAGATCCAGGGAACAGAGAACAGCCAAAAAAAGATCACCGACTTAGATGCGACTTACGGGAGAGGGTTATTCAATTCGAACTTTCAAAGCCTCCACGAAATTGCAGTGACTGCCAAGGAGTGTCAAGTGTTAATTGGATGGATATGATTGCAGGGTTTTATTGCTTGCAAACCCCGCACAGTACCGATCTGCTGAGCTGAGTCTGTGGCTTAGCACCATTGGACACGACTTTCCATCATGACACCGGTGAGAGGTACGAACTTCGGACATATTACTCAGCAAATAGTAAGTGGCGCGGTGTTTGAGGGCAGATCTAGTACTCATCGATAATCCACTGTGATCCAGAAAAATCCACGAGGCCCATACAACAATGATCTACGATGGATAACAGTCTTCGGGGGAAAAGTTTCTTAAGATGATTGCGGTTGTGAATTTCAAAGCGGCGAAAAAAATGAAATAGTACCACATCATAAATTAATGGGAGTTGGGTGCGTGGATCTACCGCGATTGGTATTAATCACATCCTATCAGGAGTGTCAATACGGAAATTAGTATGAATTCATACAAAGTTGCGTCGCGTATGTAGTATCAACCCTTGCAAAGTGACCGGGCCTCAGCTTATTTGTTCTTCTATTTGGCCTTGTATGACGTTGGCAAACAATTCCGTCGAGTCTGTCTGTTGGCACATACTCAGTACGTACTGCAGAACGCGGTGATTAGATACTACAATATTCCTCTTGCAGAGACGCTGTGCTGTCATATGTCACGGTCTCCTGAGCAGGATAACTGTATCCGCTCCTCTGTCAAACTTAATTTCCCAGATCGGTTACCCCAAGCTCATCACCGAACGCCTCTCTCGCTTTGAGGTGACGATTACACTCTCTCGTTCCATCATAAACTGTTCATACACCGTAGTGCACGACTTGCCTGAGAACACATATAATCGAGGTAAGTAGCGTGTAGAATCCATTCAAAGAGTTTGCCTTGGAACAGCTCTTTGTATTTACCCCAACGTCATGATAGCCACATTCGCTCGCAGGCCCATATGACCTCCTCGAGCGGAGTTGGGCATTGCCTGCTCCGCATCATCACGGGCACATCTATTTACCATTTTGCCGAATCAAGCGCCTTCCTAGACTTTGATCCGAAAAAGTCAAAATATTGGTCTTTCGGACTAACGTGCCGATTTCCGAGTCCCTGACGGCCGTCCAAGCGCTGTCTTCACTGTCCGCGTTCAGGAAACTCAGGAGTGCCTCAAACGAGCTCAAATGTCAACGCAAATTTGGGCTTGTGTCTGTCCGATAACCTGATTTATAATTCACATTAACGTTCACACACAGGGTCGTACTTTCTCGGGCTCAGGATAGCTCGAGATTGTCAACCCGAGCTAACTATGCATTTGGACAGGGCTTCGGCCAATGGCCTATCTCTGTGCCAGTGTGGGCTCGTGACTTTTCCTAGTCATGAGAGAGGTCATGCCATTAGACTTTTAAAATAGCTGGAAAATACAATTGGATACCTACTCGTACCCTCATTGCCCTCCGACATTCACCACAATCTCATGGCGACCGTACAAGAATCAGAGAAACATGACATAATCAGTTCTCCTTCGTCAATGACCCGTATGTCCGAAGACAACGATAAATTCCTTGCAAGTACTTTTTGATCTGGCTCCTTCAACCTCAATCAATATTATTTTCAATGAGTAACAGGTAACCTTCGAGGATAATGACACACGAGATCCCATGAATTTCTCATACGGAAAAAAGTGGACAATCACACTGGTGGCGTGTGCTTTTACTGGGATAGTCGGTAATCTAATCTATGCCATGGAGTGACCAGAGCATTGATAGATTCTTGTTCCTCTAGCTGCAGCGTCAGACTCTTTTTCTATGGGATACCAGTCGATGATGCGGGACCTTAACTGCACTCAGTTCCAGGCCACCGTCGGATTGAGCATGTGGTCAATCGGATTTGGCACGGTTCCTCTCGTTACTTCGTCCTTCACGGAAGAATTCGGTCGCTTGAATATATACATCGTCTCGTCATTTGGATTCATGCTTACAGAAATAATGATTGCCTTGTAAGTTCAATTCTCACAAACGCGATGTTGATTCACAGACTATCACAGGTCACCGAACATACAGACCGTCATGCTTGGACGTCTGCTCGGGGGCGCATTCGGCTCAACAGGTGCAACCTTGGTTGGTGGTTCGGTTGCCGACATATGGAAGCGACATGAGTTGGGGCATTTTGAGATTTTTACTTGTTTGATCGCTACAACTATCTTCACAGACGTGGACAGCCCATGGCATTCTTCTCTCTTGTTACTGTGGCTGCAATAGGCCTTGGGCCTGTGATTGCTGGTGTGATAGAGGCAAATCCTCGCCTTGGATGGAGATGGATTCAGTGGGTTCATGTGATGTTAGTCCCTTGGAACATATCACGCATATTGCATTGACTAAATTTTCCTGCAGGTTTACAGGGGCTTATTTCATTTCTGTTGTGTTGCTCATGAAGGAAACGCGCGCCACCATAGTTTTAACACGTCTGGCAAGCAAGAAGCGAAAAGAGACAGGAGATGATAGATACCAAGCGAAAGCAGAAATTGAAAAACAAAATTTAATCACTTTGATCAAAATTTCCTGCACACGACCAATATGTCGGTAAATTTCACCGATGATCTACACACAACAGCTGACATTTTCGACCTCTTGCTGACGGAGCCTATCGTCCAGGGTTTCAGCGTAGGTTCTGCGGCTGCTTTTTAGAAACAGAGCTAAGCGGGAGTGTTTCTCTCATATAGTTGTGGATTGGCTTTACATGGGGCGTTGTCTTTGCGCTTGTAGAGTACGCCGTTCCACGTCATTGTGCTTGCCGTCTAACCCGGGTATAGGTCTGTTACCACTGAGTTCCAGGAGGTCTACGGATTCAACGTACAGAACACAGGATTTATGTTCAGCACCCTCATGTGAGTCGATAGAATCTAGAATCCGTGATGATGATTTACTATCGTCCAACTTAGAGTTGGGAGCTTCATTGGATACTTTGCCAACATCTATCAGGAAAAGTTATATCAGTAAGCATGTGCCGGATAAATTGCACATCTATGGATCATCGACCTGTTCGAATTAGAAAACATTACCTTCGGAAACGTCAGGAAGCGCGTCTTTATTTTCCTTGTGTTGCGGGACTCTTTCTGCCAATTGGAATATTCATCTACGCTTGGACAGCAAGACCGGAAATACCTTGGATAGTGCCAGCAATCGGTCTCACTGTTTGTCCTACGCATCTTTGTTAGAGTTGCGAGACTGACATTTCTGAAGATATTCATGTCCGGCGGATTTGTCATTTACATGGTGGTCTTTTTGTATCTCGCAGATTGGTGAAGATATCTTGACCTCAGCGATTGAATGGAACTCATCAGTCTCATAGCTATGGGACATATGCATCGTCAGCCATTGCAGGCCAAAGCCTGTGTCGTGAGTTCACTCTTGCATGACTCTCAAATACTTTTTTAACGCCGTGAATCGCTAGGAAATTTGGCCGCATCAATCTTTCCTCTTTTCACGACACAATTGTTTTCTCGCTTGACGTATAGATGGGGCTTGACCCTGTTCGGATGCGTAGGTGCGGTGCTCGTGCCCATACCATGGGTAAGACAGAACTAGATACCTGTCGGGTCATTATTAAATTTGGAACCAGGTCCTTTTCTTTTATGGGTCTAGGATTCGTGCTCGAAGTAAGGTGTCACGAAAAATTCTAGAGGAAGAAGAGTTGCAAGACAACATGGAGAAGTGACCAGACATCGCGGAGGAGCGAGGATAATAGGCCATTCAATATCGAACGATACTAAAGCAAAGCGTGCCAGCGCCTTGAATGTAGACTATGTAGATTCATTTACACTTGAGTCTGACTGTGCAACTTGAAGACCTTGGACGGATAGTGAGGACTGAGCGAGTGATGCACGCGGTACAACTGGTCCTGCGCCTTCCCATCCTGGTACCGGTGAGCGTCCCTTGGCAAACTCCACCCGCTGGAAATAAGTTGGTGACAAGAACCCTTCGTCGCCATCTGTCAGAACGACACCATTTGCGGACAAGTAGAACAGAACACCAGCATCGAGGGCTTTCTGCACATCAACAAAAATCAAAATTTGTGACGAGTTGCGCATCCCTATCATAGAGCGTAAAGTGGAGAACGCATTTAAATGAGGTTCCACCTACCGCTCATGACATTATCTCCCGGAATGCCTTGGGCAAGATGAATGTGATTTCGCTTCATTTTGGATAGGCCATGCGTAGCTGACAGATGTGTTAGAAGCACAAACCACCTCATAGACGGAGATTTACCTATGGACTCCCAGGCACTAAGTGTCGTGCCGTGGACAGCCATTGGTATATCTAATGCGGATGTAATAGGCTGCATGTCCAGCGTGACGGTCTGCGATCAAGAAATTGAAACCAAACATTCGTTGGACTATAAGTTATGTACCTTCAAGGAATGCCCCTGATTTGCTCTGATCCACCATATGTCGGACGGTGAGTCAGACGACCGAGGCTCTGTTAGAAGGTGGAATCGCTGCTTTTGGTCTTTGCTAACGATCTCTTGCAACTGAGAGAAATTGATATCTCTGAACATAGGATTCGAGAGCTATCCGAAGTGGTCAATGCTGCAAAATGCTATCAGGTCTCATAAGACTCACTACATCCGAGACCTTAGCATACCCGTCATCCCTCATGTCTAATCCTGCGTTCTTTGCCCCATGCCGTAGCAGCCAGCTCAGGCTCTTTGATACACGTACCCGTGGGTCATCACGAGGGTGTCCCCTAAGCTTTGGAGATGGTCCCTTCTTTCTACTCTTGTCCGCCTCTTTTAGCTCTTGTGAAATATCCATGTACCGTGTCCTGTGATACGATTGTGATCGTTGCACTAAATTATTAACCAATAAAAGTTGTCTGGGTAGAGGGAAGATGGTGAAGGTCCGCATTCAAGTAGATGTGGCCCAGACCGGTGAATAAACTTGAATCCAAAATGAAGTCACACATGTGGCATATGTCACTCGCCCTGCATGCCAACTGGTGGCCTCAGCTTACACGTTAGGCGCCAGGTCCTAAGTAAACGCCGCGCCAGCAACAAAATGGTCACTTCAACACCTTAATGCCAACCACCTGGAGACGGATTTTATGAAGAAACCAATGTCTCCAAGCAACCCTTGCCCGTCGTCGCGTCTGGCGGGCCTGAAATCCATCTTTTCCCACCCGAACCTTCGCACGTTTATACCAACTCGTCGAGCGCTCAATTCAGGAGAGAACGGTTACGTTGATGGGCAGACGACGATGCAGAGCTGGAGTCAGTGGGCGAGTCAGAAATTCAGACGGAGTGGACCAGATGTGACAACCACGGACGAAGTGACTCTGTTTCCTGGCTGGGCATCGCGGTGGCTTGTCTATGAGCATGAGGATGAAGGTAAGTGACTTTCTTGCTGTGCTAGCGTCGTTCGGCTTATAGGCCTGCCTTTTGCAGATGCATTTGACTTGCTTGTTTATGTCTCGGGCTATGCAACGACAAGCAGGTCGCCAGAATTTCTTACCCGCTCTCAGCGTGCGTTCCTGAGACTAGCTAGAAGTGCGCTCATTCAAGATCTTGTTGTAATGCTAAGCTAAAGTCATTATCAGGTTATGCGTCTCTACCCAAACTACCGGGTCAACAGTCGCCCGTCAAGGGATCATCTATGATAGAAATTGACGGCATCAGGCTACCTCCCCGTCCAGACGAAATAGCAGACGACTTCGAGATGGAACTAGACAAGGAATTCCAACACATGAGGGAGTCACAAAAACCTCAACCTACCGAAGAACCAAGTGAATCAGAATCTGACCCTCAACCGACACCTTCACGGTGTGATACATCAGCGCCGTTTACTGGCGCTTTACTCCAGAAACAACACAAGAACCTCGAGGCGCGTCTGCGACCATTTTGGTCATCCGCATTATCATTCCGCACTGTTCAAATATCCATTTTTGCTGTATCTACTACCCCAGGCGGCATCCATTCAAAACGTGACGCTCTCAAGGATGGTCCGCTGTATACTGAACACGTGGTCACTGGACCAGATGGCTCCTTTGCAATCCCCTTCAAGATTCCTTGGCAGGATCTATCTAGGCATCCTATAGCACGGCACAGACCATCCGACGGATCGGACGTAGAGCATGAGTTACTCGTTTCTGCAAAGCTGTTACCTGAGCCCGCGCCCACACCCGCATACCTGTTTCACACAGACGTTCCAAAGAACATTTCGCTTGTTGTTCCAATAACATCTTCACCCATCCGTGTAATAACAGACATAGACGATACTGTCAAGCTCTCAAATATAAGGAGCGGCGCTCGTGCTGTCTTCCGCAATGTTTTTGTTAAAGACCTCGAGGAGACGACTATTCCAGAGATGGGGACGTGGTACCAGTCAATGCGGGAGCGAGGTGTTCACTTCCATTATGTTGTGAGTGCCATGCCGCATTTTATGGTATACTCATGTTCATAACCCCCGCAGTCTAATTCCCCCTTTGAACTCCTCCCAGTTATCAAAGAGTTTTTGCAGATATCCGACCTCCCGCAGGGATCTATTGCCCTCAAATCTTATAATGGTAGATCCTTCTTCAGTGCCCTTCTTTCTGATCCGGCCACCCGCAAACGTGCAAACGTGGTTGATGTCCTTGATGGGTTTCCTGACTCGAAGTTCATCCTGATTGGGGATTCAGGCGAGCAAGATCTGGAGCTGTATGCATCCATCGCCGTGGAGCGTCCCCAGCAGATTCTGGCTGTGTTCATCCGAGATGTGCATGACGCAGAGCTTGCGGATGCCACAGGTAGTCTTGTGAGTCTCATGCCCATGAAGGCTTCCGGGCCAGTCAAGAAGACGAGCTTGCCAGCACAACCCCTTGCCACTCGTCCACACCCCCTTCGTTCGATGTCTGACCCGGACGTTTTGAAAGAGTTGGGGCCATATGACACAAAACCGGGGCCATCCGTCAAGAGGAAGCCCACCTCCAAATTGACCCTGCCCCTACAATCATTTTCCTCATTTGATATTCCCGCAAATTCAATTTCCAAAACCAAGCCCAGGATGTCAGTAGACTCCATAAGCTCGGCTGGGTCGAGTTCCAGCTCTTTATCTTTGCGCAATCTCAGACGGGCTACTGGTCAGACTACGCCAGTTATGACGGAGGCGGAGAAGAAACGTTTCGAGCTGCAGAACCGCGTAAACAAGGCGAAATTAATGATGGGGCCTAACGTTGTGCTGCGGGTATTCAAGGTTCCAGAGGAGTGTATAGAGACTGAGCGGCTTCTAGGGCCACTGAAAGAAAGATAGGATGGGAAAACCCATATAGGGATATGGCCTAATTGTAATTTATGCATCGAGCTTTCATGTACGGTAGTAATGATCCACGGGTATATGGATACAGTCTGTATGTTGACTACGAGGAAGTGACAGACACGGACTTTTCTTTTGTATTTGGCTGATTACGCGATGCCAACTGCTTGTCCAACTCAAGCATATATCCGCTGAGCTCCTAAGGCAAAATGTAAGACGTGTCAACCAGGGTACGGGAATGGCTTACAGTATTATTAGGTTCAA
>Ga0310811_10005792_pt1 | contig 15709 bp, 4 predicted proteins | sample YCmetagenome_FD_207642 | JGI IMG/M metagenome (GOLD analysis project Ga0310811, IMG submission 207642) | Soil microbial communities from experimental microcosm in Duke University, North Carolina, United States - YC | ecosystem: Engineered > Artificial ecosystem > Soil microcosm > Unclassified ...
TATCACCAGCAATGTTAAAGGTTGTCTTGCCATCACCACCACTGGCTACTAACGTCTTAGATCCATCGGCGAAAGTGTTTCCCGGGAACCAGAAAGAGTCAGTAAGTCTAGGGTCGGCATCTTCATATTCAGCGATTAACTTGTCTGATGGAATAAGGTTTGCCCATCCAACCGCAGAATATTCCTGGGAGCGAACCCAACTATCGGCTGACGAACCGTTACCTGATGCATCCCAACCATAGCCTGTATCCAAAAAACCAACCTCAAAGATCGACTCGCTGTTATACTCCGCCTCTTCGGTGAAATTGTCAAAATAATTACTAACAAGGCTGTAAATACCAAGGGCCTTCACTCCTTCGAGGGCAGTTTTTGCTGCTGCGTAGTCTCCTTTGCAAAGATTAAGTTTTCCGGCTAGTGTGAGTGCGGCACCTTTCGTTGCGCGTCCCAGGTCAGCGGCTGCATAAGTAGCAGGCAAAGCAAGGCTTGCGGCATTTGCATCTGCAAGGGCAAAATCGAATGTTTCAGCCTGCGTTGATCTTGCCTTGGCATCAGCAAAAGCAGTTGAAGATTTGTCATAAAGAGGAACACCACCCCATAAATTACCTAGCGTATAATAAGCAAAGCCTCTTAAGAATCTGGCCTCCGCGATATACCGGTCTAGTAACGGTTTCTGATCTGCTGTCACTGTCAGAGCTGTTCCATTTATGATAACAGCATTAGCACGTTGTACCATTGTGAATAGGCCTTTCCAGACATCTGTCATTACTGCATTTGTATAGGTGTGGGATCCATTCAACAACTGCGCTCTTGGAACCTCCAATTGCCCGCCACCGGCTTTCATTTCATCTGATCTGAGATCATGAATAAAGAAGTATTCTCTTCCTACCAAACGGTTGCCTTGCAGCACCGCATAAATCGCATTCACCCCAGTTCCAATCTGATCCAATGTAGCATAGTAATCACTCGTTGGTATCTGATTCGGAGTATGGGTATCTAACAAACTATCCTTGCACGAAGTGATCAGCATCGTCACTAAAGCAATGGTTAATATTAAAATCTTTTTCATATTCAATTTTCAATATGGGTTAAAATCCAACTTGTACACCACCTATGAATGTTCTCGGCTGTGGGAACTGCCCATAGTCAATACCTTGAACTAAGAAGCGGTTAGGGTCAGTAGTATTGTTGATGTTGCGACTGCCCACTTCAGGGTCATAGCCTTTGTACTTCGTTACGGTCAACAAATTCTGAGCTGTTACGTAAATTCTGAACTTCTTGATAGCTCCATTCGTGAAACTTAAAAGCGAAGCAGGTAATGTATAACCAATATTCAGGTTCTTGATACGAAGGTATGAACCGTCCTCCAGGAATCGATCGCTTGGTCTGGCATTTGAATTCGGATCACCGCTTACGGCTCTTGGAACATTTGTCTTGGTATTTGTAGGTGTCCAGGCATTTAATACTTCAGTACCCGAATTGAACAACCTTTGCATACCTTCTGTTATTACCCTTGTACCATTATAGATTTTGTTACCCTGAACACCTTGAATAAACATTGTTACGTCGAAACCTTTATACTTAGCTGATAGATTTAATCCATAACTAAACTTCGGTAAAAAGCTTCCCATGTCCTTCATTTTTCCTGTAAACCGGATATCACCAGGGCGGGTATATTTACCCGCGTTAGCAGGATCTTGCCATTTGGCGAGATCAACGGTGCCATCGCTGTTTAAAGGAAGGACTAGTCCCGCTTGTGTTGGTTTTCCTTCGCCGTTGACAATCTCTCCTTCATTTTGGAATATGCCTTTCGTTTCAGAAAGGTAAAAATGCTGTATGCTCGATCCTACAACGGTTCTGGTAATATTACCTGCTCCATAATCCTGACTACCGCCAGCATAGTATGCAGCGTTTTCACCATAAAGTGCTTTTATTTCATTTCTAATGATAGAAACATTTCCGGAAGCATTAAAGGTGAAATCGCCCGCTACCTTGTTGTAACCAGCTGTTAATTCAACTCCCGAATTTGTCATTTTTGCGATGTTCAGCGCAGTAGATTCGTCCAAGCCTAATGACCACGCAGGCTGAGTGCCCAAAATCAGATGGTTAGTATCCTTTATGAAATATTCGGCTGAAAACGTGAATTTATTGCTAAACATTCCCAGATCAAACCCGATGTTTTTCATCGTTGAAATCTCCCAACCAAATTGGGGATTCGGGAGCTTCTGATAATATGCCCCTTGGACTAGACTGTTATTGAATGGGTAAAATGAATTTGTTAAAACAGGTGAAACATAACTGTATGCATCGTTCGGTTTAGCTCCAACCTTCCCATAACTTGCTCTCAATTTAAGATCGCTGATTTGGGTAATACCCTGCATGAAACTTTCTTCGCTAAGCTTCCATCCCACTGACGCACCAGGGAAGTTACCCCATTTATGACCGGGTGCAAAGCCTGAGAACCCGTCCCTGCGCATGGAGGCACTCACCAGGTATTTTCCTTTGAACACATAATTCACACGACCGAGGTAGGAAAGTAAATACGTTTCCCAGCTTTGATTATCGACAGTCAGATTAGTTCCTCCTGTTAAATTGTTAATTGCATTTGTAGGGAGTCGTCCACTTGTGTTCAGGAAGTTGTTCTTCTCATCCTGTCTTTCAGCAACAACAACCGCATTTATGGTATGGCCACCAAATGTTTTATCATACGTCAACTGGTTAGAATAATAGAGCGAATAATAACTGTTTCTATTATCTGTTAAATTGTGAGTGGTTCTGGCTTGATAACCGCCGTCGCTAAAGATTGGATCATTTTGTAGCGCATGGTCTTGTGAAGAATTTGCGCCCAACGTGAACTTATATTTAAGTGCCTTGGTAACCTTAAACTGCAGGAATGTATTACTCAGGATATAAAAATTATGATTTAATCTTTTATCCATTAACGCCAACCGAACAGGGTTTTCAGGGTCAGAACCATCAGCTGATGTAGTACCATTAAAACCACCCGGATTATTCGGATTGCGGACGGTTATATATGGAACCGAGCGGAGCATATGCATGACCATCGTTCTTCCACCACTTTCTAACTGATTTTGATTGTTGCTTTGCGTAACCTGCAAGTTCTCGCCAATCGTAAACCGGTCGCTGATTTTTGTTTCCACACTAAGTCTTCCGTTGTATCGGTCAAAAGAAGTTCCCAACATGATTCCCTCTTGTTTAAACCTTCCGAACGATAAGTACATCTTCGTCTTTTCGGTTGAAGCTGAAACAGAACCCTGAACTTGTGAAATAGATGCAGGCCTGAACATCTCACCTTGCCAATCTGTATTTGTTTGAGCAAATGTTTGGGTTGTCCCTGCATAAATTGGCTGATTCATATTAGAGAATCGCGAAGGCGGGGTGCCTCCTGCATTAGTTGCCAGCGCCGTGCCATAAGCAAGGTACTGATCTCGATTTAGCAAATCCAATTTCTTCCAGGCGCTTTGAGTACCTGTATAGGCTTCAATATCTACATGGACTTTCTGATCCTTCGATCCGCTTTTGGTGGTAATAATAACGACGCCGTTAGCAGCACGTGATCCATAGACTGCAGTCGCAGCAGCATCCTTTAAGATTTCAACTGACTCAATATCTTTTGTATCCACACTATTCAGGTTGAAGTTTGGTGCAGGAAAGCCGTCCACAACGTAAAGAGGATCCGCATTTTGTGTGATCGAACCAATTCCGCGTATGCGAACAATTGCGCTTGAACCAGGACCTCCGTTATTGGTAACAAGAACACCAGGAACACGTCCTTGCAATGCTGCTGAAACGCTGGGGACAGGCAATGCTGAGATGTCTTTCGAACTAACTGAAGCAACTGCTCCAGTCACCGAAGACTTCGTCTGCGTACCGTAACCCACAACTACTACTTCAGCAAGCGTGCTTACATCCGGATCCAGAGAAACATTTATGACAGTCTTCCCGGCAACAGGTACTTCCTTAGCGCTGTATCCTATAAAACTGAAAACCAGAACTGCATTATCATTGGGTACAGATAAACTGTATTTGCCATCCTGGTCTGTAGATGTACCATTAGTAGTACCTTTAACAATTACGTTCACGCCAGGTATCGGCTTGTTCGTTTCATCCATTACTTGTCCTGTTACAGTAATATCCACAAGGGATATTGTAGTCAGGTCCGCAGCATGCAAGTTTAAATTGCACAGCAGTACTGCGATCACAAGTAGGTAATAATTAATTTTCTTGTAGTTTTTCCTCATAAAATTGGTTGGGAGTTGTGTAGTGAATTTTGTTTAAGTCTTCCTAAGCATAACTACTATGCTTAATTCTTTGACTTGTCATTAAAAGTTTCATGTTAGCTGGAATTGAATTTGTACATAGGTATTTGGTTTAGTGTTGTGTCAAATCATAGATGTTATCTATACATCACATCATCGCCCTTATATCGCAAGTATTCAAACGATGCACTATTGGTAGTTTCAATTCCTGATGAGGTAGCATACATTCCAAAAACACATCCAATAAATCCACCGGCTACTTGCGTGCTCAGAAATTTACCGTCAACATTATCTTTCAGGAGTTTCCAATTATTCAGATTCTGTGCGTAGTAAAAACTATATCGATCACCTTTTGCATCAATACGAATCAAAACTTTTCCCGAGGTAATGTTTGCTTGTGTGAGCAGTTCCATTGGTTTTCCATCGTTACTGCTTTTGAAAAGTTGTATGACTGGCTTTTCCTGATTAACTGATTTACACAAGTAGTAAAAATGATTTTCGTCTTGAAAAATGATCAACCCTGCTTTCTCATTATCAGACTTTGCAGAAAAGTCAAACGATACTTCGGTATTGCAATTCAGATGTTGTTGGCGCTTACCAATGAAAGATGGGTTGCCCAATTCCATAACCGTTTCGGGTTTTAGTTTGAGGGTTAAACCTTTTGCCTTGCTCAGGCTAAACGAAGTACTATCAATTGTTCTTAAAAATAGAAGTGCAGGATCGAGTTGTTTTTCGAAAGTAAGCGTGTACTGAAAATTACCGCTCTGAGGCTGAGCATCTTTTTGCTTTACTTCTTTGAAATTAGTTTTGTAGGAGTACTGTACTACTTTATTGTTGGGATCAACGATTGGCCAGCCTTCCTTCCATTCTACCGGAGCAACAAATGTTTCGCGGCCGGTATTGTAGTAGTTACCTTCATAAGGTCTTACTGCCAGAAAAACAGAATAAGTTTTCCCATCGGGTCCCTCAACAAATTGTGCATGACCTGCAGAAGTAATCGGATCTTTTCGATCAGCAGGCAGATCCTTTTGTGTTAAAATAGGATTGTTCTCATAGGGAACATAAGGACCCCAAACTGACTTGCTTCGTAATACAACTTCAGTGTGATTTACAGATGTTCCACCTTCTGCTGCATACAGATAGTACCAATCATTTTTCTTTAAAATATGTGGTCCTTCAATCCAGACCGGCTTCTTGCTAATATCAACACCACCATTGACTAATATCTTTTCCTCTCCTATCACCTTCAGGGCGACAGGATCAAATTCATACATCCGAAGTGTTCGATGACCAGGGTATTCAGATTTGTTATCCGGCGGATCACTGTTATAAATAATGTATGCTTTATCCTCATCGAAATATAATGACGGATCGATTCCTCTTACTTCAGGCAAAAAAACAGGATCGCTCCACGGACCCGCAGGATCTTTTGCTGTTACAACAAAATTTCCGCCACGATCAATGAGTGTACACGTTACGTAAAAGATACCTTTGTGATGTTCAATAGCGGGTGCAAACAAACCTCTCGTCATGCGATGCCCCATGAAGTTCATCTGTGAGGGTCGGCTAATTACATTGCCGACCTGTTTCCAGTTTTTTAAATCCTTGCTGTGAAAAACCGGTATGCCAGGAAAATATGCGAACGTTGAATTGATTAAATAATAATCACCATTCACATGCAATACGCTGGGATCGGGATAGAACCCAGTAAGGATTGGATTTACAAGAGTTGTTTGCGCGTGAACAAAATTGTTCCTCAAAAGACAAGCGATGATAAAACCAAAAGCAATTCGTACGGTCATATAGTTAGGTAAAGGCAGTTGAACCGATTTGCTATCGCCTAAGTGATCGCAAACGTTTTCGCTAAGTTGTGATTTGTTGCCTCCCGAGACCTATTAATAATTGAACATTAGCTGTTAACTTTGAAACAACCTGCGTTTTTTGCTCAAAAACGCGCTTTTTTGAGTGTGTGGGTGAACACAGCTGAAAGAGTCATTGAATTCAAAAGAGCTCCAGTAAAGATTAGGTTATCGAAGACCGAATGGGCTTATTGACAGGTTGGTTATTGATAAAAAAAGGCAATTACTACTACACCAAGGAAGCATAGCATTGCACTTCTGAGTGACCAGGTTTCACTACAAATTTTTAGCTACGTCAATTGACTATCAAGAACTATTGCTGACGCTTAACCATTATTTTCCTGAAGGTATTCTGAAGGGGTTTTGTTATACTCTTCCTTAAAGCAACGCGTGAAATAGGAGGACGAATTGAATCCAACTTCAAATGCTATTTCTGAGAGTGTAAATTTATGAGTGTCCATGAGCTTAATGGCTTGTTTCATGCGCACCATTCGAATGAATTCTACAACAGATTTTCCCGTCAGGCCTTTAATCTTACGGTAAACCTGCATTCTACTCAAGTTAAAAAGTTCAGCGACTGAATCAACACTGAGTTGGGTGTCTTGTAAATTCTTTAGTATGTAATCAATAGCTTTCTGCAAAAATGCTTCATCAAGTGCGTTGCTTGCAATCATGCTTGGCATCAAATAGACATCTTGACTGAATCGCGAATACAATTTCTGACGAGACTCAATGATCTGGTGAAGATGGGCTTTTAAATATCGGATGTTAAATGGCTTTGTTATATACACGTCGGCACCCGTTTTTATTCCACTTATTTGATCTTCAATGGTAGATTTTGCTGTAAGAAGAATAAAAGGAATATGACTTGTATTTATATCACCTTTAATGGAATTGCAGAATTCAATACCATCTACGTTTGGCATCATTATGTCGCTGATGATGAGGTAGGGATTCTTTTCCAAAGCAATGGCCAGTCCTTCTTTACCATCCTTCGCCTCCAGAACTGAGAACTCTTTTCTTAGCTCTGTCACTAAGTATTCTCTCAACTCATCATTATCCTCAGCAACAAGTATCTCAACCTTGCCCGAGTCAAGGTGATCTTCATCATCATGACTGTATTGTAAATCAATTGTTCCCGAATAGCCATCTTTGTTATCGTACACCATTTCGTTTGGTGCGAGAATGTTCTCTTCAACCTGAAAGGCAATGGCATCTATTGGAAGAGAGATTGTAAAAACTGTAGAGTGATCAGGAATACTTTCAGCAGTAATTTTTCCCTGATGAAGTTCAACAAGGGATTTTGTCAATGACAGGCCAATTCCTGTTCCAGGACTAGAAATCTTAGACGAGGATTTTGCCTGATAAAACTTCTCAAAAATCCTGGGCAGTTCATCAGCGGATATACCTATTCCGTTATCAACGATGACCAACTCTAAATAACGGCATAATGTTCCGTCTGCAATGATTGAGTGGTTTGTGCTTATTTGCAATTTGATCTTACCACCATCAGCAGTAAATTTGAAGGCATTCGAAAGTACATTAAAGAGTATTCGCTCCAGTTTATCATTATCAAACCACCCCGTTAAGGATTGTAAATCTGAGGTGAGTGAAAAACTGATCTTTCTCTTTAGGGCCATTTCATCGAAAGCAGATGATGTTTCGATGATGAATTGAAGAAGGTCACCATGTTTTACATTCAGCTTAACATTTCCCCCTTCAAGTTTTGTGAAATCTGCAAGTTCGTTTACAAGTCGCATCATTCTATTGGCGTTCTTGTACGCTGTGAAAATTCGTTCGCGTAATTGTCCAGTGGCCTCATCTGTATCCATCAGACTTTCCAGGGGCATCAACACTAAGCTTAATGGTGTTCTAAACTCATGAGAGATATTCGTAAAAAATTGTGTTTTTAACTCACTTAACTCGTGCTCTTGTTCACGGGCTAATTTCTCAAATGTAAGCTGATTTTTTATTCTCAATCTTTCAATCCTGAATTTCATTAAGGCATAAATAGCAAGCGCTAACAGTGTAACATAAATACAAATTGCCCACCATGTTTTCCAAAACACTTCGTCAATTGTTATTTCAAGACGAAGCGGAGATTCGCTCCATACACCTTCGCGATTTGCGGCCTTAACTAGAAACACATAGTGTCCAGGATCAATGTTAGTGTACGTTGCACTATGATTGGTTCCAATACAATTCCAGTCGGTATCAAATCCTTCAAGTTTGTAGCAATAAGTATATTGAGTGGAATGATTGTAGTCCAGTGCAACAAAGTCGATCATGAATGAGCGCTGATCGTAAGATAGCTCTATGTCTGAAGTTAAGCTTATGTGTTTCGATAATGGCGAATCAATCTTTCCCGGGCGAACAGACTGATTATTGATTTTTAGATCAGATAAATAAATTGTTGGCTTTCCGGAATGAGTATGAATGCTATCCGGAAAAAAGCAGTCGAATCCGTTGTTACTACCAAAGAAAAATTTACCAGACGAACTCATTAATGATGCATTGGTATAAAAATTATTTGATTTCAATCCATCTTCAACGGCATAGTTGATAACTGTATTTGTGGCTACTTCCAATTTGGACAGTCCCATATTTCCGCCCATCCAAATATTACCATGGCGATCTGTCAGAAGAGACCGAATCGTATTACTTATCAATCCTTTATCAGTGCGATACAATATGAATTTTGTACTCTCCTTTTTCTTCAGGTTTAAACCATTATCTCCTGTTGCAACCCACAAATTTTTATTTTTGTCTTCTCTGATCGCCTGAATCAATGCGCCACTAATACATCCCTTTGTAGTGTCTGGAACATGTAACGAATAGGTAAACGAATAATCTCCCTTCCTTTTCAATTCATATAAACCGTACAAAGTCCCCACCCAAAAAATTCCATCAGAATCTTCCGTCATCGCTGTTATGTATGCGGTATTTGGAATATGATGCGGCTGATCATACTCCGTGATGCTGACAAATTTTTGTTTTTTAGCGTCGAAAAAAAACAATGCACTTCCCCAGGTTCCTGCCCACACTACTCCGTTTCTATCTTCATACAAACAAAAAACCTGATCGTTACCAAATCCATCTGAATGAATAGAATAATTAACCACCTGATGTGTTGTCGCATTTATTCTATAAACTCCTTTTCCTAAAGTACCTAACCATAATTCACCCTGACGATCACAGATAACCGATGAAACATTTTTGCTTGATAACTTCTGATTGATTTCAGAAACATTTTGCAACGCATGTGTTTTCGAATCAATTTTACCTAGACCAATCCCATAATAAGCGATCCAAATATTTCCCTGTGCATCTTCTGCAAAACTTCTGGCTTCAGTATCCTGAAGAAAAGATTGCGTTATCCCCTGCTCTTTCACTTCAAAATTCTTTTGACTCACATCGAGAACAAACACACCATTATTTAACGTGCCGATCCAGATCATGCCAAGGTTATCAACATAAATTGACTCAATGGAATTAGTGGGTAGTCGTTTGGAGATGTTCTTTTCATCTGTCAACTTATTGACCTTCCTGGCGCTGACATCCACATAACTAAAGCCCGCATTTTCTCCACCTACAAGTAAATTGCCATGATGATCAAAACATATTGTCAACACGCGACTCGAATTTCCCCCGAACTCTTCCCCTGATAAAATCTCCCGATACGAGTAATATCCATTTCGTGGTATCACCTGAGTAATTTGTCCATTCACTCTTGCCATCCATATGTTTCCTATCCTGTCGACAACCATGTCGCTGATCTGTTTATCAGAATAATATTCCAGAGAATTTAGCGGAAGTCTTTTTCTGGTGTCAGGATCATACAACAATAATCCACCTTTCGTGGCACACCAGATAACATCATTGTGAAATACTAATTTACTTATAAAATTTGCTGAAGGCAGGATGCCTTTCTGAGCAGGATCAATAATATAATTGAACTCTCGTTTGACGGGATCATAGACATTTATTCCACCTTCATGCGTGCCAATCCATAGGTGACCTTTGGCATCGAATTCAATATCCGTTATATATCGATTATTAAGATAGTTGTTATTCCCAGCAATCGAATCGACATTAATAAAATTATCAAGTTCTCTATCATAAATGCATAAGCCCTGGGCAGTACCTATCCATAACTTTTTATCCTTACTTTCAACAATGATATTAATCGTACTGTGAGCAATTGTTGTGTTGTCATCTGGACTATGCATGTACCGATAAGCATTTACTCCATCATATCTGATCAACCCATCTGCTGTTCCAAACCACATGTATCCCTTGCTATCCTTATGAAAGCATCTGACATCAGAACTCGAAAGTATCCCTGGGCTAATGGGCACAAATGAAGCATGTTTTGGTTGAGCATTTACATCGGCCAGCAACCCAGAACTCACAATAAGCAACAGTAAGGACAGCACCCTGTTGAACGTTGAACTCATACGCAGAATCGACATTTCGAATACCATGAAGTAATAATTCAATCGTTTGATGAAGCAATTTAAGCCTTTATTTTAGACAAGTGTACCCTTAACAATTATTATTAATCTGTAAGGTTTTAGAAAAAAACAGTCGTCTAAAAATAATTGGACGGCTGCTTTTTTTGAGATCAACCTTCAGGCTACTCAAACAAAACCTGCGCAAAATTGTAAAGATTATTCCTCCATACTGGCCAGGTGTGGCCACCAGGATATTCGCTGTAAGAATACTTCACTCCCATCTCATCAAATTTTTCCAGCATAATCTTACAGTTATTGTAGGCTATATCTTCTTTTCCACCCATGGCAATCCAGAAACGCTTTACATTACTATTTATAGTCTTGGCATTATTCTTCATGAACTCATACTGTGGATTGGAAAGGTTGGGTTGATTAGCCCACCATCCTGAACTGAACACTCCCAGATAGGAGAATTTGTCTGTATTTTTTACGCCAGCATACAAGGTTTGTAATCCACCCATTGAAAGACCCGCCAGTGCTCTGTTTGATGCATCTGTTTTTGCACGGTAGTTCATTTCAACAAAAGGAATCACCACCTGCTTTAATTCATTCTCAAACATTCGCAGCGACTGCTCACCAAATCCAGCAATACCACCGCTTCCAAAATTTCCGTCCATCATCACCACAAGCATCGGCTTTGCTTTTTTGTTGGCAATCAGATTATCAAGAATAAGATCTGTCTTTCCCTGCGTTGCCCAACCGCGCTCATCCTCTCCACCACCATGAAGAATGTATAACACAGGATATTTTTCATTCAAACTAATATCGTAACCTGGCGGAGTGTAGACGTACATTCTGCGCCATGAATTTGTGGTCGATGAAAAATAACGTTCCATCCTGACATCACCATGCGGTACATCCTTAACGGCATAATAATCTTCTCCGGGAAATGGAATTTCTATACCACTAGCCATCCGTCCCATTCCATAGTACGACTCACTTGCAGGATCTGCAACGGCTACACCATCAATAAGCAATGAGTAATAATGAAAGCCTTCACTTTGTGGTTCGGTAGTTACATCCCAGAAACCATCCGTGCCTTTAATCATATCATACTTCTTACCCAAATCGATTTGCACCTTCTGAGCATCGGGAGCTTTAACTTTAAAGATGACACGACCATCCTGTAGAATGCGCGGATATTTTGCTGATCTTATATTCGATGTCGCAACCGAACCGAGTATATCGTATTGAGGGAAACTCAATACATCTACCGGTTTGAATAACAGCTGAGAGTACATGTAAAGATCGTTCTTCCATACTTTGAAATCATGCGCTCCAGGCTCTACATAGTAAATATGTGGTACATCATTTTTTTTGAGATAGTCGTGTGTACGCTGACTGAATGATATCAGACCATCGTCAGCACCACAAGAAATCCAAAGCAGTTTCAAGTTCTTTTTAGTCTCAGCAGGATTAGGTACTAATACTTCAGGTAGTTTTGTGTTTGGTGCAGAAGAGAATCCTCCAACCCAGGCAAACGTGTTTAGGTTGCTGAGACCGAAGTTTAATGATTGTCCTCCACCCATCGACAATCCCGCAATCGCGCGATGTTCACGATCTTTATGAACAGGGTACTTCTTTTCAACGAAAGGAATTAAATCGTTAAGTAAATCTTTTTCAAATGTGGTGAAGGCCTGAACTTTGAGGCTGTCAAAAATATTTCCCGTTGCACGGTCATCTTTCATCGCCCTGCCATTGGGCATCACCACAATCATTGGCTGTATTTTTTTGTCTTTGTAAAGATTATCCAGGATTATCTGAGGGCTTCCACCTTTCAACCACTCTTTTTCATCTCCACCAATGCCGTGTAACAAATACAATACGGGATATTTAACTTTTCGCGAATATCCGGGTGGAGTGTAGATCAATGCCCTGCGACTGACACCAACTGTTTTTGATGTATAAGAAATGGTGTCAATCTTCCCATGTACAATAGTTGGTTGTAGTACATCAAAGCCCTGTGGGGCAACTTTGTTATTTTCCTGCGCCTGAACCGTTGGCGCCAGCATCAGTATTGTAAAAATTAAAATAATAAGTTTTTTCATGGTTGCTTTCATTTTGAATCTCAAATCGAACTCTATTGTTGCATCGTTAATTTATCTTCAGACGTTTACTAAATTTTCAGTCGAAACTGATCCAGTCGACAGTCACCTTGCCATCATTCTTTTATGCTTTTTAGGTTTGAGATTTTAATCAAACAAGCCTATGTCGTTACGAATTCTAAGCACCTACTTCTTTGTCTTATTCACATTGACGCGGATGGATTTTAGTAAAATGAAAACAACATACCGATGAGCATCTGGAGAAAGTCTAAGGTCCGTTTCCATGGGATACCTCCAAACCTAAGCACCCATTTCTAAGGATGCCAGACAATCTCCATAACTCATCAATTACATGTGCAGCACCATTTTCAGATGTTGATCTTAGAATTTTGCCGCAAACGTTTCCGCTAAGGTGACCCATAAAGTCCAAATGACCATTTCAAAAAATGAACATTCCCATTCAATTTTGAAACAATTGTTATTGATTCGGGCTGAAAAGCGGGTTTTGAAAAATATACCCCTGTAGCAAAAGTGGAAGGTAATAAGGAGATCCTACTTTGTTGCCGCAAAAGATCTCGCCAGCACTAGCACACAAAACAGCGCTAACTGCAGAATAGAAGGATCAATGGTTCTCAATACTCGTCTTGTGGGGTTGTCAGAATTTGGGTTGGCGCCACAAATTTATCTAAAGCTTCAACAAAATTTAAATAAATACCTAATAATGAGGTTATTAAAAAGCTGAAGGTACTCTCAAAAAATCAAGGCATCTCTAAAAACTATTCCCTTCTCTCCTTCCCTTTCCAATCGGAAAATCTTAAGAGTTCTTAGAGATGCCTTAATGATTTTTATCGTTGAATGATCAGCTTCATAGCCGGTAAATTATTCAGACGAATCAGATAAATGCCAGAGTCAATTGTATCATCAAGCTTGATCTCCACCAATCCAGTTTCATCCTGCCTTACTTGTTTGTCTAATACGGGCTTTCCAACGATGCTATATATTTTAATAGCGACGTCATCTTTGCTATCCGTATCATTCATCCTGATAAAGACGTGATCTCCCGTAACTGGGTTAGGATAAACCTGGATAGGCTCAGCGGAATTTGCAGAAGCTTGTTCTGTTGAAGTTCTCGCATTGAAACCTGCAGGCTCTGTTCCGTAAATCAACGTGCCATTATTGTAGATCGTAATGTGGCTATTCTCTGCAAATGGTGCTGCAGGTAAATATGAGTAATCATCAGCCTGGTTAAAATTAGTCCAGTTTGTTTTGTTAAAATGATATTGGATGTTACCCGTACTACACAATGGATATAACGTACCAGCAGTTGAAGCTACTTTTAGTTCAAGATAAGTATCGGCACCACTTAACGCCGGGTTAAGCTTAACAAATTGACCTGTTACATTGGCGTTGCCGAATTTGGTATAATCAGTCTTGTAGTTTAAAGCACTTGTGCCTTCGCTGGTAAACCAGTAGCGAATCCGGAGGTCTCCATAATTTACGGGCAAGTTGCCTTCGTTATTTACTTTTAAATATGTGCTAACAATGTTTGCGCTCGAAGACTGTGTTTGAGAATAAACTTTCAAACTCAATACCGGTGTTACCACTGTGGGCTCTGTGCCATAAATTAACTTTCCGTTTCGGTATAGTGTGACGCGACTATTAGCAGCGTAGCTCGTAGCATTTAAGTAAGAATAGTCATCTGATTCACTGAGGTTTGACCAATCTACATTTGCTAACCGCGATTGAATAGCTCCTGAATTACTATTGGATAATAGGCTTCCAGCGACAGCGTCAAATCTATATTCTGCATAACCTAAAGCACCGTTGCGGGGCTGTGATAGTGTTACATAGGTTAAATGAATCTTACTTGTACCTAGTGGCGCGTAGTCAATCCACGTGTTAATTCCTGCATAGTTCTCCGCCGTGAACCAGTAACGTGCTGTTAACTCGCTGTATGGAACTGCTATGGATCCACCATTAACAATCTTCAGGTAAGGCTTGATTTGATTATTGGTCTTATTGTTATCACCATCCATATACTGCACCGTAAGAGCTGCCTGCACAGTTACGGATTGCGAGACACTGGCAGCTGGCAGATAAGTGTGATTGCCCGGCTGAGAGGCCACAATGGTAGTAGTACCGGCTTTTACTAAGTGGATAAATCCATTCACAATAGTGGCTACTGTTGTATCAGAGCTGCTGTAGCTGATTGCCAAACCCGAAGTGCTGGTTGCTCCCGGATTAAAATCTGCATCCCATACTTGTTTTGTCGCTATTGGATTAAAGGTAATAACTTGTACACGCTTGCTGACAGTAAGTGACTGACTAACAGCAACGGCTGAGCTATACGTATCATTGCCCGTTTGCGAAGCAGTGATGACGGATGCTCCCGCCCCGGCAATACGAATCTGCCCATTCACAATAGTAGCTACTGTTGTATCTGAACTGGTGTAACTTACAGGTAAACCTGAACTTGATGTTGCGCCAGGACTAAAGTCGCTGTTACCTACAAGTTGAGCTTCCAATTCATTAAACATTATTGATTGATCTTTTTTATTAATGTTTATAGCCAGTGTTGTCGTATCCGTTCCCATGGCATTTATAGCTATAAGTTGCACGGCGAACGAACCTGCTACTGTCGGAATACCTGTTATGATGCCGTTTTTGCTACTGATGCTTAAACCTTGTGGCAAACCAACTGCCATGTAAGCGTATGGCAAATTAGTAGCAACGGTGGCGTACGTAATAGTATCGCCTATAGTGGCTGCGATGGAGTCGCCTGCTATTTCAGGTAAAGCAACAGATGTGTAAACATGATCAAAAACAGTTGTATTGATAGCCGTATTGTTGGCAGCACAATTTACTAATCCAACGTAAGCATTCTGTCTCATCTTAATGGTTTTTGAATTTTGTTTTAACCAGTTGATACCGTCTTGTGAATAGTAAGCTGAAACAATAGTATCCTGTCGCACCAACCTTAACCACTTCGCATCAGTTTGATTACTTACAATATC
>Ga0310811_10005793_pt1 | contig 15705 bp, 18 predicted proteins | sample YCmetagenome_FD_207642 | JGI IMG/M metagenome (GOLD analysis project Ga0310811, IMG submission 207642) | Soil microbial communities from experimental microcosm in Duke University, North Carolina, United States - YC | ecosystem: Engineered > Artificial ecosystem > Soil microcosm > Unclassified ...
GCGCGGCGACGGAGCCGACGTTGCCGAAGCCCTGGATCGCCACGCGCGCGTCGCGCAGGCTCAGGCCGATGCGCTCGCAGACGGCCTCCAGGACGTAGACGACGCCGAGGCCGGTCGCCGCCTGGCGCCCGCTCGAGCCGCCGAGCACGACGGGCTTGCCGGTGACGATCTCGAAGACGGAGTGGCCCATCATCTGCGAGTAGGTGTCCATGAACCACGCCATCTCGCGCTCGCCGGTCGCCATGTCGGGCGCCGGGATGTCCTTGTCGGGGCCGATGACGGGGATCAGCTCGGCGGCGTAGCGACGCGTGACGCGCTCGCGCTCGCCGAGGCTCAGCGCGCCCGCGTCGACGCGCACGCCGCCCTTCGCGCCGCCGTAGGGCAGCCCGAGCAGCGCGCATTTCCAGGTCATCCACATCGCGAGCGCGGCGCACTCGCCCATCGAGACGTCGGGCCCGTAGCGGAAGCCGCCCTTCGTCGGGCCCATCGTCAGCGTGTGCTGGACGCGGTAGCCCGTGAGGCCGAGCACCCTCCCGCTGTCGAGGCGCACGGGGAAGTTCACGGTGAGCGCGCGGCGGGGCTCGCAGAGGCGCGTGCGGAACTCCGGGTCGAGGTCGAGCAGCGTCGCGGCGCGCTCGAACTGGTCGGTGGCGATGCGGTAGAGCTCGGAGCCCCACTCGCGCCCGGCGGTGATGTCGTCGTCGTGCCGGCCGGCTGCGGTGACGTCAGGCGTGGCCATGTGCTGACCGTATCGACATGCGCGTGCGCCGTCATGAGCGCGCGCGGCCTTTCGGTCCGACGACCCCGTCGACGAGGCCATACGCGATCGCCTCCTGCGGCGTCATGTAGCGATCGCGGTCGGAGTCGGCGTGGATCTGGGCGGCGGTCCGGCCCGTGTGCAGGGCGTACAGGTCGTCGAGCTGCGCGCGCAGGGCGAGCGTCTCGCGGGCGTGGATCTCGATGTCCGACGACTGCCCCTGAAAGCCACCGGTCGGCTGATGGATGAGCATCCGGCCGTTGGGCAGCGTGAAGCGCTTGCCGGGCGCGCCGGCTGTGAGGATCAGCGCGCCCATCGACATCGCCACCCCGCAGCAGATCGTCTGGACGTCGCAGCCGATCGACTGCATCGTGTCGTAGATCGCCAGGCCCGCGTAGACCGAGCCGCCGGGCGAGTTGACGTACAGCGAGATGTCGCGGTCGGGGTCGGCGGACTCGAGGTGCAGCAGCTGCGCGACGACGAGGTTGGCGATCTCGTCGTCGATCTGCTGGCCGAGGAAGACGATCCGCTCGTTCAGGAGGCGGCTGTAGATGTCGAACGAGCGCTCGCCGCGCCCATCCTGCTGGACGACCATCGGGACGAGGGTCATGGTGGCTGCTCCTTTGCCTGTCATGCAACCGATTGGTTGCGTGTACCGTCGGCGCTACGGTAGCATGCGTGCAACCGTTCAGTTGCACAAAGAAGGAGCCGCTGATCCATGGACGTCACCCGCGAGATCACCCTGCCCCTCGAGCCGGAGGCGGCCTGGGACGCCGTCGTCGACCTCGAGCGCTGGCTCACCGAGGACGGGGCGCTGCTGCTCGAGCCGGGCGCCGAGGGCGAGCTCACGCTGCGCGACGGCGAGACGCGCCGGGCGACGGTGCAGGACGTCCGCCCCGGCGAGCTGCTGTCGTTCTGGTGGCACGCGCCGGACGCGCTCGCGACGCTCGTCGAGGTGCGCCTCGTCGGCATCGACGACGGCACGCGCGTCGTCGTCGTCGAGTCCGGCTACGCCGGCGCGCCGGTGTGCCACGCCCACGTCCTCGCGGGCCCCGGCTGGGGGCCGGCGCTCCTGCGCCTGCGCGGCGCCGGGGAGCTCGTCCCGGCGTAGCGAGGACGAGCCGTGATCCCTGCCAGGTACCCCCCGCCGAGCTACGACGCGCTGTCGTGAGTGCCGGCGAGCCCGAGCAGGCCGTCTTCGCGGCGCTCGCCGACCCGACGCGCCGCGCGCTCCTGCGCTCGATCGCCAGCGGCGAGGCCTGCACCCCGACCGAGCTCGCGGCGCTGCTGCCGGTCAGCCGGCAGGCGGTGAGCAAGCACCTCGCGCTGCTCGAGCGCGCGCAGCTCGTCGACGCCGAGCGCAGCGGCCGCGAGGTGCGCTTCCGCGCGACCCCGGCCCCGCTCGGCGACGCGATCGGCTGGATGACCGCCGTCGGCGCGCAGTGGGACGACCGGCTGGCGGCGCTGGGGCGCGCGGTCGCTCGCGGGCACGGGGACGCGGGTCCAGCCTGATCCGGATGGGTGCAATCTGCACCCATCCGGCGATACAGTGTGGACATGCCGAAGGTCATTCAGATCCGAGACGTCCCGGACGACGTTCGCGACGCGCTGGCCGACGCGGCTGAGGCCGAGGGCTTGTCGTTGACGGGATATGTCCGACGCGAGCTCGAACACCTGGCCCGGCGATCACAGCGGGTCCGCGACAACGCGGCGGTCGTGCGACGGACCCAGGAGCAGGTCGGTACTCGCGTCGACCGGGACCTGATCTTGTCTGAGCTCCACGACGGACGAGGCGATTGAACGTCGTCGACGCCGGCGTCATCGTCGAGCTCGTCGCCGGCGGGCTTGATCCCGCTCGGCTCGGGGTCGAAGACCTCGCGGCTCCCCATCTGCTCGACAGTCAGGTCATGCATGTCCTGCGAGGCCTCGTGCTACGCGGTGCCCTCACGCAAGAACAAGCCGTCGTGGCCATGGGCGGGTTCGCGGAACTCGCGATCGCGCGTTATCCAGCAGACTGGCTCAGGCCCCGCATGTGGGCGCTTCGTCGCAACCTGAGCGCATACGACGCAACGTACGTCGCGTTGGCCGAGATGACCGCCGCAACGTCGTTGCTCACCACCGACGCGCGCCTGGCACACGCACCGGGCGTTCGGTGCACGGTGCAGGTGCTCTGACGCTGACCGCAGACCGCGCACCGCGCGGCATGGAGACACCTCCTTCATAGCGAGCGGCGCAGGCTCGGCCAGTGCCCGCGGGCACCGGCCAGCGCGACGAGGCCGCCGCCCGCCGGGATCCAGAACACGATCGCGTGGTAGACGAGCACGGCGGCGGTCGCGTCGACCGCGGCGACGCCGTAGAGCGTCAGGGCTCCGGCGAGGCCGGCGTCGAGCACGCCGATCCCGCCGGGGATCGGCAGCGCGTTGGCGAGATAGCCGACGAGATAGCCGAGCACGAGCGCCGCGAGCGGCGGCGCCGCACCGACCGCCGTCAGCACGGCCCACAGCGCCGCGATGTCGAACCACAGGTAGCCGGCGGCGCCCGCCAGCCGCCAGGTCGGGCGCACGAGCGCCGCCCCGGCCTCGCGCGCGCCCGCCGCGAGCTCGCCCGCCGAGCGCCGGGCGAGGGCTGCGACGAGCCCGATCACCGCGACCCCGGCGAGCACGGGCAGCCCCGCGCGCAGGGGGTCTCCGGGCCCGCCCGCGCCGCCGAGCGCCAGCAGGCCCGCGGCGACGAGCGTCACGACGTTCATCGCGCTCGTCAGGACGAACACGGCGCTCGAGCGCCGGACGATCCAGGCCGTCGGCCGGCCCATGACGCTCATGAGCGATCCGGCGATCGCCAGGCCGCCCACGCCCCCGGCCGGCAGCGCGGCGCCCGCGGCCATCGAGGTCCAGGCGAGCGCCCGCGCCGGGCCCCGCGCCAGCCGGTCGAAGAAGCCGCGGAACACGACCACGAAGCTCAGGCACGAGGCGAGCTCCAGCGCCACGGCGACGACGATCCAGCCGGGGCGCGCCGCCCGGATCTCGTCGGCGACCGGGCCCAGCCCCGCGGCGGCGACGAGCAGCGCGAGCGCGAGCGCCCCGACGAGGGCGCCGATCAACAAACGCCGCCGCCGCTCGCGCGAGGCGAACGGGTCGCCCGCCGATGACGCGAGGCGCAGCACCGGCCGCGGGCCCGCTACGCAGGCGTCCTCGCCCGGCGCGCCGCGACCTGCGCGGTCCAGCGCTCCTGGCGCCGGCGCGCGTCGCGGACGAGCGGCGAGTGCGCGATGAGCCACAGCAGCACGCTGTTCAGATGCCGCGCGACGCCGGTCAGCGGCCGCACGACGTCGAGGAACAGCACGACGCGCTCGCCGTCGGTGTCGTTCCAGACCTCGTGGTCGTACGTGTCGTCGAGCAGCAGCGAGCCGCCCGCGGTCCAGTGGCGGATCTCGTCGCCGACGCGGATCCGGCAGGCCTCCGCGGGCTCCGGCACGACGAGCCCGAGGTGGTGGCGCAGGACGCCCTTGTAGGGACCGCGGTGGTTGGGGATGTGCTTGCCCGGCGCGAGGATCGAGAACATCGCCGTCTTCATCCCCGGCACGGTGCGGACGAGCTCCGTCGTGCGCGGGCAGGCCGCCGTGTGCTCGGCGACCTCGAAGCCGTAGCCGAAGAGGAAGTACGTCTGCCAGCGATCGTCGTCGGAGAGATCGACCTGGTCGACGGAGATGTCCTGGAACGCCGGAATCGCCGCGCGATCGGCGAGCACGTCCTCGAGCTCGTCACGGATCTCGGTCCAGTGGCGCTCGAGCTCGGCGACCCACGGGAACTGCGCGGGGTCGTAGAACGGCGTGTCGCCGACCGGCGAGCGGCGGCCGATCCAGCGCTCGACGGGCGCGACGACGAACACGCCGAGCTCGGCGCTCACCGTGACGACCCGCCCGCGCAGACGCTCCAGCAGCGCACCCGGCGCGAGCCGCGCTGCTGCCTCGTGTGAACCCATTGCGACACGCCCCTTCCGGGTCGGCGAGAACTCAGGCCTCGAGTCCTGTCCGGCGACAACCCGTCAGAGCCGGCGCGTCCGGGATCGCATGTCGTTCCGGTCGACCCCCACCGATCAACGCGGCACGTCGTGTTGGTATAGCAACTCGCACTAGGCTGGTCGCGTGCCCGGCTGGGACGACGTGCGCCGGATCGCGCTCGCGCTGCCCGAGACGAGCGAACGCCGGTCGCGCGACCTCGCCCAGTGGCGCGTGCGCGACAAGCTGTTCGTCTGGGAGCGCCCGCTGCGCGGCACGGACCTCGCGGCGCTCGGCGAGGGCGCGCCGGCCGGGCCGATCCTCGGCGCCCGGGTCGAGCACCTCGGTGCCAAGGAGGCGGTCCTCGCGACGAATCCCGACGCCTGCTTCACGACCCCGCACTTCGACGGCTACCCCGCGGTCCTCGTCCGCCTCGACGCGATCGCCGCCGAGGACCTCGACGAGCTCATCGTCGAGGCCTGGCTCGCCCGCGCGCCCAAGCGCGTCGCGCAGGCGTACCTCGACGCGTCGTAGACGGCGTCAGCGCGCGGCTGCGACGACGGTCAGCTCGGCCCCCTGCTGTGTCAGCCCGGCGGTGTACGGGGCGTTGTTGCGCCGCAAGCAGCTCGCGCGGACGTCGTACGTCCCGGGCTCCACGTCGACGGCGCCGGTGACGTCCATCTGCCGGAAGACCGCGATGCCGGCCGCGACGACCTCGAAGGTCTCGACGCTCCGGGTGATCGCCGAGAACGGCGTGTACGTCCCGCCCGTCCCGAGCTCCAGGTGGCAGAAGGCCTGACCGGAGAGGGCGTTGTCGAACGTCGGCTTGAAGACGCCGATCGAGGCGTTGGCGACGAGCCGCGCGGGGAAGCTCACCGTCAGCGGCCCGGAGTGGCCCGCGTCGGCCGCCGCGCCGAGATCGATGACGGTCTGGTCGGTCGTCGTGAGGCCGACGTTCGCGAAGAGGTCCGCGAACCGCTGCTTGCTGCCCGCGCTGTTGGCGGGCAGCTTGATCGCAGCTAGGACGTGCCGCCGAGCGCGACGAACAGCGCGACGTAGGCGACGACGTTGCCCCGGATATGCCCCACCGTCCTGCGCAGCATCCCAGTCTCCTCGTCGTCGCCTAGGTCACGCCCGGACCGCTACCGCTTCCGGGCCTTCTTGCGCTTGCGCATCCGCAACCAGCGCTTGAACAGCTGCAGCATCAGCCCAGCCGCTTCTCGAACGCTGCGAGCTGCGCGCCGATCTCGGCCGGGAGGTCGTCGCCGAACTTCGCGAGGAACTCGCGCACCTGCGGCAGCTGGGCCTTGAAGGCCTCGGGGTCGACCGTGACGACCTGCTCGAGGTCGGCGTCGGAGATGTCCAGGCCGGTGACGTCCAGCTCGCCCGGCCCCGGCACGATCCCGACCGCCGTCTCGACGCCCTGCGCCGTACCGGCGCAGCGCTCGAAGACCCACTTCAGCACGCGGCTGTTCTCGCCGAACCCGGGCCAGAGGAACTTCCCGCTCTCCGGGTCCTTGCGGAACCAGTTGACGTAGAACAGCTTCGGCAGGTCGGCCCCCTCGCGGGCGCCGATGTCGAGCCAGTTCTGGAAGTACTCGGCCATGTTGTAGCCGCAGAACGGCAGCATCGCGAACGGGTCGAAGCGCAGCTGACCGACGCCGCCGGCGGCGGCCGCGGTCATCTCCGAGCTCATCGTCGAGCCCATGAACACACCGTGGTTCCAGTCGAAGGCCTCGGTGACGAGCGGCACGACCGTCGCGCGCCGGCCACCGAAGATCATCGCGTCGACCGCGACGCCCTTGGGGTCCTCCCACTCCGGCGCGATCGCCGGGTCCTGCGCGGCGGGCGTCGTGAAGCGGCCGTTGGGGTGCGCGGCGGGCGTCTCGGAATCGGGCGTCCAGTCGTTGCCCTTCCAGTCGATCAGGTGCGCGGGCTTCTCCTTCGTCATGCCCTCCCACCAGACGTCGCCGTCGTCGGTCAGCCCGCAGTTGGCAAACAGCGTGTTCTTCTCGACCGTCGCCATCGCGTTGGGGTTCGTGTCCTCGCCCGTGCCCGGCGCGACGCCGAAGAAGCCGGTCTCCGGGTTGATCGCGTAGAGCTTGCCGTCGTCGCCGAACTTCATCCAGGCGATGTCGTCGCCGATCGTCTCGACGGTCCAGCCCTCGAGCGTCGGGATGAGCATCGCGAGGTTCGTCTTGCCGCAGGCGCTCGGGAACGCGCCGGTGACGACCTTGACCTCGCCCTCGGGCGAGGTGAGCTTGAGGATGAGCATGTGCTCGGCCATCCAGCCCTCGTCGCGCGCCATCTTCGAGGCGATCCGCAGCGCGAAGCACTTCTTGCCGAGCAGGGCGTTGCCGCCGTAGCCCGAGCCGAAGGACCAGATCTCGCGCGTCTCGGGGAAGTGGACGATGTACTTCGTCTCGGGGTTGCAGGGCCAGGGCACGTCCTCCTCGCCCTCGGCCAGCGGCGCGCCGACGGAGTGCACGCACGGAACGAACTCGCCGTCCTCGCCGAGCACGTCGAGCGTCTTGGCGCCGACGCGGGTCATGATCATCATGTTCACCGCGACGCAGGCCGAGTCGGTCAGCTCGACGCCGATGTGCGCGATCGGCGAGCCCAGCGGACCCATCGAGAACGGCAGGACGTACATCGTGCGGCCGGCCATGCAGCCGTCGAAGAGGCCGTCGAGCTTCTCGCGCATCTCGCCCGGATCGGTCCAGTTGTTCGTCGGCCCCGCGCCGTGCTGCGTCTGCGTGCAGATGAACGTGCGGTCCTCGACACGCGCGACGTCACCGGGATCCGAGCGCGCGAGGTAGGAGTTCGGGCGCTTGGCGTCGGCGAGCCGCGTGAACGTCCCGGCGTCTACGAGCTGCTGGCAGAGCCGGTCGTATTCCTCCGCCGAGCCGTCGCACCAGTGGACGTCCTTCGGCTTCGTCAGTGCGGCGATCTCATCCACCCAGTGGATCAGCTTCTCGTTCTTCGTCGGCACGGTCGTCGTGTCGCTCACGCTCTCTCCTCGTCTCTATGCACAGTTCCCGGAGGGATTGTCGCGCATGTGCGCGGCCCAGCGCTTTCTCACGGCGGCCTCATGGTGCGGCGCGCAACTTCGGCAGAGGTGAACGGGTTGGTTACGACAGCAGCGCGTGACCCGCAGGGGCGACGATCCGGTCACGCACACGGCAGACGCCCGCGCGGCGTCCGCGACCCCGTGCCCGTCCATCCATCCATCCACTGGAGGAGACCACCCCATGGCTCATCAGCCCGAACCTGCCCGACGCGTGCGCAAGTCCCCGCGGACGCGCTCCGTCGTCATCGCCACCAGCCTGCTCGTGCTCGGCATCGCGCCGTTCGCCGTCGCGCGCACGGGCTCCAACCTGCGCGAGGGCCTGCGCAACGGCACCGCGACGCGCGAGACGCAGGTCATCTCGAACATCGCCTCCTCGACCGGCGTGACGGGCGGCTATTCCACGCGCCAGTCCAACCTGTCGTCCTCCGGCGGCGGCGCCGTCTACGGCTGCCGCTCGGGCGCCGGCGGCTCGGCCGCCACGCCGACCCCGCAGAACCCGTGCATCCGCTCCAACAACCTCTCGACGGGCCTGGCCTTCGAGTTCAACGCCTCCAACGGCGACACCGGCGGCCTCATCACCGTCGGCACCGGCGGCGACGCGAAGAAGCCGTTCACGACGAACGCGACCGGCGTCGCGACGGGCCTGAACTCCGACGAGGTCGACGGCCTCGACGCGTCGCAGATCGTTGCCCTCGCGCGTGCGAAGACGGGCCTCGACGCCGACACCGTCGACGGCAAGGACTCGACGGATCTGCAGGCGAAGTTCGCGCTGGTGGCGACCGACGGCACGCCGAGCACCAACTCGCGCGGGCTGATCGCGACCAACCCGGTCGTGCATGCCGCCAACTCCGGGCTGTACGCCGTCACGTTCGCCGGCGACCTGAGCAGATGCGCCGTGACCGCGACGCGGACCGACGTCGCAGCCGGTGAGATCTCCGCCTCCCCGGCGACGGCGGGCGGCAATACGACCGTCACCGTCCGCACCGCGGACTCCGCGGGCGCCGTCCAGGACCACCCGTTCGACCTCACGGTCAACTGCTGATCACCTGACCGACAGGCAGTACCGAGGGGGCGCCGACCGGCGCCCCCTCGTCGTTCTAGCCCTCCTCGGGCGTGCCGTGCTCCTTGCGCGGGACGAGCACGAGGCGCTTGAACTCCGCCACGAGCACGCCGTCCTGGTTGAGCACGCGCGTGTGGACGCGGACCGTGCCGCGGTCGAGCTTCGTCTTGGACTCGCGCTTCTCGAGCACCTCGGACTCGCAGAACAGCGTGTCGCCGTGGAAGACCGGCGCCGGGTGCTTGAGCTCCTCCGTCTGGAGGTTGGCGATGGCCTTGCCGCTGACGTCCGACACGCTCATCCCGAGCGCGAGCGAATAGACCATCGGCCCGACGACGACGTTGCGCTTCTGCTGCGACGCCTTCGCATACACGTCGTTGAGGTGCAGCGGGTGGTGGTTCATCGTCAGCAGGCAGAAGAGGTGATCCTCGCTCTCGGTCACCGTCTTCGCCGGCCAGTGCTTGTACACCGCGCCGACCTCGAACTCCTCGAGGTAGCGCCCGTACGGGTGTGCACCGGAGGCCTCGCGCTCGGCCTGATCGGTCGTGAAGTCGTCGCTCATCCAGTCTCCTTGAGAGGGCGCCAGCAGGCCCGGATGATGCACGAAAGCGGCGTCAGCCGGCGTCGAGCTCGCGCATGCGCCGGTGGACGAGCTCGCGGCGCTCCTCGAGCTCGGCCTCCAGCGCGTCGAGCTTGGCGCGCCGGCGGTGCACGAGCGCGAGCTGCTGGCAGATGTGCTCGAGCGCCTCGTCGAGGATCTCGCGGCGGCGCGCGGGCGACGGCGTTCCGTGGCGGAACTCCTGGCGCAGGGCGCTGCGCGCCTCCTCGCGCTCGACGACGTCGCGCAGCTCGTCGAGCGTCAGCCCGAGGAGGTCCTTCAGCCGCAGGAGCTGCTCGAGGCGCTCGACGTCGTCCTCGGAGTACGTGCGGTGGCGGCCCGCATCGCGCTCGGGCGCGGACGGCAGCAGGCCGAGCTCCTCGTAGTAGCGGATCGTCCGCGGCGTCGTGCCCGCGCGCTTGGCGAGGTCGCCGATGCGCAGGCCGGATGACGGGTTTCGTCCTTCGTTCCTCGCAAGCTCGGAACTCCGGACGACGTTGCTCATGCCGCCTCCGGCACCGCCGCCGCCGCCGGCGACCTGCCGTCGGCCGGCCGCAGCATCGAGATGCCCGCGCCGACGAGCGACGTCGCCGCCAGCACCCACAGCGCGATGTGCATGTTCGAGATGAACGGGTCCAGCTGCGCGTCGGAGAGGCCGCTCGCCAGCCCGGAGAAGATCTGGAAGAGGACGTCCTTGGGCACCGCAGCCGTGATGATCGCCAGGACGAAGGCGATCGACAAGACGGCGCCGGTGTTCTGGAGCATCATCCGCGCGCCGGCGGCGACGCCGCGGCGCTGCGCGGGCACGGTCCCCATCATCGCCGCGGTGTTCGGCGAGTTGAACATGCCCGAGCCGACGCCGACGATGAGCAGCCACAGCCCGCTCTGCCAGTACGGCGTGTGGACCTCGAGCGTCGTCATGAGCGCGAGGCCGGCCGCGCTGACGACCATGCCCAGCGCGGCGAGGACGCGCGAGCCGTGGCGGTCGGCCCAGACGCCCGCGATCGGCGACGCGACGAGCATCCCGAGCGCCAGCGGCGCGAGCTTGATGCCGGCGGTGATCGGGTCGTCGCCCTGCGGTCCCTGGAAGTAGAAGACGAAGACGAACATCAGCGCGAAGCGCGACAGGCCGTTGACGAAGGCCGCGCCGCTGGCCGCCGCGAAGAGGCGGTTGCGGAAGATCGAGAGGTCGAGCATCGGCGCCGGCGTGCGGCTCTCGATGAGCACCCAGGCCGGCAGGAGCACGGCCGCGAGGCCGAGGCCGCCGAGCACGAGCGGGTCGATCCAGCCGTCGATGCCGCCGCGCGAGATGCCGAAGACGAGGCCGGTGAGGCCGATGACGAACGTCACGGTTCCGAGGATGTCGAGGCCGCGGACGGCGTCGGGGCGGGCGAGCTCGCGCAGGATGTGCCGGCCCCAGAGCCCGCCGAGCAGGCCGAGCGGGACGTTGAACCAGAAGACCCACTGCCAGCCGATCGCGACGAGCGCGCCGCCGAGGACCGGGCCGATGACGAGGCCGACGGCCGCGACCATCGTGTTCGTCCCCATCGCCAGGCCGAGCTGTTCGCGCGGGAAGGCGTCGGTGACGAGCGCGGCGGCGTTCGCGAACAGGAAGGCGCCGCCGATCCCCTGGACGATGCGCCAGAGGATGAGCTGCGTCGCGTCGGCGGCGAAGCCGGCGCCGAGCGAGGCCAGCGCGAAGACGACGAAGCCGCCGACGTAGGCGTTCTTGCGGCCGAAGATGTCCGAGAGCCGGCCCGCCGTCAGGACGAGCACGGTCGAGGCGATCATGTAGGCGAGGATCACCCAGACGAGCGTCAGCAGCCCCGTGTGCAGGGCGCGCTCGAGGTCCGGCAGGGCGATGATGAGCGTCCCCGAGTTGATCGTCGCGAGGAGCATCCCGAGGCTCGTGCAGGACAGCGCCCACCACTTGTAGTGGCGGTGTCCGGCGTCGACGCCGAGGCGCCGGCGAGCCGTGGATGTCGTCGTCCCATTCAGCATCTTACGTAAACGTAAGCTTAGCAGCAGACGCGACCCGGCCTGACGACGGCGTGGCGACGGCGATAGGTTGCCCTCGACGCCGCCCCGTCCCCCGACGATCAGGAGCCCGCTCGTGCGCAACCCCCGTGCCTTCCTCAAGCCGCTAGCGATGGGCGCGCCGGATCCGATGCGCGAGGTCCCCGTGACCCCGTCGCGGATGATCCACTTCCTCGACTTCTCCAACGAGAAGATGGTCGCCAAGGCGCCCGACATCGCCAAGAAGGTCGACATCCTCCTCGGCAACCTCGAGGACGCGGTGCCGGTCGAGCGCAAGGAGGCCGCGCGCGAGGGGCTCATCACCGTCGGCCGCGACATGGACCTCGGCGACACGGCGCTCTGGACGCGGATCAACTCGCTCGAGTCGCCCTGGGTCCTGGACGACATCACGCGCATCGTCAGCGAGATCGGGCACAAGCTCAGCGTCATCATGGTCCCGAAGGTCGAGGGCCCGTGGGACATCCACTACATGGACCGCCTCCTCGCCCAGCTCGAGGCGAAGGCCGGCATCGACCGTCCGATCCAGCTGCACGCGCTGCTGGAGACCGCGCTCGGCGTCAACAACATCGAGGAGATCGCGACGGCGAGCCCGCGCATGCAGGGCATGAGCCTCGGTCCCGCCGACCTCGCCGCCAGCCGCCGGATGAAGACGACGCGCGTCGGCGGCGGCCACCCCGGCTACCGCGTGCTGTCCGACCCCGACCCGGAGACCCCCGACGCCGCGCGCGAGAGCGCCCAGCAGGACCTCTGGCACTACTCCTTCGGCCGCATGGTCGACGCCTGCACGTCCGCCGACCTGCTGCCGTTCTACGGCCCGTTCGGCGACATCAAGGACGTCGCCGGCTGCGAGACGCAGTTTCGCGCCGCGTTCATCATGGGCTGCGTCGGCGCCTGGTCGCTGCACCCCGTGCAGATCGACATCGCGAAGAAGGTCTTCTCCCCCGACCCGGCCGAGGTCCTCTTCGCCAAGAAGGTCATCGAGGCGATCCCCGACGGCCGCGGCGTGCACATGATCGACGGCAAGATGCAGGACGACGCGACGTGGAAGCAGTGCCGCGTCATGGTCGATCTCGCGGAGATGCTCGCGCGCAAGGATCCGCAGCTCGCCGAGGCCTACGAGCTGGAGCCGGCGCCGGCCTGATCGCGCGGGCCGCCTTCACGGCACACGTGAAGGTAGGGTCCCGCGCATGCGTTTCTTCGAGTACGAGGCCCGCGAGGTCGTCAAGCGCGCGGGAATCCCCGTCACCGACTTCGGGTTCACCACCGACGCCGCCGAGGCGAAGGAGATCGCGGCGCGGATCGGCGGCCCGACGGTCATCAAGTCCCAGGTGCTCACCGGCGGGCGGATGAAGGCCGGCGGCGTGAAGTTCGCCGACACCCCCGAAGAGGCTGAGGCGCACGCCGCCGAGATCCTCCGGCTCGAGATCAACGGGCACATGCCGCGCGGCGTGCTCGTCGATCCCAAGGCGAACGTCAAGCAGGAGTACTACGCCGGCGTCGTCTGGGACGGCATCGCGAAGAAGCCGGTGATCCTCTTCAGCGACATGGGCGGGATCGACATCGAGCAGGTCGCCGAGGAGCACCCCGACCACGTCGGCCGCGTGCACATCTCCAACCTCATGCCGATCAGCGACTACCTCGCGAAGGAGTGCATCGCGCAGACCGGCGTCACCGGCCGCGCGCTGCAGCGCCTGACGCCGATCGTCCGCAACCTCGCCCAGCTGTTCGTCGACAACGACATGGTGCTCGCGGAGATCAACCCGCTGTGCGAGATGCACGACGGCACGTTCGTCGCGCTCGACGCCCACATGGACATGGAGAGCGAGGCGCGCGGGCGCCACAAGCAGCTGCTGGCGGACCTCGGGATCGGCGACGACGAGACGCGCCTGGCGCGCGAGCCGACGGCGTTCGAGCTCGCCGGCGAGGAGGTCGACGGCGCCGACCACCGCGGCGTCGCCGGCAACGTCACGGAGTTCGACGGCGACATCGGCCTCGTCATCGGCGCCGGCGGCGGCTCGCTGACGCTCTTCGACGCGGTGCGCGCGCACGGCGGCCGGCCCGCGAACTACTGCGAGATCGGCGGCAACCCGTCGGTGAGCAAGACCTGCGGCCTCGCGAAGCTCGTCCTGACGAAGCCCGGCGTCGACAAGATCGCGGTGATGATGTCGATCGTCTCCAACACGCGGGTCGACATCGTCGCCCGCGGCGTGATCAAGGCCTGCCTCGAGCTCGGCATGGACCCGGCCGAGAAGATCGCGATCTTCCGGATCCCCGGCGCCTGGGAGGAAGAGGGCTTCAAGATCCTCGAGAAGTACGGCATCGAGTACGCCGACCGCTCGGTGTCGATGCACGAGGCCGCGCGCCGCGCCGTCGCGAAGATCGCGGGCCCCGGGGCCGTCGCGTCATGAGCATCCTCATCGGCAGCGACACGACCTTCATCGTCCAGGGGATCACCGGCCGCGAGGCCGTCAACCTCACGCGCGAGTGCCTCGACTACGGCACCGGCGCGAAGATCGTCGGCGGCGTCACCCCGGGCCGCAAGGGCCGCGACGTCCACGGCGTGCCGGTGTGGGACACCGTCGCGCAGGCCGTCGAGGACCACGGCGCACCGATCGACGGCTCCGTCGTCACCGTGCCCCCGGCGTTCACGAAGGACGCGGTCTTCGAGGCGCTGGAGAACGGCGTCAAGCTCATCGTCATCGTCACGGAGCGCATCCCGCGCCGCGACGTCGCGCAGATGGTCGAGCTCGCCAACCTGCACGGCGCGCGCATCATCGGCCCCAACTGCCTCGGGATCATCGTCCCCGACGTCATCAAGATGGGCGGCATCGGCGGGCCGGCGAAGAACGCCGCGCAGGCGTACTCCCCCGGGCCGATCGGCGTCATCTCGCGGTCGGGCGGCATGACGACGGAGATGTCCTCGACGCTCACGGCGGCGGGGCTCGGCCAGTCGACCGCCGTCTCGATCGGCGGCGACGCGATCATCGGCTCCTCCTACGCCGAGCTCATGCCGCACTTCGAGGCCGACAAGCAGACCGAGGGCATCGTCATCTACACCGAGCCCGGCGGGCGCATGGAGGCCGAGCTCGCGGCGTGGGTCATCGAGACCGAGTGCCGGATGCCGATCGTCGCCTTCATGGCGGGCCGCTTCATGGATGAGATGCCGGGCATGAGCTTCGGCCACGCCGGCACGATCGTGGAGGGCAAGGAGGACACGGCCGCCGAGAAGATCGCGCGCCTCGCCGACGCCGGCATCACCGTGGCCGAGGAGATCTCCGAGATCCCGGACATCATGAAGTCCAAGCTGCCGGCCCACGTCCGGCACCGCCCGCCACCCGGCGTGTCGGTCCCCGCGTGGACGAGAGGAGGCTCCGCATGAGGGTCGACGGCACGTTCATCGGCATCGAGGTCGACGACGACGCGATCGCCGCAGAGCCGCACCTCGCCAGCCACCTCGCGACGGTCTGCCCGGTCGACATCTACCACGAGGCCGATGGCGGCGGCCTGCGGATCGCCAAGGAGAACGTCGACGAGTGCGTCCTGTGCCGGCTGTGCCTCGACCTCTCGCAGGTCGACGCCCCCAACGGCAGCGTGCGCGTGCTGAAGCTCTACGACGGCGGCGTCGCGCTCTAGACGATCTCGGCGAACGCGGCGATCGCGCCGGGGAGCGCCGCGACGCCGACCCCGCCGAGGATCACGCGCCCGCCGACGAGCGCCCGGCGCGAGCGCAGCGTCTCGACGAGCGACGTGACGCGCGACAGTCCCACGGCCGCCGCGCCGAACGCGGCCACCACCGCGATGAGCGGGAACGCGGGAACCAGGACGAGCAGCGGGGCATGGCCGAGCAGCGCCCGGCGGTCGGTCGAGATCAGCGGCAACGCCCTGCTGTAGCGCCCCGCGATGGCGGCCACGAGCATCCCGTGCAGCAGCACGAGCGCGCCGAACGCCAGCGCCGCGAGCCAGCCGGGGCCGACGAGCCCGAAGTCCGGGTTGTCGGCGCGCAGGGGTTCGACGCGCGTCGCGGCAACGGCCGCCAGGAGCGCTCCGAACGCCACGCCGCTGAGCCTGCCGCGCGGCAGCCAGTGCCGGATGAGCAGGTACGCCGGGCCCGTCACCAGGCCGAAGAACAGCGCGGTGAACATGATGAAGCTCACGGTGCCGCCGGTCGTGATCCGGCCGACGATCTGCT
>Ga0310811_10005794_pt1 | contig 15705 bp, 10 predicted proteins | sample YCmetagenome_FD_207642 | JGI IMG/M metagenome (GOLD analysis project Ga0310811, IMG submission 207642) | Soil microbial communities from experimental microcosm in Duke University, North Carolina, United States - YC | ecosystem: Engineered > Artificial ecosystem > Soil microcosm > Unclassified ...
CGAGCGTATCGGCGCGGCTCGTCCAATAGACGCGCGGGATGTAGTACTCGCCGCTCTGGTGCGGATCGAGCCAGACCTTCTTGCCGCTCTTCGCGTCGAGCACGCCGATGCGCGCCGTCGGATTCGTATCACCGGGCTGTGGGATGCGAATGCGATCCCACGTCGGGTGGCGGCCGCTGAAGTCCGAGATCTGAATCTCCGGCTCCTTCGTCTCGTCGATCCGCCAGAAGGCGATGTGGCGGCTGTCGGGGGACCAGTTCCAGGCCTGCGGAAGCCCGAACTCTTCTTCGTACACCCAGTCGAAGTGGCCGTTGTAGACGTGTTCCGTCGCGTCGGTCGTCAGGCGTCGCTCGTTCTTGGTCGCAAGATCGACGACGTACATGTCGCCGTTCCGCTCTTCGCCGAGCATCGTGCCGTCGGGCGAGAGCTCAGCCGTCCGCGCGCCGCGACCGGCGAGCTGTAGGCCTTTGGACGCAAGCGAGTAGATGTAGTAATCGGACGTGCCCGAGCGGCGATAGAGCTGCTGAAAGTTCGCCTGGAAGACGATGTTCTTGAAATCGCGCGCCCACTGAAACCCCTCGTACAAGAAGGGATTCGTCGTGCCGGGGATGGTGAGCCCCTGGCCGGAGAAGAGCAGGGTATCGCGGCCGCTTGCCGGATCGTAGGCGCGAATCTCGGACTGCCGCGTTTGCGGATTGGTCGCGATGAACGAAAAGCGACGCCCGCCGTCGAGCCAGAAGACGTTTCGCGGAGCGCCGCGACCCGCCATCATTCCGCTGCTCTGCAAAGCCTCGCCGAGCGACGAATAGCGCTGTTTTTGTTGCGCCCCCCCGACCGTCATCGGTGCGAGAAGGGCGACGGCGGTGAGAATCAGTCTCGAGAATCGCATACCAGGATCGAGGTAGAGGAAACGAATGGCGACCAACCCGCCACCAATTTAAGGCTTAATAACTTCCGATATGCTTTTACCCCCGTCTGACTGGAACGGTCTGCGCGACGAGGTCGTCGGGCACCTTACACGCTTGATACAAATCGACACGACGAATCCACCGGGCAACGAGATGGCGCTCGCCCGGTATCTCGATCGGGTGCTGCACACCGCCGGCATCGAGACGCAGCTGTTCGAGCCGGCGGCCGACCGCGCCGCACTAGTCGCGCGTCTTCGCGCGGCGCATCCGGTATCCCCGCCGGTACTGCTCCTGGCGCACATGGACGTCGTCGGTGTGGCGCGCGAGGCCTGGACGACGGACCCGTTCGGGGGCGATGTGATCGACGGGTACGTCTATGGCCGAGGGGCGATCGACGACAAGGGAATGCTCGCCGTCAATCTGATGACGCTGGTTGCACTCCAGCGACGGCTGTCGGCCGGACAACTGCGGTTGACGCGCGATGTGGTCCTCGTGGCGACATCCGATGAGGAGGCCGGTGGGACGATCGGAACGGAATGGCTGATCGAGAACCAGCCCGCGCTCGTCAGCGCCGAGTTCGCGTTGAACGAGGGCGGTAGAATCCGCGTCGCGAACGGCAAGCCGCTGTACGCGGCGATTCAATGCGCCGAAAAAGTCTCGAATGTCGTGACGGTGCGGGCGACCGGACCGGGCGGTCACGCCTCGGTGCCGCTGCCCGGCAACCCCGTCGCTCACCTGGCGCGCGCGATCAGTCTGATCAGCGAGCATCGCGAGCCCGTCGTGTTGCTGCCCACGACGCGCGAGTTTTTTGCCGGTCTATCCATGGTTTGGCCGAACGCCGCCGAGCGCGCCGCCATGACGGACCTCGTGTCCGGAGACGCGGCGCGCCAAGCGCAGGGGGCGCGAACGCTGTCGGGGACACCGTTGTTCGACGCCACGCTGCGGACGGGCATCTCGCCGACGATCCTCGAAGCGGGGGTGCGCCACAACGTCATTCCGACCGAAGCGTGCGCGATGCTGAGCGTGCGAACGCTGCCGGGCGAGTCGATCGACGACGTCGTCGATCGACTCGCCGGTTTGGTCGGCGATCCGGCCGTGCATTTTGAGATCTCGCATCGCGGCCACGATGCGCCGCCGTCGCCCTCCACATCCGCCGCGTTCGCCGCGCTGCGCGATTCTCTCCACGAGATCGATCCGTCGATCGCGGCGGTCCCATATTTGAGCACGGGTGCGACGGAGAGTGCGTTCCTTCGCCGGTGGGGCGTGCCGACGTATGGAATTCTCCCCTTTCCACTCACGATGGACGACGAGTCGCGCATGCACGGACACGACGAGCGTGTGCCCGTCGAAGCACTCGGCTTCGCGCTCCGCCTTGTCGGCGGATTCGTGGCTCGGCTCGCCGTACACGCGGGCTGAATTTTCGCACGCTTTGTGCAGCCCGTTCGCCCGCATCGCGAGAAGAGGGCAGGGCATGCACGACGAGCGAGCAGTCCAGAGCGGGAGTTTGCCTCGCCCCACCCGGCGGCCCGAATCAGGCGAGCTCGAGGAGTCGGAGCCGAAGCGCCGAAAGATCGATTGCGGGTCGGATCCGGGCGACCACCGGCAATTGCCCCGCGGCGCGGATCGTCGGAGCAGCGGATTCCCGCCTCCGCCGACGCCCGAGTCCTGATCGCGGTTGGCTACGCCGGAACTCGGCTGGTCTCCTGCGGCGTGCGCCGATGACGGCTTGGTTCGTTGGACACGAGCTCGTGCAGATCGCGCGCTCGCAGGTCGAGATGGTACTTCGTTCCGACGATCCCGACGCGCAGGTGGCTCAGAGTGAGCTGCCGGCCTTTCTCCAGCTCGAGCGCGTTGTCGAAGCGCACCGTTTCGCGGCCGTCGACGAACGTGACGCTGCCCGCCCCGACAACTTCGCCGATGCCGTCGCGAACCACGAGCGCGGTGTCCTCATCGATGCCGACGCCGAACAGCCGGGTGTTCTTTGCTACGACGAGGAATAGTCGCTGTAGCCGCCGGCGCTGCGAGAAGTGGGTATCGACGATCGCGTCGAACGCGAGCAGACCGAGACCCGGGCCAATGTACTGCTCGACGAGATTGCCCTCGACGTCCACCTCACCGCCGGCCATCGTCAGCTCCGTGAGCGCCGCCGCGCCGGCGCTCGTTCCGGCGACGACCGCGCCTCGCTCGTAGGCCTGATGAATCGCCGCCTCGGTCTGCGAGCCGCTGAGCGCCGTGACCAGCTTGACCTGATCGCCGCCGCCAAGGAACACGCCGGCGGCGTCGCGGATCATCGCGGCGATTTCCCGGTCCCGTTTTTCATCGGCGCGATCGAACATCGGAATTCGCACGTCTCGAATTCCCGCGCCGCGAAGCACGCCGGTCCAATACCATCCCGTCTCCTCCGGTTCGGCACTCGCGGTCGTGAGACCGACGACCAGCCCCGGCCCCCGCTCGTTCACGGAGTCGACGAAGCCGCGCAGCGCGTGGCCGTCGCGCGACAGCGCCCCGCCGATCAACACGAGGACGCCGCCGGTCGGCGGCGGCGCGTCGTTCGTCGGTGCGGCGAGGGCGTCGACTCGCGGGATGTCCTTGTGGTCAGTCGGAGCAGGCATTGGTCAGCACGTACTCGGCGAGTGCCGCGGCCACCTGGGCCTCCACCGGCACGTCATCGCGCAATGAGCCGGCGGACCTGGGATCGCCGCAGCGCTCGAGCCAGATCTCACGGTCACGCACTCTGGCGACCGCCATCGCGACGCGCTCGTCGCGCCGGGTGATGTCGTCGTCCGTTCGGAAGATCGCCACGCGCAGGTCCTCCTCGCGCGCGTAGTCCTGAAGCTCCCACGCCTTCGCCGGGCAAATCACGATGCCGTCGGTGCGCACCGCATCGGCGACGATGCTGAGGAGCTTTCGCGCGTGATCGATTTCGCGATAGCGCTCCGGCACGTCGCTTGGATTCTCGTCGAGGATGATCGCCATCTCGGCGGACGAATACGGAAGTCCCGCTTGCAGCAGATAGGCCGGCGACGCATCGATCACGAGTGGATCGCGCTCGCCTAGTGCTTCGAGCCGTCGCACCAGCTCTTGCTGCGTTTCGGCGCGCGCGCCGCCGCCGGTGATGCCGCAGAACACGCGCTGATGGAGCGGGGGCGTATCCGGCGTTTTCGACAGCGCGTCGAGCTCGGTCAGCGCGGGCTCCACGGTATCGAGCGTGCCGGCGAAGGCCCGTTGAACGATCTCCAGAGCGAGCGCCGCGGCCCGCATCCCGACTTGCTCGTGGTCGTGCTCGAACACCACGGTGTATTCACCGGCGGTGTCACCGCCACGAGTGCGCCCGAAGCCGACACGATGGCCGATGGCGGTTTGCAGCTCGAGCGCGACGTGTTCGATGATGTGCGGCGCGTACGTTCCGCGCCTGAGGCGCAGCACGAACCCGCCTGCCGAGCCGATGCTGCACTGATGATCGCGCAAGCCCGGGAGCGCGTTGACCAGCTGCGCCGTGAGCTGTCCGACGTCGGCGGAAGAGATGTGCTCGAACTCGCCCACTGCGAGATCCATGCGAATCACCGGCCGTTTGGACCAGAAGTTCATGCCGCGAGTGGCGTGTAGCGTCGTGATGCGGATCTCGGTCGACGGATCGGCGGACAAAGATGCGGTCATCGAGGTCAGGAGGTCGTGCGCGCGTGCGCGCGAACAGTGGCGAGCGCGGACGGCACTTTCTCGGCGAACACGACGAGGAGGTCGTCGTCGCCGAGCAGTGTGACGGCGTGCTCGATGGCGTTGGCCTCGCCGCGGATCTCCTCGATTTCGGTGGAGGAGAGACCTCCTTCCACGAGCCCTTCGCGAATCAAGCGGCCGATGTCGCCCGGGGCGCGTCCTCGAAGGTCCACGTCTTCTTTGATGATGACGTGATCAAAGCGCGCCGCCAGTCGTCCCGCTCCGCGAATATCTTCGTCGCGCCGGTCGCCGGGCACGGTGATGACGCCAATGCGCCGGTTCGCCGGCAGCTCGCCCACGAACTCGAGCAGGCCTTCGATCGCCGCCGCGTTGTGCGCGTAGTCGACGAGCGCTCGCGCTCCGGAGCGCAAGCGAATCAGATTCAGCCGCCCGGGAGTGAGCGCCGGCGACGGGAAGAAGCTGAGCAGGCCGGCGCGTATGTCGTCGTATCGCATTCCTTGCACATACGCGCTGGCGATGGCCGCGAGCACGTTCTGCCGTTGAAACTTGGCGGCGCCGCCGAGCATGAGCGGCACTTCGCGCTCCGACGCGATCGGAATCTTGAGTCGCCCGCGACGGATCGTGAACCGTCCGTCCTCGATGCAGGCGACGATGCCGGCTCGGTTCGCGTGGTGCTCCACCAGCTCATTCTCGCCCTCTTCCTTCGTCGTGAAGAGCACGATGTCGGCGCCGGTGCGATCGCGCATCGCGTACACGCGCGGATCGTCGGCGTTGAGCACGGCGTGACCGTCGCGCCGCACGACGGCGGGCACGACGCCTTTCACTTCGGCCAACTGGTCCAACGTGTGAATGCCGCGCAGGCCGAGATGGTCGGCCGAGACGTTGAGCACGACGCCGACGTCGCATTCGTCGAACCCGAGTCCGGAGCGAAGAATCCCGCCCCGGGCCGTCTCGAGCACCGCGACGTCGATCGACGGGTTGGAGAGGATGATGTTGGCGGCGAACGGTCCCGTCATGTCGCCTTCCATGACGAGGCGATTGTGGACGTACACGCCGTCGGTGGTCGTGAAGCCGACGCGATGTCCCGTGTTCCGGAACAGGTGAGCGATGAGGCGCACCGTCGTCGTCTTGCCATTCGTCCCCGTCACGGCGACGATCGGAATCGTCGACTCCGTTCCCGGCGGATACAGCATGTCGAGGATCGGCGTGGCGACGGGACGGGGCGTGCCGGTCGCCGGATGCGTGTGCATGCGAATGCCGGGCGCCGCGTTCACCTCGAGGATCACCGCGTCGTTTTCGCGGAAGGGAACGGAGATGTCGCGCGTCAGGACGTCGATGCCCGCGATGTCGAGCCCGACGATCCCCGCCGCCATCTCGCAAGCGGTGACGTTGTCGGGGTGCACGTCATCCGTTCGGTCGATCGATGTCCCGCCCGTCGAAAGGTTCGCCGTCCCGCGAAGAAATACCACCTGATCCTTGTGCGGCACGGAGTCGAGCGTGAGGCCGCTCATCGCCAGGAAGGCAACGGTGCGCTCGTCAATGGGGAGACGGGTGAGGGTCTTGCGATGCCCGACGCCGCGCCGCGGATCCCGGTTGGCCTTGTCGATCAACTGACGAACGGTCTGCAATCCGTCGCCCACGACATTTGCCGGGACACGTTCGGCGCACGCGACGACGCGACCGTTGACGACGAGCACGCGGTGATCCCTGCCGTCGTGAAAGTGCTCGACGAGCACCTCGCGCGAGAGCTGTCGCGCCACTTCCCACGCGCCGACAATCGCCTCCGGTGAATCGAGCCGTCCCGAGATGCCGCGGCCATGGCTGGCGTCGATCGGTTTGAGAATCACCGGATACCCGATCTCGCCGGCGAGCTCGATCGCTCCGTCGAGCGACCGCACCACGCCGCCGCGCGGCACGGGCAGACCGATGTTCTTGAGGAACTGCTTCGTGTCTTCCTTATTCTGTGCGATCTCGACGGCGATCGAGCTCGTCGTGCCGGTAACGGTGGCTTGAATGCGGCGAAGATTTCGCCCGAGGCCGAGCTGGACGAGCGAGCGCGAATTGAGACGCCGCACGGGAATGTTGCGACGACGCGCCTCTTCGACGACGGCCGCCGTGGACGGACCGAGGCGGACACGCTCGTAGAGGTCCTGCAGTTCGGCGACGATGTCGCCGACGTCGAGCTCATCGCCGCTGATGCAAGCGCGGACGATGCGCGCCCCCTCGTACATGCTGTCGACGCCGACCTCCTCCTCGTCGTAGGCGACGATGACCCACCAGGTTCCGGGATCGCCCGACTGCACCACGCGACCGAAGCTCACGTCGCTGCCGGCGAGCGTTTGCAGCTCGAGCGCGACGTGCTCGAGGATGTGCGGCAGATGCGTCCCTTCCATCAACCGGCCGACGAACCCACCCTCTTCGCCGCGTGAACAGGGATGCTCGCTCAATCCCGGGAGAAAGCGCAGCAGACGATCGTTGAAACCGGGGATCTCGTCCGAGCAGACTTCTTCCAGCGAACCAAGCTTCAGGTCGCAGGCAACAACCGGCGCGAGCCGCCAGTAATTCGGGCCTCGCAACGGACGAACCCGCGAGATGATGAGATCGGAGGCGTCGAGCGGCGGGGCGGCGGCCGGCCGACCATTGGACGGCGCGGTCGCGATGCGAGCGGTCTGAGCAGCCGACTTGGACTTGCGCGTCTTTTTCAGCAAGGCTCGAGGGGATGCGAATCGATGGGCGGCAAGAACCTTGGGGCCGACGGGGGCAAAAGTTAGTCCAGCCGATCGCCCCGATGTACAAGGACGTCCTCACGCTGCTCGCCAACTCGGGAACGACGTGGACCCCGACGCTCATCGTGCAATACGGCGGTCCGTGGGCTGAGAACTACTGGTACGAGACGACGGACGTCGTCAACGATCCGAAACTCAACCGCTTCACGCCACGCGACGTGGTCGAACGAAAGACCCTGCGACGCCCGGGATGGTGGGCGCCGTCGCAGTGGTCGTTCTCACTGTTCGCCGAGCAGGCGGCGAAGGTTGTCGCCGCGGGCGGGCGCGTCGGCATGGGAAGCCACGGCCAGTTGCAGGGACTCGGTGCTCAGTGGGAGATCTGGAACATCGCGTCCGGCGGCATGCCGAAGCACGACGTCCTCCGCGTCGCCACGATCTTCGGCGCTGAAGCGATCGGTCACGAGAAGGACCTCGGATCGCTCGAAGCCGGCAAGCTCGCCGACCTCCAAGTGCTCGACAAGAACCCGCTCGACGACATCAAGAACACGAACACGATCAAGTTCGTAATGAAGAACGGGCGGATGTACGACGGCAACACGATGGCCGAAGTCTGGCCGCGCCAGCGCCAGCTGGCGCACTTGTGGTGGTGGAACGACAAGGTCGTCGGCGGCGGCCAGGACAAATAACCCGCCCCCCGTTTCAAAAAACCGCGAATGGGGTCAGACTCCAATCTGTGAATGGAGTCTGACCCCATTCGCGGTTAATCGCTGCGGAGTGCAACGGTAGGGTCCACGCGCGTGGCTTTGCGGGCGGGGGCGAGGGTTGCAGCGGTCGTGACGAGAATGGTGACGACCGCGGCGATGGCGTAGAGCGACGCGCTCGTCGGACTCACATCGTAGAGCAGCGTCGCGACGAGGCGGCTCATCGCGAACGCGCCGACGAGCCCCACCACTACCCCGACGACCGCGATCATTGCTCCCTCCGCGAGAATCATGCGGAGCACGTCGGCGGCGCGCGCGCCGAGCGCCATGCGCACGCCAATCTCGCGACGACGGTTGTTGACCATGAGCGAGATCACGCCGTACAAGCCGATCATCGCCAGCACGAGCGCCGCGGCGGCGAACACGATGATCAGCGTCATGCTGAAGCGCTGCCGGGCGAGCGATTCGTCGAACACACGTTGCATCGTGCGCGGGTGCTCCAGCGCGGCGCGCCGGTCCGCCTCTTTCATCTCTCGACGAATGAGCGACAGCGCGGCGAGGGGCTCGCCACGCGTCCGCACGACAACAGCCAAGCCCGGATAGTTCATCTGCTGCTCGGGCAGGTATACCTGCGGCTGCACCGGCCCGTCGAGCGCGCCGCTCTGCACATTCTCGACGACGCCGACCACCGATCGAACGTCGCGGCCGCCCGAGAAATCAGAGAAGACCCGGATCTGGTGCGTCAATGCGGCGGTCGTGCCGCCGAGGTATTTGCGCGCGTACTCACGGTTCACGATCACGACCGGTGGGCTTCCCGTGACATCGGTCGCGTTGAAGGTCCGTCCGCCGAGGAGCGAGATGCGCATGGCGCGGAAGTAGTCCCCCTCCGTCACGAGGTATTCCGTGAAGTGCGCCTTCCCGGGGATCGGCGGCGGCTCACCGATCGTCGACGTGCTGCCCGTCTCGACGACGTCCGCCAACGGAAGCGCGCTCACGGCGCCCGCCGCCTCGACCCCGGCGCTGCCCCCAAGGCGATCCTGCAGGTCGCGGAAGAAACGTGCCCACTCCGCGCCGTCGCGCTTCGGATTGAACTCACCGGGGACCGGCAGGCCAAGCGCCGCAGTCATCACGTGCGACGGGTCGAATCCCGGTTCGACACGCTGGAGTCGCGCGAAGCTGACCGTGAGGAGCGACGCGCCGATGAGAAGCATCAACGACAGCGCGACCTCGGCGACGACGAGGGCGCGCCGGCCGATGGTCGAGTGTCGCCCTGTCGACGAACGCGTTCCATCGCGCAGGCTCGACGCGACGTGAGCGAACCCCGCCTGCGTGGCCGCGGCGAGCCCGAAGACGATCCCGGCGAGGAGCGCCATTGCCGAGACGGCGAGCATCACGCGCCAATCGATCGTGATGTCGTCGGCCCGCGGCATCGATCCGGGAACGAGCGCCAGCATCGCTCGTGTGGCCCAGACCGAGACGGCGAGGCCCAGAATCGACCCCGCGATGGCAAGGATGACGTTCTCGGTCACCAGCTGCGCCGCGATTCTGGCCCGCCCGGCGCCGAGTGCCGCACGAACCGCGAACTCACGGCGACGACGCGTCGTGCGGGCCACGAGCAGGCTCGTCACGTTTGCCCAGGCGATGCAAAGCAGCAGTCCCACCGCGGCGAGCAGAAAGAGGAGCCCGCGGCGGACGTGCTCACCCGCCTGCTCGATCAACGTCGCGAGCGAATAGTGCAGATCGAGCTTGGGCGCCACGGCGAGTCGCCAGTGCTCGAGGATCCCCGAAATCGTCGTGTGAAATTGCGGCGCGGTTACGCCCGGACGAAGACGTGCGATCGCCGCCATGTTCTGCGTCGCGTACGACTGCCGCTCCTTCTCGGTGAATCCCATCGGCGTCCACATCTGCGTGCGCGCGCCGAACGACAGGCCCGCGGGCAACTCCGCGCCGCGCGGAAATGAGAAACCCGGCGGCATCACACCAACGACGGTAAATCGTTGACCGCTCATCTCGAGCTGTCGTCCGACAACGGCACGGTCTCCGCCCAGGGCGCGTCGCCAGAGCGCGTCGCTCAGAATCACCGCGGGCGGAGCGCCGGCGGCGGCATCAGCGTCGGTAAAGGCTCGTCCGATCGCCGGTCGGACCCCGACGACGTCGAAAAACCCCGGTGTCACGCGGGCCCCTTCGACCTGTTCGGCGTCGCTCCCGCTCGATGGCGCCAACGTGTATCGCCATGAGCGGAATGCCGCCGTTTGTGCCATCGACGTCGTTCCGGCGGCGAGATCCGAGTAGAAGCCCGATGAGAGCGGCAACTCCTCGCCGTACTGTTTGGACGACATCCACACCATCACGAGGCGCGACGGATCCGCGTAGGGCAACGGCCGTAGTAACACGCCGTTGACGACGGTGAACACCGCGGTCGCGGCGCCGATGCCGAGGGCGAGCGTGGCCAGTGTGGCGGCGGTGAAGCCGGCGTTCTTGCGCAGCGTCCGCAGTGCGAAGCGAACGTCGGCGACGAGCTCCTCCCCCCGATCGCGACGCGCGCGCGTGCGGTCGCGCAGCGCGCCTTCGCGGCGCAGCTCGGCGTCGATCGCGCCGACGTCCCCGAACGCGCGCGCGGCGGCACGTCGGGCCTCCTCGGGCGACATCCCGCGTTCGATGAATTCCTGAGTACGCATCTCGATGTGGAAGCGCAGCTCATCTCCGACGTCGCGAGCGCTGTCGTCGCGGAGGTCGGATCGGCGGATAATTCGGCGCATCGCTTCTCCCTCCTATGCCGGCGACGCGGTGAGCGCCTTGCTCACGGCCGACGAGAAACGGGACCACCGCTTCGTCTCGGCGCGGAGCTGAGCGCGGCCGTCACCGGTCAGCGAGTAATATTTCGCTTCGCGACCCGTATCGGTCACGCCCCATTGCTCGGCCAGCCAGCCACGTCGGCCGAGGCGATGCAGAGCGGGGTAGAGCACACCCTCTTGGACGATGACATCCTCGGAGGTCGTCTCGCGAATCCAACGGCCGATCGCGTAGCCGTGGCGCGGCCCCCAACTGACCGCCTTGAGGATGAGCAGGTCGAGCGTTCCGGTGAAAATGTCAGAGCCGGCCATACAAGCGCCTCGGTATCCCTTTGTGACATAGGTATAAAATGGGGCGACCCCTATGTCAACAATGCATCGAGGGCGCGCCACCCGACGCCGCGCATTTATAGAAGCTGTCCTCGAAACCCCGCGTACCGAGGGCTACATTCAGGCGGTTCTCACCGGGATCGACTCAGTGACCGTGCCCTCTTCCAGGCTGGCGGGGTTCGTCGCGCTTTTCGCGACCGCGCTTCCGCTCGCCGCGCAGGATACTTTGCCGCGCCGGCTGCCCCCCGTCACGGTGACTCGCGACGCCGGACGGTCGCCGCTCGACCTGCCCTTCGCGATCAGCAGCACGCGTCCGGATTCGCTCGTGCCGGGCCTGACGCACACGCTCGTCGAGCAGTCGCTGGCGCTTCTGCCGGGCGTGACCGTGGCGAACCGCACGAACCCATCACAGGACACGCGGGTGTCGATACGCGGATTCGGCGCGCGCTCGCAGTTCGGCGCCCGGAGCATTCGTATCCTGCGCGACGGGATGCCGTTGACGCTCCCCGACGGACAGACGCCGATCGACTATCTGGATCTGGAGTCGGTCGGCCGGGTCGAGGTGATTCGCGGTGCGTCGGCCGCGCTGTACGGCAACGCGTCGGGCGGCGTGATCGACCTGCGCTCGATCGACCCGCCGGCGACGCCGCTCGCCGTGCAGGCGCGCTCGTTCAACGGCGGCGCGGGGTTGCAGCGATACACCGCGCTGGTCGCCGGGTCACCGGTCGGCTTCGGCGTCGAAGGCAACATCGGCCGTACGAAGAGCACCGGCTATCGCGACTACTCGCACCAACAGCTCACCAACGCATTCGTGCGCGCGACGCGCACGCTCGGCGGCACCGACGTCGCGTTCGTCGGAATGGGCCTCGACATGCCGCTCGCCGAGAACCCCGGCGCGATCACGAAGGCGCAGGCCGATACCGCCCCGTGGCAGGCGGACGCGCTGTCCATTCAGAAGAAAGCGCGAAAGACGGTGCATCAAGTCCAGCTCGGATTGTCGGCCACGCAGCATCTCAACGGGACCGGAGAGCTCTTCGTGCAGGGCTATGGCGGAACGCGCACGCTGTACAACCCGCTCACGTTCGCGGTGGTCGGCATCGATCGCCGACAGAGCGGCGGCGCCGTGCGCCTCACGCTGCCGTGGTCCATCGGTCCGGCGTCCAATCGGTTCAGCGTCGGCGCCGATGCACAATGGCTCGATGACGCGCGAAAGAACTGGGCAAACTGCAACGCCGTTCCGACGGCCAATGCCAGCTGTCCATCCTTGGCGAGCGAGAAGGGTGCGCTGTCACTCGATCAGTCGGAGCTTGTCTCGAACCTCGGGCCCTACGTGCGCGACGAAGTCGAGGTTGGACGGGTTCGGGCAACCGTCGGCGTTCGATCGGATCGCGTACGCTTCGAGCTTCGGGATCACTATCTCGCCGACGGGCGGAATGATTCGGGCGATCGCACGATGCGCGCGGTGAGTCCGATGTTCGGCATCGCCGCCCGTCTCTCGCCGCTGCATTCGGTATACGGCAATGTCGGCTCCGCGTTCGAGACACCGACGACGACGGAGCTGGGCAATCACGCGGACGGAACGGCCGGTCTCAATCCGGATCTCAAGCCGCAATTCTCGACGACATACGAGGTCGGCGCGAAGGGTCTCGCCGCGAGCCGCCTGCAGTACGACGTGGCGCTGTTCGACATCGAGGTGCGCGACGAGCTGATTCCCTTCGGAATCCCCGGCGGGGCCGGCCGCACTTACTACCGCAACGCCGGCCGCACGCGACGGCGCGGCGCGGAGTTGTCGATCGGCACGGACATCGGTCCGGTGACGACGACGGCCGTCTACACGCGGTCGAACTTTCGTTTTCGCGATTTCGTGAACGCTGGCGTTCAATACGCGGGAAAATCGGTTCCGGGAATTCCCGAGAACCAAGTGCAGGCCATCGCCACGTGGCACCTGCCACGCGCTTATGCATCGGCGGAATTTGTCGCCAAGAGCCGAGTCTTCGTGAATGACGCCAACGCCGCGGCAGCGCCCGCGTACGGGCTCGTCAACGCTCGTGTCGGCGGCCTCGCGTCGTTCGGCAGGCCGTGGCTCTCGCCTGTCATCGGCGTTCAGAACGCGTTCGACCGAAAGTATATCAGCTCCGTCGCCGTGAACGCGGGACCGAATGTCGCGACGACGAAGTTCTACGAGCCCGGCGCGGGGCGCCTGTGGTACGTTGGACTCAGCGCAGCCACTAACCCCTGGTAGCCGAGCCATTCCACAAACTCCAAGAACTCCGAGCCGCGCCACGGCGCTGCCGATGCAGCCGGGAACGATCGAGATTCGATCCGTCTCGTCGCACGAGGAATTGCGCGCGTGCGTCGAGCTCCAGATCGACATCTGGGGCGAATCGTTCACCGACCTCGTACCGGCGAGCATCCTCAAGGTCGCCCAGCGGATCGGCGGCGTCACGGCCGGCGCGTTCGACCGCGCCGGCACGCTGATCGGTTTTGTCTTCGGTTTGACCGGAGTCGAGCAGGGCCGCGTCGTTCACTGGTCGGACATGCTCGCCGTACGTCCGGACGGGCGCAACCTCGGACTCGGCCGAAAGCTGAAAGAGTATCAGCGCGACATGGTTCGGTCGATGGGTGGTGAGGTCATTTACTGGACCTTCGATCCGCTCATCGCGCGCAATGCGCACATCAACTTCAATCGGCTCGGCGTGCGCGTGGCCGAGTACGCCGAGAACATGTACGGCGTCACCGAGAGTGCGCTGCACGGCGGTTTGCCGACCGACCGTCTGGTCGTCGCCTGGTCGACCGACGACGGCGATACGGCGGGGCGACTCGCTGAGGCACAGCGCGCGCTCGCGTCGTCCGATTGCCGTGAGGCTCCGGTCGCGACGGATGAATGGATCCGCGACGTGGAAGACGCGTCGATCCTGCCGTACTGCATCCGCGTCCCGATTCCGCGCGACGGTGAGACCATGCTGCTCGAGGATCCGCAGCGCGCGCTCCGTTGGAGAACGTCGGCACGCCATGCGATTCGATGGGGGCTGGAGCACAGCTATACCATCGACGCGGTTCTCGCCGAAGAGGGAGACGCGCAGGCCTACTATCTGATGACGCGAACGCCGCGCCAACATCTCACGCTCGATCGATGACCGCGACCTTCGCCGTAACGGATCTCGTCCCGGAGATGCTGCGCGGCCGTCTGGTGACGCTCCGCCGAGAGCTGCATCGCCAGCCGGAGCTCGCGTTCAACGAGGTTCGCACGTCGCGTTCGCTCGAAGCCGCCCTTCGCGAGCTGGGAATCGACGACGTGCGTCGCGTTGGCGAGACGGGGGTGGTTGGACGCGTCCGCGGTCGTAACCCGTCGTCGCCCGTCGTGGCGGTGCGCGGCGACATCGACGCGCTGCCGATTCAGGAGGCGACGGGCCTTTCTTACGCGTCGGTCATCCCGAACGTGATGCATGCGTGCGGTCACGACGTTCATGCGTCGTGGGCGGTCGGCGCGGCGGCGCTGCTGGTGAAGGAGCCGGCCGAAGGCGACGTGCTCGTTGTCCTCCAGCCGGCCGAGGAAGTGGGGAAGGGCGCGCTCGCCGTTCTCGAGAGCGGCGCCCTCGACGGTGTCGCGGCGATTTTCGGCGGCCACGTGGACCGACGATTCGATGTCGGGCAAGTGGTGGCCGACGAAGGGCCGCTCGCCGCATCCGCGGATACCTTCGAGATCGAGCTCGTCGGCGTCGGAGCGCACGCGGCTCGTCCGCACGAAGCGCGCGACCCGATTGTCGCCCTCGCCGCCGTCGTGACCGCGCTCCAAGCGATTGTGTCGCGGCGGCTGAATCCCGCCACACCCGGTGTCGTGAGCATCGGAATGGTGCAGGCCGGGTCCGCGCCGAATGTGATTCCGGACCGTGCGCGGCTGTCGGGCACGGTGCGCGCCGTGGAGCCTCAGTCACGTGGTCTCATGCTCTCCGAGGTCGAGCGTGTGTCGCGCGAGGTCGCCGCCGGATACGGCGTGGAAGCGAAGGTCGCCGTCGATCGCGGGACACCGCCGATCGTGAACCCACCGCTCGCCACGAGATGGGCGCGCGAAGCGGCAAACGACGTCGTCGGAGAATCCAACGTCGTGCCGCTCGGCTTCCTGAATCTCGCGGGTGAAGATTTTGCGCACTACATGGAGCGCATTCCGGGGTGCTTTCTACGCATCGGTGCGCGTGAGGCGGGAGGGCCGGTGATTCCGGCACACTCGCCCGTTTTCTATCCGGCGGAGGAGAGTCTCTTCGTCGGCGCCGCCGTGCTCGCCGCATGCGCCCGCGTCGCCAGTCGTGAGCTTGCGGCTGGCCGCTAACGGCGGGGTAGGCGGGACCGTTGCGGGGGCATGTAGGGAACGTCTTGTTTTCAACTGGATTGATAGCGGAACAGCTACGCTCGGCGGGGTAACGGTAGCGACCCCGAACGCGAACACTTTTCTACAGTCGTGACTCGTTTTTTTTCTGCCCGAACCTGGCTGACGCTCGCCGCGGCCGCGCTCGCCGCCTGCGGCGGTGACTCGACGAGCCCCAGCGCCGGGCCGCCGGCGAAGATCGATCCGATC
>Ga0310811_10005795_pt1 | contig 15705 bp, 11 predicted proteins | sample YCmetagenome_FD_207642 | JGI IMG/M metagenome (GOLD analysis project Ga0310811, IMG submission 207642) | Soil microbial communities from experimental microcosm in Duke University, North Carolina, United States - YC | ecosystem: Engineered > Artificial ecosystem > Soil microcosm > Unclassified ...
CGGTGATGCTGGCTGCGATCGCCGTGGCGTTTGTCAGCTTTCTCGAATTCCGCCGGATTCGTGCTGACCGCCAGCTCAGCCCGCTGCGCATCGTTTTCGAGGGCTCCGCCGCTGGATTGCTGAAGGACGGGCCGGTGAATTTCGACGGCGTCCAGATCGGCGAGGTGAAGTCGATCAAGCTCGACGGCCCGCGCAAGATCGTTGCTCTCACCATGATCGATCACAGTGCCCCGATCCGCAAGGACACGGCGGTCGGTCTCGAAGCGCGGGGACTGACCGGGTTAATGGCGATATCGCTGATCGGCGGGGCACCTGGCGCCCCCCCGGTGCCGCTCGACAAGGACGGCGTGCCGACACTGTCCGCCGATCTCTCCGAGGTGCAATCGACCCGTGAGACCTTGCATAACATCGATCACGTACTGGTCGACAACCGGCAGCTCATCAAGGACTCGCTGTTGAGTTTCGAGAACTACACCGCGACGCTGGCAGGCGAAGGTGACGCGATCGACGGCCTTATGGACAAGGCCGATGCGTCGTTTGCGAACTTCGACCGCGTGATGGCCAAAATCGACAACGCGACGCCTGATCTGACCAAGGGCAAAAGGGGCGAGCTTTACCAGAAGGTACAGTCGATCCGCGAGCTGGCCGACAGCCTCAAGAAGCGCTCGGCCGCCTATCTGGAGGAGAGCCGCAGCACCCTCCAGGAGGTCAGTGACGGCGCCAATGCGATGGCCCGCAAGTTCGGGCCGGCGCGGCGCTGAACCAGAGCCTTTGGTTTTGGCGTGTTTTCTTCAAACGAAGCGGTAATCCGCTTCGCTCGAAAACGCTCTGGTTTCAATGCCCCTGGATCAAGTGCGGCACCGCGAGTGTAAACCAGGGCACGAAGGCCACGACCAGCACGCCGATGATCAGCACCGCCAGATAAGGCAGCATCGCCCGGCCGGTGGCTTCCAGGCGGCTCTCCGACACCGAGCATGAAACATAGAATCCGATGCCGATCGGCGGGATGAAGATGCCGACGCCCATCGCGAGAATCATGATCATGCTGTAGTGGATGATGTCGATCCCGTATTGGCTTGCGATCGGTATCAAAAGCGGTCCCAAAATGATCAGGGCCGGCAGCCCTTCGAGCAGCGATCCCACGATGATCAGCAGCACGATCGATCCCAGCGTGAATACGATCCAGTTGTCGCCGGCCGCGTGCAGGATCGCCGCAAGATTCGACGGCAGATTGGCGGCGGTCAGCGTCCAGGAAAAGGAAAAGGCAGCCGCGATGATGAAGAGCACCATGCCGGCCAGCAGACAGGCCTCGACCGCGATCTCGTAAAGCGCCTTGATCCCAACGGCGCGATAGATCAAGAACGCCAGGATCAAGCCGTATAGCACAGCCACGCTTGAAACTTCCGTGGGCGTTGCGACGCCAAAACGAATGCCGATGACCATGATGATCGGCATCACCAGCGGCAGCACGGCGCCACCGGTCGCGCGCAGCAATTCGGATGCCGTCGCCCGCGGTGCGGACGCGACGTTGTTGTGACGCGACAGCAGGTAATTCAGCATCATCAGCAACGACGCGATGACGGCTGCCGGCATCAGACCTGCGATGAACAAGGTCCCGATCGAAATCGGCGCCACCGAGCCCAGCACCAGCATGGCAAGGCTCGGCGGAATCGTTTCCGACATTGCCGCCGATGACGCCAATACCGCGGCGCCCTGCTCGGGCCTGTAGCCCTGCCGCTGCAACTCACGACGCAACACAGAGCCGACCGCGACCACATCGGCGATCTTCGAGCCGGAGATGCCGGAAACCATGTAGATCGTGAGCACGACGACCTGCAGCAGGCCGCCGCGCATATGACCGACCAGGGTCATTGCAAAACGAACCAGTCGCAGGCTGATGCCACCTTTTTCCATGATCAGGCCGGCCCAGATGAAGAACGGCAAGGTCAGCAGAATGTAGTTGCTGGTGCCGTCAAAGGTGTTCTGCGCGACGGCGATCAGCGGAGCTACTCCGGTGATCAGAAGGAAGGTCAAGGAGCCCAGCAACATCGCGAAGCTGACGGGAAGGCCGAGCAAAATCGCGAGCAGAAACGCGATCAGCATGAGGCCGAGCGCGGTGCCGTTATCGAGATGCAGCGAGGGCATCGCGCTCACCGCATACACAAGCGCGGCCAGCAATGCGACGACGCAGGCGGCCGGTATGACGTCTCGCAGCGCATAGACGTAGGCCAGCCGCTCGATCGCAAACAGACTGGTCAGCGCAAGTCCGATCGTCAGTGGCACGACCAGCCACGCCGCATTGATCTGCAGGATCGGCGTATTCGACATCGCCGAGATCGACACCAGATTGAGCGAGATGTAGCCGACCACCGCCGCCGTGATCAGGATCAGCACATCGATCCCGATCGCAAATGAGGTGCGCCAGCGCGGCGGCAGCTTCCCGGTGAGGAATTCCACCGTGGTGTGATGGCGGGCGCGAAAGGCGAGCGCACCGCCGATGAAGGCCGTCATCGACAGGAACAGCTTCGCCGCCTCGTCAGCCCAAAGGATCGACTGGTCGAACCAGAATCGCGACACGATCCCGGTCAGAACGATGACAAGCTGGACCACCAGCGCGACCACGAGGATTGCGCGGAACAGGTAATCTATTCCATTCAACCCGGCGCGGACCCGGTCCGCAACCGGGCCACGCTTGATGGCTGTTTCCGAAGAATCGGCCATTCGAGAGACATTGCCAAGCTCGCCTTCAGAGATCAGGGCGAGCGGCTCAGGCATGCCCGGCTTCCTTCAGGACCTCGGCGTAGAGATCGACTCCGATAATGTCCTTGAATTGCGGATAGACGCTTTCGGTGGCCTTGCGATAGTCGTCGCGGTTCACTTCGACGATGGCCATGCCCTTGGTCTTGTAGCGCTGAGCGACCTGATCGCTCGCGGCGGCGATGGTGGTCCGCCAATCCTTGGTGAGATTGACGCTTGCGGCGCGAATGGCGTCCTGCACGTTCTTGGGCAGCGCATCGAATTTCGACTTGCTCGCCATCATCACACCGACATTGTAGACCTGATTGGTCATGTTGATGGTGTTGACGATTTCGTCATGCTTGGTCGCGGCGAGCGAAATCATCGGCGTCTCCACCGCATCGATCACGCGCTGCGACAGCGCAAGATAAACTTCCGTCAGGTCGATCGCGACCGGGCTTGCGCCCAGGACGCGGAAGGTCGAAGCGAAGATGGCGCCGGGCTGCACGCGGATTTTCAGACCCTTCATATCGGCCGGTTCGGGCGCCTTCCTGTCGATGGTCGAGACCACGCGCCATCCCCAGTGGCCATAGCCGAGGCCGTAGATGCCCTTCGACGGCAGCATATCGAGCAGCTTGGCGCCGGTCGGGCCATCCAGAACGCGTTCGGCCGTCGCCGTATCCGAGAACAGGAACGGCAGATCGACGACCTGGAATTTCGGGAAGATCGTGTCGATGAAGCCCGACGTGTGCGCGCAGAAATCGATGATGCCGGTCTGCAGGCCAGTGAGGATATTAGTGCCGCTGCCGAGCTGGCCGATGCTGAACACCTGGATGTCGACGGCGCCGGAAGTCCGCTTGGAGACGTCTGCCGAGAAGCGCTTGAGGACATCATAAAGCGGATGGCTCTGGGTGTCCGCGAAAGTCAGCTTCAACGTGTGAGCCGGCGTATCGGCCCATCCGGTTCGCGCCACAAAGGGCATCGCCACCGATGCGGCGGCGCCAGTCGCGCCAATCTTCAGAAGCCTGCGCCGTGCAATCATGATGTCGTTTCTCCCTGATGCTTTTGTTCTGCAATCCGATTTTGCGGATGCCAGTAGCACGGGTTCAGGCCGGTGCCTACCGTCTCGTTGCCCTCCCTATGGCTATGATGACCCCACCTCCGGACCGTGCATGGCGGGCGTGCGATATCTCGGCAAAAGATCAGTGGTCGCACCCAGCAGCGATCAGCCGGCAACGCGGATCCAAGCACGCGTTGGATCATCGAAGTGAGGCGAGCACGAAGATTTTACGGCTCGCCCCAACAACTGTCGTGGTCCCCTGCAGACCGTCAGACCTCGATATTCATGATCCTGGCCGCCGTGCGGCCGAGGATATCGGCCCGCTGGCTATCGGTCAGCGACGGCGTCGCAAAGATCGGATCGACCGGATGCAATTCCCATGGGAAGGGATAGTCGCTGCCGAGCACGACCTGACTGGCGCCGACCTGGGCCACGAGATGGCGGATCGCCTCCGGCGTGAACACGAGCGAATCGAAATAGATTTGCTTGAGATATTCGGTCGGCTTCTTCTTGAGCTTGATGTCGGGATCGCAGCCTTTGGGATTGACCAGGCAGGCGTGATCGAAACGGTCGGCATAGGAGGGCAGAAAGCCACCACCATGGGCCGCGATCACTTTCAATTTAGGGAAGCGATCGAACGTTCCTTCGAAAATCATGTGCGACAGGGCAATCGTGGTTTCCGCGGGATAGCCGATCGCATTGCTGAGCCAGCCGTTACCCGCCAGTTGCTTGTTGAGCTCGGGAATGCCCTGCGGATGAATGAAGAGCGGGACGCCGAGCTCTTCCGCCTTGGCCCAGACCGGATGAAATTTCGGGTCGGAGAACGCGACCCCGTTCACCGTGCCGCCGATTGCAGCGCCTTTTAAACCCTGCTTTTTGATCGCCATCTCGAGCTCCTGCACGGCGAGATCAGGCGCCTGCAGCGTCAGCGACGCGAAGCCGGCAAACCTGTCGGGCTTGGCGGCACAAAGCTCTGCCAGCTTCTCGTTCTGGATCTTGACGACCTTGGCGGCAAGATCACGGTCGTGGCCGTACCAGTTCGGATTGACCGACAGCACCTCCATGTCGACCGCTTGCGCATCCATCGCGGCGAGCCGTTTCTGGATCTCGATGACCGTCTCATCACCGCCGCGGACGATGTTTGGCTTCGCTGGACCAAGTAACCCGCTGGCTTCAGGAAAAGTGCAGTGGGCGTGCACATCGATGGTCTTCACCCTCTTCCCGTTGACCATCACGGGCAATTTGTGTTGCTGCGGTTGCGCATGCGCGCTGCGCAACATCCCGCAGCTGCAGAAGACGATGCCGCTGGCGACGGCGGCACCGCCGGCTTTGAGAAAATCACGGCGTGTGGTCATTGGCGAACTTCTCCCTGTTTGTTTGTCATGAGCCTGGTCTGATGGTGCCAAGCTTCGCGTGCTAACAGGGACAAGCCTAACAGGTCATCGGCCAACGGCAAGGTCGGCACAGCCTGTACGTGAATCAAAATGGCGCGGTGGACTGCCGCTTCATGAAATCGCGGCCAGATAACGACGTATCGAAGCGGCAAAGGCGATTTTTGCATCAGATACGATATTGCGGTCCCACCAGGCACCGTAGATGCGATCGAATGAAAGGGGTTCGATGGCATCGGCGATGCGCCGTATCGCTGCGGCGTTCAACGGGATGTAGTTCGGATAGCTGTACATGAAGCTGAGCGAACGCCGGTCCATTGCCACCATCGCGATATCGCCGGTCAGCAAGGCGCCGCGCCCATCCGCGCCCGCACGCCAGTGCAATATGGTGCCGCCGGCGAAATGACCGCCGGCACGGACGAGTGAAACATCCGGGGAAAGAACATGACTTTCGCCGGTCCAGAGCACGATTGAACGGTGCGGCCGTGTGATCCAGGCGCGATCGTCGTGATGCAGATGAATCGGTGCGCCGCCGAATGCTTCGCTCCAATCCGCGATTGCGCCGTAATAATGTGGATGGGAAACCGCGATCGCCTTGAGACCACCGAGAGAGCGGACGTAGTCTACCGCCTCCGGCGTGGCGAGCGGCAGGCAATCCCACATCACGCAGCCGTCGGCTTCGCGCAGCAACAGCGCGCGCTGCCCGATCGCGAAACCTGGCTCGACGCCAATTCCGGCAATGCCGAGGTCATCCCGCCACACCAGCCGGTGACGCTTCGCAAGGTCCTGGCGCGTCAGCCAGGTCTGTCCCTTCCAATTGACGAATTGGCGCTCGTCCTCACAGATCGGGCAAGATGACGGTGGCATGACACTTTCGGGAAACTGGGCACCACATTGCTCGCAAGTCCAGAGCGGCATGATCAGGCCTCCTTGCGCAGAGGCGGACCAAGGAATTCCACATTCCAGCGCTGGCAGAAACGACGCAAAACGTCTTTCGCGGAAATCCCGGCCTCCATGACCTCGCCGAGCTCAGGGAAAAACGCCGCGGCGTCGAGGCCGGGCAGAATCAGAATCAACTGCTCAGCAGGCGCGTCCGTCACATTGACGAAGGCATGCGCCGTTCCGCCGGGCACGCTAATCACATCGCCCTCCCCGGCGAAAAAGCTCCGGTCACCGACCTGGTACAAATATCGGCCCTTGAGCACCCTGAATACTTCCGTCTCGGGATGCCGGTGCAGCGGCGGGCCATAGCCGGGCGCATTGATGGTCTCGATCATTTCGAGTGTTCCGTCTGAGACCCGGTTGGGCAGGCGCACGCGAAGATCGAGGCCGATAGCGGGAATTCGAATCGTGTCTTCGTCACGTCGCGACTGCCAGGGGCTGAATGTCATGTGATACCTGCGCCTGAAATTTGTGACGGCTTGAGCCGCAATCCGACTCCCAACATGTCCGAGATCGGCTCGCGTATTAGGCTAAAGACGACCAGCGTCCATCCTCTTCACTCCCGCCGTTCGTGCTTTCGCGCTTTGCGCGCGCGCGATTGTGACGATCGCTTGACAGGCGCAGCGCCTGCACCACGCCGCGGCGTCGGCTTTTGACCATCACCATTCATTGGCACGCGAAGCCCATCGACGAAGACGTCGACCAGCCGCAACACGCTGTTCTGCCAGCCGGGCTGGTCGTGCAGGTAGCACATGCCGACCAGGGCGCGCAGCAAATCCTCGGGGCTGATGTCGGAGCGGATCGCGCCGGCCGCAACAGCGCGGTCGAGCAAGCCGCCGACTGCCTTCGTCAGACGTTCGAAAGTGTGGGCGTAGAGATCCGACGAACCGTGAACGGCAAGCTCCAGGGCCGCCATCATGCCTTTCTTGGTCGCAACGAACTCGACATTGGATCGGAGCCACCGCCGCAACGCTTCGAGCGGATCGGCCTCGTTCTTCAACTGGTCGGCGAGATCGCTGAGCTGTTGCACCTCGCGCCGGTAGACCGCCTCGAACAGCGCCTCGCGTGTCGGAAAATGACGGTAGAGCGTGCCGATACCGACGCCGGCGCGCTTGGCCACCGTCTCCAGGCTCGCATCCGGACCGCCAGCGCTGAACACCGCCTTCGCGGCCTGCAGCAGGCGATCGCGATTGCGGACGGCATCGGCGCGCGGTCTGCGAACGGGCGCTTCAGATTGCTCTGTCATAAAACCAATGTAGATCACGATTCGAAGAGATTGAACCCAATCCTGCCGCATCCTGTTGTTTGCGCGTGATCTTTCTCTAAAAATCAGCCTTGGCGTTCCCGTTAAATTTTCCGAGGCTTCGAATTTCCGGAGGCTTCGGCCCTTGCGAAACGGAGGATGCCTCCGCATATACCGACGACCGTCAGCCCGGGTCCTACCGTCGCCAAGGCGCGGCGGCGATCCGGTTTGACTATCGTATTGAGCGGAGCACTGCATGAGCTTCTCCATCAACCTCACTATCAACGGTGTGCGGCGGAACATCGAGCTCGAAGACCCGCGCGTCACATTGCTTGACCTCCTGCGCGAACGTCTTCTCCTGACCGGCACCAAGAAAGGATGCGACCGCGGCCAATGCGGGGCCTGCACCGTCCTGGTCGATGGGCGGCGCGTCAATTCGTGTCTCGCCTTGGCGATCAGCCATGATGGTGCCGATGTTTTGACGATCGAGGGCGTCGCGCGAGGCGATCTGCTGCACCCGGTCCAGGCTGCCCTCATCGCGCATGACGGCTTCCAGTGCGGCTTCTGCACACCCGGCCAGGTCATGAGCGCGATCGGACTGATCCAGGAAGGCCAGGCTGGTGATGATCCCGAACGCATCCGCGAGGGCATGAGCGGCAACCTCTGCCGCTGCGGCGCCTATGCCGGAATCACGGAAGCCATTCTGGAAGTCCAGAAAGATCTCGCCGAGGCCAATCAGAGGCGATCAGCATGAACAATTTCGATTATGTCAGACCAACAACCATCTCCGAGGCAATCGCGGCCGCAACCGAACCGGGCGCGGCCTATCTCGCGGCCGGCACCAATCTGGTCGACCTGATGAAGGGTGGTGTCACCGGTCCTACCCGTCTCGTGGACATCACGCGGCTGCCGGGGCTCGACCGGGTCGAATATCTGCCCGATGGCAGCGCGCGCATCGGCGCGATGGTGCGCAACGCCGACCTGGCGCACGATCTGGATTTCGCCAGTGCCTATCCGGCGATCGCGGAGGCGCTGCTATCAGGCGCGTCGGCGCAGCTGCGCAATGCCGCGACCGTCGGCGGCAATCTCTTGCAGCGAACACGCTGCAGCTACTTCTACGACGTTGCCAGCGCCTGCAACAAGCGCGAGCGGGGCGCCGGATGTGAAGCCCGTGAAGGCGAGAACAGGTCGCATGCGGTGCTTGGCTGGAGCGAAGCCTGCATCGCCACGCATCCTTCGGATTTTTGCGTGCCGCTGGTTGCGCTTGACGCCGTGGTGGAGATCGAGGGCAGAGGTGGCCGGCGCAAGATCGCGGTCGAAGAGCTTCACCGTCTCCCCGGCGACTCGCCGGAGCGCGACAGCGTGCTTGAGCCCGGCGATCTGATTGTCGCGCTGTGGTTGCCAGCCGAGGCCCGCTCGTTTGCCGCGCATCAGCGTTATCTCAAGGTCCGCGAACGCACGTCTTACGCCTTCGCGGTCGCGTCGGCGGCCGCGGCTGTCCGGCTTGAAGGCGGCACGATCTGGGACGCGCGGCTCGCGCTCGGAGGTGTTGCCGCCAAACCGTGGCGGGCGCGCTCCGCGGAACGCTACCTCGCGGGCCGCAATCCCGATGCAGCAGTCCTCCGCGCCGCCGCCGAAGAGGCCCTCGCCGAGGCCAAACCCTCTGGCGACAACCAGTACAAGATCGAGCTGGCGAAACGGATCATCATCCGCGCCTTGACGCTTGCTGCCGCAGGCACGCCTGAGCGCCTCCCGGCGCTTCCGGCCTCCCCTTTCTCAACAATACCAGGAGCGTTGCATGGCGCCTGAGCTCACCCTCTCCCAATCACCCGCCCATGCGCGGCACGGCTCGAATATCGGTCAGCCGCTGACCCGCCGCGACGGCGTGCTCAAGGTCAAGGGCGAAGCGCGCTACGCCGCGGACAACCATCCGTCCGGGATGCTCTACGCCGTCATGGCCGTGAGCGGCATCGCGCGCGGCCGCGTGACTCATCTGGATATCGCCGCGGCCAAATCTCACCGGGGCGTCGTCGACGTCATGACGCCGGCGCACAAGCCGCCGCTGGCCGAAGATCCGGACGCCAAAGTCCATCCGTTCATGTTCCGGATGGAGCTGTTGCAGAACAATTTGGTGCGCTACGCCAACCAGCCGATCGCGGTGGTGATCGCCGAGACGCTGGAAGCTGCAACGGAAGGCGCGGCGCTGCTGTCGCCACAATATGAAGCGCAACCTGCCCGCGTCGGCCTTGATGCCGATGAAAGCTTCGTGCCGGCAGTTGTTGGCGTCGGCAACCCCGCCGTGATCCAGCGCGGTGACGTGGAAGCCGGACTTGCGAAGGCGTCGAAGCATATCGACGCGACCTATGAGACGCCGGCGCAATATCACAATGCCATGGAGCCGCACGCCATCGTGGCGGCATGGGATGGTGACACGCTCTCGATCGATACGCCGAGCCAGGGACTGATCATGGCGCAGGGGCGGATCGCAGGGCTGTTCGGCATTTCGCCGGAGAAGATTCATATCCGCAGCCCGTTCCTTGGCGGCGGCTTCGGCTCGAAAGGACTGATCTCGGGGCCGCAGATCCTCGGCATCATGGCGGCACGCCTAGTCGGCAAGCCGGTCAAGCTCGTGCTGCGCCGTGAGCAGATGTACGGACCGGTCGGCCACCGGGCGCCGACGCGCCAGCGGATCCGCATCGGCACGAATGATGACGGCGCGCTGACGGCGATCGACCATCACGCCAAGACGGTCTCGAGTAGTTTTGATGACTTCTTCGAGCCGGCGGCCGACGCGTCACATACGCTTTATGCAAGTCCGGCGATCGGCACTTCGCATGAGGCAGTTCGTGTCGATACCGGAACGCCGCTGTTCATGCGCGCGCCGGGCGAGGCCACCGGATCGATCGCGCTGGAAAGCGCCATCGATGAGGCGGCATGGGCCTGCGGAATAGACCCACTCGCCTTTCGCATCAAGAACTACGCCGAAGTCGAGCCGATCTCCGGCAAGCCGTTTTCCTCGAAGGCGCTGCGCGAATGCTACGCGAAAGGCGCCGAGCGCTTCGGCTGGTCGGAGCGCCCGCTCGCACCACGGCGGATGCGCGATGAGGCAGGATTCCTCACCGGCTGGGGCATGGGCACCGCGACGTTTCCGGCGCTGATGTTCCAGGCGCAGGCGCGCGCCGTGATCTGCAATGACGGCTCCGGCGTGATGGAAACCGGAGCGCACGACATGGGCCAGGGCGCCTGGACCGCGTTCGCACAGATTGCGGCGGACAGTCTTGGCCTCGCGCTTGACCGGATGGAATTCAAGGCAGGTACATCCGATCTGCCGGATGCCGGCATCGCCGGTGGTTCCGCCCATACGGCAACCGCGGGTGTCGCCATCCACAATGCGGGCGCCGACGTCATCGCCAAACTCGCCGAACTCGCCACCGGCAATGAGCGCTCGCCGCTGTTTGGTGCCGGCAATGCAGGCGTCATCGCGCGCGACGGCCGCCTGTTTCGTCGCGACGATGAAGATCGCAGCGAGAGTTATGCCGACATCCTGACACGTGCCGGCCTCACGCAGATCGAGGGTCGTGGCAGCGGCGCTCCCGACCCGGCGGCGCAGACAGCCTACGCCATGCACGCTCACGGCGCGGTCTTTGCCGAGGTCAAGGTCGATCCGGATCTGGGCCAGATTCGCGTCAGCCGCATGGTCGGTGCGTTCGCGGCCGGACGGGTGGTCAATCCTCGCCTGGTCCGCAGCCAGATCTTCGGCGGCATGATCTGGGGCATGTCGTTTGCCTTGCACGAGGAGGCTGTCACGGACCATCGCTCCGGGCGCATCCTCAACGCCAATCTCGCGGAATACCACGTCCCGGTGAATGCCGACGTGCCGTCGCTCGATGCGCTGATGATCGAGGAGCACGACCCTCATGTGAACGCGCTCGGCATCAAGGGGGTCGGTGAGATCGGGATCACCGGCTCGGCGGGCGCGGTCGCAAACGCCGTCTGGCATGCAACGGGAATCCGTGTTCGCCGTTTTCCGATCCGGATCAGCGATCTCTTCGCGCTATAGCGTTTTCGGGCAAAAACGCGGCAAAACAAAATCCAAGCCGGTTCTGATCCAATCAGAACCGGCTTGGGGACGTATTGATGCTCCGCACGATGCTTCCAGCCGAGCTGGCTTAACCCGTTGCCTCGGCTGCAACCGCCGCCGGCACCTTCCATTGCCACACACCATCATCATCGAGAACAAAGCCGTTGTCGCGATAGATATTGCGAACCGGATTATTGCGCGAGGTGGGGACGATCCTGGCTGCGACTTGATGAGCACCGCTGGCGTTGACGAGGTGCTGAACGAATTCGTGCTCGATGCCCATGCCGAGCACGCGGCAGCTCATCACGAGGCCCGTTATCTCATTGCCCTCAACCACCGCAGCACCGACCAATCCGTGGTCGGCGAAGCGGTCCGATACATGGAGCGAGAACACGGAAGCGTCTGCAGAGGTCGCGAGCCGCTGCAACTCCGGCACGGTAAACAGGCGGCCGGTGGCGTTGAATTGCGTGGTCCGGCGAAACAATTCCTCGATACGGTCGAACTTAGCATCGGCCACCACGCATTCGATCCGCGTCCTGATCTGCAGTGAGGCGAGATAGGTTTTTTCGTCGACGGAATCGGCCTGCAAACGCTGGCGATCGAGCTGCGCCTTGACCAGTTCGGTCCGTTTTGCCGATTCCTTGGTGACCCGCGCGACCTGCAGACGGGGATCATCAAGCAACGCGCGGCGCAGTCCAACCAAATCCTCGCCCCACACTTCGACTTCCGGCAGGCGCTGCCGGACGCGCTCTCGCTCGACCGGATTGTCGTCAATGAACAGGAACGTTGCGGGCGCAAAGCCAAGCTCTTCGGCGATCGAGCTGATGTTGTCGACCTTGTCGTTCCAGTTGATCCGGTGCGTCACGAAATCATCGAGCGTGAGCAGGCGCTCGCGCGGATAGAACTCCGGATATTTCCACAATTCGCGCACCACGGATTCGTCGTTCTTGCTGACGCAGGCGAGCACGATCCCGCGCCTCTTCAGGCACAGCAGCGCCTCGTGCAGACCGAAATAAAGACCGACAAAGGAAAACACGCCGCTGATCGCAGGCTCCCATGCGAAGGGAGCGCCGGTTTCAGCGAGAACGCCCGGCCACAGAGTGTTGTCGAGATCGACGATGACGCATTTCTTCCGCCCCAAACCCAGAACTGCAATCAGCATGTCGACATGCGTCCGGGCGATCGCGGCTTCGCGGCGATAGGGATCGCCATCAACGGCCTGGATCAGGCTTTGCATGTCGGGCAGCAGGCCATACACCGCTGCCTTCTCCGTCTCCGGCCGCTGCAGCATCCAGCCCGGCGATCCCATGTGGGTGAAACCGACCTGCCAATCGTCCAGCAAGGGAATGCTGCCTTCCGCTGCCAAGGCTGCGGCGATATCGACGATGTGGATATCAGTAAGGCGCTCGGCCAGATCAACCAACGCAAGATTGGCCATGCGGAAGCGCGTGCGGTGACCATGGCGGCCGCGCTCGGCCATTCCCAAGGGCTGCACCGTTGGCTCCGGCAGATTGTCGATCAGGATCGGCGCCGAAGTCTTCTCGCGCAGCTTCGACAGCGTGTTCCTGGCCTGCGCGATGTAGATCTCGTGCGGGTCGCCACCGGGCATAGGCTCCCGCGTGATGAAATGCCGCGCGTAGAGCGCTCCGACCAGGACGGCATCGTGCTTGTGTTCGGCGGCGAAGGCATAATCGTCCGGGGAGGTCGCCGCGACGCGCAGATCGTAGCCGCGCTTGTCTGCCTCGCGGCGCAGGAAATCGGCCTCCATATGCACGTCGCAGTCGCCGAACAGGATCAGATCAATGCGCGGCTTGGTGCCGCCAACATCCTGAACCCGCTGCGACGCTTTGACCGTCCAATAGTCCCGAGTCCCCTCCTTCAGCTCCCTGCGATACCGGTCGAGAAGTTCGGCGGGATCGCGGCCCAGCGTCGGACTGAGCTTTTGCACGACCTCCGCCAGTTCCGCCTCCGCGTCCTTGTCGGTAAGTAGGCCGCGCTGGCGCAACGCATCGATGCTGGCGGTAAGGACCTGCACGTCATAGGGCATGAATTTCGCGATTTCGGCGAAAGCTGCGGGGAATTCCCGCCACTCCGCGAAATAGGCCATGAGCTTTCCCAGTTCGTCGTCGACCTTTAGCCGCAATTGGCTGATGGCGTGGATGAGTAGGACGCTATTGTGTCCCACATGGATCTGATGAACGAAACCGGATTTGCGCAGTCGCATGGCCACAGCCGTAAAGGTGGTAAGAATATCCGGAAGATAGCGGGGAAAGCCTTGTCAGGATGCGCAGATCGAACGGTTTCAACAGCAATTGCCGGCGAGGTTCACGCGCCAACGGCGTCGCCGTTTCTGAGCTGCTCCCTTGATGTCGTTCGCCACCGGTATTCAGCGTCGAAAATGGTTCCCTGGTTCCGCAGGAAATTTTGGTCCTTCCAAATGAACTTCACCCGGTCTCGCGGCTTCTCTTGTCGTGAAGTTTTATAAGCAAAAATACAGAGCGCCGACGTGAAACGGACCGGGAACTTCATCATCTTCATCGTCGCGGCGCTGTATTTTGCGCTGGATGCCGTTTTCGCCACCATCGCGATTCCGCTCGCGAGGTGGATTTCCGCGCGATGGATGTTCGCGCGCCTGCGTCGCTGGATTCTCTCGCTCGGCCCTTATCCGACGCTGCTGTTGTTTCTGGTACCGCTGATTGTTCTTGAGCCGATCAAGCCGGTTGCCGCCTATCTCGCCGCGACCGGCCACATGATGCACGGACTTGTGCTTCTGACCATCGGCGAAATCCTCAAGCTGGTGATGGTCGAGCGGCTATTTTGCGCCAGCCGCGACAAGCTGCTGTCGATCCCAGCATTCGCCTGGGCTTATGGAAAATATTGCACGGCCAAGGCCTGGCTGACCTCCCTCGAAGCGTGGCAGCTCGCGCTCCGATGGGGACGCCTGACGCGGCTAACGCTTCATCGCTTTACCTCGGCACTTCGCAACGATCCCGAACGGCCTCGCCGCGCGCTCTTCCAATCCTGGTGATCTCTCGCGAGCGCCACTCTATATCGGATGATCGGGGCGCGAGCGCCCGGTCCTCAGCCAGAACAGCAACGCAATCAGGCTAAGGCTCGCGCCCAGCAAACACACGCCCGTCCATCCGGCCCCGGCAAACATATTGGTCGCGGCCAGTGCGCCACCCGCCGAACCTGCCGAATAGAACATCATGTAGACCGCAACCAGGCGGCTTCGCGCTTCGGTACGAACATCGAAGATCAATGTCTGGTTGGTGACATGAACCGCCTGGATCGCAAAATCGAGCGTGAGCACGCCGACAACCAGGAACCAGAGCGAAAGCTTCATCAGCAAGATCGGCAGCCATGCCACCAGCAGCAGCCCAAGCGCGATGCCAGTCGTGCGGTGGCCATGCCCCCGGTCTGCCCATACGCCGGCCCCTCTCGCACCCAGCGCTCCGGCAATGCCGACGAGCCCGAATAGACCGACCACGCTATGCGACAATGCAAAAGGAGGCGCAGTCAGAGGCAGCACCAATGGCGCCCACAACACATTGAGTATGGCGAAGATGAGCAAGCTGAAAACCGCGCGCTCTCTTAAGAGCGGCTCTTCGAATAAGAGCGCCAGCGTTGACCGGAGCAGCTGCAAGTAGCTGGTCGAGATCTGCTTCTTTTCATGCGGCAGACGGAGCCAAAGCAGACCCGCCATCAGCAGCATTGCGATGGCCGACGATAGGTAGACGGCGCGCCATCCGCCGAAATCGGCTAACGCGCCGGCGATGGCTCTCGCCATCAGGATCCCAACCACCACGCCGCTGGTGACGGTACCGATCGCATGGCCGGCCTCGTCCGGTCCGGCGAGCGTGGCGGCGAATGCAACGAGAACCTGGACCACCACCGCCAACACGCCAACCGCCATGATCGCCGCCAGGAAAGTCACGCTGTTGGGTGCGAGCCCGACGACGGCCAGCACGGCCGCCGATGCAATGGTCTGCGTGACGACAAGGCTCCGGCGATCGACCAGATCACCAAGCGGGACAATCAGGAAAAGTCCGAGCGCATAACCGATTTGACAGGCCGTTATGACGATGCCGATTTCGCCGGACGACACGCCGAAATCACGGGCGATCTCGTCAAGCAAGGGCTGCGCGTAATACACGTTAGCGACGCTCATTCCGCAAGCAACAGCCATCACAGCGGTCAGGGAAGCTGGAAGACCCGCCGCGCGGTTCGTTTCCGCTGTTGGCTCCGCGCG
>Ga0310811_10005796_pt1 | contig 15705 bp, 13 predicted proteins | sample YCmetagenome_FD_207642 | JGI IMG/M metagenome (GOLD analysis project Ga0310811, IMG submission 207642) | Soil microbial communities from experimental microcosm in Duke University, North Carolina, United States - YC | ecosystem: Engineered > Artificial ecosystem > Soil microcosm > Unclassified ...
ACCTTTCCCAATGGACAAGGCATGCAGGGCGTCAACGTCGTCGTCCACCGCCTCGAACCCTTCTGGACCATCCCCGAAGCCTGGGAGTCTACCTCCGCCATCTCCGGTGCTCTCTTCCGCCGCCGCAGCTCTACTCCCATGACGAAAATCGCCGCATCCTCTGCAACGAACATGGGCTCCCCGAACCCCATCCTCGAAGGCGCCTACGATATCTACCGCACCCCCTACTCCGACACCGAGGTCTGGCAGAACTTCGTCCTCACCACCCAGCCCATCAATCCGCTCTACATCGGGCCCTACGCAGTCGGCCCTTACGACTCCAACCCCGTCGCTCTCTCTGGAACCACCATTACGCAAAGCATCTCCGGCATTCACTACACCGCGCTCGTCAACGTCAACTTCAACAGCACCGATGCCGCCGCCAGCTGCCAGACCACGCAGGACGGCACCGAGTCTTCCCCCGCAGCCGTCTCCGCCACCGGCTGGTGGAACGGCAATCTCTGCTCCTACAACCACACCGCCTGGTCTACGCTCTCCGTCAAAGCCAATCGCAGCCTCACCCTCGAGATCACTGCCCAGGACGAGCACGCGCTCCCCACCGCATCCAAAGCCATGCCCGTCCTCGGCCTCTGGAACAGCACCGATGCCCTCGGAACCCTGCCCTCCATCGCCTCCGTTCCCACTGCCTTCAACTCCGCTTCCACCGGCATGACCACTCTCTCCACCCAGACCTCTCAGGCGCGTCAGCTTCGCATCGCCATCGCCGATCAGCGCGGCGACGGACGCCCCGACTACGCCTATCAAGCCCGCATCCTCTACGCCGACTCCGTCACCCCCGCCACCATTCCCGCCAAAGGAGCCACCATCACCATTCACGGCATGGGCTTCCGCGCCGGAAACTCCGTCACCATCAACGGCACTCCCGCCACCGTCTCCTCCTGGACCGCGAACACCATCACCGCCGAAGCGCCCTCGCTTCACACCTCACGAGCCATCAACGCCGACATCACCGTTCGCGATCTCGTCACCAGTGGAACCACCACCATGACCGCAGCCCTTGCCTACGAAGCCCCTCAACCCGAGCTCGACCTCATCTCTGCTCCCACCGGCACTCTCTTCACCGGAATCCCCGCCTCCATCCCCTTCACCGTCAAAGCACTCGCCGCCGATGGCATCAGCCCTCTTCCCAACACTGCCGTCGTCCTCTCCACCACAACCGGTCAAGTGCGTTTCGAAGCCTGCGGACAAAGCACCTGCACCCTCACCACCAATGCATCCGGCATCCTCTCCACAGCGATCACCCCACTCACTCCCGGCCCCATCACTCTCTCCGCCGCAAGCGCCATCGGCAACGTCACCGCAAGCTTCACCGCAATCTCTCATATCCAGACCATCACCGCCATCAACCCCAACCTCTATCTCGCGGAACACGCCGTCCTCTCCTGGACCGCGCAGGTCACACTCTCCGATAACGCAGCCTCCACTTCGAGCATTCCCGTCCAATGGACCCGCTCTCCGGCACTCTCTCCTTCAACCCACCCATCTCCTCAACCAACGCTCAATCCATCGCGCAAACCATCGCAACCGCAGGCCCCTTGCACGGCGGCAACGTCGCCTCCGCCACGGCATGCGCATGGAACACCCTCTGCACAAATCTCTCTGTAACCGGCGTCTCAGAATCCGACCTGCGCCTCGCCATCGTCAGCGGAGACCATCAATCCATCGATGCATCCACATCCTTCTCCCCCGTCGTACTCCTCGCCACAGACCCCGCCGGTCATCCCATCGCTGGCGCCGCCATCACCATCCACCAGACCGTCGAGCCGTGGTCCCCACCCTGCTCCGCTCAAGGCCGTTGCCCCATCGCCCCTATCTTCAACTCTTCCGTCACTACCCTCATCACATCGCTCGACGGAACCGCAACCCTCACACCCCTCGACCTCGCGCAAGCCCCGGAAATCACTCGAATCGCTGCTGTTGCCGGAACCCAGGGCTTCATCGCATCTCAGCGTCATACACCCCCCTTCGCGCATCAGATAAGGAGAGACAAATTAAAGACCCGGATACCAGCAAAGGAGCCGAATCAGACATGGCGACCGGCAACATGGTACGTAAGCGGGTAGTCATCATCGGCGGAGGCTTCGCAGGCTTAAATGCTGCGCAAGGACTCGCCAAACTTCCCGTTGACATCACTCTCATCGATCGCAAGAACTACCACACCTTCCAGCCGCTTCTTTATCAAGTGGCTCTGGCCGTCCTCTCTCCCGCAGAGATCGCACAGCCCATCCGTTCCATTCTTCGCGATCACTCCAACGTCGAAGTCCTGATGGACGAAGTCATCGGCCTCGACCTTAACGAAAAACGGATCGACCTCAAGACCGGAGCGCGGCTCGAATACGACTACCTCATCGTCTCGACCGGCTCCACCCACTCCTACTTCGGACGCGAAGACTGGGCCAAGCTCGCTCCCGGTCTCAAAACCGTTGAAGACGCAACCGAGATCCGTCGTCGCGTCCTTCTTGCCTTCGAATTAGCCGAGCGTCAGATGCAGGAGGCAGGCATCCATCCTCCGCTCAACTTCGTCATCGTCGGCGGCGGTCCCACAGGCGTCGAGCTCGCCGGAGCCATCAGCGATATCGCACGCCTCTATATGGCCCGCGACTTCCGCCACATCAACCCCGCCGATGCCAAAGTGCTCATCCTCGAAGGTTCGCCCAACGTCCTTGCGGCCTACCCTCCCGACCTGCAGCAGAAGGCCATCGAACAGCTCAACGCCCTCGGCGTCAGCATCCGCACCAACGCCCACGTCTCCGACATTCAACCCGGATACGTCATGGTCGGCGACGAGCGCATCGACTCCACCGTCACCCTCTGGGCCGCGGGCGTTCAGGCTTCGCCTCTCGGCAAGATGCTCGGCGTCCCGCTCGATCGCCGCGGTTGCGTTCTGGTCGATCAGTTCCTCAACCCTCCCAATCATCCAGAAATCTTCGTCTGCGGCGACCTCGCTCACGTCGAAGAAAACGGACATCAGGTCCCCGGCGTCGCCCAGCCCGCCCTGCAGATGGGAGCCTATACCGCAAAACGCATCTCCCGCCTCATCGCCGTCGAACTGGGCAGCGATGGAACCGGCCTCAACGAGCCCTTCCACTACTTCGACAAGGGCGATATGGCCACCATCGGACGCAAAGCCGCCGTCGCCAATATCCAATGGCCCTTCCACGGTCACTGGAGCGGCTTCCCGGCCTGGATGGTCTGGCTCACCGTTCACATCTACTTCCTCATCGGATTCCGCAACCGTCTCGCCGTCTTCCGTCAGTGGGCCTGGACCTATCTCACCTTCCAGAACGGGGCCCGGCTCATTACCGGTTCGCAGGAACTCCCCGGCTGGAACTCCAACTACGGAATCAACCGCGACGTCATCACCGATCCTCCTCTGGCCTCTAAACCACAGAAAACCCCGGAGGTTACGAAGGCGTAGCTCACTTTTCCACAGCAGAAACCTTGACTCCCCCTGCTACGCTTAAATCAGAGGAAAAGAAAAAGCCCGGCCACTGGCCGGGCTTTCGCATTTAACCCCTCATCAACCGAAGTACGAACCTAAATCATTTCCCTCGAATACTTTGCACAAGAAACGAGGGAGGGGAGTCCCCATGAACGACCAGACCCAGCAACCCGCACGTTCCCGCTGCCGCCACATCTTCGTCGACGGACGTCGCTGCGGCTCCGCCTCACTCCGCCACGAAGAGTTCTGCTACTACCACCACACCACCCGTCGGCCCGTCGCCAATCCGCGCGCCAGCAAGGCTCGCCGCTCCGCCCTTCAGCTTCCCATCCCCGAAGACCGTACCTCCATCCAGCTCTCCATCGGCCTCGTCCTGGAGCGCCTCGCCTCCAGCTCGCTCGACCCGCGCCGCGCCGGGCTCCTCCTCTACGGCCTCCAGATCGCCAGCACCAATCTCCCACCCCACCCCAAGCTTCCCTCCCACTCCCTGCCACTTCCCGAGCAGCCCCTCGAAGAGATCGTCGCCGACCCGTACCACGGCCTCCTCGCCCCGCCCGCCGAAGCCCTCAAAACCCGGAAAGAGATGTGGGACGACATTCGCCGCGAACAAAAGATCCTCTCTGAAATGGCAGACAATCTACGCGAACGCGAAGATGCCTTCCAGAACGAAAGGACCCGCTTCCTCCTGGACCGTCAGGCACACGCCGCGCCCGAAAGCTCTTCGCACCTGGAAAAGGTATCCATCCGAGCCGAAGCTCAGGAAAGCGTCATCCTGCCAGCCGGGTGCCCCACTCATGCGGCCTCACCGCATCAGTGGATTCATTCGAGCAAAGCTCGAACCGTCTCGCTTCAGGCCGCGGCTTCAGCCGCTGAGGTAAGCTTTACGTCTTCAGGCCGTAAAGCTCGAGCCGCATCCGCAGCTCTTGGTCGAATTCGGATTGATGAAGTTGAACCCCTGCCGCATCAGCGTCTCTTCAAAATCCAGCACCATCCCCGCCAGATAAAGAAAACTCTTCGGGTCCACAAAGAGACGTACCGGAAGCCCACCCGTCGGATCGCCCGGGGTCTCCACTCCAGCGCCGAAGACAAACACACGGTCTCGCTCCCGGGGCTGGGAATCGAACCGGATGGAATAGCTCAATCCCGAGCATCCTCCACCCATCACCCCCAGCCGCAACCCGCCCTGCTCCGGAGAGACTCCCTCCTTCGCCATGGCCACCCGGATGCGCTTGAGTGCATTCTTCGTAATCTCGACCGCCGCCTTCGCCCGAGGCTGCTGCCCCTCGGCCGTTAGCAGAGTCATCCCTGCAAACGGATCCTTGGGCTGCTCTGGAGCCGCAGCCGGAGCGTTCTGCGAAGTGGTTGGCTGAATCGAAACCATCGACATTAGAAAACCTCATCTGTCCTTCACCTATCCGGAAGGACGCTGCTCTCTTCGAATCAGAGAGCCGATGTGAAAAGCACCCCGTACCTCGCAGAAGACTGCTTGCGAAGCACGGGGCGCAGTAAAAAAGAAACTCTGAGATTAGTGAGCCGCTGTAGCAGCAGCTTCGGTCTCAGCAACGCTATTCTTCTTCTTCCAGTCGCCGATCGCCGCGCGAATCGCGTCCTCGGCCAGAACCGAGCAGTGAATCTTGACGGGAGGAAGCGCAAGCTCCTTCACGATATCGGTGTTCGAGATCGCCATCGCCTCGGCCACCGTCTTGCCTTTGACCCACTCGGTCGCCAGCGAGCTCGATGCAATCGCCGAGCCGCAACCGAAGGTCTTGAACTTCGCGTCCTCAATCACCTGGGTCTCAGGGTTCACCTTGATCTGCAGGCGCATCACGTCGCCGCACTCCGGCGCGCCGACAAGGCCGGTTCCGACCTCCTGGGAGCCCTTATCCAGCGTGCCGACGTTCCTGGGGTTGTTGTAGTGGTCTACGACCTTATCGCTATATGCCATGGGAAAGTCCTCGCTCTAATAGATGATAACTCTTATCCTTTGGGTGCGCTATATGGAAGACGATTTCCTGAAAGAGCACGTTTTCGTAACAAACTGAGAACAGAGGATTAAAACTTCAACCGCATCCGCCGAACCAAAATCTTCTCCGGCCCCCTGCCCCTCAGGGAGTCCCCGTATCGCCGGGATCGCCCTCCTCGCTGCCATAGGTTGGGTAGGGTAAAGGTTGTTTGCTGGTATTCATCCCCCGCAAAGTGTTCAGATCGGACTCAAGTGTCTGCCAGCTCTGCGGATGCTTCCGGGTGGCAAAGTTCAGGCTCATATCGGAGTAGTAGGCCAGGATGTCCTCCTTGATTCCGGGAGGAATCGCCTGCGAGGGCTTCTCCGCGAGCCGGTGGACAAGAGTGCAGTAGGTGGCGTCGGTCAGCGGATAGCCGGCAGGCCGAACCACAGTTCCTGTATCCAGGTCGCGGTTCCTGAGGGGGTGATGAGGGTCCGAACTGCCCCGCGGAACCCGCTGCTCCGCTCCCTCCCGGGCCGGCAGCGGATCGGAGGGCGGCGGCTGGGAGTGGGTGTCTCTCGCGGCCGCCTGGGCCGCACTGGACCGGGTGCTGGGGGGAGGGGTAAAACGGCGAAGCGAAAAAATCAGCGCATCCGTCGAGCGCAAGACCGAGTGAACATACTCCCGATCGGTATCGACGGTGGGGCCTTCGACGGAGACGAACTTCAGCGGGCCAACCTTCGGCAGGATGAAGAGAAATCCCGCGAGGGTATAGGTCCCGATGCCCGCTCTTCTGCGATATTCGTCCCAATCGTTCCTGGTGGCCACCGCAGTCAGCTCCGTCGTCAGCCGCTGCAGATCGGGTGAGTCCACCACCGTGGGCTCCTTATGCCTGTGCAGAAGCGTTACCGCATAGGCAATGCGAGGAATGAAGTTTCGCACCGCAAACCGGTAGGCCTTCACATTCACGCGCTTGCCGCGTCCTGCGCTGAAGTCTTCGGCCAGGCCGTAGGTCTGATAGAAGGCCAGCTCCAGCTGCCGCTGCGGCACCTCCAGCCCCACATGGCGGAGGTAATGCACCGGAGCAAAACGGCCGTGCGAGATCTCATTGATATCGAAAGCAAACTCGGTGCGAACATGCTGCGATTCGCCCTGGGCATAGTTCACCGTATGGCCGAAACGCTCTTTCAGCTTCGGAAACTCAACCGGCACCGCAAGGTTGGTTGCATCGGCGTGACCGATGTTGTCGCCGATGTAGTGCGACAGAGCGCCGACGGCAAAGGCAAGCTCGTCGGCGTTCCCCGCATTGCGGAAGAGATTCACGACAAAGTCGCCCGAGCGGACATAGTGGGTAAGGTTCGAGAAAAAGACGTCGCCGAACGGGTAATAGCCGATGTCCTGAATAACGCACCCTCCATAGGCGTAGGCGCGGGCGTGTTCCAGTTGAGCGTCGGTCAGGGTTGGGTAGCGGCTCTTCAAAAGAGGAACGATCGCCGCATCCCACGAGAGATCGATCAGCTGCTCATGCGTCAGCAGAGAGTAGCCGCTGGCCGGAGGGCTTACAAACAGAAGAAGGAGATACACCGTACAGACCCAGGAGATCGTTCTCATGTATTCGTGCAGTAAAAAAATCTTTCGTAAAGAAAGCGAGCTTCCGTCAGGTTTAGACGACGATAGATCCACAGACGATGGCTGCACGAAAGAAAAAGGCGCGGCCAAAGCCGCGCCTCAGTCTGCAATACGGAAGAAATTAGTGCGCTGCCCACTCGATCTTCGACAGATCGATGCCTTCCTTGACCATCTCGTAGAGAGGGCTCAGCTCGCGCAGCTTCTTCACCACGTCGATGATCTTGTCGGCAACGTAATCCACCTCGGCCTTGTTGTTGAAGCGTCCCAGTCCGAATCGGATCGAGCTGTGCGCAACATCGTCACCCAGTCCCAACGCCTTGAGCACATAGCTCGGCTCAAGCGTCGCCGAGGTGCAGGCAGAACCCGAGGAGACCGCCACATCGTTGATCCCCATCAGCAGGCTCTCGCCCTCGACATACACGAAGCTCATGTTGAGATTGCCCGGCAGGTGGTGATCCATGTTGCCGTTGACGTGAACAAAGTCCAGCGCGTTCTCGAACTTGCTCTTCAGATAGTCGCGCAGCTCCGTCTCACGCTTCGCTTCGGCTTCCATCTCGTTCATCGCGATCTCGCACGCTGCGCCGAGGCCGACGATTCCAGGAACGTTCAGCGTGCCCGAACGCATGCCGCGCTCATGGCCGCCGCCGTTGATCTGCTCGGAGATCTGCACGCGAGGATTGCGGCGGCGAACGTAAAGTGCGCCTACGCCTTTCGGGCCATAGATCTTGTGAGCGCTCAGGCTGAGTACGTCGATGTTGTCCTTCTGCACATCGACCGGAATCTTGCCCACTGCCTGCACGGCATCGGTGTGGAACAGAACGCCCTTCTCGCGACAGATGGCGCCGATCTCGCGGACAGGCTGGATGACACCGATCTCGTTATTGGCATACATGATCGACACAAGAATGGTCTTGTCGTCGATGGCGCGCTTCAGGTCCTCGAGATCGATCAGACCATCCGCACCCACCGGAAGGTACGTCACCCGGTAGCCCATCTTCTCGAGCTTCTTGCATGTATCGAGAACGGCCTTGTGCTCGGTCACCTGGGTGATGATGTGATTGCCGCGCTCGCGGTACATCTCCGCGATGCCCTTGATGGCGAGGTTGTTGGATTCGGTCGCGCCCGAAGTAAAGATCACTTCCTTCGCCGTGGCTCCAATCAGCTTTGCGACCTGCTCACGCGCCTTCTCAACCGCCTTCTCCGCCTCCCACCCGAAGCTGTGGTTGCGGCTGGCGGCGTTACCGAAGATGCCGGTCAGATAGGGCATCATCGCCTCAAGAACTCGAGGATCGAGAGGCGTCGTTGCATGATTGTCCATATAGATCGGAAGGTGCACGCCCTCCGGCAGCGGCGTTGCCGACTCTGCAATAACGACTCCGGTTCCAGTGCTCATAAGCTTTCCACTCCTGACTTTCTCTTGCTTGTATCTCTTCTCAGTGTCGTAAACCGATATTCCACTCTAAAGTGCTATCGAAACCAGACCGCCGCCCACCGCATCGGACTTGCTGCGCTCTGAATCGCCCGTTTCGACAAGATCAGAGATATAGATGCCGCTCAACAGGTCTTTGATGCTGTCGTTGACTTTGCGCAAAGGCTCTTTGATGGTGCAGGTACTGGTGAGATCACATGCACCGTGAATTGTGATGCAGCTGGTGATAAACAACGGGCCGTCGATCGTCCGGATCACTTCAAACGCGGAGATCTCCGTGGCGGCCCGAGCGAGCGCATACCCGCCATTAGTGCCGGCATGGGAGACCAACAAGCCCCCCTTGGCCAGGGTCTGAAGAATTTTAGCCAACAGCTGAGGAGGAATATGATAAGCCTCGGCGATATCCTTGGCGCTATGCGCGGAGCCTCCCTGCTGCTCGGCAAGATACTTCAGAGCCATCAGCCCGTAGTCCGCTTTTTTGGTTAGCCGAAGCATCTATATTCACAAATCCGTTTTGACCGAAGAGTTTATCGTTGGCACAATGCCATGCGTATAAAACCCGGAAGAACGGGCTATAAGTAGTGTACGTCTGTACGATACCGGTCGCAAGCCGCAGATGGGTTCTCTGAACCCGCACAAAACAGAGATTTTTCGGGCGTAGGCTTTTTCAGGAGGGCCAGAAGTGTGTCGTATGCCTTCCCTAATATTTAGCGGGGTTGACAACCTCCAACGAGCCGGGCAGAATCCTACAAACTCATCCCCTAAATTTCAGCTTTGATCCATGAACACTCAGTGCAAACATCCCATCGTAAAGATTGTCTCCCGGGACGAAGACGCCGAATTCGTAGAATGTCAACGTTGCGGCGAGATCTTTGATTCCACAGAATTTAGCGACATCGCTATCGAAGAGGAAGCCGAAGCCGATGAAGAGAGCTAGGCCGTTGCAGGATCGGAGTTGATTCTGCGAAAAACAATCCAGGCATATTGCGCCGCTGAGACAGGAGCCAGCACTGCGATCACCCGCAGGAGCGCTCCCGTGAAGTAGGAGAGCCAGATCGTCGGCCAAAGCCGCTCAAGCAGCACAGAGACCAGACCAAGAACCTGCACCAGGGTATTGAACTTGCCCAGCAGACTGGGACGGAAATCCCGGAGAGTGCCTGTCGCGAAGAGCAGTGTGGAGATCAGCAGGATTCCGAGATCGCGGCTGAAGACGAGCACCGTGACGTATCTGGGAATCAGATTGGCATGGGTCAGCACAATAAAAAGTGTGCTGAGCAGCAGCTTGTCCGCAATCGGGTCAAGATAAAGGCCAAGCGTGGTCCTTTGGCTGAGCCAACGGGCGAGCAGGCCATCGAGAGCGTCGGTCAATCCGGCGAGCAGAAAAAGAGCAAACGCCACGGAATAATTGCCGTCCAGAATCTCGATGACCAGAAACGGCAGGATAAACAGCCGCATCAGCGTGAGTAGATTGGGTGTGGCGCGAACCTGAGCAAGAAACGGCACGATAAATAGAGTTTACCCATCATGATGGTAAGAAAAACCTGAGAACGTTATATTGCCCTTCCTCGCCGTTCCGATTAGACTAAGAAAACGCAGGCGCGTAGCTCAGTTGGTTAGAGCGCTACCTTGACACGGTAGAGGTCAGCGGTTCGAATCCGCTCGTGCCTACCATATTTTCAATCACATACGGGAATCTACGCCGCTCAACAAGGCCTAACTGGTTGCAGTCATTACAACCAGCATTTCCTATCTGCCTCAAGCTCATCGAATTCCATTCAAGATCAGTTGTCATCGCAGACTCGTTGAACTACGGGTATCTGTCTCTGATCTCCATCTGTCTCTGATCTCATCGCGAAAAATTACTTCGACCGTCTTCAGCTGAGAATTAGTTTTTGCGGTTTTCAGCCCATTTCGCTGTATTTTTTTAGTGTTAAAATTTCAGTCGTCAGAACAAGTGAGCAACACCGGAGGATGCCATGACGATCACGGCAACTGTCCCGGCCCGAAAAAGAAACACAACCCCGCTGGCGAAGCGCGAAACTGTAGCCCCGAGCTGGGTTGGGCAGGTCCCACAGCTCAAACCGGGAACCTACTCTGATGGCATGCCCATCCATTCGCCCGAGTACATTTGCTGCAAGCTCATTTTGCGGCCCAATAAATTTCATTCGCGTGCGAGCTTTTTCGACTTCGGCAGAGTTTTCAAAGAGCCTGCCAAAGAGCACAGCGTTAAGTTTTCGGTTGCAGGATGCGATGTTCAGCCGGTAAAGATCCGCGAAGTACTGTTCATCGACACCGAAGACTTTCGCCTTTACAACAACGCCTTTATTCTGCGCCGCCGTATTCCGTACAAGGACGGCTTTCCCATCGGTGATCCAGAGATCGTCTTCAAATTCCGTCACCCCGATCTCCAGGTGGCAGCAGAAACCGACATGCGGCCGCGCATTCTCGGCGAGCATCGTGTCAAGTTCAAGGTGCAGGCCATGCCGCTGAAGGAAAGGCTTGGCGGTGTACGAATGCTCTTCTCGCACAACGTCCAGTTCATGCGCTCTGCCATTGGCATGGGCAAAGAGAACGTTTCCGACATGGACCAGTTGATCGATTTGCTGCCGCCGCTCGCCAAGGTGAGAAAAGAACCGAAGGAGAAAATCAAACTGGTCAGCAACACCATCATCGAAGAGGTGCTGCAAGATATCGGCATACTCGACTTCGGTGACGGTCTGGCCTGTAAAGCCAATGTAGCCATCTGGCGCACTCGCGGTGAGCACCGACCGCTGATCGGTGAGTTCGCCTATCAGTTTAGATTTCAAGACCGTAACCTGCTCAGCAAAGATGCCCTGCGCCGCGCCGAAGCTTTCTTCATCTCGTTGCAGTATTCAGCCGAGGACTACATCGCGCTGAACTGCACGAAGACCGCCACGGTATACCGGCTCCTGGGAAATCCGCCTAACTCGCATGAGTAATCACGCAACACCGCTGTTGAGTATATGGAGATGAGGGGCCACCGTTATGACTGACCCTAGCGAAGCTCATGTTGTCCTCAATCGGGGGAGCATGATGAAAGCAGTCGATCGCTTCATTCAGGGTGATGTCCACGGGATTCACTATGCAGTGAGCATCTTCATCGCGACCGCAGTGCTTTGGGTTTGCGTTCATAAGCTCGCCAAGGGTAATCCAATTTGGGCTATCAGTTCGATGATTGCCACCAGCGATCCACTGATGAAGCAGGCGAGGCTCTTTTTCCGCTCGCGCATTATCAATACGCTCGTCGGTTGCACCATTGGCCTGCTGTTCATTGTCATTGGGGGAAGCCGACTCATTACGCTTCCTGTGGGAATGGCAGTGACCGTTTTGGTTTCGTCTTACGTGGTGCGGATCCCTACGATGTGGCGACAGGCACCCATTACCGCAGCGTTCACCATCGCCGCCGGCCTGGAGCATCACTCGAAACTCCATGGCCTGCAAGCAGGTGTGGGAAGGGTAACAGAGGTACTGTTCGGGTGCATCATCGGTTTTGTTGTCGCGTGGGGCGTGTCGGTGGTGTGGCCGATTTCTGAACCGACCCCAGCCGCGGCAGCGAAGAAGACTTGAGCGTAGCGGCGGCTTGAATCGGATAGTTCCGGCTAACCTCTCTGCGTCAGAAGTCTCAGAGAGACGGCCGAATTTATTGCGCCTCTTTTCGCTACTGGACGTCATCCTACTGCATCGAGTCGATAGCGGCGAGCTGTGCGAATCTTGAGAGCAGCGGCCTGAGAGATTCCGTTCGGCAACGGTCCGCTTTCGCAACGGATTATGAAGGATGCGAGCTTAATTTAAAGCAGGCAATCGATCGTGCTTGAATTGCACGCACGATCGAAGGAGTTCAAGGGAAGAGAACCCAGAGTTTGCCTTGATCTGCGATGCTAAAAGGTCAGTCGCAGACCGAGTTGAATTGTTCGCGGAAGGTTTGCCTGCGAAGTGATCGTCCCGAAGGCCGCACTGGTCGGCGACAGGTTCGGTGCGGAAAAGCTCGGATGGTTGAGTGCGTTGAAAAAGTCAGCTCTTAACTGAGCCTGCAACCGGTCGTTGATGCGATTGTTCTTAATTGCCGACATGTCCAATGTAACGATGCCATCCTGACGAGAGTTTGTGACTTGTGTTGGCAGGGTACGGATGTGAGTTCCTGTGACTGGCTGATCATTTGTAATCCGATCAAACCGATTCACATCGAATGGTCCATCGGGCGAGTGCGGATTCACACGGAGATCGTTCAGATTGCTTCCTTTATAGATAATGTCTCCCCATGCCAAAGGAGCACCTTTAGGTTGAAAGGTGAAGATGCTTGTAATATTCCAGCCACTGATGAGATAACTTGCTACCGGAATGTCGATGGGATACTGGCGGCCGCGTCCGAAGGGAAGCTCCCAGGTTCCTGAGACGACCAGATGTTGAGGACGGTCATCGGCTGCAATACGACGCTCAGGAGCGATGTCCTGCGGATTCAGATAGGCAACGCGTTCTATCCGTTTGGACCATTCATAATTTGCAAGAAAACGAACTCCCATGGACATGCGCTTCTCAAGACGAGCCTCGAAGGCATTGAAATAGGAGGCCCCTGAGGGATAGCTGCTCATGGTGACAGTGCTGAATTGGGGGTACGGCAGGAGCAACTGCTGTCGCGTTGTCGTCGAGCCGTTCATCGCGGAACCCGGAATTCCGCGAAATGGATTAGGAACATTGGCAGTCAGATTGGCGTAGACCACAGGGTCGCGATATTGACCGACGTTTAAGTATTGGCTGGGGACGTAATTGATGTTGCGGCTTACCCCAACATGCAAACCATGTTGTCCGACGTATCCCATCTCGAAGAGAATCCCTCCCGGCATCTGCTGCTGCAGATCGAGATCCCACCGCTCGGCATAATCATTTAGCAGCCGGTGAGGATAGAAGCTGACTGATTGGCCCAGATTCGTAGCTAGCCCTAAAGAGCTTCCGGGAGGCGCAACAAGCCCGGAGGGAAAGGGATTTGTGAGAGTGCCATAAGGTGTAAGGTACCCATCGAGCGAAGCCTGAAGCTGGGTCGTTTGATTGAAACCGGTAGAGATCGGATCCGTACGGCCTACGCTGTCATTGAAGATACCGAAGCCTCCCCGTAGGGATATGGTTTGTACCGGGGTGTAAGCGAATCCGATACGCGGACTGAAGTTGGTGGATGTGGTTTGATAGAGTGAACGATTGCCCGCGCTGGCATAGGTAAGTCCACCCGTGAGCGTAGATGGGAAGTTAACTCCGGCAACGGGAGATGTGGCAAAATTCGCTTGAGCCTGCGCATTGATTGGGCTGGTTGCAGAGGCGTCGAATCCATTGACTGCGGCGTTGTGGCGCTCCGTGGTCGGCAGGTCACGTTCATAACGCAGGCCGAGATTCAGGGTTAGATTGGGAGCAATCCGGTAGTTATCCTGTAAATACAGGGCAAAGTACTTTGCCTGTGAGGTCTGTTTGCCGTTGATATCGAAGCTCCCTCCAGTTGGCAGGCCGAGCAGCATCGATGCAAACTCCTGCCCAATTACAGCAGCGCCAGCGTTGTCGTTTGGGCCGTTCGTCCAACCCTGTCCACCATTCAAACCAAACTGATAGAGGCCGGCAGAGTTGCCGAAGCGGAAGCTATATTCTCTTTCGAGCCGCAAGTCCGCACCGAAAGAGAGGCTGTGTTTCCCAATGGTATGGCTCACCATGGTGAAGTATTGAAAATTGTCGTAGGGGATGTAGTCACCCTTGGAATAGCCAAAATCGACATATTTTGTCCCACTGGTCACGGGGAATCCAGGCATGGTTGACGCCTGGACGAGAGATGGCGGGAAACCGAGTTGCGAGAAGTCGTAGGAGACAGCCAACGGGCGTGACTCAGTATTTCGGGACCAGTTGAATCGGTTATCCCACAGGGTGTTTGAGCTGAAGGTGTGTACGTAATCCAACGTGGCGCCCCAATTAGGCTGGATAAGAACGCTGCCTGTAGCGATGTTGTTGAACGCGTTGTTGGACGCGTGGTAGCGGTTGTTGTGACGAAAAGCAAAGAAGATCTTGTCTCGGCTGCTGATATTGGCATCGATACGCCCCATCTCGCTATCGAAAGTGTCGATATTGTTGCCGGGGAAAAAATAGTTCAATTCACCATCGGGCTTTCCAGCCGGAATATTTGGTTCGGCGAAATAGCTGGCAAAGTTCAAACCCACTTGATTGAGGCGTGAAACGGGAATGATGTTATTAGGGAAGGGCTGACGGCGAACTCGATTTCCGTCGCGCACACCAGTAGCCGGATCGTAAATCACGATGCCCTGAGGGAGCAGTGCGGAGAAGTCTCCTTTTCTCTCAGCTAGGGTAGGAACGGTAATGATGCTCGGGGATGGGGAATTGTCCGAGATGCCCTCATATGCGAAGAATAAAAAGAGCTTGTCGCGAGCATTGTAAAGATGCGGAATGGAGAGGGGCATACCGATCGTGCCTCCCCACTGGTTGAAGCGGGTTACCGATTTACGAACGGGATTTCCTGCTACATGCTTGTTGAAGTATGGAGTAGAGTTCAGTGCGGAAACCTGCAAGTATTCGTACAAAGAACCGTGATACTGATTCGTTCCGGAACGAGTGATGTGATTGATCGTTCCACCGCTTGTGTGTCCATAAGCGGCGTCGGCCTGGAAGGTTTCGACCTTGACCTCCTGCATGGCATCCATGGGCGGACTGAAGGCCAACGTACCGTCAGCACCGCCATCCGGGGCTCCGTCAATCAGAATCTCGTTCTGCTTGGAAGCTCCCCCTCCAAGAGAGATGCTGGATGGACCGCTGTTGTCGAAAGGATGATTGAATTGAGGATTACCAGTTGAGATAGCACCATAGGTCAACTGCGCTAGGATCATTGGCGTTCGTCCATTGACCGGCATATTCTCAATGTCTTCTTTGTCGAGAACCTGTCCCGTCGATGCGATTGTTGTCTCAAGCATCGTATTGTCGGCCGAGACTGAGACAACCTCATTTCGCCCACCAACCTGAAGAGCTACGTCCACACCCACGTGTTCATTAGCTCCGACAACGATGTTGTTATGGATGGAGCTTTTAAAGCCAGGAGAAGTGACCGTGAGGTTGTAAGTCCCGGGGGCCAGAAACGGAATGGTATATTGACCGTCGCCGTTGGAATCGACAGCATACTTTGCTCCCGTAGAAATTTCTGT
>Ga0310811_10005797_pt1 | contig 15704 bp, 13 predicted proteins | sample YCmetagenome_FD_207642 | JGI IMG/M metagenome (GOLD analysis project Ga0310811, IMG submission 207642) | Soil microbial communities from experimental microcosm in Duke University, North Carolina, United States - YC | ecosystem: Engineered > Artificial ecosystem > Soil microcosm > Unclassified ...
CGTCGGCCTGGTAGCCGGCTGGCTGGCTGGCAAGATCGTCCGCGGCACCGGTTTCGGCATCATCGGCGACGTCCTGGTCGGCATCGCCGGCGCGCTGATTGCCGCCCTGATCTTCCCCAAGCTCGGCATTCATCTCGGCACCGGCCTCGTCTCCGAGATCATCTATTCGGCGATCGGCGCCATCATCCTGCTCCTGATCGTCCGGCTCGTTCGCGGCGGCGGCCGGTTTTGAGCTCCCGCGCGCATCCGTGCGCGCGTTGAGAGAGGCGGATCGAGCGAGGGCCGCTCCGGCGGGGGCGGCCCTTTGTTTGAGGCGAGCGGCCCTCGTCCGCTATCGACATTTAGGTTAATCTCTGTTCATTGGACGATTTTGCTGCAAGGCAGTAGTATTGCGGATTATATCTCATTGGAATCCCCGGATAAATCCGGTCGTCACACTCCTTATTCGAAGAGATCAGATTGATGGCAGGGGCCCCCGGCGTCCGGCGTTCCGAACTCGGTGAGGCATTGCGCGCCTGCCGAGGCGCATTCATCGGCGTCGGCCTGATGAGCTGCGTCATCAACCTGCTCTATCTCACCGGCTCGATCTTCATGCTGGAGGTCTACGACCGCGTGCTGCCGAGCCGCAGCGTGCCGACGCTGGTCGGGCTCGTGCTCATTGCCGCATTGCTTTACGTGGCCCAGGGCGTGCTCGACCTGATCCGCGGCCGCATCCTCGGGCGCATCGGCACCGCGCTCGACGAAGCGCTCAACGCGCGGGTATTCGACACCGTGGTGCGGCTGCCGCTGATGATCGGGGGACGCAGCGAAGGATTGCAGCCGCTGCGCGACCTCGACAATGTCCGTGCTTTCCTCGGCAGCATGGGGCCGGGCGCGTTCTTCGACTTGCCGTGGCTGCCGTTCTATCTCGCGATCTGCTTTGCTTTCCACTTCATGATCGGCATCACCGCGCTGATCGGTGCCGTCATCCTGGTGTCGCTGACCCTGGTCACCGAATATCTCTCGCGTCGGCCGGCGCGCGAGGCGATGACGCTCGCGGCGCGGCGCAACGATCTCGCTTCCGCCAGCCGCCGCAATGCCGAAGTGCTGGTGGCGATGGGAATGGCCGGGCGCCTCTCCAGGCGCTGGAGCGACGCCAACGAGAAATATCTGGCCGGCAACCAGAACGCCAGCGACGTCTCCGGTGGCCTGGGTGCGATCTCCAAGGTGCTGCGCATGATGCTGCAGTCGGCCGTGCTCGGCACCGGCGCCTATCTCGTCATCCACCAGGAGGCGACCGCCGGCATCATCATCGCGGGCTCGATCCTGAGCGCGCGGGCGCTGGCGCCGGTCGATCTCGCGATCGCGCATTGGAAGAGTTTCATCGCCGCGCGGCAGAGCTGGCATCGTCTCAACCGCCTGCTCGAGCAGATGCCGGTGCGCGCGACGCCGACCCAGTTGCAGAATCCGACGACCCGGCTGTCGGTCGAGGCGCTCAGCATCGCCGCCCCCGGCGATCAGCGCCTGATCGTGCATGACGTGAGCTTCGTGCTCAACGCCGGCAGCGCGCTCGGCGTGATCGGGCCGAGCGGATCGGGCAAGTCGTCGCTGATCCGCGCCCTGGTCGGCGTCTGGCAGCCGGTGCGCGGCAAGGTCCGGATCGATGGCGCCGCACTCGACCAATGGACGTCGGACAACCTCGGACGCCATGTCGGCTATTTGCCGCAGGACGTCGAACTGTTCACCGGCACGGTCGCACAGAACATCTGCCGCTTCGATCCCGAGGCGAAATCCGATGACATCATCTCCGCCGCCAAGGAAGCCGGCGTGCATGAGATGATCATCAAGATGCGCGACGGCTACAACACGGAAGTCGGCGAGCAGGGCAAGGCGCTGTCGGCCGGCCAGGCGCAGCGCGTGGCGCTGGCGCGGGCGCTCTATGGCGAGCCCTTCCTGATCGTGCTGGACGAGCCCAATTCCAACCTCGATACCGAGGGTGACGAGGCGCTGACCCGCGCGGTGCGCGCCGCGCGCGAGCGGGGCGCGATCATCGTCGTCGTGGCGCACCGGCCGATCGGCATCGAGGCGGTGGATCAGATCCTGGTGTTGAAGGACGGCCGCCTGCAGGCCTTCGGTCCGAAGGAGCAGGTGCTGGCGCAGGTGTTGCAGCCGCGCGTGGCGGGGCCGACGCCGATCAAGATCGTGTCCGATGCCGGAGCCAAGTCATGACGGACCTGACCGCCAAGGACTTGTCGACCAAGGGCCGGTTCCCCAAGGAACCGTTGGCCAGGGACCTGGTCGGCGCGCAGCGCTCGATCCGGCGGCACCTGATCGTGGGGCTGGCGGTGGTGCTGGTGCTCACCTTCGGCATCGGCGGCTGGGCCTCGACCCAGCAAATATCCGGCGCGCTGATCGCACCCGGTCAGATCGTCGTCGAATCCAACGTCAAGAAGGTGCAGCATCCGACCGGCGGTGTGATCGGCGAGATCCGCGCCCATGACGGCGACGCGGTCAAGGCCGGTGATGTCCTGGTGCGGCTCGACGACACCGTGACCAAGGCCAACCTTGCCATCGTCACCAAGAATCTGGATGCGGCGATGGCCCGCGCGGCACGGCTCGAGGCCGAGCAGCGTGCGCTCGACAAGCCGCACTTCCCGCCGGAGCTGACCGAGCGCGCAAGCGATCCCGGCGTCGCCGCCGTGATCGCCAGCGAAGCCAAGTTGTTCGACGTGCGCGTCAACGGCCGCGCCGGCCAGAAGGCGCAGCTGCGCGAGCGTATCACCCAGCTGAACGAGGAAATTGCCGGCCTCACCGCGCAGGAGCAGGCCAAGGACCAGGAAATCGCATTGGTGCAGAAGGAGCTCGACGGCGTCCGCCAGCTCTATGACCAGCATCTGGTGCAGATTTCACGCCTCACCACGCTCGAGCGCGACGCCGCGCGTCTCAACGGCGAGCGCGCGCAATACGTCGCCTCGCGTGCCCAGGCCAAGGGCAAGATCACCGAGATCGAGCTGCAGATCATCCAGGTCGACAAGGACATGGAGAGCGAAGTCTCCAAGGATCTGCGCGAGACCAAGGACAAGATCGGCGAGTTGATCGAGCGCAAGGTCACCGCCGAGGACCAACTCCGCCGCATCGACATTCGCGCGCCGCAGGACGGCATCGTCGAACAGTCGACGGTTCACACGCTCGGCGGCGTCGTCACCGCCGGCGATACGCTGATGATTGTCGTGCCGCAGGCCGACGATCTGCAGGTCGAAGCCAAGGTCAATCCGCAGGACATCGACAAGCTGCAGGTCGGCCAGAAGACGGTGCTGCGCATGTCGGCCTTCAACCAGCGCACCACGCCGGAATTGAACGGCGTCGTCAGCCGCGTCTCGCCCGACGTCAACACCGACCAGCGCACCGGCCAGAGCTACTACACTATCCGCGTCTCGATGCCGCCGGAAGAGATCGCCCGCCTCGGCGAAGTCAAGCTGATCCCGGGCATGCCGGTCGAAGCCTTCGTCCAGACCGGCGACCGCACCCTGCTGTCCTATTTGATGAAGCCCCTCAGCGACCAGCTGATGCGCGCGTTCCGGGAGAAATAGTCGTCATTGCGAGGAGCGTCAGCGACGAAGCAATCCATGTCTCAGCAAGCTGTGAGATGGATTGCTTCGCTTCGCTCGCAATGACGGTGCTGGCACCAACACCTCCGCCGTCGTCCTGGCGAAAAGCCAGGACCCATAACCACAGGCGGATGTTGTTGGGCACGCCGGGGTTCGAGCGTCTTCAAACAATTCAATCCTGAGGTTATGGGTCCCGGATCGGCGCTCGGCTTCGCCTCGCTTGTCCGGGACGACAGCGAATGTTTGGCAAGCTACTGGGATAAATTCTTCAGCAACAACCCCAGCGCCGTCTTCGCGAATTCGTGCATGTTCGCCTGCCGGTCGCTGTGTCCGGTCTCCAGCGTCATCACGGCGCTCGCGCCACCCGCGACCGCCATGCAGCTGTGGCCGGCGGCGTCGCCGTAGCGGTTGCCGGTGGGGCCGGCGGCGCCGGTTTCCGACAGGCCCCAGTCGGTGGCGAAGCGGCGGCGGACCTGTTCGGCCAATAGTTTGGCGTAGGGCTCCGAGGCCGAACGCATGCCCCTCATCGTCTCGTCGGTGATATCCATCAGGACGCGCCGCGCGTCGCGCGTGTAGACCACGGCACCGCCAAGGAAATAGGCGGAGGCGCCGGGCACCGCGAGCAGCGAGGCCGCGATCAGTCCGCCCGTCGAGGATTCCGCGACCGCAATGGTCTGTTTGCGCGCGACCAGTTTCGCCGCAATCTGTTCGGCGATGCCGATGAGTTCTTTCATGGCGCTAACTCCGGTGCAGGATCCGCTTGAGCAGCGGCTTCTTCGCCTCGTCCTTATCGGCGAGCGAGTGATAGACCACGCGAATGAAATTCTTGCTCGCCAGCTCGCTCGGTGCCCATTTGACGTCGAGATCGGCAAAGGGCTTGGCCGCGACCACGTCGTCCTCGCTCTTGCCCTCCTTGACCAGCGTCGCCATGCGATCGCGCGCGGTGACCAGCATGGTGCGGTAGTCGAGCAGCGCCGCCTTGTCGCCGATCGGGCCATGGCCCGGCACGATCCGCGTCTTGTTATTGGAAAGCTTCAGATAGGTGTCGGCCGCCGCGATCATGCCCTTGATGTTGCCGCCATTGGCGAAATCGATGTTGGGATAGCGGCCGTTGGTGAAGGTGTCGCCGGTCGAGAGCACATTGGCGGTCTTGAACCATACATAGGTATCGCCGTCGGTATGGGCGTTGGCGATGTGCTTCAGGTCGGCGACGCGGCCGGGCAGCATGATCTTGAAGCTGTCGGTATAGGTCTTGCCCGGCAGCGCACCGGCGTCCGCCGGCGGCGTCTTGGTGCCGGTCAGCCCGTTGGTCGTGCCGGCGGCCAACCTCGCCTTGACGTTGGCATGGGCGACGATGGTCACGCCGTCCTTGGCAAAGGGCGCGTTGCCGCCGGTGTGATCGCCATGGAAATGCGTGTTGATGAGATATTTGATCGGCTGGTGGGCGATCACGGCGATCGCCGCCTTGATCTTGTCGTGCAGGGCTGCGAACTCGCCGTCGACCATGATGATGCCGTCCTTGGCGGTCGCCACCGTGATGTTGCCGCCCTGGCCCTCCAGCATGTAGACGCCGTCGCCGAGATCGGTGGTCTTGATCTGGACCTTGGAGAAATCGGGCGGTGGGGGCGCGGCTGGCGTTGGCGAGGGCTGCGGCTGCTGGGCGAATGCACTGGCCGCGATCAACGCCGCGGCGGCAACAGCCAGTCCAGTCCGAATCATCGAAAAGCTCCCTCTTCGCCAAACTCAGGTTTCCTACCACAGGATTGCATGGCTTGCCGAGTTGCGGGCAGGGAGCGGCCCTGATTGAATAAGCGAATGATGAAGCGGCGCGGCCAAGCGCACGAACGAGCAAAACTCGAGGAACAAAGAGGCAAAACCTCATGACAGCTCCGCTCCCCGGCGGCGTCGATTGCGACCTGCATCCGGCCGTCCCGCATCTGACGAGCCTGTTGCCCTACATGAACGACTATTGGCGCGACCAGGTCACGACGCGCGGCATGGTCGACCTGGTCTCGCAATCCTATCCGACCAATTCGCCGATCTCCTCGCGGCCCGATTGGCGCCCCGCCCAGGGCAAGCCAGGCTCGAGCCTCGCCGACATGCAACGCCAGGCGCTCGACCCGTTCAAGGTCGCCTATGGCATCTGCAACCCGCTCTACGGCGTGCAGATGGTGTTTTCCGAGGACATGCAGGATGCGTTCTGCCGCGCGCTGAACGACTGGCTCGTCAAGGAATGGCTCGACAAGGACGATCGCCTGCGCGGCTCGATCGTGATCCCGACGCAAAGCGTGGAAAAATCGGTCGCCGAGATCGAGCGCTGCGCGGGGGATAAGCGCTTCGTCCAGGTGCTGATGCTGGTGATGGGTGATGTGCCCCTCGGCAAGCGCGCGCTGTGGCCGATCTATGCCGCGGCCGAGCGGCTGGGCTTGCCGATCGGCGTCCATGCCGGCTCGGCCTATCACAACCCGCCGACCTCGGTCGGCTGGGGCTCCTATCACATCGAGGATTATGTCGCCCAGGCGCAGGCGTTCCAGACCCAGCTCACCAGCCTGATCGTCGAAGGCGTGTTTGCGCGCCATCCGAAGCTGAAAATGGTGATGCTGGAAAGCGGCTTCACCTGGCTCGCGCCCTTTGTGTGGCGGCTGCACAAGTTCTGGCGCGGCATCCGCATGGAAACACCCTGGGTCGACCGCGCGCCGATGGAAATTGTGCAGAGCAACATCCGCTTTTCCCTGCAACCGGTCGACGCGCCGCCCGATTCGGCAGTGCTGCACCGCCTGTTCGACCATATGCAGTCGGACGAATTGATCCTATTCTCAACGGATTATCCGCACTGGCAATTCGAGGGCAACGATGCCTTGCCGGATGGGTTATCATCCGATCTCGTGCGCAAGATCATGATCGATAATCCGCTCGCGACTTACGGCAGGCTGACGGAAACGGTCCGGGCATGATCCCCAGGAAATCCCCAGGGATCATGCCCAAACAATAGAGAGACGACGGCATGAACATCCAGCTCCGCGAACGCCCCGAGGCCGGCTCCAAGGTTCAGGCCAAGGTCGCGATCGCCGATTGCGACATCCATCCGGCGCGCGCGACCAAGAAGGAACTCTACCCGTTCCTCGCCAAGCGCTGGCACGAGCATCTGGAAACCTATCAGGGGCATCCGTATCAGGGCATGATGGAGGGGCCGCCCTATCCGAAGGCGCAGCCCAACGCCTCGCGCCGCGATGCCTACCCGCCGGAGGGCGGCATGCAGGGCTCCTCGCTGTCCTTCATGCAGAAGCAGCATCTCGATCCCAACAATGTCGTGCTCGGCGTGCTCAATCCGCTCAAGACGGGGCAGGGCCTGCGCAACCACGATCTCGCCACCGCCATCTGCTCGGCGATCAATGACTGGCAGATCGAGAAATGGACCAGCAAGGATTCGCGCCTGAAGGGCTCCATCGTGGTCGCGAACGAGGACGGGATCACGGCGGCTAAGGAAATCAGGAAGCGCGCCGGCGATCCGAACTACGTGCAGGTGCTGCTGCTCAGCCGCAATGTCGAGCCGCTGGGCCAGCGCCGCTACTGGCCGATCTACGAGGCGGCGGAAGAGGCCGGCCTTCCCGTCGGCGTCCACGCCTTCGGCTTCGGCGGCAATCCGATCACGGCGTCGGGCTGGCCGAGCTATTACATCGAGGAGATGGTCGGCCATTCGCAGTGCCAGCAGACCGCACTGGCGAGCCTCGTGCTCGAAGGCGTGTTCGAGCGCTATCCGAAGCTGAAGATGGTGATGATCGAGGCCGGCTTCGGCTGGGCGCCGTCGCTGGCCTGGCGGCTCGACCGCACCTGGCAGCGGCTGAAAAGCGAAGTCCCGCACGTCAAGCGGCCGCCATCCGAATATATCCGCGACCACATCTGGTGGACGACGCAGCCGATGGAGGACCCCGAGCGGCGCGATCATCTGTTCGATGTGATCGACTGGATCGGCTGGGACAAGCTGTTATTCGCCACCGATTATCCGCACTGGGATTTCGACGAGCCGTGGCGCGTGCTGCCGCCCGGCGTATCCGAGGCAAACCGCGAGGCCTTCTATCTCGGCAATGCGAAGACGTTGTACGGAATTTCCTGATGGAGAACGAGTGTTGATCGACTCGGTTTTTCCGCAGGCTCCGCTCACCTCTCCCTACGGGAGAGGTGAAAGCGCCTGTGGCGATAGCACGTCATGACAAAACACGTCATCGCTCCCGTCGGCGAATTGCCGCCGGGGTCGCGAAAATTCGTCACCATCGACGACCGGCCGATCGCGATATTCAACATCAAGGGCGAGTATTTCGGCCTGCTCAATCGCTGCCCGCACCAGGGCGCGGCGCTGTGCGAGGGCCCGCTGATCGGGCTCGCGCGATCAAGCGATCCCGGCGAGATCGAATACACCAAGCTCGGGGAGATCATCCGCTGCCCCTGGCACGGCTGGGAGTTCGATATCCGCACCGGCCAGTCCTACTGCGATCCACGCCGCTTCCGCGTTAAGGCCTATCCCGTCAATGTCGAGCCGGGCACATCCGTGGTGAAGGGGCCGTACATCGCCGAGACCATCAAGGTCGCCGTCGAGAGCGACTACGTCGTCGTCGACCTTTAGTAAGGCGGGCGTAAGCTTCTCCGCGAATCTCCGGATATACATAGACCATTTGATTTCCGCCCTCCCATAGACATGGCTTGCTTTTCCGGAACCAAATCCGGAAATTCGCTTAAAGCAGATGCATGCGGAGGCGGACCAGCCATGAGCCGTGCAGAACTGATAGGATACGCCGCCGCGGGCTGTGTATTCGTGACCTTCTACATGAAAACCATGGTGCCGCTTCGGATCGCTGGCATCGTCAGCAATCTGCTGTTCATCGCCTATGGATACGACCTCCTCGCCTACCCGGTGCTGATCCTCCATCTCGTGCTGCTGCCGCTCAACATCGTCAGGCTGCGCCAGATGCTCAACCTGATCCGGCAGATCGAGGCAGCCACGAAAGACGATGGAAACATGAATTGGGTCAAGCCATTCAGCTCGGTCCAGAATGTTGGCACCGGAGAAGTGCTGTTTCGCCAGGGAGACCCGGCCCGCGAAATGTTTTTCGTCGTGTCAGGCCGGTTCTGGGTAAAGGAGAGAGGGGTCGCGATTGAACCCGGAGAGGTCTTTGGCGAGCTAGGTCTGCTCCATTCCGACCAGGCGCGGACTGCCTCGGTCGAATGTACGCAGAATGGCCAGTTGCTTCGCATCAGCTACGATCAGGTCAAGCAGCTCTATGTGCAGGATCCCAAATTCGGCTTTTATTTCCTGCATCTCGTCTCCAAGCGGCTGTTCCACAATCTGTCCATCGCCTCGCAGCCGTCCGTCCAGCCGGAGCCGAACGCGATTCCGGAACATTAGCGTCGGTTGGAACGCGTGCCCCGGCACTTTCCTTGGAGTCTCGGGGCGTCTAGCTTGAGCACTGCGGTCGCCGCCAACCAGCGACGGCGTCGTGTTGGATTTGCAAGCTTTGGAGCGTTCGGATGAGTCCGGTGTCTGCATTACCGCGCCGCAAGCTTGGGCGAACCAGACTCGACGTTTCCGTGCTCGGGTTCGGGACGGCGCCGTTGGGCGATCTCTTTGTCCGGATTCCCGATGAGGTGGCCATTGCCACGGTGGAGCGGGCCTTTGCGCTCGGCGTCAACCTGCTCGACAGCTCTCCGCTGTACGGGCGAGGCCTTGCCGAGCACCGCTGCGGAACTGCGCTCCGCCGGGTGAACAGGCAGGACATCGTGCTCTGCACCAAGGTCGGCCGCTGGATGGACCCGTTTCATGCGCCGGACGATGCGGCCGGATTTGTCGGCGGCCAGCCGCACCGCGCCGTGTTCGATTATTCCTACGACGGCGCCATGCGCAGCGTGGAACAGTCGCTGCTGCGGCTCGGCACCGATCGCCTCGACCTGCTTCTGATTCACGACGTCGATGTCTGGACCCACGGCCGCGATGCCATCGAGCAACGCTTCCGCGAGGCAATGGAAGGCGCCTATGTCGCGCTCGACAGACTGCGCGGCGAGGGCGTGGTCAAGGGCATCGGCATCGGTGTGAACGAGGCCGATATGTGCGTGCGCTTTGCGAAGGCGGGAAGGTTCGACACCATGCTGCTGGCCGGGCGTTATTCGCTGCTGGAGCAGCCGGCGCTGGCGGAATTTCTGCCGTTGGCGGAGCAGCAGGGCATCGGCGTGATGCTGGGCGGCGTCTTCAACTCCGGCATTCTCGCCACCGGCGCCGTGAGCGGCGCCAAGTACAATTATCGCGACGCGCCGCCCGAGATCCTGGACAGGGTTTCGCGCATCGAGCGGGTCTGTGCCGCGCACAACACGCCATTGTCGACGGCCGCATTGCATTTTGCCCTCGGCCATCCCGCCGTTGCCAGTCTCGTGCTCGGAGGACAAGCGCCGCAGGAGGTCGAACGCAACGTGGCCGCGCTTTCAAGCCCGGTACCGGCCGCGCTCTGGAGCGATCTGAAGGCCGCGCATCTGCTCGATGCGTCGGCGCCCGTGCCGGAGCATGAGTGATGCGGATCGATGCGCATCATCACCTCTGGACGCTGGCCCGCGGCGACTATGGCTGGCTGACCCCGCAGCTCGCGCCGATCTATCGCGATTTCTCGCTATCGGACCTGGCGCCGCAACTGGCAAAGAGCCGGATCGAAGGCACGATCCTGGTGCAGGCCGCGCCGACCGAGGCGGAGACGATGTTCATGCTTGGCATCGCCGCAGCCGCCGAGGTGGTGCGTGGCGTGGTCGGCTGGATCGATTTCGATGCGGCCGATGCCGCGGCGCGCATCGAGGCGCTGGCGGCGCAAAAACTTCTCGTCGGGCTGCGGCCGATGGTGCAGGACATTGCCGACGACGACTGGCTGCTTCGCCCTGGCCTCGCGCCGCTGCTCACGTCCATGACGCGTCATGGCCTCGTCTTCGATGCGCTGGCGCTGCCGCGCCATCTGCCGCGATTGTTGCAGGTAATCGACCGCCATAGCGACCTGCAATTCGTGCTGGATCATTGCGCCAAGCCGCATCTGGCGACCGGCGACATCGCGGAGTGGAAGCGCCACATTGCGGAGATCGCGAGGCGCCCCAACATGGTCTGCAAGTTGTCGGGTCTCGCCACGGAAGCCAAGGCCGGCTGGCAGATCGACGATCTGCGTCCGGCGGTGGACCATGTCCGCGACCGCTTCGGGCCACAGCGCCTGCTCTGGGGCAGCGACTGGCCGGTGGTCAATCTCGCCGGTGGCTATGACAGATGGCTTGCCGCAGCCGAGACCCTGCTCGCCGATCTGTCACCGGCCGACAAGGCGGACGTGTTCGGGGGTAACGCCGGGCGCATCTACCTTGCAAAGCGCGGGCGAAGGATATCGTGACCTATTTGCCCGCGCCGGTGGTCAGGCCGGAGACGATGTAGCGCTCGAGGAAAATCCCGACGATGACCAGCGGCGCGATCGCCGCGGTCGAAAGCGCGGCCATCGACCACCAGTTGATGCCCTGCGAGCCGGTCTGGCTCGCCACCATCACCGGCAGGGTCTTGGCATCCGTGCTGGTCAGCAGGGCCGCAAAGAAATACTCGTTCCAGCACAGCACCAGCGAGAGAATGAACGCGGCCGCCATTCCGGGAATGGCGAGCGGCAGCACGATGCGCAGGAACGCGCCCCACACCGACAGGCCGTCGACGAATGCGGCTTCATCGAGCTCGATCGGGATCGAGTTGAACTGGTCGCGCATGATCCAGATCACGATCGGCAATACCGTCAGCGTGTAGAGCAGGATCAGGCCGAATGTCGTGTCGAGCAGCGCCAGCGCCTTGTAGAGCACGAGGAACGGCAGCGCGAGTACCACCGGCGGCAGGATCAGTTGCGACATGAAGAAGAACAGGATGTCGTCGTTGCGCATCCAGGCGAACTTGTAGCGGAAGCGGCTCAGCCCGTACGCCGCCAGCGTCCCCAGCACCAGCGCCAGCAAGGATGCGCCGACCGAGGTGAGGACGCTGTTGCTGAACCGGCTCGTAAACTCGGCGCGGGCGGTCGAGGTTTGCAGGATCGTGTCCGGCGACAGGCCGAGCGAGCGGAATCCCTTCCAGTCCGGCTTGAAATCCAGCCAGGGAATCAAATGACCCTGCGTCACGTCGACGGCCGACTTGAACGAGGTCGTGACGGTCCAATAGATCGGAAACAGGCAGATCAGCGCCCAGAATGCCAGCGCGGTATAGATCAGCACGCGGCCGAACGCCCACTTCGTCCGCGATGCGGTGCGACGCTTGCGATGGGGCGCTGGTGCAAGAACAGTCAAACGAGCGGCTCCTTTCACACCACCTTCTGCATCCAGCGGCGCGTCAGGCGCAGCAGCAGCATCAGAAACACGACGATGAGCAGCAGATAGAAGATGGCAAGCGCGGTGCCGTATCCGACATTGGAGCGGTCGCGATAGACCCGGTAGATGAAGCTCGACACCGTGTCGGTGGCGCCGCCGGGACCGCCCGCCGTCACATTGATCACGATGTCGGCGAGCTTCAGCTTGAAGATGATGCGGATGATGAGGACGGTGATGCTCACCGGCAGCATGATCGGGAAGGTGACATGCCGGAACGACTGCCAGCCGTTGGCGCCATCGACCTTGGCCGCCTCCAGCACCTCCTTCGGCATTGCCTGGAGCCCTGCGAGCAGGATGATCATGATGAAGGGGATCGAGACCCAGGCGTCCATCGCCTCGATGCTGAAGCGCGCGATCCAGGGATGGGCGAAGAACGCGGGATTGTCCCAGCCGAGCGCGCGCGCCAGCGTGGCCGCCGGGCCGAAGCGGTATTCCATCAGCGACTTGCCGATCATCCAGCTCACCGCCACGGGGCTCAGCATCATCGGCAGCAGGAAGACGACGCGAAAGAATTTGCGCGCCCGGATCTCGGAATTCAGCAGGAGGGCGAGGCCAAAGGCAATGGCATATTCGCCGAGCACGGCCACCGTGTAGAAGACCATGTTGCCGAGCGCACTCCAGTAATAGTCGTCCTGGAACAGCGCGATCAGGTTGCTCAGCCCGTTGAAATGCGGGCCCTCGAGCGAGGACAGATTCCAGTCGAGTGAAGCGATGTAAAAGCCGAACAGCGTCGGAAAGATCACGACCGCCACGGTGAACAGCACGGCGGGAAGCAGAAACAGCGCACGCAACCCGCGCTGTCCGCGCGCCATGACCTGCTCGGCGCCGAGCGCGACCGACCACAACAGATAGGCGTAGAGAACCGGCCGCCAGTCCGCAAATCCCGCGCTGATCCTGCCGTCCGCGTGCAATATCTGTACGAGCAGCACGGCCGCCAGCATCAGCGAGGCAAAGACGAGGAAGCCTCGGCCCAGATAATTCCGCGTATTGGAGATGCGCCGCGCTGCGATCTTGTCGTGCCGGCCAACGGCCAGTGCTGATGAATCCTGCATCAAGATCGCACTCTGTGCCTTGGCCTTTCGGTCCGCTCGCGGTTGGAAGGGAGGCTGGCGCCGGAAAATGGCACCAGCCCCTTGGTGAAATGCCGGGCGCTAGGCGCCGAGCGAGGCCTTGTAGAGCCCGATCTGCTTCTCGCGGCCGAGCTGGTCGGTCAGCTTCTCCCAGGCGGCGGCGATGTTGTTGGCGCCGGTTTGCGCGTTGACCTTGCCGGCGAAGATTTTCGCCAGCTCGTCCTCGGCGATGCTGTAGTACTGGAAGATGCCGGGAATGCGCGGCTCGACCGCCCGGTTGGGATGGTTGTAGGAATGGAACTGCGAATTGAGATAGGAGGTGATGTACTTCCTGTCGTAACCCGCCGCCACCCACTCGTCGATGTTGGAATGGCTGGTCCGGTGCACCTGGAAGCCGGAAGGATACATCACGGTCCAGAGTGAGAGATCCTTGCCGCCGAGATGCGCCGCGGCGCTCCAGGCCGCCTTGTGCTTCTTCTCGTCGCCATTGACGCGCGCCATCACATAGATGCCCCAGCCGAGATAGGCGCAGTTCGGCGCATGGTTCGGCCCGCTGGCGAGCTTGTCCCATTTTCCGGTCTTGGCATTGTAGACATCGTCCGAGCCCGGGAGGATGTCGAAGCCGACGGTATCGCCGATCACCGACGTGTCGCTCGCTTTCGCGACCTGGCCGATATCGCCCCACCACGGGATCATCGAGCCGATGCCGGCGAGGAACTGCTGGAAGCCGGTGGTGTTCGGATCGGCGTTGAGTTGATCGGCGGGCTCGGACGGCAGGGCATCGACGACGTCCTGGATGGCGCGAACCCAGGCCGGATTGTTGATGCGCGGCTTCATGGTATCAATGTCGAACAGCCAGGCCTTGTCATCGGGATGTTTGGCATAGGCCGTGGCGCGGCTGCCCAGGAAATAGAAGCCGAACCCGCCCCAGGGCTTTGGCGCGTCGAGATAGCCATAGACGTCCTGGCCCTTGACCTTCTTGCCCTTGAGAAACTTGGTGACGGCCTGCACCTGTTGCCAGGTCTTCGGCACGCCCCATTCGCTTGCGTTGCCCGCGTCCTTCCAGGCCTTGGCCAGTGTCGCGTCGGAGAAAATGTCGGTCCGATAGTTGAAATTGTGGCAATCTCCGTCGATGGTGACGCGATAGGTCTTGCCATTCCAGGTGCCGACCGGGGGCTTGAGATAGTCGACATAGTCGTCGATATCGATCTGTTTCTTGACCCAGTCAGGCATTTCCGACGCCAGGCCCTTGCCGCACACATCGCCTTCGAAGGGAGCGCCCATCTCGAGGACGTCGAAGTCGACGGTGCCGGTCGCGATCGCCTGCTGCAAGCGCGGATTGTAGTCGGCCTGCGCCAGGTCGATCCACGAAATCTTCGCACCGGTATAGGCCTCCCATGGCTTCAGGAAGCCGCGGAACAGCAGGTTGTGGAGGTTCTGGTTGTTGAGGCCCATGAAGGAGAGCTCGACGCCCTTGAACTCACCCTCCTTGACGTTGGCCTTGGTTGGGCCGAGGCAAAGCTCGCCCACCTTTTGCCAGTCGGCATCGGTCGGCGCGCCCTTGCCGACGCCCGGAATTTGCAGGATTTTGGCGCGCAGATCGTCCGCCGCCAGCGCGGGATGAGAGAATGCGCCGAGCGCGCCGGTCGCGCCCAGTGCTGCGGCGCTTGCCGCGCCCTTGAGAACAGTGCGCCGGTTCGGCCCAATCTGAAAATGCTGGTCGTGCTCTTGCTGGTTCACCGCAAAACCTCCCTTGTCGCTCTTCTTGATGTGCAGTCAGGCGCGCCGGAGCGTCGTCGGTTCAGGACATATGGCTCACAGACGGATGTTCCTCCACGGGTGTGGCAGGACGGGGTGCAGACGCGCTTTCGAGTATGCAACGGCCCAGAGCAATGTCAACGAATCCGCGTTCCCTGGAACCGGGCACGTAATCAAGACGATGCAGCGTATGCGGCGCTGCAAGATCGATTGGCGGACGAGCGTCGCGTAGTCGTGATGCGGCCTCGGTTTGCCGCGATCCCCGTCTCTACGCGGCGTCGGGCGCGACGACGCCTTTCTTGAAGATGAAGCAGCCGTAGAAGCGACGCTCGCCGGTCTGAATGACGCAATAGGCCCTTTTCGCGAGATCATAGAATTCAAAGCGCTCGACGCCGCCCATGGGAGAGGGACGGCCCTGCGCGGCGTCGATCTCGGCCTGCACCTCGGCCTGGACCGGCGGAATCTCGTCCGGCTGGCCGACGATTTCCATCCGCGACGCGGGCTTGTCGACAAAGGTGTCGAGCGGCAGCACCGAAAGGACGGCGCGTGCGGCGCGCGCCGCGCTGACATTGTCGATCCGCAACAGGCGTCCGAGCACAGTCTGGCGCGCGACCGAGTCGGCCGGGAAGTTGGTGTCGCAAAGGACGAGATCGTCGCCATGGCCCATGGACCGCAACGCATAGAGCACGTCGGCGTTCAGGTAAGGATCGATCGACTTCAGCACGTGACGCCTCCCTTGGTCTTGTTTGTCCGCGATCAGGCTGCGCGGGTAGGGTAGCGCCGCGGACGCTTCGACGCCCACGATATATCCAACCTCGATTTGAGCAAGGGCGTGGACTTGCCGGCTACCGGCAGGCGGCATTTGCAGCGTGAGGCATGGCGAGAA
>Ga0310811_10005798_pt1 | contig 15703 bp, 10 predicted proteins | sample YCmetagenome_FD_207642 | JGI IMG/M metagenome (GOLD analysis project Ga0310811, IMG submission 207642) | Soil microbial communities from experimental microcosm in Duke University, North Carolina, United States - YC | ecosystem: Engineered > Artificial ecosystem > Soil microcosm > Unclassified ...
TTTTTTGTTATCAATACATAATCAATTTTCCAGAATAAAATTGCGGAGGAGCGGAACCTGAATTAGTCTCAGCTCTAAAAAAATATAATCCAGGCTGAACCCTTCGTCCATCGGAGGTTTGGCCATCCCATATAATTTTACGGAGCCCTCGTTCCTTGCTAGTTTGATACAACTCCTTCACAATCATTCCTCTCAGGTCCAAAATTTGTAGTCTGTCTGTTGATGGTTGTTCATCGTTAGTAAAAGCAATTGGAATTGTAATCTGTCCATTTGACGGGTTAGGATTAGGCACCCCCAGTTGCACTTGGGTCGCCTCCGCCGCTCCCACTGAACTATAATATATTTTGAATTGTCGATTGTCGCCGTGAAAAGAGTATGCATTTATGGAAAGCATATCTGTTATGATATTCGCTTGCAGATCATGCAAAATCAATTCGCATCCACGCCGTTTTAATTGTTGCGAATCCCAGCTAATGTTGATACGTCCAGACTCTCCAGAATTCAATGAAAAAGTCCAAGTAAAAGAGTCTTGTGTTGGAACAATGTCTCGAGTGAATTTTGGAGTGAAATACTCTGGGTGATACGAATTCCATTCTAGGTAATTTAGAAATCGCGGCACGGTTAGATCATCAAACTCATCCTTACCTGCTTTAGCTTTAGGGTGCATACCCAATGCTCCAAGGGAGTTTTGAATTCCATTTTGTTCCACGGTGATCGGCATAACCCATGCGCCTTGTTCAACGAACTTATCGTCGCCTTTTTTAGTCATTCGTCCTCCTGGAATTATCTTGCTGGTCAAAGGTATCTTCAAACTCACGGCTTTATCTGCATGAACGAAGGCTCCGCTATATTTTTCAAGACGAGTGGTGTCTTTAAATCCCCCCGTCTTCGGATTAAACACTTTTAATTGTCCAACTGAAGTCAAACTATTGAAATCCAGTATCTTACTCCAATCAACATCAAACGGATATGGTGTTGCAATCTGATTCCAGCCTTGGTCGAGTTGAAGGACAAATTCGTTGCCTTGATAATTGTCAGGAGAAATCTGAGAACCGAACTTCAAATCTACTTGCTTCTTAGTGAGGAGCCAATAACTTTTCCCTCGTATAAACCCCGATTTGGAAAGCCCCTGATCTAGGTAATCTACGTTTTCATTATTTTGATAGTGAACAAACCTCCACTTTTTAGGGTCATAGGTGCCAAGATCAGGGTTTGCTTCTAGAATTGCACCAATAGTGCCAGCTAAGTCATAAGGACTGGAAATCATCGTGTAATCCTTGACCGAAGCTCCAAACGAAGTACGGTTGATTGCAAAATTGTTTTGCTGTCGAATCCTATAGGTTGTATTTACATCTGCTGGGCTTCTCTTTGACTTACCAGACTTATCCTGAACAGTTAAGTAAAATTCCAGCCCCATCTCGTCAAGCATGCTGGGATCCACGGTCCATTGCGCTTGGCTCGTTTGGGGTCCTGAAAGGACTTTTGTCGCTTGTGAATAAGTAGGTTCAGCTATTTTCCTGTAAAATAGGGTTGCTGTGAGTGGGTAAAAATATCCCGCAACTGCTGCCGAAATCTGATCATTTGATACTGGAACACTTGGGGTTCCCAGTAAAATATCAAAAGGATTGGGACCGCCGTTGATCGGGCCGGTTGAAAATGGCTGCGTGTCTGAATAGGCTGAAACCCCGTTGGAATTTCCAGCACTTAGTCTCCAATAGTACGCTGTCCCAGGAGTCAATCCGGTGAGGTCCTGCCCTACGTAGCCATTAATTACTTTCGGCTTATAACCAACGAGTAAACTTGCATCCCCAAATGTATCATCGATGGAAACCTCAAGCCCGTAGTGATCGGCACCAGTTACGGCCTCCCAGTCGAGATGAGCAGTAGTGGTAGTAGCGGTATTAGTTAAGTTAGTAGGAACATCTGGGATCGTAGTCCTCGACAAACCCGCTGAGTAAGGAGAGTAAGTTCCATTAAATGCACGTACTTGAAAATCGTAAGATGTTGCAGATAATAGGCCTAAAACGGGACAATCTGTGGCAGTGGTACCTGTACACGCATCGGTCCATGAAGCTTCTGTGCTCTTTTTAAACTGAATATCATACTTTGTAGCGGTTGGCACGCTCGGCCAAGTGATTGTAACCTGATTTGCCGAAAAGCCCGCCGGAGAAATTCCTACCGGTGTCGCAGGGCTGGTAAGAATTGAGATTGAAGGATTCTCGGAGGAGTAAGGAGAAGAACCACTTGTGTTGATTGCGCTCACTCTATAATAGTAGATCGTGCCTGGACTCAAGCTCGAGATGACGGCATTCGCTCCAGTTCCACCAGGAATAGTTTGAGTTGACCCACCAGGGAAACTGCTGTCGCTGGATAATTGAACTGAGTAATTGAGCACACCATCCGAACCACCCGAGGGAGCCGACCAGTTCGCAGTGAACTGTGTCTGGCCAATTGTCGCTGACGAAACGGCTGTTGCTGTAGGCGTTCCAGGAAGGGACAAAATTGTAGCAGGCGAAGAGAATGGCGAGTTGGTTCCATTGAAAGCACTTACCTGAACATCATACTGTGTATTACTCATCAGTCCCGTAAGGGTGCAAGTTGTGGCTGATGTACGCGAGCATCCAGTTGACCATGTTCCCGAACCAATAATCCGGTATCCGACATCGTATCCTGTCGCTGTCGCAATGCTCGCCCAACCGACAGTAGCTTGATTGGCGGAAAATGTCGTGGTGGAAATTCCCATCGGTGTAACAGGGCTGGTGAGCACCGAGATCGGAGGAGTTTCAGTAGAATAAGGTGAGGAGCCGCTCGTGTTGGCGGCGCTTACACGATAGTAATACACGGTACCAGGAATCAGGCCTGTAATAGGTGTACTGGTACTTGTCCCCGCTGGAATTAGTTGTACTCCAGTTGTGAAAGCATTATCAGTTGCCGTCTGAACGGTATAAGTGAGCACTCCATTGCCCGAAGCCGCGAGCCAGTTAGCAGTAAAATGATCCTGGCCTATCGTCCCCAAGGAAGCAGCTGTTGCTGTGGGTGCGCTAGGAACGGTGAGTGCACTATTCGAGATTGAAGAAGGTGAAACATTTCCATTGACATTGGCCGCTCGTACTCTGTAGTAGTAGATGGTATTAGGCTGCAGCCCAGCGCTTATTGTTATTGGGTAAGTAACGACATTTCCAACATCTAAATTATTGTATCCAGCGAGGAACGAAGCAAAACCTGGATCAGTGGAAACGTCAAGGTAATATTTGGTTGCGCCCGTAGATGTTGACCAGCTTGCTACGAATGAGGTTTGAGTGACCGAAGAGGGTCCGTTGGCCGTGGGCGTTGCCGGGGTGGTGATGAACGACACGGAAGGACTGGTATAACTTGACGAGCCAGTCACATTATTCGCTTTTACATGGTAGTAATAAGTTGTGCCGGGGGTCAGGGTCGATATGGTGGTACTTAAACCACTCACTGTGGCGGACAGTACGGACGCACTGAAATCGCTCAGTGGCGATACCTGGGCTGTATAGCTGGCAGCACCGCCAACGGGGGCCGACCAGTTTGCAGTGAACTGTGCCTGACCGATCGCCGAGGCCGATGGTGAAGTGGGTGCGTCAGGAAGCGTTAAGACTGTAGTGTAGCCAATGGAGTACGGAGACGAACCCGTCCCATTGGTCGCCAATACACGGTAGTAATAGCTGGTATTTGAGCTCAGGGTCGTAAAAAGTGCGCTTAGAGTGGAGATAGTTTGTGTTGACCCGCTCGAGAAGGTGTTGTCTGGAGAAAGTTGGACTGTGTAGGAAGTGATTGCTCCGTTGCCCGAGGCGGCCGGCCAGTTGGCCGTCAATTGCGTCTGACCGATTGACGACCCGGGCGATGGCGTTGGTGCACCGGGCAGTGTCAGTACTGTCGTGTATGTGCCCGAGTACGGTGAAGGCCCGCTGTTGTTGGTCGCCAATACGCGGTAATAATAGTTGGTATTTGAACTCAGGCCTCCAATAGTTGTACTGGTACTACTCACAGGGGTAACCGTTAGTAGACCTGTGGTGAAACCATTATCCGTGGCTACTTGAACAGTGTAAGAGAGCGTACCATCCAAACCTCCAGCAGGAGCCAACCAGTTTGCAGTAAACTGTGTCGTACCGATTGCATTAGCACTCAAAGGAGTGGGTACGCCAGGCCTCGTCAAGATATTAACCAAACCAGAATTTGAAGCCGTTGTCGTCGACTGCTCTTGAAAACCCGTGGGTGTACTAGGAGGCGGTTGTTGGGGACCCAGGGCCTGATAACATGTCACCAAGCCATCTACGCTCAAATAGTAGCGTGTGTTAGGAGTTAAACCCGTAAGACTGCAGTTGGTGGCGATGGACGTTGAAGTTCCATTTCCGACAGTACAGTCTTTGGTCAACGGCCCAGTCGAAGTGTTGTACCAGCCATAATAGGTATCTGCTTTTAAAGAACTGGACCAAGTGAGGTCGATCGATGTTGAATTTGGTGAGTTATATGCCGTAATACTGAAACTGCCAGGTGGAGGAAGAGGATCTTCATACATAAGATCGCCTCCGTTCCAAAGGCACCGCGCTTGCGAAAAAGATGGCGGTGCAAGGGCAACGGAGAGTGCAAAACACGCAAGCACGATCCTAGTAATCTTAACAACCTTAATGGGCATCAACTTGTTTTGGGCAGTCATGTTATATGGCTAATCATTTAGGTAAAATGGGACCAGGCAAATCGGGTTCAGTATTTTTCGAACTCAAAGCAAAAATCCCAGTGCTGATAATCGCGCCAGCAGCAAATTTGAATACCAGTGGAATCCGTCGGCGAATTGAAAAGATACCGGTGTAGACAACCTCATCACTGTTTTTGGTATCGCTTACACGCAACCGATAGTTTTCCCCTACGCGCACGTGAGCAGGGAACTTCAGACCATGGTGCCCAACGTTGGCAATGTTGGGAAAAGAGGTCACTACCTTGTCGTTTTGAAGCAGTTCAAAATTCAGTATGTTTTGTGCAGAGCCCCCGCTCCAGAGAATATTATAGTTGCGCCCGCGAACAACAGATTTGTATTTTTCAAACCCATTTAGCTTTAAAAACGGAACAAACACCGTCGCTCGCAATTCGACAGATACTTTTCCATTGAAAGAGCCACCAAGTTCTTTCCTGGGGTTCCATATGATTTTTTTGTCACGCCCTGGGCGTACCTCGAATCCTAGGTCTCCGCTTATGTTAATTAAAGGGGCGAGAAAATTGTCCTGCGAAAAATAGGCGCGGACGACATACAATCGGCCTGGCGTAGAGTCTGTTAAACTATAATGAATTATTACGAGATCATTGTTGTATTCGATTTGACCGATAATAATACGTTGCTGCGCCGAGCAACCTTCCATGGCAAGAAGTAAAGAAGCAGTAAAAAGAATAAGTGCTTGAATCCAGAACTTAATATCCATTGAATACAAAACTACCCGAAGGTTAAAAAGCAGGTAATCGCATATTCATGCGGTTTATTTGTTCGAAATGCGTGTGGGTTGAATGAATCGAGCTGAACTTCAGTTCATCGCTTCCTTAATGCCTTTGAGATTGCTTCTGCCTTCGAATTAACGTGCAATTTCTCGTAGATTTTTCTAATGTGTGAACGGACAGTGTCAATGGATATGAAAAGTTTGTCACCAATCATCTTATAACTGTGGCCTTCAATTATAAGATTAAGCACATCTTGTTCCCTTGCCGAAATGAGGCTCATGGTACTCGTATTTTCCTTTGGTAGGGAAAACGATGACAGGACTTTTTTAGCCACACTTGGGGTCATCGGTGCACCGCCGTCTATGGCATCCTTAATAAATTCTACAATTTTGGGTGGAGGTGTTTTTTTTAGAATATAGCCATCTGCCCCGTATTTCAAGGCGTCAAATATTTTCTCGTTGTCTTCAAAGACGGTCAGCATCAATACTTTGATGTTATCGCCCATCGTCTCTTTTGCTATTCTAAGTCCTTCAAGCCCATCAGTGCCTGGCATCTCGATATCCATCAGCAGCACTTGCGGTTTCAACCTTTGCAATTCGTTCTCAATGTTATCACAGTTCCCAAACATACCAACGACCCTAAAGTCGTTTGAGACATGTAGCAAGAGCCTTAGGCCTTCGGCCAACTCATTATTATCTTCGTATATAACTATTTCAGTCATCAATTATTAAAGATAATTGAAATAAAAACTGAAGTTACATAAAAGGTTTGACAGTGTGCTTATTTCGGCAAAATCACCTTTATCGTGGTACCCATTCCCATTTCAGATATTATAGAAAAGTTGGCATGTAATTGCTCACAGCGAGATTTGATAATACGTAATCCACTGCCTGGGTAGCTCGATTCAACTTCAAAGCCAGCGCCATCATCCGCGACTGAGAGAGCAATGTGTTCTGACAAAGACAATTTTGCGTTCACGTTTTTGCAGTATGCGTGCTTTTGAATATTGGTCACGATTTCTTTTAGGATCGCAAAAATGTGATTTCTGGTTTCCATGTCAAACTTGTGCTTCGCGATATCACCTTCAATTTCAAATTTAAAATTTATTCCATCGTCCTCGAATCGGCTTCCCAATAATCTTATCCTTTTTGAGACCTCTTCAATAGAATTGTTTTTGGGGTCAATTGACCACGAGATCTCTTCCGTGGTTTCCATAACGTCATTAGAGAGTGTCCTTATTTTTTTGAGGAATTCACGTGCATCTGTTGCGCCCTCCATACTTCTCAAAGCCATATCTGTCACGGAGGCCAGAACAGCAATTGCACTTGCACTTGATCCTATATCACTATGCAAATCGTGAACAATCTTTTTTATGACTTTTGTGGCCGCGTTCGCTCGATTTACTTTTATACGGTAGATGGTATAGCAAATTACGACCGCGGCTGCCAACGCCAACCCCTTGAACATTGCTTTTTGGGATTGTGGCATGAATGATTCTCCCTCTACCCCGTCCTTTTCAAGCGTTCGTTCGGCTATGGTTTGAAAAAAAAACGCTGATTCATTCATTTGGTCGTTCATTATCGTCATTACGTATGATACATGGCCTTTCTCTATTCTCAAACGGGATCGGGTGTTATGCCAGGAAACCCATGGACAAACCGAATCTTCGAGCACGCCGCCTGCATTAGTATCATTTGAAGTTATATTGTTTTCGGTTGGGTAGGCTTGACATTTCAAAGGGACCGCTTGGTGCAAGATCAAAATTGTCACCATGTGTCGTAGCCATGTAACTCGGGTCAGGGACTTCGGATTGAATAAAGTCATGTCGTGTCTTTTTATTCAACGCTCCATGTTTCAAATTCAAAAGCCACAACCTGCAATTGCAGCCGCCAACCAAGCCTAACCTCTTATTATTAATACAAACTATCAAGCCATAGTTCTTGTCTATTTTTATCAACCAAATTGCATCTGTCGATTTGGCACGACAACTTTGAATTGAGTGCCCTCCCCCATTTTCGATTCTACATAAATTTTGCCGTCAACCCGGTCAACCATTGCTTTAACAATATATAAACCGAGGCCATGTCCCTCGGTAGAATGTACGTGGGCTTTGTAAAACATTTGAAAGACATTTCGAAGGTATTTTTCATCTATGCCGATCCCGTTGTCAGCAATGACAATACTGGCATGATTCTCGTCTGAATGAACCTGTATTTTCACTCTCGCATTTATACCATGGGGGTTTTGGTATTTGTATGCATTCGAAAGGAGGTTCTTTATGATGATTTTGATTCGATTTTCATCGCCTATGAAGACTCCCACTTGGTTAACTTCGCACTCTACCGCAACATTTTTTTCGTTAAAAATTGTGCCGTCGCGAAGGCATGAGTTCATCAATCCATTCCACTCGATGTTTTCCTTGGAGGTTTCTACTCTATTGTTATAGGCGATAGCGACGATGCTTTTCAACAAGCTATCCAGTTTGTTGACTTTTTGTTCCATGAGCCCGGTGTAGTCTTTTGGAAAAATACAGCTTGAGTCCTGCCTCATTAAATTAATTAACCCGAGCATAGAAGTGAGCGGCGATCGCAGTTCATGTGATGCGTGATAAATCAACTGATCTAACTCCTGATTCAAGCGAGCAATTTCATTTTCCTTTTTAACAAGATCGGTTACGTCCAAAAGAATTCCTTCCGCAAATTCCTCGTTACTGAAATAGCGAAGCGAAACCATCAAAAATGCATTGCTCTTCCGCAGCTTGAACTGAAAGCCTTCCACCTTCTTTTCAGTCTTTAGGCGTTTTATCAGCTCGGCGAATTCTTCCTGGGATTCAAATATCTGATCAAAGTGGTCCCTGGGTTGGCTTTCGACTGAATTCAGCATCTTCAACCCCTTTTCATTGATCATGAAAATAGTGAAATCGCTCATGTTAAATTTGAGAATCCCGACGAAAGAATTGTTGAACAAATTCAAGTATTCGTCTTTAAACTTCTTTATCTTCTGGCTGCTCACTGCTTTATGGGTTGCGTCTTGCAACAGTAATTTATAGCCGATGAGCAATCCGTGTTCTTTGATGGGTGTGAGTTTGATTTTTGCCAGAAAAGAAGAAGACCTTTTTTTCATCCAGACGCAAGTAAAAACGATGGTTCCGTTTTTTTCACACCGCATCAAGTCAGAGGCGGGCTTTCCTGTAATTTGATCTTCCGTTGAATAGAAAATCGAGATTTCTTTTCCGATGACTTCCCATTCCTCATACCCTGTAATGTTGACCGCTTCTAGATTAGAGCTTATTATTATACCATTTGCGTCTAATGTGTATTCTTCAAATCCTTTTAAGATGTTTATTACCGATAGATATTTGTTTAACTCACTATTTTTGCTCCGCCTGCCCACCTGAAATTCAGCCAAAGGAATAGAGTTTCTTTTCATGGGGTCTTTTTTACATTAGCTAAAGGGTGTGCGATTAATTTCAAACGACTCGTAGCGGGAAACTCTTGAACAGCATTTGAAACGAATACAGAACAAAGCTGCCTAAAGTACAGGTTCTGCTCAATAGCATATTCATGCTGTTTCCGTGTTCTTGCTTTCCATTTAATCACTGAATATGCTTTTCAAGCAAGGTTATTTGGACGTTTGCTATACCTTTTTGGGGAGGCGGTGCACATCGGATGGTGTGAGTCTATTTGGCAACCATCAACTATTTATTCCTTATCACATTAGTTCGCTCAGACGTGACCAAAAAGCGCATCGTCATGCTATTTAGGTTAACCATTGATTCCCCCAATTTTGTTTTGCATGGTGTACCTTTAGTCAGGTTTTATTTGTTTGGGTGCCGAGTCTAGTTAAAGATTCGGCACTTCACTTCGATTTACAGTTTTGGTACCCAAAAATCTTTTCACTGAATCATGGGTAACAGAGTCGTCAGTTTTTTGCTAACCACGACTTGCTTGGCGATCGGAATTGTGCTGATTGTGGCCGTAGGCTTGTCGATTATGCTAATGTTCGTTTTAGACAGGATAAAGACCAGACAATTTTCGTTGGCACAACACGAAAAGACCTAGACGATCCGCGAGGGTCGTGGAAAAGCCCGTTGTCAAAACATAATCGAACTAGGTAGTATATTTGATTATGAACAGGCAATTGCTTTTTTGGTCCGCCACGGTGAGCTTGGGTGGTTTTCTTTTTGGGATGGATGTTGCTGTGATTTCGGGCGCGGAGCAAAATATTCAGAAACTCTGGAGTCTCACTACGCTGGAGCATGGTTTGGCGGTTGCGATTGCCCTTTATGGGACAGTCATCGGGGCAGCTCTTGGGGGTATCCCCTGCGACAGGTTGGGGCGAAAGCGCACCCTACAATGGATCGCCTTGCTTTTCTTTGTTTCGTCAATTGGAGCGGCTGTTGCTGGAGGGATCGGTTGGTTTATGTTCTTCCGATTCCTTGGAGGTTTAAGTATTGGGGCATCGTCGGTCGTGGCTCCTGTTTATATTTCGGAAATTGCCCCACCTAAGTTCCGTGGCCGAATGGGCATCTCCTTCCAACTTAACATTGTCATTGGTATTCTCGCGGCTTACATTTCAAATTACTTTCTCAGCGGCGGAGACAACGATTGGCGGTTGATGTTGGGAGTTGTGGCGGTGCCTGCCGTTTTGTTCATGATTTTGCTGGTGTTTACGCCCGAAACTCCGCGGTGGCTCATTTTGTGGAAAGGGAAAATTGAAGAGGCTAAAAAAATTATCGCGTTGGCTGATCCGGATGTAGACAAAGCGGTGACCGATATTCTAAATTCAAAATCAGGTGACCGTCGCGAAAGGCTTTTCTCAAAAAAATTTGCGTGGCCTATCTTCCTTGCCTTTCTATTCGCTCTTTTCAATCAGCTCTCGGGGATTAACGCCATCATCTATTACTCGCCACGTATTTTTGAAATGACGGGCCTTGGAAAAGAAAGTGCGTTGCTTTCTTCGGCCGGGATTGGTATCGCCAATTTGGTATTCACTGTTTTAGGCTGGGTGTTCATTGATCGACTCGGGCGAAAGGTGCTAATGTATATTGGATCAATTGGCTACATTCTTTCGTTGACGATGATTGCCATCTCGTTTTTCAATGCATCATTTGGTGCCGTCCCTGTTTACATTTTTTCGTTTATTGCGGCCCATGCGATTGGGCAAGGCTCGGTGATTTGGGTTTTTATTTCTGAAATATTTCCAAACGAAGTACGGGCGGCAGGGATGGCTTGCGGGGCTTTAACACATTGGGTATTTGCCGCTGTGATTGCGAACGTATTTCCTTTTTTCTCAGAGCAGTTTGGAGGGGGAATCATCTTCTTATTTTTTGCTGTCATGATGGTATTTCAATTATTGTATGTGTGGCTTATTATGCCTGAGACAAAAGGCACATCACTCGAACAGCTCCAACGACAAATCGTGCATTGACAATGACGTCAGAGAAATATGTTTGCTGCTATGGCGAAATCCTCTGGGACGTGTTGCCTTCAGGAAAGCAGCCTGGCGGTGCCCCTATGAATGTAGGATTTCATTTGAAGAATCTGGGGCTTGAAGTAGCCATGATAAGCAGAGTGGGCGACGACGACCTAGGCGTTGAGATAAAATCGTACGTGAGTGAAAAAAAATGTTCTGTGGCATGGATCCAAAATGACGTCAATTTTCCTACGGGCAGGGTTCTTGCAGATGTGTCCAATCAAAGTGCAGTGAAGTATGAAATTCTGAAGCCCGTGGCTTGGGATTTTATCGAAGCAACGTCGGAGGCACTAAAGATTGCGAGCCAGGCGGCGGTATTTGTCTACGGGTCGCTTGCCTGCAGAAGCGATGTGTCAAAGAACTCGTTGATGACCCTGTTGGAATCAACGAGGGCCATAAAAGTTTGCGATGTCAATTTTAGGCCACCGCACTTCACCAAGCAACTTATAGATGATTTATTGAAATCAGCCGATGTCGTTAAAATGAATCAGGACGAGTTAGAAATAATTAAGTCGTGGCATCCCGTCAACGGCACTCAGCAACAAATCGCTGAAGAGCTGAAAAGAAGGTATGGTATAAAACTGCTCATTGTTACTCTTGGTGCGGACGGAGCTCTTCTTGTAGGTGATGAAGGAACATACCAATCAAAAATTTATCGTGTTCAAGTAAAAGATACGATTGGCAGCGGGGATTCGTTCCTGGCTGGGATCATAAAGAATCTACTTTTGAAGACACCCCCTCAAGAAATGCTCGACTACGCATGTGCCTTGGGTGCGTTGGTTGCACAACACGATGGTGCAAATCCTTTGATAAGGGAAAAAGAGATTTTGGATTTAATGAAGAAATAATCACTCAAACCTGAGCGACTCTATTGGATCTAACTTGGACGCCTTGTGGGCGGGGTAGTAGCCTGATAACAAACCGACGACAATACACACGACCATACCTATCATGATCCACATCCATGGCATCACAAATGCTTGGATTTTGAAAACAAAGCGAGAGAGTACGTTTCCAAGAGTGATACCCAGTAATACACCCACAATTCCGCCGAGCACACACACCACGATCGCCTCAATCACGAATTGTTGCCGGATGCGCAAAGGAGTTGCTCCCAATGCTTTGCGAACCCCTACTTCTCGTGTTCTCTCCGTGACAGACACGAGCATGATATTCATCAAGGCAATAGAAGCTCCCAGAAGTGTAATGAATCCCACCCCGAAACCACCGAATCTCAAACCGCTGGTAATGCTTTCCATTTCTTGTGCCAGCGATTCGCTTTTCTCGATTTCGAAGGAATTGGGGTGTCCAACTTCATCTCGTCTGATTTTTCTCATCAAACCCGTAGCTTCTCCCATGGCAAAATCCATTTGATTCGGATCTGCAATGCCAACGTTCAGTCGATAGTTGAGCCCGGCACCAGAGGCCAGTTGGTTGGCAACTATGATCGGGATGATCATCATATTGTCGAAATTGTTTTCGGACAACGACCCTTTTTCTTTGAGTTTCCCAACTACTTTGAATTGAGCTCCCTTAAATGAAACGATGCTATTGACAGGGTCTTTGCCCTCTCCGTATAGAATTTTGCTGAGTTCATGACCGATAATTGCTACCCTTCCTCCGTGCTGGATTTCAAAAACTGAAAAATTTCGACCGAACTCTAGATTCAATCCTTTAATACCCAGGTACTCTTCGTTGGCCCCAGTGATATTCACATTCGGGTTTGTTTTTTCGGAGCCATGCTTCACTTCTCCCAATATTGTAAGCCTTGCCGACAAGCTGATCGAAGCTGGGTAAGTGTATTGTTGTATAAATTTTTGGGCTTCGTTCAACTGAATGGGTGTGTAGTTTTTTTCTTTGACGCCATCTTGAGCCGACCCACGGTTCCATTTCGAATACATGTCAAAGGAGTTCGCGCCAAGCGAGGAAAGACTTTCGTTGACGGAATATTCGATCCCGTCTATTGCGGTAAGGATCCCCACTAGGGACGTGATCCCTATCGCTACAATGAGGGCTGTAAGCACAGAACGGAGGAGATTGGCCTTTACGGAACGAAGCCCTTCCCTAATATTCTCTAGTAGATTCATAGACGCTCAAATTCAAATATTAATCCGTGCGATTACAGGATCAAAAGTATATCTTTATTCGTTGAATCAAGACTGTATATTCTTGATTTTGTTACAAACCAGTAGACTTTTACGATGAGTGCAAGGATTTTGTTGTTGTTGGCGGCCGTTCTCTTGTCTGCTACGTGCAAATGCAATTCCATTTTCATTCCGATGGATGAAAAGCAAACCAACCACCTGAAGGCGTATGGTATTGCCTATTGGATCTTAAAATCTGATCTTGAGGTCGACTGGTTACTGAATTACCGCGGGGGAAGCTTTATGTGCAAGTACAGTTCAAAGATTCAGAATGAGCTAGTAATCCGGGGCGTTAGCTATGAAATCATTTCGGAAGCCCAAGTGAACTCGATCGTGAATGAGATCGCCAGTCCAGCCGTAAATTATGACCTCATGAAGTTGGAGAAGGCTCCAAAAATTGCGGTTTATTCGCCGAAGTCGAAACAACCATGGGACGATGCCGTCACCTTGGCGCTCACTTATGCTGAAATTCCTTACGATGTGATTTTTGACGATGAAGTATTGAACGAGGGTTTGCCAAAATATGATTGGCTTCATTTGCATCATGAAGATTTTACTGGGCAATACGGAAAATTCTATTCGGCCTATGCCAACTATCCGTGGTATATCGAGCAACAACGGGAGGCGGAAGAAACAGCGCGCAAATTTGGATTCCATAAGGTGTCACAGTTAAAGCTTGCCGTCGCAAAGAGGATCAAGACGTTTGTTGCCGGTGGTGGATTTTTGTTTGCGATGTGTTCGGCGACGGATTCGTTTGACATTGCTCTCGCGGCCGACGGAGTAGACATTTGCGAACATATGTATGATGGGGATCCTGCCGACCCTAGAGCGCAGGAAAAATTGAATTTTGACAACTCTTTGGCGTTCACCAACTTCCGTTTGTCGAGAGATCCATATATGTATGAGTTTTCAGACATCGATAACAACGCGCCGGAGCGAGGGCTTGCTCCGAATAATGATTACTTCTCCCTTTTCCAATTTTCGGCCAAGTGGGACCCGATTCCAACAATGTTGACGCAAAATCACACGAAGCAGATCAAAGGTTTTTATGGTCAAACGACAGGCTTCAAGAAGCGGTTGATCAAGCCCGAAGTTGTCATCATGGCGGAGACCAAATCGATTGGGGAAGCAAAATATCTGCATGGCGTTTTAGGCAAAGGTTTTTGGACGTTTTATGGGGGACATGACCCTGAGGACTACCAACATAATGTTTATGAAGAACCGACGGACCTTAATCTCCACCCCAATTCTGCGGGCTATCGGTTGATCTTGAACAACATTCTTTTTCCTGCGGCGAAGAAAAAGAAACAAAAAACATGAGAGCTATTGCGGTCTTAATTTTTTTATTCGCCTGCAAGCCATCGTCCCAAACCCTCTCGCAAAACGATGATCCTCTGCAAAAACTAGTGCAACGGGAAATTGGAGGTAACTCGACGATTACAAAAAATCAATCGAAGACATTTGCCCTCGCCATTGCAAAAAAAGATGAATCCGTTCGGTATGTTGTTGTACGTCTGTCCGACAACAAAGCAGTTTTCAAAAATAATATCCGCGGCACGATAACCTGGAGCGACGACCTGAGGCTCAACGAGACGAGAACGCCGGGGATTGTCAAAAAGGATTCGAAACCGGACGACTACTCCAGAGCGATTGATTTGAGACAGTTTATTAAACAAGCCCAATAAACCTCCGCCCCCAAAGCTCATCCAAATACCTTTTAAAGGAACCCTTGCTATTTGAAACCTAGCACTCTTACCTATCTTTGATTTCTATTATTAATACTCGATGAAGAAAATTACCGCATTGACGTTGCTTTTCATGGGAGCCCTGTTCATAGGGGTTCATTTGAGAAATTTCACTGAATTTAGGGAGGAGAAGGAATACGGGGCAGAGTCCCGAATGGACGGGCCGCAGGAATTTGTGAAATTCCATCAGGGAATCCGAACGCGGTCGGATCAAGATAAACCTGGCTACCCTGCCAACTATCGATTGGCCGAATTGCATAAAGCGATCGCGTCAGCCGCCAAAAAATCGAACACGTCGAAGACATTGAGCAATCAAAATGGAGTGTCATCATTCAAGGAACGAGGTCCAGGGAACGTCCCTGGGAGGACTAGAGGCCTGCTTGTAGATCCCGATGATGCGACTCACAACACGTGGTATGCGGGTTCTGCCTCAGGTGGAATTTGGAAAACAGCGGATGGAGGAACTACTTGGGCCTGGCTCACACCTAACGTTCCTAATATGGCAACCACCTGCTTTGCGATGGCGGAGTCCAACCATAATACAATCTACGCCGGTACCGGCGAAGGCTACGGTTCATTGGATGGTGTAGACGGGATGGGCGTGTTCAAGAGTACAGACAGAGGCGCCACTTGGAGCGTGCTCCCTAATTCGTCTACGCTCCTGAATGTAAACCGAATTCTAGTTGATCCAGCCAATGAGAACCACGTTATCGCCGCGTGCAACGGTGGCATCTTTTCGACAAATGATGGTGGTAATAGCTGGGCCAACGTGTACACAGGAGTGGTTCAAGATATTCGCGCAACACCGGGAAATTTTTCCGTTTTATATGGCGGTGAAAATAGAGTAGGTGTCATTAAGTCGGTGAATGCTGGAGCCACATGGTCAAA
>Ga0310811_10005799_pt1 | contig 15702 bp, 14 predicted proteins | sample YCmetagenome_FD_207642 | JGI IMG/M metagenome (GOLD analysis project Ga0310811, IMG submission 207642) | Soil microbial communities from experimental microcosm in Duke University, North Carolina, United States - YC | ecosystem: Engineered > Artificial ecosystem > Soil microcosm > Unclassified ...
CTGCTTGGTGAACACCCTGCTGAACAGGATCAGGAACAGGGAGAATACGACGAAGAAAGCGACCGCGGGCGCCCGCGACGGATTGCTCAGGACAAGCCGCAGCCCATCGACGCCCTCGGTGACGGCGAAAAAGCCGCCCAGGATCATGGCGGCGAGGGCTGCCGTGCCGAGCCACGCTTCACGGATCCTGCGCGGCGCGTCCCTCTCCAGAATGCAGTCGTCCGGATTTTCGGGATTGTAGTAGACGGTGACGACCTTTCCCGACGGATAGCGATTGAGGATGGCGGAGACGGTTCCGTCGGGCTCGCCGAGCAGACAGACGCGCTGGCCGCGATAGGTCGTCGGACCGACGGCGAAGCTGTAGGCGATACGGGCGAAATTGCGCGTTTGAAGGTCCTCGCTCGAGATGAACTCGGTGTTCGCCCTGGTTCCCGAGCTGCGAAAACGCCTGGAGCGAACCTCGCGCGCAACCGACCGGGCAGCCTCCACCCGGCCGACCGCTTCCCGCCACGACCGCGTGCGCCAATTGCACCATTGAATCCAGATCGTCGCCCCGGCCATCCCCAGCGGAAGCAGCATGCAAAGGCCGAGAACGATCCAGCGCGTTTCCACGGCCTGTCCTGGCGACTGCGACCGCGCTCAAGCCAGCCGGACTGTCCGCCCTTCGCCGCAGAGCTCGGTACCGAACGGCCGGGAGAGCTCGGCGAAACGCTCGAGGATCGCACGTCCCTCCGCCGCTGCGGCGAGACGCGGCCGGCCGCGGCGATGGCGGGCTTCCTGCCAGCCGAGCGAGATCGGCGTCAGCTCGATTTCGCGCAACGTCAGCTGGCCGTTCGAGCCGCTTTCATAGCGCAGCATCGGCACGATCGATTCCCAGTAGCGGCGGTCGGCCGGGAAACCGGCCTGGTCGCCCTGCGTGCGCTTCTGATAGACCTGCCCTGGCGTCAGATCGGGCTCGGCGCGGAAGCGCTCGTAGCCGTCGGCCGGAATCTTGGCCACCAGCTCGTTCTGGCCGATGAAGTTGCCCAGGCTGTAGAAGATCGGCTTGCCCTTGTAGAGCTCCAGCCCGCGCAAAAGGTGCGGGCCGTGGCCGACCACGAGATCGGCGCCGGCATCGATCATCTGGCGGGCGAAGGTGCCGATGAACTCGGCCGGCACGTCCTTGGCCCCGAGCTGCTCGTGCGCATGCAGGCTCACCAGCACCAGGTCGGCGAGGCCGCGCGCCTCATGGACCCAGCGCACCATGGCGGCGACGTCCTTGGCGCTGGGCGTCGTGCGCACCTGCGCCTGGTTGGCCGACTTGAACTTGAGGTCGCCGAGCGGGAACAGCGCGGGGTCGGCGAGCGGAAAGGCGAAGCCGGACTTGATCTTCTGCTGGCGCTCGGCCTCGAGGCCGAGCTGGTCGGCGAGCTCGCGCAGCACGGCCAGCTGTTGCTCGGTGACCTCGTGCACGGTCTCGACATGCAGCGGGTTGAGCCCCGGGCGGCCCGGCAGGTCGGGCCGCTGCACGCCCGCCTCGTTGCCCTTGGCAAAGGTCGAGCAGCACGAGATCATCGCCACGGTGCCCGCAGGCGAGGTGTGATAGCAGGGCCGGCGGGCATCCTCGAGATTGCGACCGACGCCGGCATAGGAAAGCCCGCGTGCCTCCAGCGCCTCGATCGTGTGCACGAGGCCCGAGATCGAATAGTCGAGGGCATGATTGGTCGCAGCGGCGAAGAGGTCGAAGCCTGCCGCCACCAGCTCGTCCAGGACCCAGGCAGGCGCGCCGAAATGCGAGCCGCCGCTCTCCAGCGCGGGGTCGCCGCGATAATCGTTGGCCAACCCTTCGAGGTTGGCAAAGGCGACGTCGGCCGCACGGACCTTGTCGAACAGAGGCCGAAGCTCGGCGTCATCGCGGCTGTTCAGCCGACGCTGCAGGATCGAATCACCGGTGAGGAGAAGGGAAAGGGACATGCAAGAGACTGTGCCGGGGCGCAATCGAGGGAGTCAATTGGATGATCATGTCCTTCCTTTCATGTCGGGTCAGGGCAGTCGCATATGGGCGCGCCTTTCATTCTCCTCCCCCAGCTCTGCTGGGGCGGTGCCCCGTCTTACGGGGCGGAGGGGTCATGAGCTTTAGGGTGGGATCCCGTACACAAAGGCGGGAAGGTATGATTCGCCTACCGGAGTCGCGGTTTGATCCCGTAATTTGGTTGCTATGCAAAACACGGCCAAATCGCAGACTGGAGGCGGACAGGAGGAGCGGATCGATTCGATGATTGCCGTCTCTGCCTCGAAGCTCGCCACCGCCGACCTCAACAACCTCATGCGGGCGCTTGAGATCGATGTCGTCGCGCTCACCGAGATGCTGATTCCATCGGGCTATCGCGCCGAGATGGGGACGATCGACGCGCCGGCGATCCATTACACAATCAGTGGCAGGGGACAAATCGCGATCGGCAACGAGCGTTCGATGTTGCTCGAACCCCATCTGCTCATCATCAAGCCTCCGAATACCCCGTTCTCGATCGAAGTCGACGGAGGCAGCGGCCCGAAGAGGCTCATCTCCCGCGATTGCTGGAAGCGGCATGACGGGGTGTTGCGCATCGGAATACCGGACGAGCAACCAGAGGTCATCCAAATCTGCGGCTTCTTCAACGCGTCCTTCGGACAATCCGTCGGGTTGTTTCGCGAACTGCGAGAGCCTGTGGTCGAGAAATTCGAACCGACGGACAAGATCGACCTGAAGCTTCGCGAAGCGGTCGCGGAGCTTTGCTCGCAGGAAATCGGCATGGGTGCCATGACGGCGTCCCTGCTAAAGCAGGTCATCATCGCCCTGGTGAGACGGTCGATGAAGTCCTCTCGCAGCTGGACCGATCGGTTTTCGATCCTCGCGGACCGGCAGATCACGCGTGCATTCGCCGACATGGTGGCTCGTCCGGGGGCCGCCCATACGGTGCAGAGTCTGGCGCATAGCGCAAGCTTGAGCCGTTCGGCCTTCATCGCCCGCTTCTCCGAAATCTTTGGTCGGCCGCCTATGACCATCCTTCGCGACCTCAGGATGCGGCAGGCGGCGCTCGATCTCACGACGACCTCGGCCCCCGTCGACGTTGTGGCCTACAACGCCGGTTACGAAAGCCGGTCAAGTTTCGTGCGAGCATTCCGCAGAGCCTACAACGTTGATCCTAGTGAGTACCGGCTGCGCGTTAGGAAGGATGAGGGTAACAAGGGCGGTTGAGGCAAACACCGCCCTTCGACGCGTTTCCTCCGTCCAGCGTGCGATCCAAAATGAGCATAGCGATAGCGACATCCGCTCATCTGTTGAAACTGTTCGTCGCGCCTTTCAGCGCTGGCTGCTGGCGGAGGAAAAAACTGGAAACAGCAAAGGCTGAAAGCAAGCTGCGTGAGCTCGTGCACGCCGGACGCTGCCCTAACCGAGCTCCTTCGCGTTTTTAGGGAGATTCGCGCCCACCTGGCGCACTGATCCTCGGCGCTGGCCAGCCCTAGAGTCCAGAATGCGTGTCCGCGCGTCCAAGCGCGTCTGACGCGGGTTTCATCGCGCCAGCACAGTGACAACATTGGCTTTCGGATAGCCGGGTTCAGTGACACGGACCGGCAGTTACCACACAGACAGGTGGACGATGAAGGCAATCGTTGTAACGGACCAGGCGGCGGGAACGGCCGGGATGAAGCTGGTGGAGCGGCCTGAGCCGCAGCCAGCGATAAACGATGTCGTCGTTCAGGTTCATGCATCGGGGTTCGTTCCGACCGAGATGGAGTGGCCTTCGACCTGGACCGATCGCCGTAACCTTGATCGGAGACCGTCGATCCCCGGCCACGAGCTGGCTGGCGTGGTCAGCGCTCTCGGCTACGGCACGACGGGCCTGTCGGTCGGACAGCGCGTGTTCGGTCTCGCCGACTGGCATCGCGACGGCACCCTGGCGGAGTATGTCGCCATCGAGGCGCGTAACCTGGCGCCGCTGCCGGGTGACGTCGATTTCACGGTCGGCGCGAGCCTGCCGATCTCGGGCCTCACCGCGTGGCAGGGACTGTTCCAGCACGGCCGCCTTCAGGCGGGGCAAAGCGTCCTGGCGCACGGCGCGGCCGGCGCCGTCGGCTCGATGGTGGTGCAGCTCGCGCGCGAGGCGGGCGCCTATGTCATCGGCACCGGCCGCGCGGCCGACCGCCAGAAGGCGCTCGACTTCGGCGCGAACGCGTTCGTCGACCTCGGCAACGACGCGCTGAAGGACGTCGGCGGCGTCGACCTGGTGTTCGATGTCATCGGCGGCGAGGTCGGCAAGCAGTCCGCCCGCCTGATCCGCTCCGGCGGAACATTCGTGTCGGTCGTCGGGCCGCCCGTGCCGCGGCCTGACGACGGCTTGGCGGTCGACTTCGTTGTCGAGACCGATCGTGGCCAACTCAATGAGATCGTCCAGCGGGTGCGGGACGGACGACTGCGCACGAACATTGGCAACATCGCGACCCTCGACGATGCAGTCGCCGCCTTGAACCCGACCGGGCGACGCAGGGGGAAGACAATCATCCGCATTCGTCCGTGAGCGACACGCGCCGATCGATGCACGCGGTCGGCCGGCACGGTTCGGATCGGCCCGTACTTCAATCTATCCCTTCACTCATAGGAATGACCATGACCAACGGCACCATGACCAATGGCACGATGACCAACGACACGATGACTAATGCCGTCATCGAATGCATCCTGAGCCGAACCGCCACCAAGTATTACGACCCTGCCGCCACCTTGAGCGACGACCAAATCCGCGAGCTGGTGCGAATTGGCACCACCGCACCGACATCCTTCCACTTGCAGAACTGGCGCTTCATCGCCGTGCGCACACCTGAAGCCAAGGCTCGGCTACGTCCGATCGCATGGAATCAGCCCGCGATCACCGAAGCAGCCGTTACCTTTATCGTCGTCGGCCAGTTGGCCGATTCCAGCGTAGTGCCGGAGCGCCTGGCGCCGGTGGTAAAGGCGGGCATCATGCCGGCAAGGATGGTGTCGGAATGGGAACTCCCCGCGCGCGGTCTTTATCAGGATTTCCCGCAGCGCCAACGCGATGAAGCAGTACGCACCGCCACGTTCGGCGCGGCAGCGATGATCTACGTGGCCCGCTCATGGGGTCTGGGTTCAACGCCGATGATCGGTTTCGATGACAAAGCGGTGCACCGCGAATTTGGACTGGCCCAGGACGAAGTGCCGGTGATGCTGTTGTCCGTGGGCGCGGAGCGCCCGGGCAACTGGCCGCAGAAGCCCCGCCTTCCGGTGGCTGATGTCCTGCAGCTTGTCTAATTGGCAACTTAACCAGTTACCTAGGGAGATCATGTGATGGCCAGAAGCGCAGCTCTGAATCCGCGACAAGTGCCAGCCGATTCGAGGCCGGCTCTCGATGCGTTCACCAAGAACATCGGGTTCACCCCAAATATGATGGCGATCTTCGCGCAGAGCCCGATCGCGTTCAACGCGTGGGCCACCTTGCTCGGCTCTTTGAGCAAGGCGCTCGATGTGAAAACGCGTGACAGCATTGGCCTTGCTGTCTCCGAAGTAAATGGCTGCAACTACTGCCTGACGATTCACAGCTTCACGGCAGAGCATATGGCCAAGCTGCCGGCCAATGAAATCATTCTTGCTCGGAAGGGCCATGCCAGTGATCCGAAGCGCGATGCCGCCATCCAGTTTGCGCGCAAGGTCATCGAGACCCGTGGCAAGGTCAGTGACGCCGATGTGAAGGCGGTCCGTGATGCCGGCTACACGGATGCAAACGTCATGGAGATCGTCGCGTTGGTGGCGATGCACTCACTGACGAACTTTTTTAATAATGTGTTCGATCCCGAGCAGGACTTCCCCGCCGTTGCGCCGGCTGGGTCGATCTGAGCTCCATCCGGCCGCATCGACTATCTCCGAGGGTGCTTGGAATGAATACCGAAGACCAAGCTATAGGCAGTAGGGATGACCTGATCCAGATCAGCATCGGATTCTTGCGCGAGGTAAAGGACATGGCGCCGGGCGCAGAAATGGAGAAGTGGCTCAATGAGAAGTACGGCGAAGAGAGCCAGCTCTATCGTGATCTGGCGCGCTTGATCAGGGTCGGCGTTGCCGAGGGCTGGGCCGCCAACTTGGAAGTTAACGGCAAATAATTACCGCCGCAGCCGGATCCTCGAAGCTGCGCCCGAAACCTTTGAGTTCAGCATTACCGCCGTGTACATGAACAGCAACGGGGCCAAGACCTTCAAGGATGAAGACGGCAACGATGTGCTCCGCGGTGACTACCACGGGCACCCTTACGGCGAGATCAACTTGGTCGTTCCGCTCGATAAGGGCGCGCAGTTGAAGGGGCTGCAGGGGTGGCAGGGTCCCGACTGGACGGCACCCGATCCGGGAAGCCGGCATTATCCGGAAGTTCGTGGCGGTGCGGTGATTGCATTGTTTTATCTGCCGGCTGGTCGAATTTCGTACGATTTTCCAGCTCCCACGTGATGCTCGGCCGGCCAGCTCCGGCTTAACGCATGTCGACGGTAGGCAAGCGCCGGCCTCTGAGATGCGCCGTCACTTTAGGAGGGAGAAAGTGATGCTCAATCATCCAATTTTCGAGCGTTGGCCGGCGCAGTATCCTGATCGTCTCCAGCTCTTTTCCCTGCCGACGCCTAACGGCGTAAAGGTCGGAATCATGCTGGAGGAAACGGGCCTCGCTTACGAGCCGCACCGGATCGACATCATGGCGGGCGAAAACCACGCCCCGGCCTTTCTCGCGCTCAACCCCAACGGCAAGATTCCCGCCATCTACGATCCCGATGGGCCGAGCGGCAAGGCGCTCGCGTTGTTTGAATCGGGTGCGATCCTCCTCTATCTCGCCGATAAGATGGGACAATTTTTGTCGGCCGATCCAAACACCCGCTACGAAACGATCCAGTGGGTGATGTGGCAGATGAGCGGTGTCGGACCGATGTTCGGTCAGGTCGGCTTCTTCAACAAATTCGCCGGCAAGACGTATGAAGACAAACGCCCGCGCGACCGCTACGCAACGGAATCCGCGCGGCTGCTTGGTGTCCTCGACGAACGGCTCGCGGGCCGCGAGTGGGTGATGGGCGCCGACTATAGCATCGCCGATATTTCCCTGCTCGGCTGGGTGCGCAACCTGATCGACTTTTACGAAGCCCGCGAGCTCGTCGGCTTCGACCGTTTTCTTCGTGTGCAGGCGTGGCTCGACCGTGGCCTGGCGCGTCCAGCAGTGCAGCGCGGGCTGCAAGTGACGGCGGAATGAAGACTGAAAACCGGCCCGTGAGCAGAAGGAGAAAACTCACGAAGTTCCGAACCATCATCGCCGCCGCGTGCACCGCCCTCGCCATCTCGATTGCCGGCCCGGTCTTGGGCCGTGATGGCGAAGGGCAAACCGTCACGAAGAACTTCGACGCGACCATTCCCAATATTCCCGGCAAGTCGCTAATCGCAGTGGAAGTCGATTACGCGCCCGGCGCAGGCTCTGCGCCCCATACCCACGCGAAGTCGGCTTTCATCTACGCCTATGTGATCTCGGGCTCGATCGAGTCGAAGGTGAACGACGGCGAGACGCGGATCTATCGGGCAGGTGAGAGTTGGTCGGAACCGCCGGGAGCGACCCACTCGATCAGCCGCAACGCGAGCAAGACCGAGCCGGCAAAACTACTCGCTGTCTTTGTCCTCGACGCCAATGACAAAGCACTGACCACGCCCATTGACTGACCCCCTAAACGCCACCGCAGGATGTTGCTATAGGCGTTCCTTGCATCGGGATGGGAGACGACAGGCGGGGATTGAGGTCGAGCGCGCGGCATCATGTTCCTGAAGCTGGAGGTGACAAAGTACGACGCCCACCGTGTGGGGCAAATCCTCCTGGTCGAGAGCGTCGACGTCAGGGTCGCCGTGCGCCGGGTGAGCATCATGTCGGTACGGGTTCCTAGAATACCATAGCGCGGCGAGACGTTCCCCTCATTCCGGCTTCCCGTATTTCCAGTTATACGAGTGAGCCTTAACGGCGCGGGGCGCCACCGTCCATGACCTGGACCACTTCGTACAGATGCGGATCGATGTCGCCGGCTAGCTGGTCGAAGCGACCCACGCCTTGCGGAAGTCGGGCGACTTGTGCGCCGCCTAGCCTGGATTTCCACGGAGCCGGATTGATTTAACGGCGATGTCCAGACGCTGCAGGGGCTGGCCGCGCAGCCGGTCTTGATGTCACAATGACGTCGCTTGCCGACGAATTGGGACTCCGGGCATAGACGTGGGATACCGAGCCAATATGCCACGGGACCGGCATTCCAGAACTGGCGGTGCGTTGCCACCGCGACCAGCGGGCAGGTGGATCATGCAGCGGCGCGCTTTCATCAAGGGCCTTTCGTTCGGTCTTCTATGCGGACCGGCTCTGGCGGACGATCCACCGCGGCCGCTGCAGGAAACCCCGATGTTCGCCGACAAGGTGAAGGCCGGAGGCCTGCCGCCGGTCACCGACCGGATTCCTCGACCGCCCCGGACGATCGAGAGCTTCGCCGGCAGCGATGGTCCCGGCCGACAGGGCGGCCAGATCGACATGCTGGTGGCGAGTGCACGGGATACGTCGCTGATGACGGTCTACAGCTACACGCGGTTGATCGTCCATGACGACAAGTTCCAGCTGCGCCCTGATATCCTGGAGAGCTACGACGTCGTCGAGGGCCGCACCTTCACCTTCAAGCTGCGGGCCGGCCACAAATGGTCCGATGGCCATCCTTTCACCACCGAGGATTTCCGCTTCTTTTGGGAGGACATCGCCAACAACAAGGAACTCTCGCCAGCGGGGCCGTCGGTCGAACTCCTGGTCGATGACAAACCGCCCGCTGTCGAGATCATCGACGAGCGCACGATCAGATACAGCTGGGCAAGACCCAACCCTTACTTCATCGAAAGCCAGGCGCGCGCCGCTCCGCTGTTCCTTTTTCGACCCGCGCACTACCTCAAGAAGTTCCATGCCCGCTATACCGACCCGACCAGGATCGCCCGGGCGGCCCAGGGCGGTCAGCCGGTTGGAAGCTGGGTGCAGACCTTCCGGCGCCTCGACGCGATGTTCGGCAACGACAACGTCGACCTGCCGAGCCTCAATCCGTGGATCAATACGACGCCGTCGCCGGCGCAACGCTTCGTCTTCGTGCGCAATCCCTTCTTTCACCGCATCGACGCGGAGGGCCGGCAACTGCCCTATGTCGACCGCATCATCTTCACCGTGTCCGCGCCCACCCTGATTCCGGCCAAGGCCGGCCTCGGCGAATCCGACCTGCAGTCACGCTATCTCAACCTGGGCGACTACACGTTCCTGTACAAGAGCGCCAAGACGTCGGGCGCCGAGGTACGGCTGTGGGAGTTGGGCTCAGGCTCGCAGCTCGCCCTCTATCCCAACCTCAATGCCAACGACAAGCAGTGGCGCGGGCTGTTTCGCGACGTACGCTTCCGCCGCGCCCTGTCGATCGCGATCGATCGCGAAGAGATAAATCAGGTCGCCTATATCGGGCTGGCCAACCCGTCGAACAACACGATCATGTCGCGGTCGACGCTGTTCAAGCCCGAGTATGCGACCAAATGGGCGCGGTACGATCCGAAGCTGGCCGCCAGGCTTCTCGACGAGATCGGCCTCGCCAGGCGCGGCTCGAACGACATCCGCCTGCTGCCCGATGGACGTCCGGCGACGCTGGTGGTCGAAAATCAAGGTGAGCAGAAGGAGGAAGCGGACACGCTGCAATTGATTGCCGACTATTGGAAAAGGGTCGGCATCAAGATGCTGGTGAAGCCGCAGACGCGCGAGAATTTCCGCCTGCGCACCCTGTCGGGCGACGCCCTCATGACGGCCTTTGCGGGCGTGGTGACGGCCGTCCCGACGCCCGACAGCAGCCCCCGGGAGTTCGCCCCGACGATGCGGGGCGGCCTGCAATGGTCCAAATGGGGCTTGTTCGTCGAGTCCAACGGCCGGCAGGGCGAGAAGTGCGATCTGGAGTCCGCCTGCCGCCTGCTGGACTACCTGGCGGAATGGCAGAACGCGACCGACGAGGCAGGCCGTCGCAAGGCCTGGGAGAAGATCCTGCAGACCAATGCCGAAGAAGTGTTCTCGATCGGCACGGTGAACGGCACTCGCCAGCCGGTCGTCGTGGGAGCGAAGGTGCGCAACGTGCCGAAAGAGGGCTACTACGCCTGGGATCCCGGTGGATATATCGGCCTCTATCAGCCCGATACATTCTGGGTCTCGCCGTAAGCGGGTGGTAGCGTGCCGCGAAGGGCCATGACTGCGACGGTGCTCCGGGCCATGAAGCGTGCGCTGCTGCTGCTGGGCGTGGTCGCGGCGAGCCTGCTCGGCGTGCGGGCATACGATTCGCAACGCGGGCCGCCACTCGAGCTCTGGCACACCTTCGTCCCGCACGAGCTCCGCGCTCCCGAGATCGATAAAGCCGACTGGGCGACCTACCTGCGGGCCGAGGAATCGGCGTTTCGCGAGGTCCGGTCCGAGGTCGTCGACAAGGTCGATGGCGACGGCCGCAGCGTCAGCAACCGCTACTTTGCCCAGAGCCCGATCTATCCCGGCACGTTCGCTCACGACTGGAATCGTTCGTACATCCTCGAGCCCGATGCACCGCCGGTCGGCGCCGTCGTCCTGCTGCATGGCCTCACCGATGCGCCCTACAGCCTGCGCCACATCGCGCGGCGCTATCGCGACCATGGCTTCGTCGCCGTCGGCATCAGGCTGCCCGCGCACGGCACCGTCCCTGCCGCTTTGACCGACGTCGAATGGGAGGACTGGGATGCCGCGACCCGCCTCGCCGTGCGCGAGGCGCGACGGCGCGCCGGCCCATCGACGCCCCTGCACATCGTGGGGTTCTCCAACGGTGGCGCGTTGGCGGTGAAGTACGCTCTCGATACGATCGATGACCCCTGGCTCGCCAGGGCCGATCGGCTGATCCTGATCTCGCCCATGATCGGCATCACGGCGTTCGCCCGGTTCGCCGGGTTGGCGGCCTTGCCCGCGCTGTTCCCGGCCTTCGCCAAGGCGGCATGGCTTGGCATCCTGCCCGAGTTCAATCCCTTCAAGTACAATTCCTTTCCGGTCAACGGCGCCCGCCAATCGCATCGCCTGACGGCCACGCTGCAGGACCGGCTCGCCCGTGCGGCGCGCGACGGCAGCCTGCAGCGGATGCCGCCCCTCCTCACCTTTCAATCCGTCGTCGACTTCACGGTGAGCACGCGTGCCGTCATTTCGTCGCTCTATGCGCTGCTGCCGGCCAACGGCAGCGAGCTTGTCCTGTTCGATCTCAACCGCGCCGCCAAGGTCAGCTCCGCACTGCTGCGCAGTCAGTCGGAGACGGTGCTGACCCGAATCCTGCCCGAGCCACCCAGGAAATTCCGGACGACGATCATCGCCAACGTCGCCGACCACCGGCAAGAGGTCTCGGAACGGGTAACCGAGGCCGGGTTGGTGAGCGAGCGGACGCGCGATCTCGGCCTCGCCTTTCCACCAGGGCTGTTCTCGCTCTCGCATGTCGCCTTGCCGTTTCCGATGAACGACGCGCTCTACGGCTTGCGGCCCGACGAGCAGGAGAATTTCGGAGTCAACCTCGGCGCCATTGCCCCACGGGGCGAACGCGGCGTGCTGATCGTCGACCTCGATGCGCTGGTGCGGGTGTCGTCCAATCCGTTCTTTCCCTACATGCTCGAAAGACTGGACCAAGGCCTGGTCCCGCCGGCGCAAGGGAAGCCCTAACATTCCCGCGCCCGGCCAGCGGACCGATCGTTCAGGCAGTCCTCGACGTAAAAGCGCAGCAAGGCGATACGGCCGACGGCGAGCAAAGGCGCGGCGAGCGCCACGCCGAGGATGCCGAACATCGCGCCCAGGATGACGATGGCGAACAGCGTCCAGGCGGGCGGGATGTCAACGGAACCCTTCTGGATCAGGGGCGCGATGACGAACCCCTCGACGGTCTGGATGCAGAAGTAGATGCCCATCACCCAGGCCAGCGAGGACAAGCCGAGCGGCATCGCCGCGAGCGCGACGGGCAAGGCGGCGATCATCGGACCGAGATACGGCACGAAGTTCGCGGCGCCCGCCTGAAGCCCGAGCAGCGGAGCGCCCGGAACGCCGAGGAATTGCAGGACCAGCCACAGGATGACGGCCACGACGCCGCTGCGCACCAGCTGGCCCAGCAGCCAGCTGCGCAGCATGCCGCCCATCTCATCCATGACCTCGCGCACGCGCGGCCGGGCACCGATCGGCAGGAGCCGGAGGACGCCTTCGCGATAGCTGCCGGGATGGGCGGCGAGGAACAGCCCCAGGCAGACGATGATGATGGCGTTCATGACGACGACATAGGCGCCGCTGACGGCGTACTGAACGTGGCCGAACAGTCGGCCGGGATCGGCGATGAAGTGCGACAGGTCCTGCCGGCCTTTGGGGCCGAACAGGTCGACGCCGAACGCCGCGAGATGGTGCTCGAGGACGTCGAGCTGGGCGTTCATGACCTGCAGCAGCAGACGCGCCTGATCGGGCAGGCGAACGAGCCCCCAGCCGATGGCGAACCCGGCGACGGAGAGGAAAGCGAGCACGACCAACCCGAAGCGCCATGTCGGTGACAGCGGGATGAGGGGCGCGAGGCCACGCGTGCAGGCGTCGACAAAGACGGCGAACAGGATGCCGGCGAACAGGAGCAGCAGGCTCGCGGCGTAGAACCAGGCGACAGCGAGACCCGCCGCGACGGCGAGGACGATCAAGGCAGAGACCAGCGGCCGACGTCGCGCCACGCCGCTCGGCCGCGTCGGCGCGGATGAACAGGCCTCTGCCTTCATCGGACGTGACCCTCCGACACCATCGCGCCAGCCGACTGGCGGTCGACCCAAGCTTGCGGCATTGTACTCCAAGTTGCAGGGGCTGGCGATTTGTGCGCCGTGGCCTCGGTCCAGCCACCAAGCCGTCACGACGGAGGAGCGGACATGAGCACCGACTATACCGGCGGAGAAGAACGGCGCCATACGGCGGGAATCTTCCGGGACAACTGGTTGTGGTTCGTGCTCCTGGGCATTGTCCTGATCATCGCGGGCGTGGTGGCGATCCTGGTTCCGGCCGTCTCGCAAATCCCGGCAAGCAAGATCCTGGGCAGCGTGCTGGTCATCAGCGGCCTGGTCCAGATCATGCAATCATCCAAGATGCTGAACTGGATCGGCTTCATCTGGCACCTGCTGCTGGGTCTGCTGGCCACCGTGGGCGGCGCGCTGATCTACATGGACCCGTTCGCCGGCATCGTGGCGCTGACCCTGCTGATCGCGGCCATCTTTGCAATCCACGGCCTGACCCAGATTGCTTTCGCCGTGCGAGTGCGGGACCAGGCGGGATGGTACTGGTTCCTGATCTCGGGTTGCATCGCCCTGGTGGTGAGCGTGCTGCTGGTCCTGAAGCTGCCGTACAGCCACTCGTTCACGCCGGCGACGATCGCCGGCGTTTCCCTACTGTTCGCCGGCTGCGCCTACGTCGCCATGGCGCTGGCGTCGCGCAAGGCCCGCGCCTGACCACGACGTGACCGTCACATTGGGACGCTGAGCACAGGCCCGGGATCTCATGCCGATGCGCTGACGATGGCCGTTCGTAGAATGTGCAGGAAGGCGGCTCCTCAGGATGAGTTGGCGTCGACTGATGAGTACCCGTAAAATCATTGGGTGGAGTCAGTTCCGGGATTGCCGCTGGTGCGCAGCGTCATCATAAACGCCGTCATTGTCGTCGCTTCGCTGTCGCTTTCCGTCGTTGCCTGCGAAGTTGGCTTGCGGCTTCTCTATCCGCATGGAGCTCTTGGATCGGGTGTAGAGCTCGAGTTCTTCCGACGCGATCAGGGCGCCAGATGGATGTCGAATCTGATGATGCCGGATGAAGCAATTGGCTTCAGACCGAAGCCGTCGACGGTGGCTACGACAAGGATGGCTTGCTGCGCCGCTCACATACAGAGCAATCCGACGTACGCCGAAGAATATTGTTTCTCGGGGATTCGGTGACGGCTCGCGGCCGTATCGTTCGTGCAATCGAGAAAGACCTTCATGATCCGGCTACCGAATTCCTGAATGGTGGTGTGGAAGCGTTCAACCTTACCCAGGACACTTCACGTGGATCGAATAATTCATCAAGTGCACGGAAATGACCTTCGAGCGACCCCAATCGCATTCAGAGATGAGGCTGGCACGCTGAATGTCTATCTGCTCAATTCGTCCAGGCAGTACGTCAATCAATGGCTGTTTCAGCACTCCTTTCTCTATCGCATAGGGCTCGCCGTCTTCCTGTCGCACAAGACAGACTCGGACACGCTACAGGAGGCCCGCGACAACTTCGCACGCATGGCGGCGTTCGCGGCCGAAAGAGGCATCAAATACGGTCGTCCAGCACTGCGTTTCACTGCCGCCCGTGCTCGATCAACTGTTGAGCCAAGGCCAACCTGTCGGGGAAATCGCGGGAGATGCCTGGCATCCCAACGACGCCTTTGCCGCCGCGGCGGCTCCCGTCATCATCAACGCCTTGGGACTTGAGCCGCGGCCCGCCTCCAAAACGAGGTGACCCGGAGAATTCGGGGCAAATCCACCCGTCGGGCAAAAGCCGAACGACGGTCGAGCTGGTCGACGGAGGCAGATGATGTCCCCACGTGCGACTGGGGCGTACGACGCACTGCCGTGTTCGTTCTCACGATTGCACACAGCAGAGCCAAGAGAGGCTTCAGTCAAGCTTGAGGTCGAGGGCGCGGATCAGGGGCGCGAACTCGGCCGCCTCGCGGCTGTAGAACTCGCGAAATTCCTCAGGCGTCATCGCGGTCGGCGGCACCGCGCCCAGCGCCTCGATGCGGGCACGGTACGCGGGGCTCGCCATGATCGCTGCGAACTCGTGATTGAGTCGCTCGACGATCGGTCGCGGCGTGCCCTTGGGGGCCAACACGCCGTACCAGCCGACGATGTCGAAGTCATCGATGCCCTGCTCGCCCATGGTCGGCACGTCGGGAAGGATGTTGAGGCGGGCGGCGGTCGTCACGGCGAGGCCGCGTATCTTGCCGCCCGCGATGGCGGCCTTGGCTTCGCCCATCGGTGCGAAGAAAGCGTCGACCTCGCCCGCCGAGAGCGCCAGCAAGGCCTGGGGGGTGCCGCGATACGGCACCAACTCCGCAGTGCCACCGATCTTGCGGAGATAGCGCTCGCTGATCAGGTGGGCGAGGCTGCCGGGCGAGGCATTGGCGATGGTCGTTCGACCTGGGTGGGCGCGGATATACTCCGTCAGCTCCGCCATGCTGCGCGCCGGCAGCCCGGCGCGGACAAGCATTGCAAAAGGGGTGCGCGCCAGCATGGAGACCGGATCGAAGTCGCGACCGATGTCGTAGAGCGGTCGCTCGTAGACGAAGGGGTTGGTGACGACGAGGCTGCCGATGCAGAACAGAAGGGTGTAGCCGTCGGGCGGCGATTGCGCCGCCACCTGGGCGGAGATACCGCCACCGGCACCCGGCTTGGCATCAATGTAGAAGCGGACGCCCAGGCGCTCGCTCAAGATCTCGAACACGATCCGGGCATGGGTATCGGTGATGCCGCTGGTCGACGGCGATACGACGCGAACCGGCTTGCTCGGCCAGTCGGCGGCGCGCGTCGCGGGCGCGACCGCGGTAAGCAACAATCCCGTACCGGTGCTCAGCAGACGGCGCCGG
>Ga0310811_10005800_pt1 | contig 15702 bp, 12 predicted proteins | sample YCmetagenome_FD_207642 | JGI IMG/M metagenome (GOLD analysis project Ga0310811, IMG submission 207642) | Soil microbial communities from experimental microcosm in Duke University, North Carolina, United States - YC | ecosystem: Engineered > Artificial ecosystem > Soil microcosm > Unclassified ...
TGTTCACGGCGCACTTGAAGCGACAATCGCGCGACATGTTGCCGCCGCGCGCCGCGGACATGGCAGAACAGTAACGCAGCATTCACGCGATGCGCTTCCTGCCCGGCCAGAGCTTGCCGAGGGCGAGCACACACCGCGCCAACGCCGGCATCCGGGTCGGCCGGCACAGACGCGGATCGTAGCCCGCCAGGCGCCGGTCGTTTTCCTCCAGGCAGATCTGCATCAGGTCGAAGAAGCCGACCTCGACCGACGTCACCGCCTGGGCGCCGTTGACCGCGAAATTGCTTTCCTCCTGCGTGATTTTCCTGTTGGTGCCCACGCTGCGCGCAAGCCCGACGCGCAGCCCGGCGATGTAGACCCAGGCCGCCGCAACCCGCAGCTCGAACCGGACGCGACGCCACCAGCTGAGGTTGGCGCGGTGCCACGCCAGCCAGTTGGCGAAGAACAGGATGTGGCGGCATTCTTCCTGGATCACCGGCTCGAACGTCTCGACGAGCTCTGCGGGAAAGAAGCCGGATCGCTTGGCCAGCTCGAAAAGCCCGAAGGCGAAGAAGCTGTCGATCGATTCGGAGTAGCCGGTGACGAGAAAAGCAAACTCGCGATCGCGCGGCGGCAGGTACGGCGGCTCCTTCTCCAGCTCGATGCCGTAAGCACGCACCAGATGGGAGAGGACCTCCTTGTGCCGGTTTTCCTCCCAGGCATTCAGCATGATGGCCGAGCGCATCTCGGGGTCGTCGAGCGCATCGGCAAAGGCGGCAAAGCTCAAGCGCGCCCTGCCTTCAGTCTGCACGGCAATGTCCCAGATGGGCAGTGACTGCAGACGCTGCAGCGCGCCGGAATCGAGCGCCGGCCAGGCGATCACCGATGGACGGTAAGGATTGAAGGTCTCGCTAAACAACGCGCAGATGGCGCGCTTGTGCGCCGCCGAGCCCGGCGTCAGCGGACCGACCTCGACGCTTGTCCAATGTCGTGCGTCATGATCGGCTGCCTCGACAGCAGACCGTGTTGCGGGATGCCCGGCGCCTTCCGGAGGGACAAATCGCGACACCACTTCCTCGAGGAGCCGCGCAGCATCGCCCTCGAGCACATCCCCCGTACTTCGCCTGGTTACCGACATGAAAGTGCCCCCTGCTCGCCGGCGATTGAAGAATACCGATTTTGGCGTGAGCATGGCAGCCCCGCATGCGCACTCATCGTGCACGCAGCGAACGCACAGCACCGAACCGGTGACGGGCTTTCCCTCGAAACGTGTACGCCTTAAGTTGCTCAGACAGCCTTGTCATAGAGCTGCTCAGCCGATTCAGAATGAGGTCATCAATGGCTTCCAAGAGAGTTGTCGCGACGCCGGGCCACGCGGCGGCGGATAGCCTTGGCAGCTAAAGCGCGTTTCGGGCTGAGGAAGCTGCTGCGCATCCTCGGCCAGGTCTGTGCGATCCTCGCCATCACCCTGGCGATGGATTACATCCTGCTGGCCACTGTCTTTTTCGACTGGAAGCGCAGCTGGGCCGATGCCGCGACGGCCTATACCCAAGCCTATACTCATGTTCCCTGGCATCATGACCTCGCGCCGAACCAGAACTCCATGCGACCTTGGGGCAGGTCCCTCTATCCATTTCGCACCGACCGCTATGGCTTTCGGACCGGCACCTGCGCGCCGGGCGAAGGCGACAAGAGCAAGCCCGCCGTGTTCGTCGTCGGCGATTCGTTCACCGAGGGCCTCGGGGTCCCCTACGAGGAGACCTTTGCCGGGCTGATGGCCTGCGAGGCCGCCAGGGAAGGCAAGGCAGCGTGGAACCTCGGCGTATTGTCCTTCAGTCCCGTCATCTACCAGCGCAAGATCAAGGCGGCCGCCGAGAAGCTGGGCGTCAAACCGACCGAGATCTACGTCTTCCTCGACCTCTCTGACATCACGGACGAGGCTATCGTCTATCGCGAGGGCGAGGATGGCACGATCACGATGGCGCCGTCACAGCACTGGTTCGACACCGGCCAGTTCCTGCTCGGCAACTTCGCGACCTTCCGGCTGCTCTACAATCTCTGGCTCGACATGCCGTTCGGCTCGGCGGCGCCCGATGAAAGCTGGCGCGCGCGCTGGAGCCTCGATCCCAAGATCATGGACGAATGGGGTCGCCGCGGATTGGAGCTGGCAGGCAAGAACATGGACAAGATCGTCGAGATCTGCCGGGAGTGGAAGTGCCAGCTCACCCTGGTCGTCTATCCTTGGCCCGACAATGTGAAAGCGGGCGACCGCAACAGCATACAGGTCACCCACTGGCGGCAATGGGCGAGCGAGCGTGGGGTACGCTTCGTCGATGGCTTTGCCCCCTTCTTCCAGAAGCCACCCGACGTCGCGGTAGACAAGTATTTCATCCCTGGCGATGTGCACTTCTCGGCTCAGGGACACCGCCTGCTCTTCGAGGAACTGAAGCGCTCGGTTGGTCCGTTCTGAGCGTCGCCGAGCCGTCGGAGGGTTGCGGCGTCCGTCTGGTGTCCTCGGCGGGCAGCGCGACCGCGAGCAGCGCCGGGCGGAACAACAGGGTCACCAGGAGCTCCCAGCCCAGCGAGATCATCAGCAGCCGGCCCATGCTGGCGGTGCCGGGATGGCTCGACAGCCAGAGCGCGCCGAAGGCCGTCGCGGTGGTAAGTGCGCTGAAGACCACGGCACGCATCAGGCTCGACTGCAAGGGCGCGGTCTCGCCGGCGCGCCATGCCATGACGAAGTAGATGTTGAAGGCAACGCCTACCCCGAACAGCAGGGGCAGCGCGATGATGTTGGCGAAGTTCAGCGGCAGGTCGAGGACTGCCGAGGTCGCGAAGGTCAGCAGCCCGCTCAGCAGCACCGGGACCATGGTCAAGACGACGTCACGCACGCGGCGCAGCGCCATCGCCAGGATCAGCGTGATGGCGACAAACGAGTAGACGCCGGCCTGCAGGAAGGAGGTTACGATCGTGTCGCCCGCCGCGTGGATCGAGATCGGCACGCCGGTGGCATCGGGGGCGACAGCCCGGACGGCCTGGGCAAAGCGCCACAGCCCGTCGTCGGTATTCTGCGCGGGGCGCGGGAACACCTGGATGCGGGCGCGGCCGTCGCCCGCGACCCAGTCGTCCGCGATGTCGCGCGGCAGCGAGTCGATCGTCACCGGGCCGGCCTGCAGCATCGCGCGCAGCCGCTCGAGCATGACGCCAAGCGGCAGGACGACCGCCGTCGCTGCGGCGGCACGGACATCGGGCGCGGCTTTGCGCAGGCGATCGAGCGCATCGGCCAGCCGGCGCGCCGCCTGCGATGCCGGATCGGAAGCATTCGCCGCCACTTGGCGCAGCACCGGCGCCGTCTCGGCAAGAGCCTGCTTCAGGTCCTCGTCCGACGGCGCCGCCGCCGCCGAGGCACCGAGCGCAGGGCCAAGACGCTGTGCGGCGGCACGGATGACCGCGAGCTTCTCCGGCTGCCCCTTCGGGACGAAGCTGCGCAAGGTCACGACGCGCATCACGTCCGGCAGGGCCGCGAGGCGGCGCTCGATCGGCGTCGATGTTGCGAGCGACGGCGCGAGCACGTTCAGGGTATCGGGCGTCCAGTCAGGATCAGAAGCGAGATCCTCGAGGGTCGTCATCGATTCGACCGCGGGGCTCTTGAGGTGAAGCGGATTGAAATCGAAGCGCACGAACGGCAGCGCCGCCGCCGAGACGATCGCGACGAGCAGCCCGACGGCCAGCACGGCGCGCCGGTGATGCCCCAGGAAGTCTTCGACCGGCGCCAGCCGGGCATAGCCCACCTCCGCTATCCTGCCAGCCGGCGACCGCAGCAGGAGGAGCAAGGCCGGCAGCAAGGTCACAGCGAGCGCGAAGGCGATGGCCATGCCGAGACCGGCGATCAGGCCGAGCTCGGCCACGCCGACATAGTCGGTCGGCAGGAAGGCGAAGAAGCCGACGCCGATGGCGGCCGCGGCCAGCGCGAGCGGCAGGCCGACGCCACGGCCGGCCGCGACCAGGGCTTCCCCGAGATCCGGGTGGAAGTGCCGTTCGGCGAGAAAGCGCACGCTGAACTGGATGCTGAAATCGATGCCGAGGCCGACGAACAACGGAATGAAGGCGACGGAGATCAGGTTGAACTTGCCGGTCGCCAGGAGCCCAAGACCGGTCGTCATGAGCAGGCCCATGAAGGTCGCGAGCAGCATTGCCCCGACGACGCGACCCGAATGCACCGCGCCCCACAAGATGCCGAGCAGCGCGATGACCATCGCCGCGGCAACCAGGTGCCAATCCTCGGCCAGGGAGGCGAATTCTTCGTCGGAGAGCGGCACCGGCCCGGTGAGACGGATGCTGACGCCATGGGCGGGATCGAGGCCGAGCGAGCGCGCCGTGTCGCGAATCGCGTTGCTCGCCGTCAGGCCGGGTTGCAGGGCGGTGTAGTCGAGGACTGACTGGACGAGGAGGACCCGCCGCGTCTGATGCCTGCCACGTGGTGTCCCCCCTGGAGCGCCGTCGCCGAGGCCACCCATCGCGTCCTGCCAGGAGAAGAACGCGGGCTGGCCCGCCACCGCCTTGTCGAAGGTGTCGGCGAGCGCAGTCATCAGTGGCTGGAAATCGCCCAGCCTCGCCTGACCGTGCTGGACGCCTTGAAGTGCCCTCGCCACGGTCGCGAGCACGCCGCGCAGCGAAGGATCCGCCGCCAGCGATGACAGCAGCACCTGCTGGCGCAGCAGCCCTTCCGTCGCCGCCCGCACGTCCGGCAAGGATAGAAACAACAATCCCTGCCGGTCGAAGAAGGGACCGCCATCGGGACGGCGCACGCCGTGGAAGAGCTCGGGCTTGCGCGCCAAGGCCATTGAGAGCTGGCTTGCCGCATGCTCGGCGAGTTCCGGCGTTGCGCCGTCGATGACAACGACCGCGAGCTTCTGCAGCGAGGGGAAGGCTGTCTCGATGGCAAGCTCGCGCTTGCGCCACTCGTCGCGGGTCGAGATCAGCTCGGCGGTGTCGGTGGTCATGCGGAAATGGCCGGCCGAATAGACCAACGAAGCTGCCGTCAGTGCGAGTGTGAAGGCCAGGACAATGAACGGATGCCGCGCACTGGTCGCGACCACACGACCGATCCACGCACTCATGACTCACCTCGCGCTGGCGAGTGTCGAATTGCGCCGTGAATCCCTCCGATCGGCGATGACCTGGCGGTCCTCGCCCTTCATCGCGTGCGCCACCGCCATTCCCGGCCCGGCCGATCTCGAAGTCGAGGGATGAGCGGCGCCGGCCGGGTCGCCCTCGCTTTCCGCACGACCCGTGAACCCGGAGAGGCCGCCGCCCTGGCGCAGCGCTCGGATGCGATCATGGCGGCCGGTGAGGATCTTGCAATTGTGCAAATCGGCCGGTTGCTGTACGCGGTCGAGGATTGGTGTCCTGGACGGTACGCTCATAAGCAATCCTCCCCTGCGACGCGTCTGCTTGTGCCAGTCCGCCGCGCATTTGAAGCTGCAATCGCGCGACATCTTGCCGCCGCGATCGGCTGTGGGCCCGGCGGCAACACACTCAACGTCAATCCTGCTATCGGGTTCGATTGAACCGAATCCGCTTTCGCGTGCGCACAATCCTTGCATCCAGCGCCGCAGGCTTGCACCCAGGGTCACAGTAGCGGACAATCACCAGTGGCAAATGCCCCCTCTTCGGGCACGGGCATCTGTTGACGATGTCTTTGATCTGCCAGACGTAAGTTGTGTTGCTGCCATGGCAAGGCAGCCCGCGAATACCAACATTCGACCCTGGCCTGGGCCATCGAGGAGTAGATCTGGAATGCGGGTGATATTGGCTCAGCCTCGGGGGTTCTGTGCCGGTGTGGTTCGTGCGATCGAGATCGTCGAGCGTTCATTGGCGAAGTTCGGAGCGCCTGTCTACGTACGGCACGAAATCGTACACAATCGCCACGTCGTCGAGCGGCTCGAGCTCATGGGCGCGGTGTTCGTCGAGGAACTGGACGAGATTCCCGATGGCGCCGTCACGATCTTCAGCGCCCATGGCGTTGCCCAATCCATCATCGACGAGGCCAAGACGCGCGGCCTGCCGGTGCTCGATGCCACCTGCCCGCTGGTGTCGAAGGTCCATCTCCAGGGCAAGCGCTACGTGGCGCGCGGCCGCGCCCTGATCCTGATCGGCCATGCCGGCCATCCCGAGGTCGAGGGGACCACGGGACAGGTCGGCGCGCCCGTCCATCTCGTCTCGACGGTCGAGGACGTCGCCCGGCTCGACCTGCCCGACGATGCGCCCGTCGCCTACGTCACGCAGACGACGCTCAGCGTCGACGATACGCGCGGAGTAATTGCCGCGCTGGAGGCGCGGTTCAGCGACCTCGAAGGGCCCAACGTCTCCGACATCTGCTACGCCACGCAGCATCGCCAGTCGGCCGTACGCGACCTCTGCGCTGTGTCGGACCTGCTGCTGGTCGTGGGCAGCCGCAACAGCTCGAACTCCAACCGGCTGCGCGAGATCGGCGTCGAGCAGGGGCTGCCCAGCTACCTGATCTCGGACGGCAGCGAGCTTGATCCGGCGTGGCTTCGCGGCGTCGAGACCGTGGGGCTCACCGCGGGCGCCTCGGCGCCCGAGGAACTGGTTCTCGACGTCATCGAAGCCTTGCGCCGGCACGGCAAGGTCGATGTCGAGAAGTTGGACGGCGTGCGCGAGAATATCGAGTTTCGCCTGCCTGCCGAGCTGAGGTCGGACGAGCTCGGGGCGGAAACGCAGCGCAAGACCGCCGCATCGGTCCAGTAGGGCAACGCGTCATGGGAATCCCTCTTCATCAGGCTGCCCGTATCGGCACCTACCTGCTGCGCCAGCATCTCAGCCGCCGCGAGCGCTATCCGCTGGTGCTGATGCTCGAGCCATTGTTCCGCTGCAACCTGGCCTGCGCCGGCTGCGGCAAGATCGATTATCCCAGCGAGATCCTCGACCAGCGGCTGTCGTACGACGATTGCATGGGCGCGATCGACGAATGCGGCGCACCGGTCGTCTCGATCGCCGGCGGCGAACCGCTGCTGCATCGCGAGATGCCGAAGATCGTCAAAGGCTTCCTGGCGCGCAAGAAGTTCGTCATCCTGTGCACCAACGCGCTGCTGCTGGCCAAGAAGATCGACGACTACCAGCCGCATCCATCGTTCACCTGGTCGATCCACCTCGACGGCAATCGCGCGATGCACGACAAGTCGGTGTGCCAGCAGGGCACCTACGACAAGGCGGTCGAAGCCATCAGGCTGGCCAAGGCGAAGGGGTTCCGCGTCAGCATCAACTGCACGCTGTTCAACGACGCCGATCCGGCCGAGGTCGCTTCCTTCCTCGACGACATGAAGGCGCTCGGGCTGGACGGCATCACCGTGTCGCCGGGCTATGCCTATGAGCGCGCGCCCGACCAGAAGCACTTCCTGAACCGCAACAAGACCAAGGAGCTGTTCCGCGGGATCCTGGCGCGCGGGCGTGGCGGCCGCGCCTGGCCGTTCAGCCAGTCGATCAACTTCCTCAACTTCCTCGCCGGCAACGAGAGCTACCAGTGCACGCCCTGGGGCAACCCGACGCGCACCGTGTTCGGCTGGCAGAAGCCCTGCTACCTGCTGGGCGAGGGCTACGCCAAGACGTTCCACGAGCTCATGGACACCACCGAGTGGGACAAGTACGGCGTCGGCAAGTACGAGAAGTGCGCCGACTGCATGGTCCATTGCGGCTTCGAAGCCTCTGCGGTGAAGGACATGGTCCGCCGTCCGCTGAAGGCGCTGGGCGTGACGCTGCGCGGCGTGCGCACTGACGGCGCGATGGCGAAAGACATCCCGCTCGACGGCCAGCGGCCGGCAGACTTCGTCTTCTCAGACCATGTCGGCCGCAAGCTCGCCGACATCCGGGCCCAGAAGTCGGGGACCAAGCAGGCGGTGGCCGCGGAGTAACGCCCGAAAGGCCGTCTCGGCCTCCAGGCCGGTCCGGATCAGGGCCGGCAGCTGCCAGGGTGCGGCCATCAGCGAACCGAGGACCGCCGGCAGATCGACACCGCCATCGCCGCGCATCCCGACCCGCGCCGCCGGCGGCAGCGTGCGATGCGCGGCATCGGAGACGACGCGCGCAGCGGCGAATGGTCGGCGATGGCGCCGGGCAACCCGGGCGGCGACGTGCGATTCCATGTCGACCGCTATGGCCATGCTGGTGCGGTGCAGCTCGGCCTTCTGCGCCGCCGTCGCCGCCACGGCGTCGACGCCGAGCAGCACGCCGCGTTGCGGTGTCGGCAGCCGCGAGACCAGGCGGTCGGCCCACTCGCGATCGGTCGGCAGCGCCGCGCCGCGATCGCTCACGGCGGTGGCGACCACCCAGCTGCCGGGCCGCAGCCCCGGCGCCAGGGCGCCGGCAATGCCGATGCTGATGACGCCGTGCATGCCCGGGGCGAGGCGCTCGAGCACCGCCTCCAGCCGCGCCTGATCGCCGCCGCCGGCCACCACCTCGACGCCCGGGCCGGCGAGGATGCGCCGCTCGCGTTGCAGCCCGGTCACCGCGAGGATCATCACATGCCGTAGGCCGTGCGCCGGCTGTTGGTGCGACGCAGGTTGCGATAGCGGGCGAGCGCCCACAGCGGGAAGTAGGCCGGGTAGCCGTGGTAGCGCAGGTAGAAGACCCGCGGAAAGCCGCCGCCGGTGTAGGCATCCTGCCGCCACAGTCCGCTCGCCTCCTGGGTGCGCCGCAGCCAGGCGATGCCGCGCTCGACCGCCGGATGGTCGACCTCGCCGGCCGCCATCAGCCCCAGCAGCGCCCACGCGGTCTGCGATGCCGTGGAGGCGGCGGCTTCATAGCCGCGGTAGTCGAGCTTGTAGCTCGTGCAGTCCTCGCCCCAGCCGCCATCGTCATTCTGGATGGCGATCAGCCAGTCCGCCGCCTTGCGCACGCTCGGCGTCGTTCCGTCCAGGCCGGCTGCCCCCAGCGCACACAGCACCGACCACGTGCCGTAGATGTAATTGACGCCCCAGCGGCCGAACCAGCTGCCGTCTGCCATCTGCTCGCGCTCGAGGTAGTCCAGGCCGGCGCGCACCACCGGACTGGCCGGCGTCTCGCCAAGCTGGGCCAGCATGCTGATGCAGCGCGCGCTGACATCGGCCGTCGGGGGATCGAGCAGCGCCCCGTGATCGGCGAACGGGATGTTGTTGAGATAGTGATCGACATTGTCGGCATCGAAGGCCGCCCAGCCGCCATTGCCGCTCTGCAGGCCCACGATCCATTCGACGCCGCGCGCGATCGCCTGATCGTATCCCGCTCCGGCGCCTGCGCTCTGCTCGCACGCCGCCGCCTCGCCCGCCCCCGCCTCGCTCGATTGGCGGCGTGCGCGGTCCATCGCCATGACGACCACGGCGGTGTCGTCGAGATCGGGATAGTGCGCGTTGCGATACTGGAAGGCCCAGCCGCCGGGCCGCACCTGCGGCCGCCGCTCGCTCCAGTCGCCGCGCACCTCGAGCTCCTGCAACGGCTTCAGCCAGTCGAGGCCGCGCAGCGCGGCGTCCTCCGCCCCGCCCTGCTGGACCTCCAGCATGGCCTGGGCGGCAAGCGCGGTGTCCCACACCGGGGAGACGCAGGGCTGGCAATAGGCTTCGTCGTCACGCACCACCAGCAGCTTCTCGATCGAGCGCCGCGCCGTGGCGTAGCCCGGATGATCCGCCGGATAGCCCAGCGCATCGAACATCATCACCGAGTTCGCCATGGCGGGATAGATCGCGCCAAGTCCATCCTCGCCGTTCAGCCGCTCGGTGACGAAGTCCACGCAGCGCGCGATGGCGCGTTGGCGCATCTTCGCAGGCCACAGCGAGTCGACCGCTTTCAGCACCCGGTCGAGCGCATTGAAGAACCGCGCCCAGCCGCGATGCGCATGGGCCGCCACCCTGGGCTCGGACCGGCTGGTTGTCGCGAACAGCTCCGGGATGCCGACGCCGCGCGGATTGCGCGCGCGCTTGCGCAACGCCGCCAGCACCAGCAGCGGAACGATCACGGTGCGCGCCCAATAGGACATGCGCGACAGGTGGATCGGGAACCAGCGCGGCAGCAGGATGATCTCGACCGGCATGGTCGGCACGTGGGCCCAGGAGAGCTGGCCGAACTGGGCCAGCAGGATGCGGGTGAAAACGTTGGCCTGCTCGGCACCACCGTGCGCCAGGATCGCGCTGCGCGCCCTCGCCATGTGCGAGGCGTCCGGGCTGTCGCCGATCATCTTCAGGCAGAAATAGGCCTTCACCGTCGCGCTGATGTCGAAAGCGCCGCCGTGGAACAGCGACCAGCCGCCGTGCTCGCCCTGGATGCGGCGGAGATAGACGCCGATCTTGCGTTCCAGCTCGGGCGCGTCCGGCTCGCCGAGATACTGCCGCAGCAGCACGTACTCCGACGGAATCGTGGCATCGGCCTCGAGCTCGAACACCCAGTGGCCGTCGTCGCGCTGCAAGCGCTGCAGCGCCTGCACCGCGCGGGCGATGTCATCCTCGAGCTGGTCGAGCTCGTTCCTGTTTGTCGTGGCTGCCTCGATCGACATCGATCAGCCTCCGGCCAGGGCAAGCGTGGCCGCGCGGTTGCCCGACCGCAGCGCGCCCTCGATCGTCGCCGGCAGGCCGGTGTCGGTCCAGTCGCCGGCCAGGAACAGATTGGCCCATTCGGTGCGCGCCGCCGGCCGGCGCGCATCCTCGGCCGGTGTCGCGGCAAAGGTGGCGCGCTTTTCCTTGACGATGCGGCAAGGCGGCATCGTTCCCGTCAGGTCGTGCACTGCGGCGACGTCGCGCCACAGCACTGCGGCCAGGCTATCGCTCTCGCTGTCCATGAGATGATCGGCGGCGCTCACGGTGACGGATATCCGATCCTCGAAGGCGAAGACCCACTCTGCCGTGCCGCCGATCACGCCGACCATGGCGCACGCCTGGCGTGGCGGCACGATCTGAAAGTGCGCATTCAGGATGGCGCAGAATGTCTGGGGAGCACTGACGCCCGGCAACAGCTTCTCGGCAGCCCATGGCGGCACGGCGACGATCACGCGATCATCGGGCTGCAGGCTTTCCTCCTCGCCGTCGAACGCCAGGGCCATCGCCCTGCCCTTGGCAAACCTGACGGCGCGCAGCGCGCGACCGAAGCGGATGTCCGCGCCGTCGCGGCGCAACCGCTCGAGAGCCGGATCGACGAAGGCGGCGGCAAGGTTGGGCGAGCTGATGAGGGGACGCATGTAGCGGCCACCCCTGGCGAAGGTTTCGCGCACGATGGCGCCGGCCAGATCGGCCGAGGCGCCTTCGGGCGCCGTATTCAACGCGGACAGCAGCACCGGCCTCAGGAACTTCTCCCACAGCACCGTATCGCGGCGCACGACCTCGTCGATGCGGCGCCCGGGATGGCGGCGCAACAACGCCAGCAAGGCCAGGTAATCGCGCAGGCGCGTGCCGGGCACGCGGCGGTCGGCCTGGAGGATCCACCACGGCACGGGGCCCTCGTCGAGCCGCAAGGTCCAGCGAACGCCGAGCTCGAGATCCACGAAGTTGAACTCCGGCCGGTCGGGCCCCGTCACCCGGCCTTCGGCGCCGATGTCGCGCAGGTAGCGATCGACGGCCGTGTTGCCGGACAGCACGAGATGGTTGCCGTTGTCGATCGTCATGTCGAGCACGCCGTCGTGATAGGAGCGGCACCTGCCCCCGGCATGCCGGGCGGCTTCCGAGACGATGATGGCTTCGCCGCGGCCCGCCACGGCGATCGCCGCGGACAATCCGGCCAGCCCGGCGCCGATGACATGGACGGTCATCCGAACACGCTGCAGCGGGCGACGAGATAGACGAGATGGAATTTGCCGATGCGCACGCGCCGGCGCGGCGGCGCCCAGCCCTCGACCAGCATTTTCTGCAGCAGGGCGCTATAGACGGCCGCCATCAGCCGTGGCGCCAAAAGGCGACCGCGCGGCCGCGACCTCATCAGGCGATCGGCCGCAGCGAAATAGTCGAGCGACCGCGCGGCCAATGTCCGGCAAGCCTGATCGACGCGCGTATCGCCGATCACGGCCTGCGGGTCGGTCGTCTCGACCCCTGCCTGCATCAGGAGCTCGCGCGGCAGGTAGAGGCGGCCCATCCCCGCATCCTCGTCGAGGTCGCGCAGGATGTTGGTAAGCTGGAGCGCGCGCCCGAGATGGTGCGCGAGGGCGCTGCCAGGCGCCTCCTCCATGCCGAAGACGCGGGTCGAGAGGCGGCCGACGGCGACGGCGACGCGATCGCAATAGAGCTCGAGGGTCGCGAGATCGGGCGCGCGGATGTCGGCGGCGACGTCCATTTCCATGCCGTGGATGACGGCGAGGAAATCGGCCTGTCTCAGGCCGAAGGCCTGCACCGGTCCCTGGAGGAAGGCCGCCTGGCCGGCCGGCCGACCGGCATAGAGGGCATCGAGGTCGTTGCACCATTGCGCCAGCGCCGCGGCGCGGTCCGGGCGCGGTCGCGTACCGTCGTCGGCGATGTCGTCGACCAGCCGGCAGAACATGTAGATCGCGAACATCGCCTCGCGCTCGGCCTTCGGCATGAGGCGCATGGCCGTATAGAACGAACTGCCGGAGATCCTGGTCCGGATATCCGCGACCGTGACCTCGGTTTGCGCCACACTCGTCATCCCTGGCTGCCGTGCAGGCCAGGCTGGCGGGCGCCGGTGACCCGCATCAACCGGCGCAACGCCACGGCGAAGCCGCCGCGCAGAGCGAGGAAGGCGGCCTCGACAGCGCGATGGTGGACACGTTCCGACAAGGGATCGCGGCGTTCCAGACGGCGCACGAGACTTTCCGCCAGGGTCTGGATGACGCCGACCTCCAGAGCCAGCCGGCGATCGGCGATGCGATCGGCGAACGGACGCGACCGGTCGAGCAGAGCGCCGGTCTGCTGCGCCAGGCCGACGATCACGCGCCGCAGCGCCGGCGATGCCTGGCGGGCGGACAGGCAATCGACATCGAGTCCCTCGGCGGCCAGGCGATCGAGCGGAACGTAGACCCGGTCGATGCTGCGGTAATCCTTGGCGCAGTCCTGCAGATGGTTGATCACCTGCAGCGCTGCGCACAGCGCGTCGTTGAGCGGCCACAGGGCATCCGATTCGCCGTGCAGGTCGAGCACGAAGCGGCCGACCGGCGCGGCCGAGAAGCGGCAGTAATCCATGAGCTCGCCCCAGTCGGCATAACGCTGCTTGGTGACGTCGCGCCGGAACGCCTCGAGAAGGTCATGCGCGTGCCGGTCGGTGAGCCCCCTCGCCAGCAGGGTCGAGCGCAGAGCTTCGCCTTCCCCGCTGGCGCCGGCCTGGCCGCGCAATCCCGCCTCCAGGCGATCGAGCTGGGCAAGCTTGTGCGCGGCATCGGCCGTTGCGTGGTCGGCGACATCGTCGGCCGCGCGTGCAAAGCGATAGAAGGCGAGGATCGCCGGGCGCAATTCGGCGCGCACGAGCCGCGAGGCCACGGGAAAATTCTCGTCCCGATGTCCCTTGCCCGAGGTGAAGTCGGCGGCCCCCGTCATGCGTCACCCGTCATGGCCTGGGCGCGACCCTTCCACAAGCCGCCGCGACCGCGCCAGCAGTCGATCGCCGACTGCACGGTGAAGTAGGCATAGGCGGCGCCGATCGCGGGAAGCGCCAGCCCCCAGAGCGGCGACTGGCGATAGAAGCGCAGCATCGGCTGGAAGGTGAGCGCCATCACCAGCCAGGCGGACAGGCCCAGCCAGCGCGCCGGTCCATCGTGCAGAAGCGCAAGCACTGGCGGAATGAGATAGACCACGGCCATTCCGGCGATCGTGCCGGCGAGAGCGAGCGGCGAGTAGCCGAGCTGGGCGTAGGCCGAGCGCGCGATCATGCTGCCGATCTTCAGGAATCCGCCGTAAGGCCGCAGGCTGGTGGCGCGCCGCGTCAGGCCGAGCCAGATCGGCCCCTGGTCCTTCAGGCGACGCGCCAGCGCGCAGTCATCGATGATCTCGGACCTGATTGCGGCAATGCCGCCGGCCCGCGCCAGCGCGTCGTGCCGCACCAGGGTGCATCCTCCGGCAGCGGCCGCAATCCTGCGATCGCGCCGTGCGACCCAGGCGAAAGGATAGAGCATCTGGAAGAAGTAGACGAAGGCCGGAATGAGGAACCGCTCGGCCCAGCTCGTGCACCAGAGCTCGGCCATCAGCGAGACCAGGACGCGGCCGTCCTGCTCGGCGCGCCCGACCAGGGTGCGGAGATTGTCCGGCGCGTGGCCGATATCGGCATCGGTCAGCAGGAAATAGTCGACGGGGTCGCCCTGGGCATTGGCATGCCGGATGCCCTGCTCCAGCGCCCACAGCTTGCCGGTCCATCCGGCCGGCAACTCCGTTCCGGAAAGAACATCGAGGCGTCGTTCGCCTTCGAGGGTCCGGGCGACGGCAGCGGTGCCGTCGCTGCTGCCATCGTCCACCAGCACGACGCGGAACGGCCCGGCATAGTCCTGGCGCAGCAGGCTGCCGATCGACCGCGCGATCACGTCGGCCTCGTTGCGGGCGGGAACCACCGCCACCACGGTAGGCCAGCGCGCCGGCGCGGCGAGCGCACCGTCGTCGCGCTCGCGAGCGAGCCAGAATCCACCGCGGGCGACGAGCAGGTACACCCAGATCGCCAGCGCCAGCAGCCCGAAGCCGGTCCACACGCTCATGCCCAGTATCTCATGCCAAGTAACTCATGCCAGGTATCTCATGCCAGGTATCCGGCGGTCCGGAACCACGACAGGGCGTCGGCGACACCTTCCTGGTAGGGCCGGCTGCGATAGCCGAGCTCGCGCTCGGCCTTGGCCGAGGTGAAGAACATCCGGTACCGCGACATGCGCAGGCCATCGAGCGTCAGCAGCGGCTCCTTGCCGGTCAGGCGCGCCGCAGCCTCGGCGGCGAACGCCAAGGGCATCAGCGGTGCTCGCGGCAGCTTGAGGCGCGGCGCCTTGCGGCCGGCGAGGCCGGCGATCGTCGCAAGCAGCTGCTGCAAGGTGAGGTTCTCGCCGCCCAGGATGTAGCGCTCGCCGATTTGGCCGCGTTCGAAGGCCAGCAGATGGCCGGCGGCGACGTCGTCGACGTGGACGAAATTCAGTCCTGTATCGACGAAGGCCGGAATGCGGCCGCGCGCCGCATCGAGCAGGATGCGGCCGGTCGGCGTCGGCCGGATGTCGCGCGGTCCGATGGGCGTGGTAGGGCTGACGATGATCGCCGGCAGTCCGTCACGCTGGATCATCTCCTCGACGGCACGCTCGGCCAGGGTCTTGCTGCGCTTGTACGCGCCGATCGCCTCATGGGGCGACAGCGCGGCCGTCTCGTCGACCGGCTGGGTGGCGCCCGCGACCCGCAGCGCGGCGACGCTGCTTGTATAGACCATGCGTTCGACGCCGGCGGCAAGCGCCTCGCGCTTGAGGTTCAGGGTGCCGTCGACATTGGCGCGCACGATCTCGGACGGATCACGCGCCCACAGGCGATAGTCGGCCGCAACATGAAACAGGTACCGGACGCCCTTCAGGGCAGCCTTGAGAGACTCCCGGTCCGTGAGGTCGCCGACCACCACCTCGCAGTCGAGGCCGAGGAAATTGTCGCGCGGGCTGGCGGCGCGAACCAGGGCGCGCACGCGCACGCCCCGTGCAATCAGGGCACGCACGACTGCCGATCCCAGAAAACCCGATCCACCGGTTACGAGGGTCAGTTCGCCCGGGCGCAAGGAAACACTCATGGCAGGTAC
>Ga0310811_10005801_pt1 | contig 15699 bp, 13 predicted proteins | sample YCmetagenome_FD_207642 | JGI IMG/M metagenome (GOLD analysis project Ga0310811, IMG submission 207642) | Soil microbial communities from experimental microcosm in Duke University, North Carolina, United States - YC | ecosystem: Engineered > Artificial ecosystem > Soil microcosm > Unclassified ...
CACGTCTACCGGCAGACCAACGCACAACACCGCTCCACCCGCACACCGATCCAGCGATGACACGGCGAGCGGACGAGCCTGCGCCGATCTGGACCTCCCAGCCAGAGGTTCCGGTAGGGGACCGGCTTGCGGACGCCGGCGAGAAGCTCAACGAGACTGCCCCCTGCGAAAGCGGCAGTCATCTGCTGAAACCAGCACCGTGAGCGAAGAAAAGGTGCCTGGGCTGAGACGTCCTTCACGCGCCGACATCCGCGAATTGGCTCACGGAGATCCGGCTGGCAGCCGCACCCTCGATGTAGGCGGTCCACGCCGTCAGCACGTCGAGGTCCTCGTCGTAGGCCACCTCGTAGAAGTCGGCCCCGAGCGACACGAACTCCGGGAGCACGGACATGTCGCGCTCCAGCAGTTGCCCTTCGATGCAAAGCTGCGAGGACCAGGGCTTCGGCACGATTGCTTCGAGCGGCGCCGGATGAAGCATCCGCCGAAGCCCCCATGTCGCCGTAGGACACCTTGCGCCCGAGGACCTGTGCCTTGGCGGGACTGCCGTCGAGAACTGCGGTGGCATTGTCTGCCCACGCCACGAGCCGACAGGCATCGCGACCAGCTACATCCACCTGCGCGAGCCGCCAGGGATCTCGCCGAGCCACGAAAACGACGCGGCGGCAGGAGATCGTGTCGAGCGGCGTCCCCTTCGCCGAAGAGAGCTCCGGTCGGCGCGCTTGGTGAAAGCGCGCACGCCCGACGTCGCGTATCCCCTCGTCCGCCCACCACTCACATACGCCAGTCAGCACGTGCCAGAGCGGAGCACGTGCGATCTGCGCAAGCTCGTCGGCAGCAGACCTGATCATGAAGTCCAGGGAGCTCAGATCGATCTCATCGACGTGCTCGCGCTTGAACAAGACCTGGAGTCCGCTGCTGAGCGGATGGCTGAGCAACACCACGGCCGCCAGATCACAGCTCTCCGGCACTTCGACGGATACCTCCCACCCCGGAGCAAGCGCTCCGGCGCGACGGTGTACAGCCTCCACAAACGGTTGCGGAACGGCGGCAACGTCGCTCATCTACGCGATCGTATATGGAGTCGCTGGCAGGTCCCGAGCCGTCGTCCAAGAATGGGGCACCTCCCCACGGAACGATTCTTTGAGGTCCGGCGGCACCGTCGCAACAGTGCTGGAATGAGGCGGGACCGGCAGTCTCGGCTCACCCAGCCGTCCCGGCTGAGGTTCGGCTGCGGCGCTCAGCGCACCGACGGCGCGTAGTGCTCAGAGGAGTTGCCTCGTCGATTCGAGCAACTCGATCCGCTCGCGGGCGAGCGTTCGCTGTCTATCGGTGGTTGCCCGACGGTAGGCGTCCTGCGCCGTCGAGATGGCCTGCTCGAGGTGCACGCGCCGCTCGTCGCGCGAAACCCTGGCCGTTCTGGGTGCGGCGGTGCGCCGGTCGCGGAAGTCCGCGAGCTGCTGCATCGAGGCCGGCCACTCCTCCTCCGGCGCCGCGGACAGCTCTGCGAGCACCTGCTCGGCGATTGCCCGCGGGTCCGCGCCGAGCTCGAATAGGACGCGCACCGCGCCGCCGTCGATCTCGCGCAGCAGGCCGAGCAGGAGGTCATGCGTGCTGATCATCTCGCTGCCATGCGCGTGCGCTTCAACCGCTGCGAGTTCCAGCGCGCGCTGCGCGCGTGCCGTAAACGCAAGCGATCGGCCGGCGATCATCTGGCCGATCCACGGTGTCTCACCCAGCCGTGTGCCCAGGCGATCGTCGGTGATGCCATACGCCCGCAGCACCTGCGCGCCAACGCCCTGCTGTTGGCGGACTACCCCGAGCAGGATGTGCTCGCTGCCGATGTGATCACGGCCTAACCTGCGCGCCTCCTGCTGCGCCAGAACCATGACCTGACGAGCTGGCTCGGTAAAGCGTTCAAACATGCGTGACCCTCAGTTCCCTGCTCGCCTGATAAGTCTCGCTGCATCGCGGCGGCGCTCCCGCGACGTGGTCTGATCGTAGCCCGCGACAAGCCAGTGCCAGCGGGCCGGCGCTTCGGAATCGGCGTCCCGACAACGGTTCTGTGTGCGGTTCGGATCGTGGAGGTCGACGTCGAGCCCGACCAGAGTGCCCAGTTCGGGCTAATGCGGTTGTCGCGGGTACCGTCAGCGTTTGAGCTTCCGGGGCTGGTCAGGCCGTACGTCGCATCACGATTCTGTCGGGCTGGGTCAGCGCGGCCCGTCGCGACGTCGGACGCGGAAGCAGCGCCACGGCCTCGAACCCCTCCCGTCGGAACAGGTCGACGGTTCCGCCGAGCGGCGCGCCGTGCATCGAGCGCTTGCTGCGGTACAAGGCCGTGACCGGGCCTACGCCTTCGACCTCGACCCCGAATCGGAGCTTTGCGCTTGCGCCGTAGTAGAAGACGTCGCCCTCGAGGTGTGGGCCTTTGCGCTTGGGCTTTGGCGGCGGCCCGGGTGCGATCGCGGTGGCGTGGCCCTCGACGATGCCGCCGCCCTTGCGGCGGATCGCGTTGACGGCTGCGCGCAGCGCAACTCCGGTCGCGCCGAGCCCGCGGTACCGAGGGTCGATGACGAAGCACGTGACGAACCACGCCGCGCCTGACGCGGCCGCGTCGGCGAAGCGCAGTTCGTCCTTCGGGACGAATTGACACCAGCCCACCGGCGCCCCGTCGTCGTAGACCAGGATCCCCTGCGAGCGGCCCTGCTCTACGAGCCCGCGCATGGTGGCGAGGTTCACGCCGCGCTGCTCGGCCCACGTCCCGCCTCTCCTAGAGCGCCGGACCTGCAGGGCAAAGAGGCACCCGCACCGTCCCCAGCCGGTGCCCTCGGCGAACAGCGTCTCGAAGTCGTCACATGTCCGCTTGGACAGCTCTTTCGTCGTAAACGCCGTGCGACCGGATTTGCGAGCCACACCTTCCGCCGCGGCATCGGCGACACGCCGGGCGCCAGCTTCCCTGACCTGGCCCGCGGCCGGGCGGTGGTAGTAGCACGTGCTCGCGCCGGCCGCTGCGCTGCGCTTGCATCGTTCGCCGCTTCGCTTGCTTCGTCCAACACACTGCGCCATCGGTCAACTCCGGATCGTCGTTGACACGGAACGTTCGTCTCGGCCGTAACGCTACGCACGATTGAGGTCGTGGAGTGTCCTCGACCGCGCAGGCAACCGGCGCGTCGCGCAATCGGTGACGGCGCCCGTCCCGTGCCGTCATCCACGGTTCGTAGGACGGCAGTAGTAGCGCCTGGAACGCGTCGTCCGGAATCTGCGACGACGGCTTACGAATCTCAGCGGTACATCGAACACGGCAGGGATCCCGCTCGCTGTTCGCTTGGAGAGTGGTTACAGACGGGACGGGTCGAGTCCGATCTAGGCTGCCCGGGTGTCGATGCGCTACCGGCCTACTGAGCCACACGACCACGGCGTGCTCGATGTCGGCGACGGTCAGCGCCTGTACTGGGAGATCTGTGGCAATCCCGCAGGCAAGCCGGCAGTGGTGCTGCATGGCGGTCCGGGCTCGGGCTGTTCGCCGTACCTGCGCGCGCTGTTTGACCCGCGCCGCTATCGCATCGTGTTCTTCGATCAGCGTGGCGCCGGTCGCAGCCGACCGCACGCCAGCGATCCGGGCGTGGACCTGTCGGTCAACACGACGGACCACCTCGTCGCAGACATCGAGCGCCTGCGCGAGCACCTCGCGGTCGACCGCTGGCTCGTGCACGGCACCTCCTGGGGCTCGACGCTCGCGCTCGCCTATGCCGAGCGCTTCCCGGATCGCGTCAGCGAGTTGGTGCTGGCCGCCGTGACCATGACGCGCCGCAGCGAAGTGCAGTGGCTGGTGCGCGGCGCGGGCGCGTTCTTTCCCGACCAGTGGGAGCGCCTGCGCGCCGGCGTTCCCGCCCCAGATCGCGACGGCGACCTGATCGCCGCCTACGCCCGGCTGCTGTTCGACGCCGACCCCGACGTCCAGCAGCGGGCCGCGTGCAGCTGGTGTGACTGGGAAGCGGCGCTGGTGTCAGTCGAATCGGCTGGCCGGCCGGATCCTCGCTATGACGACGCGTGCTTCCGCCTTGGCTTCGCCCGCCTGGTCACCCACTACTTCCGTCACGCTGCCTGGCTCGCCGACGATCAGTTGCTCGCCGACGCCCACCGGCTGGCCGGCATCCCCGGCGTCCTCATCCACGGCCAACTCGACATCGCCGCACCGCTGCGCACCGCCTGGCAGCTCGCGCAAGTCTGGCCCGGCAGCGAACTTGTGATCCTGCCCGCGGCAGGCCACACGTCGGCCGATCTCGGCGATCGGGTCGTTGCTGCGACCGACACCTGCGCCCACCGGTAGAGGTCGAGGATTCGGACATCGGCGAGCGCTATGTCGTTCTGTGCGCGCTCCTTCGAAGCAGTTCGTATTCGTCGCTCTCTGGCAGGTGGTCCCATGCGAGACGCACTGCGCTGCGTCATCGAGCGCGTTGCCCCCGTCACGATGCCACCTGGGCCAGTACGCCTGGATGTCGTCGCGGCGCGGACGCATCATCCTGCGCCATTGCATCCGCGCTCAGCTCGCGGCGGCGGTGCCACGGGTCGTGACGACGTCGTGCTCGCCCGCCCAAACGCCGAGGTCGCGCCGCTCGATTGCCGCTGCCATGAGCTGCGGGAACAGATCGGGCGTGCAGGCGAAGGCGGGGATGCCGAGCGTCGCGAGAGCGGCGGCGTTGTCGTGGTCATAGACGGGCGCGCCCTCGTCGCTGAGTGCGAGCAGCGCGATGACCTGCACGCCGGCGTTGGCCATCGTGCCGGCGCGGCGCAGCATCTCCTCCCGGATTCCGCCCTCGATGAGATCGGAGATCAGCACGAGGATCGTGTCGGTCGGATGGCGCACGAGCTCCTGGCAGTAGGCGAGCGCGCGGTTGATGTCCGTCCCGCCGCCAAGCTGGACGCCGAACAGCAGGTCGACGGGGTCTTGCAGCTCGTCGGTGAGGTCGACCACGCTCGTGTCAAAGACGACGAGCTTCGTGCTGACGGACCTCAGGCTCGCGAGCACGGCGCCGAAGACGCTCGCGTAGACGACCGAGCTGGCCATTGATCCGCTCTGGTCGATCGCGAGGATGATGTCGCGCTCGACGGCCTGGCTGCGGCGGCCGTGCCCGTGCAGGGTTTCGGGGATGATCGTGCGGTATTCCGGCTGGTAGTGGCGGAGGTTCGCGCGGATCGTGCGGGGCCAGTCGACCTCGGCCAGGCGGCGCGGCCGGCGGGTCCGAGCGGCGCGGTCGATCGCGCCGCTGATCGCCTCGCGGGTCGACTGTGCCAGGCGCTTCTCGAGATCCGCGACGACCGAGCGGACGATTGCTCGCGCGGTCTCGCGCGAGCGCTCGGGGATGACGCCCGTGAGCGACAGCAGCGTGCCGACGAGGTGCACGTCGGGCTCGACGGCCTCGAGCATCTCGGGCTCGAGCAGCAGGCGGTCGAGGTGCAGGCGCTCCACTGCGTCGCGCTGCATGACGCGCACGACCATCGACGGGAAGTATTCGCGGATATCCCCGAGCCAGCGCGCGACGCGCGGCGCCGAGCCCTCGAGGCCGCCGCTTCGCTCGCGCCCCTCCCCACCCGGTCCGTCGCCATAGAGCGCTGCGAGCGCGCGGTCGCGGCTGAGATCCGCGCCTTGCAGGGAGACGTCGGCGGGCGCGCCGAGGATCAGGCGCCAGCGGCGCATGCGCTCGGCGTCAGTCATCGCGGCGCACGCCGAGCAGGAGCGTGATCACGGGGAGTGCCGCCTCGGCGCGCGCACGATCGAGATGCTCGTCGCCGGCGGCGTGGGCGGCCGGTCGCTCGCCCGTGCCGCGTTTGACGAGCGCGCCGATCTGACGGCGCTCACCGGCGGCGAACGTCGAGAAGGTGCGCCGCAACAGCGGCAGCAGCGCGTCGAAGGTGCCGCCGCCGACCGTCGCGACCCAGGCGTCGATCGCGGCGAGCAGGCTGGGATCGTGGACGAGCACGAGGCCGCTGGACTCGAGGAAGCCCTCCAGCCAAGCGGCGCCGTCGGCTGGATCGCCGCCGCGCGAGAGCGCGCGCCCGAGGCGCCGTCGGATCTCGGCACCATCGACCGTGCCGGCATCGTGCAGCAGGCGGCAGGCGCGCCCGGCGACGAGGCCGTGCAGCGCGCTGCGTCGTGCCAGGCCGTCGAGGGCGGCGATCCAGGTCGCGCGCAGGTCCTCGCGGTCGAGGGTGGCGATCGCCGCGTGCACGGCGGCGATGCGCCCGACCATCGCGCGCGCTCCATCGTCGTCGAGCGTTGCGCAGGCGCCCGACAGCCCGACGGCGATGCGGGCGATGAGCGCGTCGACGACCGCACCGACCGCCTCGACGTCGTCCTGGCGCACGCTGCCGTAGCGGCGGATCCGCGCGAGCGGGACGAGCGCGTCCATCAGGCTCGCGACGTCGGCGACGTTCGCGGCGCGCGCGTCAAACGCCGCCATCACCCCGGTGATCGCGTCGGGCAGCGCGGCCAGCAGCGTGCCCTCGATCAGCGGCGCGAGCGCGGCGAGGTCGGTCGCCCGCCGCGCCTCGGCCAGCACGAATCCGGTCGCCGCGCGCTGCACGGTCGTGCCGTAGCGGCCCGCCTCGATCAGTGTCACGGCGAACTCCGGCTGCCACTCCAGCTGCCAGGCCTCCTTGAACGTGCCGCTGCTGCGACCCGCCGAGTGGGTCGTCCGACCCCAGGGGACGCCGAGCAGCAACAGGCGATGCAGCAGCCGGCTGCGCTGCAGGTCAAGCGGCTTGCGCAGATCGAGCTCGCGTGTGTCGACCGACGCCAGCGGCTTCAGGCGCGTCGTGCGCTGCTGCTCGGCGAGGTCGCGCGCGAGCGGCACCATGGGTGTGCCCGCGGGCACCGCGCCGAGCACCTCGCCGACGTTCAGACGGCGGGCGATGATCGCCAGCGGCAGCTCGCTGCCGCCGCAGAGCACCGCCAGCGCGGCGTCGTCGACCTCGGGCAGCCCCGGCAGCGGGCGCCCGCGGATCGCGGCGAGCGCGAACGCGGCGCGGGTGGCCTCGACGGCCGAGGCCGGCGAGGCGTCGAGATCCTCGGCTCGCAGCAACCGCGAGACCTTCACCATCCAGCGTGCGATTGGCTCGTCGGCGGCGGTGTAGAGGTGGTGATACCACCCGGGCGAGGTGACGCCGGCGCCGTATCCGCTGGCGTACGCGAGCCGGTCGTGCGTCCACGGCACCCAGGTCGTCGCCACCTTGACCTTCGCCAGCCCCGTGAGCAGCGCCTTGTCGGCTGCCGCGCTGGGGTACGTCGCGGGGTCCAGCACGGGCGCGTGGTAGGCGCCGCAGACGACGGCTATCCGCTCGTGGCCGTCCTTCATCGCACGCCGGATCGCGATCCGCATCGCGGCCTCGCGGCGCGCCTCGCCGGGCGCCAGCTCGCCCGCCGCGGCGCGGACGGCCGCCATCGCGTCGGTGACCGCGGCGAAGACCGCGTTGTGCTCGCCGCCTTCGCAGCGGTGCTCGACGACGTCCTCCCACCATCCCTCGGGATCGGCGTAGCCGCCGGCGTCGGCGAGCAGGCCGAGTGGGTCGCGGCGTGCGAGCGGCACGATGTCGTCCTCGTCGTCGTCTTCGAGCCCGACCTGGTCGTCGTGGTTGTCGCCGGGCTTGGGGTCGGGGTCTTCGGCGAGCAGGTGTGCCGCCGGCAGGTCGATGAAGCGCAGCGTGACGTCGCGCGCGAGGGCATGGCGCATCGCGTGCCACTCGGGCGAGAACGCGGCGAACGGCCAGAACGCCGAGCGCTTGGGGTCGCCCGGAACGTAGGCCAGCAGCGCCACGGGTGGGAGCATCGCGGGATCGATCGCGAGTGCCGCGATCTCCTCGGCCTCGGGCGGCGCCTCGATCAGCACCGCGTCGGGCGACAGCGCGTCGAGGGCGGCCGCGACGCTGCGCGCCGAGCCCGGCCCGTGGTGTCGCACGCCGAAGACGCTGACCGCCATCCCCGCCGTCTCAGCTCAGCTCGCGGCAGGCGCGGTACAGGTCGCGCCAGCCCTTGCGCTCCTTGACGACCGTCTCCAGATATTCCAGCCAGACCACGCGGTCCTGAACAGGGTCGCGCACGACCGCGCCGGTCAGGCCGGCGGCGATGTCCGCGACGGCGAGCTTTCCGTCGCCGAAGTGGCCGGCGAGCGCGAGGCCGTTGGTCACGACGCTGATCGCCTCGGCCGTGCTGAGCGCGCCGCTGGGCGATTTGAGTTGCGACGCACCGTCCTCGGTGACTCCCGAGCGCAGCTCGCGAAAGACCGTCACGACGCGGCGAATCTCGTCCAGCGCCTCGAGCTGGCCCGGCAGCTCGAGCTGGACCCCGAGCGCAGCGACGCGCCGGCGCACGATCTCGACCTCCTCGTCGGCATCGTCGGGGAGCGGCAGCACGACGGTGTTGAAACGGCGCTTGAGCGCCGAGGAGAGCTCATTGACGCCCTTGTCGCGGTCGTTGGCGGTCGCGATGACGTTGAAGCCGCGCCGCGCCTGGACTTCTTCGCCGAGCTCCGGGATCGGCAGGGTCTTCTCAGACAGGACGCTGATGAGCGCGTCCTGCACGTCGGACGGGATCCGCGTGAGCTCCTCCACGCGCACGAGCCGTCCGTCTTCCATCGCCCGCATGACGGGGCTCGCAACGAGCGCCGCGCGCGAGGGCCCGTGGGCCAGCAGCCGCGCGTAGTCCCAGCCGTAGCGGATCGCCTCCTCGGAGGTGCCCGACGTGCCCTGCACGACGAGCGTCGAGTCGCCGCTGACCGCCGCGGCAAGGTGCTCGGAGACCCAGGTCTTCGCGGTCCCGGGAACGCCCAGCAGCAACAGCGCGCGGTCGGTGGCGAGCGTCGCGACGGCGATCTCGATGATCCGTCGCCGGCCGAGGTACTTCGCGCTGACCGGGGTGCCGCCGGCGTCGCCGCCGAGCAGGTACGTGACGACGGCCCAGGGGCTCAGGCGCCAGCCGGTCGGCCGCTCGCGGTCGTCGGAGTCGGCGAGCGCGGTGAGCTCGGCAGCGAACTCCTGCTCGGCGTGCGCGCGCAGGATGTCGGTCGGCGCGGTGGTCATCGCGGTGTCAGCTCCCTGGTCATGGTCTGGCGAAGGTCAAGGACGCCGAGCAGGTCGGCGAGCGCGCGACGCACCGCCGGCGGCACGTCGCTCTCCAGCAGCGGTCCGAACGTGGTGAGCGCCGTCTCGCGGGTGTCGAGGTGCAGCCCGTGGGCCATGTCGGAGAGTCGCAGCCCCCAGACGTTGTCGGCGCCCGTCAAGGTGCGCGCGAGATGCCCGATCGCGGCCCGCGAGAGCGCGACGCTCCACGGCTCGGGGATGCGCTCGAGGACATTGGCGAGCGCGACCGCGTCGGGAGCGCCGGCGAGCAGCGTCGCGGCGACCTCGTCGGCGGCTCCGGGCGGCAGCGCCTCGAGCAGCTCGGGGTCACCGGTTTCGCGCACGATCACCGCCGCCCAGTCTGGATCGCGCTGGCGGTGTGCGGCGAGCGCCCAGCCGAGGCGCAGCGCGGGCGCGTGGTCGGCGCCGCGCGCGAGCGCGTACGTCGCGGCGGCGTCCTCGCCGGTGATCTGCCGCCAGAGCTGCAGCGGCGCGGCTCCGACGAGCTGCGCGAGGTGCCACGCACCAGGACCGAGGTCATGGGGCCGGCCGCCGTCGGCGATGCCATCGCGACGCGCGGCGTCGTCGGGCTCGGGCGGCGTCCTGACCGCCAGCTTGCGGCGAAGGCGCCCGCCGATGCCGACGAGCGGCTCCAGTCGCCGCGCCATGCGCGCCGACAGCGCGCTCGAGGGCAGGCCGGCGAGCAGCCGCGCGGCCTGTTCGCGAACGAGCTTCGAGCGGTCGTCAAGCGCCGACTCCAGAAACGGCTCGTCGTCCGGCCCGAGGCCGACCGCGAGCGCCAGCAGGAAGTTCGCGCGGTCCGGCGCGCCGTCGCTTGACCATGTCGACTCGAGCAGCTCGCGCCCGTGCGCGGCATCCTCACCCCGGACGTCCCTCAGGAGGGCGAGGCGTTGCTCGCGCGTCCCGGTCTCCCAGCGCTCCTCGGTGTCGGCCTCGGCGGCGGCGCCGCCGGCTGCCCAGGACCAGCGGTCGTCGTGCGCGGCAAGCCAGCGCAGCCGGTCGCCGCCGGCCTGCAGGACGGCGGCGCGCAGCGATCCAGCGACGCCGGCGTCGAGCAACGCGGGCAGCTGCTCCGGCGGCGGCCGCAGACCTGCCGCGTGCGCCAGCGCCAGCCAATCCGAGAGCAGAAACGCGGGCCCGTCCTCGAGCAGCTGCGCGAGGATCGCGGCAGCGCCGGGCGAGCACAGCGGCCGCCCGTCGTCCGGCGCCGGCGCCGGCGCCTCGACAGGTGCCGGCGGCTGCCATCCCGCGCCGCGGTAGCCGGTCAGCAGGGCGGCCGCGCCGAGCAGCGCGCGCTCTGCATCGCCCTCCCATGGCAGGCCGTCGAGGGCGTTACCGAGCGCGCCGCCATCGGCCACTGGCCGCGACGGCCGGCGTCGCTCGGTGCCGAGTAGCGCGGAGGCGACGAGCACGTCCCAGAGCGCCTCGCTCATGCGAGCGCCACGACGCGATCGTCGCCGGTGAACGCTGCGAGCGGATGCAGCGCGCGACCGTCCCACTCGCCGCTGACCTGCAGCGGCGCTCCGCCGGCGAGAGCGACGAGGCGCCAGGGGGCGCCATCAGCCAGCGGGGCCATCGCCCCGTCCTCGTCACGCAACCACCAGCGACCGTCGGTGCGTATCGGCGCCACGGCGCGCAACGCCACCGGCCAGCGCTCGAGCCACGGATCGGCGGCGAGCGCGCGTGCCCACTCGCCGAGCGCGGCGCCGAGGTCATCACCGCCGAGCGGGGATGACGTGCCGGTCGCGCGGCGCGCGAGATCGGAGACCGGCAGTGCCCGCAGCGCGGCCGCGGCCGGGTAGTACGCCAACGCACCTTCGAGCACCGACCCGACGACGTAGTCGCCGTCGAACGAGCCGCCCGGCGTCGTGAACTGAGCGATCAGCGCCGGCCGGCCGCTGCGCTCCCCGCGCAGCCACGTGCGCCGCACGCGCAGGCGTTCCTGCTCGATCGTGCGAACGCCGAGCACGACCCAGGCGTCGTCGACCCGCTCGCCGTCGCGACGCACCTCCTCGCCCGGCAGCGGCCAGCCCAGCACCTCGCGGAGTGTCGATCGCAGCCCTTCGGGCATCTCCCCCGCGCGAGGCCAAGCACTCACGGCGAGATGCACGCGCGCGATCTGCGACAGCAGCCGCGCGGGCCAGTCAGCCCTGCCTGAGTGGGCGGCGGAACCGAACGCGCGGACACGACCACCGAGCGCCGGCGCCTGGGCGTCGACGAGCCGCGCCGCCGCGTCGTCCCAGAAGCGCATTGGCCGTGACTGCGCGGCGGCGAGACCCTGACGGACAAGGTCGTTCAACCAGCGGTCGAGCTCCTCGACGCCCGCCGAGATGCGATCCTCGCGTTGCGCCTGGCGCTTGGCGCGGGCCTCAGGGTCGACCTCCTTTGCAGATCGCGCGGCGCTGCGTGCGACCGCCTTGTCGGCGCGCTCGGCGCGTGCGGCGAGCCACTCCTCGGCGAACGGCGGTGGCGCGCACGCCTTGGCGTCACCGGCCGACCACAGCAACAGCAGCCCGATGGCGTGCTTGCACGGGACCTTCCGGCTGGGACACGAGCACCTGAAGGCCGGGCCATCGAGATCGACTGCTACCTGATACGGGTTCTTGCCGCTGCCCTGCGCCAGCCCCCACACCGCCCGCTCGTCACTGCCAAGCACCGGCCAGCCACGCGTGGCTGCCAGCCTGCGCCCCGCGGTCGCCGACGCGCTGTCGGGGGCGAGTGCAAGCACCTGCTCGGCGCTCCAGCGACTCATGGAGTCACCGTAACGCCTGGCGGCATCCGGTCATGATCAGCTTCGCCGGCGGCGGCCTCGAGCTCCGGCTCCCGCCCGCAACTGAGCCCACAGGCATCCATCAGTCCCGCAGGGTCGAGTGGCGAGTGCGTCGAGGCAGAAAGCGGCGTCCCGGTTGCCGTTCGCCGCACGAAAGGTCTGTGCCGCTCGCGATCGCTGTCAGTCAGACTGGCCAGAGCCGAGACGTCTGCCCGTCGCGCGGAATGAGGCCGGCCCCAGCAGCACCATCCAGTGCAAAGACGTCCGCTTCGAGCTCGTCGGCCCACCGCTCAAGCCAGGTCCCGAAGTCGGGCGCCACGACCGAGTGCATCGGGTCCATGTCGTGCAGAAAGCACCAGACTTCGCCCTTGCCGCTTGATCCCAAGGCGAGGCTCAGGCAATCGCCGTCGCGAGACACGAACGGAAACCAGCCACGTCGCCACCAGGCAACCTCCGCGTCGGCGATCTCGGCCGCGCCCCATTGTTCGTTCTCGCGGCTGGTAACAACCATCATCTCAAGCGGCATCAGAATGCCGAACTCGATCAAGGACGGCCATCGCCATTCTTGACCGTCGTGCTGCCGCAGCGACCGGCGCAGCGCCTCGGGCAGTTCCACAGCCAGACTCTCCTCAAGGGCTCTCAAAGTCGTTGCTGAGATGCCCGGCCGAAGGACGTTGAGAGCCTCGGGCGCATTGGTCGCCATCCAGGCCTCGATGCGGCTCCAAGTCCTCTCGATGTCCATTGAACCCTCCACACAAGCCCCTGAATTGCTGGGCGTACCCATGACTACGAAGAACGCTCCGTCATCCCATCATCGAGCCTGGCGAGCGCCCTCACCTCATCGTCCCTACGGCTTGATGTTCATGTCGCAGCCCGCGCGAGTCGACTCAACGGATCGGCGGGCCAGTCATCCACAAGGCTGCCTGCGGGCGATGCCCTCCGTCAGGACGGCAGTGTCGAGCCGTGCGGAGGCGTTCCCGCTTGACGATCCCTTGCGACGTCCTCTGGCGGCGCTTCGCGCGCCGCTAGACGTGCTACTCCTCCACGACGTCGGCGTCGGCGGCGCTGGCCTTCACGCGCTCGGCGGCATTCTTCGCGCTTGATTTCGACGAGAAGCTCTCGCCGGAGCTCGCTGTTGTCTGGCCGTTGGAACTCACCAGCTTCCAGCGATATTTGCCGCCGGCGTCTGCGTAGACCACGAACTTGGCCATCACGTGCCTCCTGAAGGGCGCGGAAGGAACAAAGGCCGAGCGTACCCGGCCACGCAGCCATCGGCCCGATGCGTCGTCGGCCCAGCGAAGCCGGGAAGCACGAGGCGGGCAGCGACGTCATCGACGCAGTGCGAACATACGTTCGTGACGTCGCAGGGCTCAGCCTACGCGAGATTCCAGCGGGCCTTGAAGACGGGGCGGGCGTCGGTCGCGTGGAACGCCGCGCTCGAGCTCGAGCACATCGATCTGCAGGACGCGCTTGTGCTCGTGCTGCTCGTAGTCGACGAGCCGCGCTTTGCTCGGGCGAGCGCCCGCTGGCTCGGCCGGCTGTGTCTGGAGGTTCCGAGCCTGACGGTCCAACAGCTGCAGCTCGTGGCCGCAGCGCTGACCGGGCTGCCGGACGATGCCGCGGCCGTGGCGCTCGAGGGGTGCTGCGCGGAGCTTGGACTCGCGCGCGCCGCGGCCGCAGTGCGCGCGCACTCGGCGTAGGCGTGCCGTCATTCGGGAGGTCCCCGCGGGGACAGCGCGACCATCGGCGCATACGCCGAACTGCGTTGAGTTGATCCCGCCTGCGGTTCAGGCGACGTCCTCTCCATCGCCTACCGCGAGCTGCGCCGTGACCTGGCCACGCCCGCAGCGACCACCGGATCACTCGCTCAGCCCTCGCTTCCGGCTCCGATCGGTGCCGTAAGAAGACTCGTGATGAACGAAACGAGCTCGTGGTCATCATCGGGAAGGTCAGCGGCGGGGTTTGCGGCGTGGGCGCGGATGTGCTCGGCGGCGCGACGCGCGAGCGCGTCGGGGAACAGGTCCGCGAGAGCCGATCCGGAGGGCAGCGCCGCCGCCGTCTCCGGGTCAGCAGCGCACCGGGCCAACAGGTGTGGCGCCGGGCCATCCGGCACGGCGGATGATCGCGCGTCAGCCGCAGATCTCTCCAAACCCGGGTCCGGCAGGGTCTCGGGGGTCGGCATCCACGATCGCACGATGCTCGGCTCAACCGCGACGTGCTCGGCGACGAGCGTGATGAGCTCTTCGCGGACCGCGCTTGACGGAATGCTCGCGAACACGTCGCGTAGCTCGCGGACGAGGCGGTCCTTGCCTTCGGCGGTACTCACGTCCGCGCGCGCGACGTGGTACTCGACGCGGAAGCGCGCGAACGCAATCGGTCGCGCGACACGCTCACGGACGGCGGCGGCGCCGTCGCGCTGCACGAGGGCCGCGGGATCGGCGCCCGAAGGAAGCGCCACGACGAGCGTTTCGAGGCCCGCAGGGCGCGCGAGAGCCCCGGCTCGATCGGTGGCCTGGGCGCCGGCGTCGTCGCCGTCGAGCATCAACACGACGGTCGGCGCGAGGCGCTTCAGCGCGTAGATCTGCGGTTCGCTGACCGCAGTTCCCATCAGCGCGACGGTGTTGACGATCCCGGCCTGGTGCATCGCCAGCGCGTCGACGTAGCCCTCGACGACGATCACACTGCCGGACCTTGCGGCGGCGGCGCGCGCGTGGTGCGCGCCGTAGAGCAGCTCGCTCTTGCTGAAGATGACGCTGGCCGGAGAGTTGACGTACTTCGGGCCGCGCGCGCTGGCGAGCTTGCGCGCGCCGAACCCGACCGTGCGGCCCTGTATGTCGCAGACGGGAAACATCAGCCTGCCGCGAAAGCGGTCCTGCACTGGGCCGCCCGCGGGTGGCCGGTGCGCGAGCCCGACCTCGGTCATCTCCCTCGTCGAAAACCCGGCTGCCTCAGCGGCGCGCAGAAGTGCGTCCCGCTGGACGGGCGCGAACCCGATCGCGAACCGCGCCTGGGTCGATTCGTCGATCCCGCGTGAAGCGAGGTATTCAGCGGCATGCACGGCCTCTGCGGATCTCGGGGATCGCAGGTGGGCAGCGTAGAACGTGGCCGCGCGATCGAGCGGCACGAGCTCGCGGGCTCGCCGCGCGCGGCGAGCCTGCAGGCCGGGGTCCTCCCCCTCGCGCCGCAGGTCGATTCCGGCGCGGCGTGCCAGGAATTCGAGGGCCGCCGGGAAGTCGAAGCCCTCCTTGAGCTGGACCAGGCTCAGCACGTCGCCGCCGGCGTCGCAGCCGAAGCACTTGAAGAGCTGCTTGCTGGGCGAGATCGTGAACGACGGCGTGCGCTCGTCGTGCAGCGGACAGAGGCCGACAAATCGGTCGTTGCCGGCCTGACGCATCTCGGTGTACTCACGCGCGAGCTCGACGAGATCCGTCGCGTGGCGAACGCGCCGCTTCGAATCCTCGCTGTAGCGCGCCACTCAGTGCACCTCGCACCCGAGCGGCGTTCGCGGCCTTGCGTCGCTCTGTCCACGCCGGTTTCGCGCCGTGTCGACGGTCACATGCAGCGCCATGGTTGCTGTCGCGCCGACGGTAGATCTGACCCCCTTCGGGTCGCGTCCACAGCATGGCCACGCTACGTCGCACGTAACGCTTGGGGGGTCACCGCCGCTGCCAGTACGACAGCAGCACATGACCGCCGCGTACACGCGCTCCCCTGCGCGCTGTGAGCGCGTTTGCGCGCCCGCCGGGCAGCATCTCGGTCTCACGTCGCCACGCCAGGGCAGGCGCTGCACGGCCGAG
>Ga0310811_10005802_pt1 | contig 15699 bp, 13 predicted proteins | sample YCmetagenome_FD_207642 | JGI IMG/M metagenome (GOLD analysis project Ga0310811, IMG submission 207642) | Soil microbial communities from experimental microcosm in Duke University, North Carolina, United States - YC | ecosystem: Engineered > Artificial ecosystem > Soil microcosm > Unclassified ...
TGCTCGGCGCGAGCCGCGACCGCAGGATCCTGATCGTGCTGCCGCGCATCCAGGTCGCGCCGGGCGGCACGGTCGGCGTCTACCGCACCACCGGATACTCGGGACCGGCCGTCGCGCGCAGCGAGTTCGAGGCCGCCGTAGCCGTGCGCGACGCCCTCGCCAGCCCGCTGGTGCGCCTGCTCGCGCCGCGCCGCTCTGCCGACGCCGCGGGCAAATCGCGCAGCGCGGGCGTGGTGGAGGCGACGGTGATGAGCCCGATGGTGGCGACAGCCAAGGGCGTCGACCCCTCGGCGCCCACGATCTCCTCGTTCGACGAACTGCCGAGCGAGTTCGCCCAGCGCAGCCTGCTGCTGATCGGCGGCCCCAGCTATAACGTCCTGACCGCGCTGGCCTTCAAGCACGCCGCGTGTCAGATGAAGCCGGAGATCTCGGCCGGCGGCGAGTGGGGTGTGCGGGTGCTCGCCGGTCCGCAGTCGGGGCAGATGTTCACCGGGCGGGACACCGGCGTGCCGCAGGAGCTCGCCGTCATCCAGTCCTTCCGGCTCGGGCCGGGCGACGCGCCCATGGTGACGGTCTGCGCCGGGACCGGCGACACCGCGACCTTCGCGGGCGTCGAATTCCTGCTGGCGAACTGGCGCAAGATCCGTCGGCACACGCGCGACCAGCCGTACGCCGTGCTGCTCAACGTGGCGGCGGACACCGGCGCGGCCCGCTGGATGACGGCGATGTGCGACGGCCACCCGTTCGTGCTCTGACTTCGGGTGTGGCCGGGCACGGCGTGGGCTGGGCTGGTCCGGCCTGGCCCGGTCCCGGTCCCAGCCTTGGCGTGTGGCAGGGCCCGGCCCTCGGCTTCAGCTTCAGCCTCGGCTTCAGCCGCACTCGCAGCCCGCCCGCAGCCGCCGCCGCAGCCGTAGCCCCGCCCGCAGCCGCAGCCGCAGCCGCAGCCGCAGCCGCAGCCTCAGCCGCAGCCGCAGCCGACGGTGAGCGCGGCAGCCGTGGCCGCCCGCACGTCCGCGAAGGCGAGCTCCGGCACCTCGCCCGGCGCGAACCAGCCGTACTCGCTGTTCTCAGCGGACAGAACGATGTCGGCATCGCCGTCCTCGAGCGTGCACAGGAATGCGATTCCGAGCGTCGGCCGCGGCGGCGAGCCGTACGCGGACGGGAAGGTACCGAGAAACCGCTCGATCCGGGCCGGGCGACCGAGTTCCTCGCGCGCCTCCCGAAGCAGGCACTCCTCGGCCCGTTCGCCGACCTCGATGAATCCGCCGACGGCGTCCCACGACCCGGCCATGGGCTCGTCCGCGCGGCGCAGGAACAGCAGCCGGCTGCCGCGTCGCACGATTCCGATCGTCGTCGGAATCGGATTCAGGTAATGCAGGAATCCGCATTCGGGGCACCGCACGTGGGCTGCCGAGGCTTCGGAGGAGACGATAAGCGGATGATGTGCACATCGAGGGCAGTACCGCCAGTCGCGCATGATCGCATGCTAGCCGCGTGAGACGCGTCACGCGCGAATCGCGGCGTTCGCGCATTCGGCTGTTTCCCGGCGGAGCGAATCAGGACTTTCAGGGTCATACTCATCTGTTGATGATCTAGTTCTCACGGATGTAATTCGTGACCTACCATTCGGACCCTTGCCCGCTTTGCCATCGGCCTTCTATACGTGCAGAATGCGGCGCGTGATCGGCATATCAGAGGGCATGGTCCTCGCGGAGCGATACCGCCTCGTCCGCAGACACGAAGACCTGGGCACCGGCGAGTTCTGGGGCGGGGTCGACCAGGAGACCGGCTCCGAGGTCTGGGTCTGCTTCTCCGACAAACCGGGCCTCGGCCGCATCGCCGAGGAGATGCGCGCATGGAAGGCCGCTGCGACGCCGCAGGTCCTCGACGAGGGCGAGGTGCGGCTGATCCTCGACTCGCGCACGCTCGGTGCCTCGGGCGCCGTCGGCCGCGCCGCCACGCACGTGGAGGTCGTGGTCGAGTTCGCTGTGCAGGCGCCCGCCGTCGGCAAGCCGCTGACCGGCCGCATCGTCCGCCGCCCGCTGGCACCCGCCGAGGCGCTGAGCCTGGTCGCGCTGCTTGCCGCGGCGCTGGAGGAGGCGCTGGAGGCCGGCTACAGCCACGGCTGGATCAGCGCAGCCTCGGCCTGGAACCTGCGCAAGCGGGCGTGCCTGGTGGACATGGTCGCCGGCCTCGCCGCCGACGACGGCGAGCAGGTCGAGGTCGCCGAGCAGGTCACCGGCTTCTTCGCCCCCGAGCGCATCGCCGGCGGCGGCGCGAACGAGGCGGCGGACGTCTTCGCCCTCGGCTGGCTGCTGTACGCGTCGCTGGTCGGCCTGGCGAACCTCGACTCCTACCACAAGGAGGCCATCGAGGCGGCCGGCGCCGCGAGCACCGCGGAGCTGCTGGCGCTCTGGCGCGAGCGCAGCCGCGAGCATGTCCGGGTCCTGCTGGCAGAGGCCGAAGACTCCGCGTTGCTGACCCTCCTGCTCGGCGCCCTGGCCGAGCGCGCGGCGGACCGTCCCACGCTCGCCGCCTTCCGCGCGGCGGCGACGGAGGCCGCCCGCGGCCTGGCCGGCGCCGCGGCCCTGGTCGCCTACTCGCCGAAGAAGCGCCCGGTGTCGGGTGCCGCGGCCGCGGCAGCAGCGGCGGAGGCAGGGGCGGGTGTCATGGCCGCCGAGGTCGCGGCAGGCGCACTGGCTGCCGGGCTGGTGGCCGACGTCGTGGCTGATGAGCTGGCTGCGGGTGGCATAGGTGGCCCCGGTGGCGGCACGGGCCCGGGCGTCAGCGCAGAGGGTGCTGGCGCTGCGGGTGCCGGAACCGCGGGTGCTGGTGCTGCGGGTGCCGGAACCGCGGGTGCTGGTGCTGCGGGTGCCGGAACCGCGGGCGACGGCGCGGCTGGTGAAGGTGCGGAAGCTGCAGGTGCGGCTGGCGCTGGTGCTGCTGGTGCTGCTGGAGTGGCTGGAGCGGGGGCCGCCGGCACTCTCGGCGCGATTGCCGGCGCCGGCGCGGAGATGATGGAAGCTGCTTCGTTCGCGTCCGAGGGCGTGGCCGGCAGAGCCGATGCGGCCGGCGCTGGTGCCACCGAGGGAGCCGCTGGCGGTGCTGGTGCTGGTGCAGCCGGCTTGGCTGGCGCTGGGGCTGCCGAGGGTGTCGGCGGCGCTGTCGCCGCAGCTGGGATCGCTGGCGCTGGTGCCACCGAGGGAGCCGCTGGCGGTGCTGGTGCTGGTGCAGCCGGCTTGGCTGGCGCTGGGGCTGCCGAGGGTGTCGGCGGCGCTGTCGCCGCAGCTGGGATCGCTGGCGCTGGGGCTGCCGAGGGCGCCATCGGCGGTGCTGGTTCGGCGGATGCAGGTGGCGTTGCCGGCGCTGGTGCCGAGGGTGCCGAGGGTGCTGCGGGCGCAGTCGGCGTCGTCGGGGGTGCGGTCGGTGAGGGTGCCACGGGGGGAGCTCGCACTGGCGGTGCCGTTGCGGCTGGTGCTGTGGGCGTACTTGGTGCCGTTGGGATCGCTGAGGCTGCGGGTGTCGGCGCCGGTGGGTCTGGCGGCGCGGCCGGCCCGAGTGCGGAGTCTGGCGGGCTGAGTGGGGGCTCGGCGGGCTCCTCGGGTGCTGCCGTAGGTGCGGCGTCTTCGGGAGCCTCGGCGGGTTCGGCTTCCCCGGGTGCCGCGGTGTCTTCGGGTTCTGTGTCCGAGTCCGTGGAGGCGGGAGCCGTGCTGCTTGCGGGTGCCGCTGCCTCTGGCGCTGAGACGGTTTCTGGCGCTGAGGCGGCGGTGCGGCATCGGCCTCGGCTTGGTACCGGGGTGCTGGTGGCGTGCGGCGTGGCGCTGTTGGCGATCGGCCTGGGGTCGGGTTACGCGTTCGGGTCGTCGGGCAATCAGGGCTCGTCGGCCGGCTCGGGGAACAGCAGGTCGGGCATTGCGCTGGGGGCCGCCTCGTCGAGCAGCGCGGTGTGTGCGCCGACGGCTGGTGCGTCCGCTGGGGCTGTTGCGGCTGCGGCGTCGACGTCCGGTGTGGGTGCTGGTGCGTCGGCTGCCGCCTCTGGGACGGCGACGTGGAACGAGAATGCGGCGCTGCCGCTGCCTACGTCCACTGCGGGTGCGGTGACTCAGCTGACGCAGATCGTGCAGGGTGCGGAAAGCAGCGGCCTGATCAGCACGACGATCGCCACCACGCTACTCGGCAAGATCGCCGACGTGCAGAACGCCGTGGCGTCCGGGTCGACGTACCACGGCGCATGGGAGCAGTTGAGCAACACGATCCAGAGCGGCAAGACGGAGGGCACGATCCCGGCGGCGGTGACCGTGCAGCTCAACTCGGCGCTTTCCTACCTGTACGTGGCTACCGGAAGTTAGCCGCAAGTCGGAGTTGAGGCGGTGGTGCGGTTGTCAGCGCCACCGCCTCGCGGTTTTTTACTTCATCCCCGCCGCGCGGAACATCCGGTCGTAGATGTCCCGCAGCACGTCCTCCTTGCGGCGGTTGTAGTCCATCACGTGGCCGCCGCCGGGGATGGCGTCGTGCTTGGCCTGCTCGTACCTGGCGCGGTCGTCGGGGTGCTCGCGCAGCCAGTCGCGGAACATGCGGTGGCGAATGGTCTCCGGGCAGTCCGGTCCGAAAACGTGCAGGTTCACCCGCGGGGCCGGCAGGGTCAGGCAGCGATGCTGATGCCAGGAGGGCTCGCGGATCGTCAGGACGTAGCCGATCGCCTCTAGCGCGGGGACGTAGCTCGGCTCGTCGGCGGAGTCTGGGACCGTCAGGTCGATGTCGACGATGTCCTTTGCGGCCAGTCCGGGCACGGAGGTGGAGCCGACGTGCTCGACGTCCAGGGCCGTGCCGCCGAGGGCCGCGCGGATGTCCTCGGCCAGGGCGGCGAAGCGGGCGGGCCATTCGGGGTCGTACGGCGTGAGTTCGACGAGGGTCGGCTTCGGCGGGCCGTTCACCCACACGTCCTCGTCGGGATCGGAGTCGTGGTGGCGGGTGATCTCCTCGTTCGTGGGCACGAACCTCAAGCTAGCAGCCGCGACATTCCGGTATGTGGAAGAAGGGCAGCGGCCCCGCGCGTATCGGAGGATGATCGCTGGTGGACGTCGAGACGTCGCTACGAACCCGAAGGAGTGTTGCATGCAGCAGGTGAAGGCGGTCATCGCGCGGGCCAAGGGCGCGCCGGTCGAGCTGGTGACCATCAACGTGCCGGACCCGGGGCCGGGTGAGGCGGTGGTGAAGGTGCAGGCCTGCGGGGTGTGCCACACGGACCTGCACTACCGCGAGGGCGGGATCAACGACGAGTTCCCGTTCCTGCTCGGACACGAGGCCTCCGGGATCGTCGAGGCGGTCGGGCCCGGGGTGACGGAGGTTGCGCCGGGCGATTTCGTCGTGCTGAACTGGCGGGCGGTGTGCGGACAGTGTCGGGCGTGCAACCGGGGTGAGCCGCAGTACTGCTTCGCCACCCACAACGCGAAGCAGAAAATGACCTTGGAGGATGGCACCGAGCTCTCAGCGGCGCTGGGGATCGGCGCGTTCGCGGAGAAGACGCTGGTCGCGGCGGGTCAGTGCACGAAGGTGGACCCGGAAGCGCGTCCGGCGGCCGTCGGGCTGCTCGGCTGCGGGGTGATGGCGGGAATCGGCGCGGCGATCAACACCGGCGGGGTCACGCGCGGGAAGTCGGTCGCGGTGATCGGCTGCGGCGGGGTCGGGGTGGCGGCGATCGCGGGCTCGGCGCTGGCGGGCGCGGCCAAGATCATCGCGGTGGACATCGACGCCCAGAAGCTGGCGACGGCGAGGAGACTCGGCGCGACGGACACCGTCGACTCGTCGGCCACCGATCCGGTCGAGGCGATTCGCGAGTTGACCGGCGGGTTCGGCGCGGACGTGGTGATCGAGGCGGTCGGGCGTCCGGAGACGTGGAAGCAGGCGTTCTACGCGCGCGACCTGGCCGGGACCGTGGTGCTGGTGGGCGTGCCGACGCCGGAGATGAAGGTGCCGGACCTGCCGCTGATCGACGTGTTCGGCCGCGGCGGCGCGCTGAAGTCCTCCTGGTACGGCGACTGCCTGCCCTCGCGCGACTTCCCGACGCTGGTGGATCTTTACCGGCAGGGCCGGCTGGATCTGGACGCGTTCGTGTCCGAGGAGATCGGGATCGGCGACATCGAGGCGGCGTTCGAGCGGATGCATCACGGCGACGTGCTGCGCAGCGTGGTGATCCTCTGATGGCGGCGCGCATCGACCACGGGGTGACCTCGGGGACTTTCTCCCTCGACGGTGAGACGTTCGATGTGGACAACAACGTGTGGGTCGTGGGCGACGAGGACGAGTGCATCGTGATCGACGCCCCGCACTCGGTCGACGGGATCCTGGCCGTGGTCGGCAACCGGCGGGTGAAGGCGATCGTGTGCACGCACGCCCATGACGACCACGTCCGCGTCGCACCGCAGCTGCGGGACAAGACCGTCGCGCCGATCCTGCTGCATCCGGATGACCGGCCGCTGTGGGAGCTGACCCATACGGATTATCTGTGGGACGCGGATCTGAGCGACGGTCAGGAGCTGACCGTCGGCGGCACGACGCTGCGCGTGCTGCATACGCCGGGCCACGCTCCCGGCGGGGTGTGCCTGTACGCGCCCGAGCTGAGTGCGGTTTTTACCGGCGACACGCTCTTCCACGGCGGTCCCGGCGCGACGGGGCGCTCCTTCAGCGACCGGCCGACGCTGGAGGCCTCGATCCGCGCCAAGCTCTTCGCGCTGCCGGACGAGACGGTTGTGCACACCGGCCACGGCGAAGACACCACCATCGGTGCTGAAAAGGCCCTCCTGGGCTGACGCTTTTTCACCGCTACTCGCCTACGGCGCCGTCGTAGGCGAGTAGACGCCGTGGACTGCCAGTCGGCCTACGAACTCCGCGACCTGATCCGTTTCGATCAGGAAGGCGTCGTGGCCGTACGGCGAGCGGACGTAGTGTGGTCCGTCGGCGCCCGGGATCAGTTTGGCGAGCTCGTCCTGGAGGTAGGGCGGATAGAGCCGGTCGGTGTCGATGCCGCCGACGACCGTGGGCGCCGTGATCCGGGCCAGCGCCGCTTCTATGCCGCCACGTCCGCGGCCGACGTCGTGGTGGTTCATCGCCTCCGTCAGCACGATGTAGCTGTTCGCGTCGAAGCGGCGGACCAGCTTGGCGGCGTGGTGGTCCAGGTAGGACTGGATCGCGTACCGACCTCCGGCGAGCGGGTCCTCGCCCGTCTGCGGCTCGCGGCCGAAGCGTTGGCCCATCTCGTTCTCGGAGCGGTACGACAGGTGCGCGATGCGCCGCGCGAGCCCGAGCCCGATGTGTGGGCCCCGGCCGGCCGGATGGTCGTAGTAGTCGCCGCCGAGGAACGCCGGGTCGGCCCGGATGGCTTCGATCTGCGCGGTCTGCAGGCCGATCTGGTCGGCGGTCGCGGCCGCGCCGACCGCGAGCACGAGCAGCGATCCGACGCGGTCGGGGTACGTCACGGCCCATTCGAGCGCGCGCATCCCGCCCATCGAGCCGCCGATGACCGCTGCCCACCGCCGGATGCCGAGCGCGTCGGCGAGTCCTGCCTCGGCGGCGACCTGGTCGCGGATGGTGATGCGCGGGAAACGCGAGCCCCACGGGCGGCCGTCCGGCGCGGCCGACGAGGGGCCGGTCGTGCCCTGGCAGCCGCCGAGCACGTTCGGTGCGACGATGAAGAACCCGGCGGTGTCCAGCGGACGCCCCGGACCGACGAGCGAATCCCACCACCCCGGCGTCGGGTGCCCGGGGCCGGCCGGTCCGGCGAGGTGGCTGTCGCCGGTGAGCGCGTGCAGCACGAGGACGGCGTTGTCGCGGGCGTCGTTCAGCGTTCCCCACGTCTCGTAGGCGACGGTCACGTCAGTCAGCCGGCCTCCGAGCTCAAGCTCCACGGGCTCCGCCGGTTGCAGGAAACGGCGGAGCCCCGGCTCGCCGCCGCCCTCCCACCGGCCGCGGCCGGCGGAGGGGGAGGCGGCGGAGGCGGAGCCGGGGGCGCGGCGGTCCGGCCCCGTCGTCGTCACGGGGTCAGGCCTCCTTGGCCGCACGGAAGCCTGCGTCCAGGTCGGCGATGAGGTCCTCGACGCCCTCGAGGCCGAGCGCGAGACGGACCAGGCCGGGCGTCACCCCGGTGGTCAGCTGCTCCTCGGCGGTCAGCTGCGAGTGCGTGGTCGAGGCGGGGTGGATGACCAGGGAGCGCACGTCGCCGATGTTCGCGACGTGGCTGAACAGCTCCAGCGCGTCCACGAAGCGGCGGCCGGCCTCGACTCCGCCCTTGATCTCGAAGGCGAGCACCGCGCCCGGACCCTTCGGTGCGTACTTCTTACCGTTCTCGTACCACTGGCTCGACGGCAGTCCCGCGTACTGCACCCGCTCGACCTCGTCGCGGCCCTCCAGCCACTCGGCGATGTGCTGCGTGTTCGCCACGTGCCGGTCCAGCCGCAGGCTGAGCGTCTCGATGCCCTGCGCGAACAGGAACGCGTTGAAAGGCGAGACGGCCGGGCCGAGGTCGCGCAGCAGTTGGACGCGGGCCTTGACGATGTAGCTCAGGTTGCCCAGCGCCTCCCAGTACACGAGGCCGTGGTAGCTCGGGTCGGGCGTGGTGAAGCCGGGGAACTTGCCGCCGGCCGACCAGTCGAACCCACCGCCGTCCACGATTACGCCGCCGATGGCCGTGCCGTGCCCGCCGAGGTACTTGGTGGCCGAGTGCACGACGATGTCCGCCCCGTGCTCGAACGGCCGGATCAGGTACGGGGTGGCGATGGTGTTGTCCACGATCAGCGGCACGCCCGCCTCGTGCGCGAGGTCGGCGACCTTCGCGATGTCCAGCACGTTGCCCTGCGGATTGCCGATGGTCTCGGCGAAATAGGCCTTCGTGCTCTCCCGGGTCGCCGCGCGCCACTGCTCCGCGTCGTCCTGGTCCTCGACGAAGGAGACTTGGATGCCGAGCTTCGGCAGCGTGTAGTGGAAGAGGTTGTAGGTGCCGCCGTACAGGCTCGCGGAGGCGACGATGTGGTCGCCGGCCTCGGCGAGGTTGAGGATGGCCAAGGTCTCGGCGGCCTGGCCGGAGGAGACGAGCAGCGCGCCGACGCCGCCCTCGAGCGAGGCGATCCGCTGCTCGACGGCGTCCTGTGTCGGATTCATGATGCGCGTGTAGATGTTGCCGGTCTCGGCCAGGCCGAAGAGGTTCGCGGCGTGCTCGGTGTCGCGGAACACGTACGAGGTCGTCGCGTAGATCGGCAGGGCGCGCGCTCCGGTGGCCGGATCGGGCTGCGCTCCCGCGTGGATCTGGCGGGTCTCGAAGCTCCAGTCGTTGCTGCTCATGGGAAGTGCGGACCTCTTTCGGGTACGCCGCGTCCGCCCGGGGGGCCCGCGGGCGCGCGCCATCGCGCCCCGGCACCCGGATACGGTCGGGCGGGGGGAATGTCGGGAAACGGGAATCGCGTCGGCCAATCCGAGCGGCGGCACGCGCGAGGGCGGCCCCGACGGGATCAGCGAATACAGTGCGGAAGAAGAACGATCAGCCGGTCAGGCTTCGATGACGGCGCGACACGCGGCAGCCGTCATGTGCACGGTGTCCAGATAGATCCGTGCGTACAGGGGCGCGAAAGGCCTCGTCACGTGCAACATCCTGGCCGAGCGCGTCACCGTCTGTCAATCCTGTTCCGCGTTCCGGGATGAGATTCCCGCTGAGATTCCGATGAGGTCCACCGGAATTCCGCCGAGGCGCAGCTTGTAATCCTGCGCGCCCTTCAGGAAATCGAACCTTTGTCCGAGATCGAGGCTTCGTTCGACGAGCATGGAGACCAATACGACGCCTGGAGCCAGGCCCACCCGATCCCCGGCCGACAGGGTCATGTCATACGACATGTTGTAGATGTACGTCGTGTCCCGGTGCCGCAACGTGATCGCGGCCGCGAGCGGGCGGCCGGCGGCCCGGAGTTCCACGACGTGGCCGGCATCGACGGCCGAGAGTTCGGTGACCATCTGGCGCACGAAGTCACCGTAGGCGGCCACGAAGTCGCCCGTTTCCGCGCTCGCGGCCGACTTCCAGGCCAGCAGGCGCTCCAGGGACTCCAGCGCGGTGCCGGGAGTCGAGTCGACGAGTTCGAGCTCGCCGAAGGCCTCGACGATGCGGTTGCGTTTGCGCAGGATGTCGCCGCGCTTCTTGGAGTTCAGCAGCGCGAGGTATCCCTGCGGCGCGGCCTCGATGCGCGGCGCCTTGTCGTAGTGTTCGACGACGGCGTCCGGGGCGGCGCGCGTCACCTCGTCGATCAGCGCCTGGGACGCGCCGCTGTCGTGCGAAAGACCGGCCAGGTCCAGCCGCGTCCACCGCGATGCGGCGTCGAACATCCAGCGCGTCAGCGCCGCGGCGACCTCCTTCTCACGTCCGGGGATCGCGACCGGCCCCATGTAGTCGACGACATCGTGGCCGCCGGCGAATGAGAGGACCCCCTCGGCGCTGAGTTCGAACGCGCAGATGCCGACCGGAAACTCACCATCGACGATGCGTACTCCGATGAGCTGCGACGACGCGCACTTCGCGTGACGGTCCTTCCACCACGTGCGCAGGAAGCATCCCGTGTGGAACGGAGTTCCCCCGGACTGCGCCACCGCCTCCCAGGCCGGGGAGGAGAGTATGCCGGTGCCGGACTCCGCAAAGACATCGACATACCCCATGGATTAATCGGACCTCTGCTTTCACGTCGAGACATCAGTGGGCCTGCCGGACGGCGTGAGCTGTCCACTTGAACCTTCCCGACGGGTGCGTCACGAAACGGCGGACGCCTCCACTACGCGCGCCGGGTCCGCCGTCCACTCCTCGAGCGAGCCGTCGTAGATGCGCACGTCCTCGCGTCCGGCGCGCACCAGGCCGAGCGCGTGGAGCGTCGCGCTGACGCCGCCGCAGTACACGACGACAGGTCCGGGTGCGTCGAGCAGGGGACTCAGCGCTTCGCGCAGTTGCCCCGCCGGCGTCGAGCAGGCCGGTGCCAGACTCGACGAGGGCGCGCGCGGGCACGTTCGTCGAGCCGGGAATGTGGCCGTGCCGCGAGTAGCGCGTCGACGCTGTGCCCTCGAACTGGTCGCGGCCCAGCACGCACACCAGCGTCCCGGGAGCGTCTCCCGAGCTGATCGCGGCCGTGTCCTCGATGTCAGACCACGCATCTCCGAGCTCGGATACGGCAGGGGCGCCACGGCCGCGAACGGCTCGCCGTCACCCGACTCCACCGGAAGACCCGCCGCGCGTGGACCAGATAGCCGTGCGCACTCACGGCTGGAACTCCGGCGGCGACAGCAGCGAGTTCGTCGTCGCGCCCCGCCAGATGCTCGCGTCGTGCAGCACGCCGTTCTCCGCCAGCCAGAGCGCGTAGCCGCGCATCAGCGACTCGTTCTGCCAGCCCCAGCGGCCGCCGTCGTCGAACCACGTCGGGGAGACGAGCTGGAGCGATTCGCTCAGTGCCTGCCGTTCGAAGTATGGAATCACCCGGTCCAGGACCGCGAGCGCGTACGCCTGGTCGGTGGCCGCCTGGTGGAAGCCGAGCTCCGTCGCCGCGAGGAAGCGCTCCACGACCTCGGGCTCGAACTCGACCACGTCCTCCGTCGTGCCGAGCAGGTGGCTGTGATAGCCCGGAGCGCCGATCGTGTCGACCGGCCACACGACTCGCCGCTGCCGCGGGAACGTGTCGCGCACCATCTCCCAGGCCCAGTACGAGCCGAAGCTGGCGTCCGCGATCGAGCCGTCATCGAGATCTGCGAAGGTGAGCTCGCGGTAGCCGGCGTCGACGACCTTGACCGCGTCCGGGTCGCCGCCGTCCGCTGCCACAAGGTGTCGCACCATGGCCAGGCCGCGCGGCGTCGGGTTCATGGCGAGGCGGCGTCCGGCGAGGTCGCGCGGCCTTTCGACGCCGCGCCCGGTGACCGAGGCGATCGTCTCCATGGCCCGGTGGTTGATCGCCGCGACGCCGACCAGCGTCTCGCCCTGCTCGCGGCGGACCAGCAGCCGACTCGACGGGAAGACGGCGAAGTCCGCCTCGCCGCGGGCCAGGTAGCTGAGGCTGTCGCCGCGTCCCGGGTCGTAGGTGGACAGCTCCACGTCCAGCCCGGCTCGCTCGTACCAGCCGCGTTCCCGGGCGACGTAGAACCCTGCGGAGTTCGGCCACGGATGGAAGTACTCGAGGACGACCCTGACCCGGTCCCCGCCCGCACGGTTCGCGCTCATCCGAGAGCCCCCGGCGTTCCCAGCGGCTCCCGTTCGGGCAGAGCGAACTCCGGCAGGGCGAAGGTGTCGGCGTCGCGCGGCCGCGGCAGGTCGATCTCGAAGCGCCGGATCACGCGCGCGGGCCGGGGGCTCATCGATCCGTTCAGGTTCATGACACGTACACCGACTTCCTGCGCGAGCGTGACCGGCGTGAGCGACGCGGCCGCCGCGCTCGCCGAGGAGCCCGAGTTCCACGGCACGGCCGCCGCCGTCACCCCGGCGCCGAGCGCGAGGGCGATCAGCAACCGGCGGCTGGGATTCGGTGGTTGCTTCGGTGATCGGGGCGGCCGAGCCGCCCCGATGCCAGGGGTCGACATCGGGTGTCCTTCGAAGGCGAGGGGACCCGCCACGGCGGCGGCGCGCGCACGGACGTGCCGCCGCCGGGCGCGTGGGCGGGTGGGAACGCGGCTGCGCGGGATGTGCGGGCTACGCGGGCGCCGGGAGGAACCGGCGGGCGGTCAGCGGGCCGCGCGAAGGCAGGCCGGACACAGGGAGGCGGCGACCCGCATCAGGTCGATGCTGGGCCGCGTGGTGAGCCTGCTCCACTGGTCCATGAAGCGAGATCATACAGCCGCATGGTGAGAACGCCAGCGGCCGTCCACGAATCTCAGCATGTGATCGGCGGCCCCCCGGCCGAGTCGCGGACGGTACCCGGCCCGCCACGCGTGCCGAATCTCGTCGAACTCTGTCGAACTCGTTACGAGGCGTGCAAACGCCTTTCTTTCGGCGTGGGGCTTTGGAATCATCGACGGGTACCCTCGTCACGGGAGTCCGAAATGGCGTATTGCGCCGAGCCCATCGACCATCACTACCGGGGCGAGCACCCGCTGCGCACGCTCGCCTATCTCGCGCGGGAGGACCGGGGCAGGCTCGCCCTCGGGACCGTCCTGTTCGCGGTCAAGTCGAGCCCGACCTGGCTGCTTCCCCTGATCACGGCGAACGTGGTGGACGTCGTCGTGGGCCGGCAGCCGATCTTCCGGCTCTGGATCAACTGCGGGCTGATGCTCGCGCTGCTGCTGCTCAACTACCCCGGCCACGTGCTCTACGTGCGCTGCTACAGCTACGCGATCCGGCGGATCAGCAACACGCTGCGGATCTCGCTGTGCCGGCGGCTGCAGGAGCTGTCGATCGGGTACCACACGCGGGTCAGCTCCGGCGTGCTGCAGACGAAGGTCATCCGCGACGTGGAGACCATCGAGCAGATGATGCAGCAGGCCTCTGACGGCGGCCTCACCGCGCTCTCCGCGCTGATCGGCGGCCTGGTCGTCATCGCGTACCGGACGCCGAGCTTCCTGCCGGTGATCGTCGTGCTCGTGCCGGCGGCGGCGTTCATCGCGATGAAGCTGCGGGCACCGCTGCGGCAGCGCAACGAGGACTTCCGCGAAGAGGTCGAGCAGCTCTCCTCGCGCGTGCTGGAGATGACCTCGCTGATCCCGATCACCCGCGGGCACGGCCTCGAGCGCAGCGCGATCGAGCGGATGGACGGGGCGCTGCGGCGGGTGCGCTCGGCGGGCCAGACCCTGGACCTGACGAACGGACGGTTCGGCTCGCTCAGCTGGATCGTGCTCAACACGGTCGGCGTCGGCTGCCTCGCGGGCGCCGCGGTCATCGCGTACTACGGCGCGTTCGGGCTGACCGCGGGCGACGTCGTGATGCTCAGCGCGTTCTTCAGCACCCTGACCGGCGCCACCACGGGGCTGCTGAACCTCGCCCCGATGATCACCAAGGGCCTTGAATCGGTGCGCTCGGTCGGCGAGGTGCTGCAGGCGCCCGACCTGGAGAGCAACGAGGGCAAGGCCGAGGTCGTGGAGACGCGCGGCGCGTTCGAGTTCCGCGATGTGAGCTTCGCGTATCCGGATGCCGGGCGGCCGTCCGTGGACCACTTCGCCTTCTCGGTGCGTCCCGGCGAGACGGTCGCGCTCGTCGGGGCTTCCGGCGCGGGCAAGTCGACGGTGCTCAACCTCGTGATCGGCTTCCTGCGGCCGACCAGCGGCCGGATCGAGCTCGACGGCGTGGACATGGAGACGCTCGACCTGCGCACCTTCCGCCGCTTCGTGTCGGTCGTGCCGCAGGAGACGATCCTGTTCGAGGGCACGATCCGGCAGAACGTCAGCTACGGCCTCGACGAGGTGTCAGACGAGGCGATCCTCGCCGCCCTCCGGGACGCGAACGCGCTCGAATTCGTCGAGCAGCTTCCGGCCGGCCTCGACACCGTCGTCGGCGAGCGCGGCGCGCGGCTGTCCGGCGGCCAGAAGCAGCGGCTCGCCATCGCCCGCGCGGTCATCCGCGATCCCAGGGTGCTGATCCTGGACGAGGCCACCTCGGCGCTCGACACCCGCTCCGAGGCGCTGATCCAGGAGGCCCTGGCACGGCTGATGCGCGGCCGGACCACGTTCGTCGTGGCGCACCGGCTCTCCACGATCCGGGACGCCGACCGCATCGTCGTCATGGACGGCGGCCACGTCTCGCAGGTCGGCACGCACGAGGCGCTGCTCAACTCGCACGGCGCCTACGCGAGGCTGCACGCGGTCCAGGCGGGATAGCGGGCCGGTGGACGAGGTCGTGGTGAAGATCGCTTCGTAGCCGGGGCCCGGGCGGATTGGTCCGGTGGCACGAACGGGTGAAGTGCGGGATCCGGGCAATCCGGCTCGCGGGCGGCGGCGAATGCCCGGCGAAGCAGGATCACGGAACTCTCATCACCGAGGAGTGACTCACCCATGAGTGGTATTCGGACGAATCGCCGCCTGGTCCCGGCCGCGGTCGCCGCGCTGGCCCTGAGCGCCGGACTGGCGGCGTGCAGCTCCAGCGGGTCGTCGACGACATCCTCCGGAACCGGCGCCGCGACCTCGAACTCGGCGACCGCCTCGTCGGGAGTGAGCGCGGCCGCCGCCGGGATGGACTTCGGCCCGGGCTGCTCGGCGGTGCCCACCTCGGGCTCCGGCAGCTTCACCGGCATGGCGCAGGACCCGGTGGCCACCGCCGCCTCGAACAACCCGGCCCTGTCCACGCTGGTCGGCGCGGTGAAGGCGGCGGGCCTGGTCGACACGCTGAACAACGCGCAGAACATCACGGTCTTCGCGCCGGCGAACTCGGCCTTCGAGAAGATCCCGTCGTCCACGCTGAACTCGGTGCTGGCGAACAAGGCCGAGCTGACGAAGATCCTCACCTACCACGTGGTCTCCGGCCGGCTGAGCCCGTCGGAGCTGCCCGGTACGCACAAGACGCTGGAGGGGAGCAGCCTGACCGTCTCCGGCAGCGGGGAGTCCTTCACCGTCACCGGCGGCTCGGCCTCGAACACGGCGAACGTGGTGTGCGGTGACGTGCAGACCGCGAACGCGACGGTCTACATCGTCGACACCGTCCTGATGCCGGCGAGCTGATCGATGAAATCGATCCGGGCCGCGTGGCCGGGGGCCCGCCCCGCAGCAGCA
>Ga0310811_10005803_pt1 | contig 15698 bp, 11 predicted proteins | sample YCmetagenome_FD_207642 | JGI IMG/M metagenome (GOLD analysis project Ga0310811, IMG submission 207642) | Soil microbial communities from experimental microcosm in Duke University, North Carolina, United States - YC | ecosystem: Engineered > Artificial ecosystem > Soil microcosm > Unclassified ...
CGTCCAGGCCTCGTAGTCGCCGGTGGCGCGCTGGCGTTCGCCGCCGCGGGCCAGCGAGCCCTTGGGCTTGTAGGCGTAGATCGTGCCCGTCAGGTTCGGCTGATGCGCCTTCTCCCAGGCCTTGCGCGGCAGGGGCGAGGACGTCGGCGGCTCGATGAAGGTGTGGTGCAGCCAGCCGTGCCAGTCCGGCGTCACCTTCGAGGCCTCGGCATAGCCGTTGAAGACCACCCAGCGGCGCTTGCGGCCGTCGTAGCTGTCGCGGGTGTCCTTGGCCTCGTAGTAGCGGTTGCCGAGTTCGTCCTGGCCCACGAAGACGCCGCGCTTGGCGATGGTGAAGCGGATGCCGACGGTGGCGCCGTTCCACCAAGTGAGGAGGGTCTTCAGAGGGTTGGTCACGGAGGCTCGCTGGATGGGCTGGAGGGGCCGATTTGCGGCCGGACTATAGGCGGGCGCCCTCGGAGCGTCCAGCATCCGCCCCGCGGCAAGATGTTGGGGATGAGCGCGTCTGTGACCGCAACATCTATTGCTCGACGCGTGTCGAGCCGCCTAACCTCGGTCGAGGGAGTCGGCATATGGCGGCGGACGCGCCAAAGACTGCGATCGAAGGACGCATCCTGGAGCTCGGCGACCGCCTGAGGGAGGTCGAGGCGCCGGCGCATTGGACGCAGGCCCAGGTGGAGGCGTGGCTCGACTGGGCCGGGGACGCCGGCGACCTCGCGGCCGCCATCGCCGACGAGGTGGAAGCCCTGACCGGCCGCGCCCAGGCCAAGGGCCTGGTCCGGGACGTGCGCGCCCGCACCCGGTTCCGCGACGACCTGACCGAGGCCATGCTGGCCGGCACGCTGGCCATCGGCCGGCCGCGCGCCACGCCCCCGCCACGGGTCGTCGCCGGCGACGATCCGGATCTCCCGGCCATTCTCCAGCGACTCTGCGCCGAGCACCGCGGCCGCGAGGCGGCCAGGCTGGCCGCCGCCAACCTGGCGTCGCGCCTACAGGCCGTCATGGACGCCGTTCTGCGCTGCGAGGGCGAGGCCGAGGCCTGCGCCGATCCGCGCCAGAACATCACCCTGGCCCGCGCCGCCGAGGCCGCCCGCGCGGCCGGCGCCAGCGACGCGGCGATCCTCGAGGCCGTCGCCCTCGCCCGGGCCGGCGAAGACCTCTGGCTGGCCGCCGAGCCTGCCCCGCCGTCCGGGGCGCTGCAGCTGGTCGTCGGCGGCGCGCCGCCGGCCGGCGCGCGGCTGGGCTTCGCCGCCTGGCTGACCGGGACGGTGGCCCTGGAGCCGGACCTGGCGGCCGCCCAGGCCATCGCCGCCGCCCGCACCGCCCTGCCCGCCGCCGTCAGCCTGATGGCCTTCTGGTCGGGCGAGACGTTCGACGTCGCCGCCTTCGAGGCGGCCGTCGAGCTCGCCGCCCGCGCGCTGCTCGCCGCCACCGACGGGCCGGTGATCCTCGGCCTCGCCGGCCTGGGCGACTGGCTGGTCAGCCACGGGCTCGACTACACGGGCGCCGCCGCGCGCGAGACCGCCTGCGAGCTCTACCGCACGGCCGCCGAGGCGGCGGCGCGGGCCGGCGACCTGCAGGGCGGCCTCGGCCTGTTCGCCGACGCCGAGCTGGCGCTCCGACTCGGCGCCGGGCCGTGCGACGCGCGGCCGTGGTCCGGGCCCGTGGCGCTCGCCGAGGCCGCCGACGGCCAGACGCTGCGCACCCTCTCCGACGCCGCGCAGCGCGGGCTCGCCGCCATGGGCGCCGAGCGCCAGTCCGCGCACCGCCACCTGTTCGGCCATGGCGAGCTCGCCCAGGCCCCGGGCGTCAATGCGGCCGCCCTGATCGCCAAGGGCTTCACCGATCACGAGGTCGCCGCCGTCGAGGCCGCTCTGCCCCTGGCGGCGCGGCTGAACGACGCCTTCCGGCCGGCCGTGATCGGCGACGGCTTCGTCCGCGACGTCCTCGGCGCTTCGGCCGCCCAGCTCGCCGACCCGCAGCTGGACGTCCTGGCGCTGGCCGGCTTCACCCGCGCCGAGGTCGCTCAGGCGGAAGGCTACGCGCTGGGCCACGCGGCCCTGGCCGGAGCGGCCTTCCTTGAGCCTGACCACGGGAGCGTGTTCCGTGCCGAGAGCGAGCTCGGCCCCGAGGCCTATCTCGCCATGCTGGCGGCGATCGCGCCCGCTCTCGTCGCCCCGCCGGTGGCCGAGATCGCCCTGCCCTGGCGCGCCACGCCCGCCGAGGCCGAGGCGCTGCTCGTCGGCGCGAACGTGGCGATCCGGCTGCGCCGCGAGGCGGCGCCCGCCGATGCGGTGCTCGACTTGCCGCCGCCAGTGGAGGCACGGCCGCCGCGAGAGCCGGCGATCGCCGCCGCGCCGCCGCAGCCGGAAGAGCGCATCATCGAACGGGTGGTGGAGCGCGGGCGGGTCCGCCGCAAGCTGCCCGACCGCCGCAAGGGCTACATCCAGAAGGCCTCCGTGGGCGGCCACAAGGTCTATCTGCACACCGGCGAATACGACGACGGCGAGCTCGGCGAGATCTTCATCGACATGCACAAGGAAGGCGCCGCCTTCCGCTCGCTGATGAACAACTTCGCCATCGCGATCTCCATCGGCCTGCAGTACGGCGTGCCGCTGGACGAGTTCGTCGACGCCTTCGTCTTCACCCGCTTCGAGCCGGCTGGACCGGTCACCGGCAACGACACGGTGAAGTCCGCGACCTCGATCCTCGACTACATCTTCCGTGAGCTCGGCATCTCGTACCTGGGCCGCCAGGACCTCGCGAGCGACGATCCCGGCGAGCTGAACGCCGACGGCCTCGGCGAGGGCAAGGCGATCGCGCCGGAAGAACCGCAGCCCGCCTCGCGGTTCATCTCGCGCGGCTTCTCGCGTGGCGCGGCGCCCGACAACCTGGTGTTCCTGCCGGTGGCGAACCGTCCGGCGGGCGGCGGAGTGCTGGACGCGGCCGACGTCTGCGCGGCCTGCGGCGACGTCGCCGTGGTGCGCAAGGGCGCCTCGCTGATGTGCGAAACCTGCGGCGCGCGGGCCGGCCGCCTCACGGAAGACCAGAGCGGCTAATCCTCCAACAATTACCGCGAATTAAGTGGCGTTGGGGTAAGCGCGGGCGCAGATGGTCCAGTAGGTTGTCAAGGATCGCCCACGCGCATGAGCTGGATCGTCCGCACCACTCTGGCCCTCGCCGTCCTGGCGATCGCAGCGCCGACCGCGGCCTTCGCCGGCGCCGAGCGCGAGGTGCCGCGCAGCACGACGTTCGGCGGCTCCTGCCCAAAGTGCGAGCTCTCCGGCCGGCGGCTGAACGGAGCCCACTTCGTCGGCGCCGACTTCCGTGAGGCCGCCATGGTCGGCGCCGATCTGCGCTCGGCCCAGTTCGTCGCCTCCAATTTCATCTCGGCCAACCTCTCCAAGGCCGACCTGAGCAGCGCCGAGATCGTCGGCTCCAACTTCTCCGGCGCCAATCTCTCCCATGCGCGGCTGCGCTCGGCGGAGGCCCATGCGGTGGTGTTCGCCGGCGCCGACCTGTCCCGCGCCGACCTGTCCAACATCCAGGCCAACGCCTCCAACTTCGGCAAGGCGATCCTGCAAGGCGCCAATTTCCGGTCCGGCGAGCTGACCGCCGCGGTCTTGGCCAAGGTCGACGCCCGCGGCGCCGACTTCAGCAACGCCGAGCTCAACCACGCGCAGCTGTCCGGCGGCCGCTTCGGCAAGGCGTCGTTCCGCTCCGCCGAACTGATGGGCGCGGTGCTCGGCGACGCCGATTTCGACGGCGCCGACTTCCGCGACGCCGACCTGCGTGACGCGATGATCGCCGGGACCGACCTGTCGCGGGCCCGCGGCCTCACTCAGGACCAGCTCGACGAGGCCTGCGCCGACGCGCGCACCAAGACGCCGGCCGGCCTCGTCGCCAAGACCTGCCATCACATGGCGATGCCGCGCGTGATCGTGTCGATCCCGGCCCCGCCGAAGCCGCCGAAGCCGCCGCGCTATCTGGTCGAGGTCGACCCTACGCCTTGATCGGCGGCGCGAGCCGGATGTGCAGCTCTTTCAGCTGCTTGTCGGAGACTTCTGACGGCGCGCCCATCAGCAGGTCCTGGCCCTGCTGATTCAGCGGGAAGGCGATGACCTCGCGGATCGCCGTCTCGCCGGCCAGCAGCATGACGATGCGGTCGATGCCGGGCGCGAGCCCGCCGTGCGGCGGCGCCCCGTGGCGGAAGGCGTTCAGCATGCCGCCGAACTCCGTCTCGACGACCTCCGGGCCGTAGCCGGCGATCTCGAAGGCGCGCAACATGATCTCCGGCTTGTGGTTGCGGATGGCGCCCGAGCACAGCTCGTGGCCGTTGCAGACGATGTCGTACTGGTAGGCCAGGATCTCCAGCGGATCCTTGCTGTTCAGCGCCTCCAGCTCGCCCTGCGGCATGGAGAACGGGTTGTGCGAGAAGTCGACGTGCTTCTGCTCGTCGTTGTACTCGAACATCGGGAAGTCGACGATCCAGACGAACTCGAAACGGTCCTCGTCGATCAGCTTCAGGTCGGTTCCGACCTTGGTCCGCGCCGCGCCGGCGAACTTGTAGAAGACCTTCGGGTCGCCAGCGACGAAGAAGGCCGCGTCGCCCTGACCGAGGCCGAGCCCGCCCATCAGCGCGTCGGTGGCCTCGGCGCCGAGGTTCTTGGCGATCGGGCCGCCCCAGCCGCCCTGGTCCTCGCTCCAGAAGATGTAGCCGAGGCCCGGCTGGCCCTCGCCTTGCGCCCAGGAGTTCATGCGGTCGCAGAAGGCGCGGCTGCCGCCCTTCGGGGCCGGGATCGCCCAGACGGCGTTCTTCTTGTCCTCGAGGATGCGCGCAAACAGGCCGAAGCCGCCGCCGCGGAAATGCTCGGAGACGTCCTGCATGACGATCGGATTTCGCATGTCCGGCTTGTCGGTGCCGTACTTGGCGATCGCCTCGCGGTAGGGGATGCGCGGGAACGGATAGGCCGTCACCGGCTTGCCCTGACCGAACTCCTCGAAGACGCCGTGCATGACGGGCTCGATGGCGGCGAACACGTCCTCCTGCGTCACGAAGCTCATCTCGACGTCGAGCTGGTAGAATTCGAGCGAGCGGTCGGCGCGCAGGTCCTCGTCGCGGAAGCAGGGCGCGATCTGGAAATAGCGGTCGAAGCCGGAGACCATCAGCAGCTGCTTGAACTGCTGCGGCGCCTGCGGCAGGGCGTAGAACTTGGTCGGGTGCAGGCGCGAGGGCACCAGGAAGTCGCGCGCGCCCTCCGGCGACGAGGCCGTCAGGATCGGCGTCTGGAATTCCAGGAAGCTCTGCTCGATCATCCGCCGGCGGATCGACTGGATCACCTGGCTGCGCAGCACGATGTTCTTGTGCAGGGTCTCGCGGCGCAGGTCGAGGTAGCGGTACTTGAGGCGGATGTCCTCAGGGTACTCCGGCTCGCCGAACACCGGCAGCGGCAGCTCGGCGGCCTCGGAGAGGATCGCCAGGTCGGTCACCCGCACCTCCACCTCGCCGGTCGGCAGGTTGGCGTTCACCGTCTCGGGCGAGCGCGCCACCACCTCGCCGTCGATGCGGATGACGCTCTCGGCGCGCAGGCGCTCGGCGGTGTCGAAGCCCGGCGAGCCCGGGTGCAGCACGAGCTGGGTGACCCCGTAGTGATCACGCAGGTCGATGAAGATCAGCCCGCCGTGGTCGCGCTTGCGGTGGATCCAGCCCGACAGCCGGACGGCCTTGCCGGTGTCGGCGGCGCGGAGCGCGCCGCAGGTGTGGGTGCGGTAAGCGTGCATTTCTTTGGAAAAAGCGGCTGATTTGCGAGGCGCGGAAGGGCGCATGGAGCCTGACGGATGTCAAGGCGCGCTTCCCTCCGCTTCATGGGGAGGGTGGACTTCGCGGAGCGAGGGACGAATGGGGAAGTACGGGGCGTGAACTCGGCGCCGCGGCGCTTGATCCTGCCTCCCCCACCCTGGCCGCTTCGCGGTCTGTCCCTCCCCATTAAGGGAGGGAGGGACTCACTTCTCCGGATGCAGCAGCGCCTGGTAGGTGAGCGTCCGCGCCTGGCCGCCGAGGTCGTCGCCGCCGGTGCCGCCCATGCGCTGGATCATGCCGACGAAGAACAGGTCGTTGGTCGGGTCGATCCAGAACCACGTGCCGGCCGCGCCGCCCCAGCTCATGGTGTTCTTGCCTTCCAGCGTGCCGGCCGCGCGAGGATCCTTCACCACCATGAAGTCGAGACCGAAGCCGACCGCCTCGTTGAACCGCGCGCCGGTGGTGCCGTTGCTGCTCACCAGCACGTTGTGCGGGATGACGTTGGTGTCCATCAGCTCGATGGAGGCCGGCGACAGGATGCGCGCCCCGTCGAGCGTCCCGCCGTTCAGCATCATCTGGCAGAAGCGGGCGTAATCCATGGTCGTCGAGACCAGGCCGCCGCCGCCGGACTCCATGTTGGGCGGCTTGGAATAGTCCGGCATCTGCTCGCCGAACAGCTCCTTGGCCTCGTCGATCTTGCCGGTGTCCTTGTTGCCGACATAGACCGCGGCCAGCCGGCTCGCCTTCTCAGGCCCGGTGTAGAAGGCGGTGTCCTTCATCTTCAGCGGCCCGAAAACCCGGCTCTGCAGGAACTGGCCGAGCGTCATGCCGGTCAGCTTCTCGACGATGTAGCCCTGGATGTCGACGGCGGAGGAATAGGACCAGTCCGTGCCCGGCTGGTACATCAGCGGGATGGTCGCGGTGCGGTCGATCATGTCGTGCAGGCCGGTGGCGGCGAGCACGCGCTTCTCGCGGTAGAGTTTGTCCACCGGGTGCTTGTCGCCCAGGCCGTAACCGAAGCCGGCCGTGTGGCTCATGATCTCGCGCATGGTCGGCGGACGCTTCATGTCCTCGACCTGGGTGATGTGACCGTCCGCGTCGGCCTTGACCATGACCTTCAAGTTCTTGAACTCCGGCACGTAGCGGGTGACCGGGTCGTCAAGCCGCCACTTGCCCTCCTCGAAAAGGATCATCATGGCGACGCCGGTCAGCGGCTTCGACATCGAGTAGATGCGGAAGATGGTGTCCTTGCTCATCGGCTGGCCGGTGGCCAGCGACTGCTTCCCGTAGGTCTTGAACTCCACCACCTTGCCGTGCCGGGCGAGCAGCGTGGTCATGCCGGCCACGCGGCCCTGCGCGACCACCCCGGCCATGTAGGCGTCGAGCTCCTTCAGGCGTGCGGCGTCGAAGCCGACCGCTTCCGGCGTCGTCGTCTGGGCGAGGTCGCGCGCCGGGGCGGCGGCGGCCGCGGCGTTCGCCGGTTTGGCCTGAGCGTGGGGCGCTGAAATGAGCGCGGCGGCGGCGAGGGCCGCGATGAAGCTGGCGTGACGAGTCAAATGGAATTCCCCCCAAATCGTTGGCGGGAAGCTTACGGCGCACGCCCGCTCGCGCAAGCTTGGGTGCGTTTCAGAGATGCAACTCGCGGATGGTTGCGGCGCCTCTATGTTCCGTATTTGTTCCGTTACTCGGTGCAACGGAGTTCCCATGGCCCGCATGACATACGTCGGCGTCGCCGACCCGGTCGGCGAGTTCGAGGCGCTGCGACCGTTCGTGGCGCGGCTGCGCGACCTGCAGCACCGCTGCAAGCCGTTCGGCCGCGACTACCATGCCCTGGCCATCGCCATCGAAGGACTGGACGACGCCGCCTATCACTTCACCCGGCGGCCCCACTTCTACGCCAATGAGGGCCGCCACCAGTAGAGGTGCGAGTCGGCGCCGCCTCCGCCTAGAGTGCGTCCATGAAGACGCTGCTGATCGTCTGGCACTCGCGCACCGGCGCCGTGCGGGCCATGGCCGAGGCCGCGGCGCAGGCCGCCGAGGGTGAGCCGCAGCTCGTCGTCCGTCGGCTGCGCGCCGCCGACGCCCAGGCCGACGACCTGCTCGCCGCCGACGGCTACCTGTTCGCCTGTCCGGAGAACCTGGCGACCATGTCAGGGGAGATGAAGGAGTTCTTCGACCGCACCTACTACCCCTGCCTCGAGCGACTGAACGGCCGGCCTTACGCCGCCATGATCGCCGCCGGCAGCGACGGCACGGGCGCGGCGCGGCAACTCGCCCGCATCGCCACCGGCTGGCGGCTCAAGGCCATCGCCGAGCCGCTGATCGTCGGCACCCACGCCCAGACACCGGAGGCGATCCTCGCCGAGAAGCACCTCGGCGAGGCCGCCCTCGCCCCCTGCGCCGAGCTCGGCGCGGCGCTCGCCGCGGGACTGGCGCTCGGGGTCTTCTAGCCCTCGACCGAAGTCGCCGGCTGCGCGTGCGCGGCCTGCACCCGCCGCCATGCGGCGATCACCGCCTCGGCCAGCCGGTCGATGTCGGCCTCGGCGAGTGGCCCGGCGATCAGCGAGAACCGCAGCCCCTGCCGTCCGCGCCATTCCGCCCCGCCGGCGAGGACGACGTTGTCGGCCGCAAGTCGGGCGATCAACGCCCGGGTGGCGAGGTCGCGGGCGTGCGGCGCGCCGTCGCCGAAGGCCACGATCACCTGGTTGAGCTCCACTTCGTTCAGCACCTCGACGCCTGGCTCGGCGGCCAGGCGGGCGGCGAGCCGCTGGGCGAGGCCGCAGTGCCGGCGGACCATCTCCACGACGCCCTTGCGGCCCAGCGCGCGGATCACCGCCCAGGCCGCGAAGCCGCGGGCGCGGCGCGACAGCTCCGGGACGTACTGGCCCGGGTCGTACTCGGCGCCCGCCGCCGGCGGCAGGTAGCTCGCGTCGATACCCATGGCGCGGCGGTGCGCTTCGGCGTCGCGGACGATGGCGAAGCCGCTGTCGTAGGGCAGCTGCAGCCACTTGTGGCCGTCCGCCGACCAGGAGTCCGCCTGCTCGAGCCCGAGCGTCAGGTCGGCCAGCTCCGGCACAGCGCGGGCCCAGAGACCGAACGCACCGTCCACGTGCAGCCAGGCCCCGTGGCGGCGGCAGGCGCGGGCGATCTCCGGGAAGGGATCGAAGGCGCCGGTGTTGATCTGTCCCGCCTGGGCGATGACGATCGCCGGCCCGCGGTCGTGCCAGAGCGCCACCGCCAGGGCGTCCGGGTCCATGCGGCCCTGGTCGTCGGTCGGGATGCGGATGACGTTGGCGCCGAAGCCCAGGTAGCGCAGGGCGGAGAAGATGGTGGCATGGGCGTCGGCCCCGACGAAGATCCGCACCCGCGGCGCGCCGATCAGGCCGTCGGTCTCCACATCCCAGTCGGACCTGGCGAGCACCGCGTTGCGGGCCGCGGCCAGGCAGACGAAGCTCGCCATGGTCGCGCCGGTGACGAAGCCCACCGAGCATTCCGGCGGCAGGCGCAACAGGTCGAGCAGCCAGCGGCTCGCCACCTTCTCGGCCATGGCGGCGGCGGGCGCGCAGGCGTAGTTGCCGGCGTTCTGGCCCCAGGCGGCGGTGAGCATGTCGGCGGCGACGCCGGCCGGATGCGATGCGCCGATCACCCAGCCGAAGAAGCGGGAACCGGCGGAGCCGGTCAGCCCGGGCTCGGCGGCGGCGCTCAGCGCGTCGACGACGGCCAGGGCGTCCTCGCCCGTCTCGGGCGTCGGGCCGTCGAACAGGGCCTCGAGGGCCGCAGGCTCGATGGTCGGGCGCGGCGACCGCGCGGGCAGCTCGTCGCGGAAGCGGGCCGCGTGCTCGGCGGCGCGGGCGAACAGGGTACGGTGATCGGTCACGACGACGATCTCCAGGTCTGGGATGCAAAAAGGGGCCGCCGGACCCCTGAGGGCCGGCGGCCGTCAAGGCAAGATGGCGAAGGATGTCAGGTCCGGACTTCGCCAATCCGGATGGGGAGCCGGAGGTCGTCGGCGCCCACGCCGAACGCCGCGGCGAGGCAGAGCACGCCACAGATGACCGTTACAATGCGAGACACACGCGCCTCCTGTGCTGGGGGGTTTACCGCCACGGATCCGAGGATGGCGGACGTCGCCTGCCGCCGCGTCGGGGAAATCCCCTAGATTTCGCGAGCACCCCCTAAGTCCCGGACGCGAAGACGCCCCGTTCGCGGGCGATCTGCACGGCCCGCGCGCGGCTGGGCGCCTCCAGCGCCGCCAGGATGGCCCCCACGTGGTGCTCCACGGTCTTGGCCGAGGCGCCGAGCCGGTCGGCGATCTCGAGGTTGGACAGGCCCTCGGCGAGCAGCCGCAGCACCTCGCCCTGTCGCGGCGTCAGGCCGGCCGGATCCTCGCGGCGTGCTCGCCGTGGCGCAGCGGGGACCGAGCGCAGGCCCTCGGCCCGCATGGCCCGGCGCAGCCGCCGGGCGGCCGGCGCGTAGCCCAGCCGGTCGAAGATGGCGAGCCCCTCGCGCCGCGCCGGCTCGTCGCCTTCGGCGAGGGCGATCGCCTGTTCGTAGGGACAGCCCAGCTTCGCCCAGGCCGCCGCCGCGCCCCGCCAGTCGCCGGCGATGTGCAGCCGGTGCGCCAGGGTCGCTGGCGAGGCTTCAAGACCCAGCGGCGCCACCGGACCGCCCAGCAGGCGCAGCCACAACACCGTCTCGCCCAGCCAGAGCTTGCCGCTGGCCGAGTGGACCATCTCGTAGGCGGCGCGGATGTCGGCCAGCGCGTTCGGCCGCCGTTCGCCGAGCCAGGCGGCCTCGGCGTCGGCGATGGCCAGCGGCGCGACGCGCATGAGATCGTGCCGGGCGGTCGGCAGCGCCCTCGCCTCCTCGATCGCGCCGCCCTCGGGAAGGCCCAGCCGCACGCGGGCCCGGCTGATGGCGATCAGGGCCGGGAAGCGGGCGATGCTCCGCGGACAGGGGCCGCAGAGCACGTCCTCCGCCTCGGCAAGCGCCTCCCGCGGCCGGCCGAGGTCGAGCAGGGCCGTGGCGCGCAGGCCGCGGACGTAGCCCTCCATCGGGGCGTTGTCCCGGGCGACGGTGGCCGCGATCCCCTCCTCGCAGGCCTGCAGCAGGCCGTCGTAGGCCCGCGCGTGGGCCATGACGAAGGTCAGGTTGCAGTAGAGCCGGGGAATGGAGTCGTCGGCGTTCAGCCGCCGCGCCTCGGCGATGGCCGCGCGCATCTCCGCGAGGCCCGCCGCGAAGTCGATCGAGCAGCGCGCCGTGCAGATGTTGGTCAGGGCATGCAGGTAGATGTCGGCGCGGCCCAGCCGCTTGGCGCGCGCCATCGCCTCGCGTCCGCGCTCCAGGGCGAGGTCCAGCCGGTCGGCCAGCATGTCGAGCTGCGACTGGCCGCTGAGCGCCAGGGCGTATTGCCAGCTGTCCTTGGCGGCCGCCAGCGCGTCCAGAGCCTCGCCCGAACGCGCCTGCGCCTGGGTGGTCTCGCCATGGTACCAGGAGAGCCGCGCTGCAATGCGCAGGGCGTTGCCGAGGCCGAGGGCGTCGCCGCGCCGACGATACGCGGCGATGGCCGCCTCGATGGCCGGCATGGCGACGTCGAAGGCGCCGCTGCGCTCGCCGGCCTCGGCCTGCCGCTCCAGGAGCTGGGCGCGCTCGGTGTCGGTGAGCTTGTCCCCGTGCGCCAGCGCCCTGGCGAGATGGGCCACGACCTGGCGATGGGCGCCCAGCGCCGCAGCCTCCTCGGCGGCTCGGATCGAGAACGCCACCAACTCGTCGAACAGGCCCGCCTGCTCGGCGTGGTGGGCGGCCTCCGCGGCGCGGCCGTCGTTGCGCCCACGCAGGAGCGACAGCGCCTCGGCATGCAGCTCGCGGCGGCGCAGCGGCGACAGGGTTTCCTCCACGGCGCGGCGGGCGAGCTCGTGGCGGAAGGCCAATGTCCCGTCGCGCGCCGCCAGCATCCCGCCGCGCAGGCATTCCTCGACGCCGGCGAGATCCGGGTCGCGGGCGATGGCTCGCAGGGTGGCTTCGTCGATGCGGCGCGGGAAGATGGCGGCGCAGTCGAGCACGCGGCGCGCCTTGGGACTGAGCGCCGCGGCGCGGGCCAGGGTGGCGTCCTGCACCCGCCGCGGCACGCCGTCCGCGCCGGTGGCCAGGTACTCGGTGACGTGGAACGGATTGCCGCCGGTCAGGGCATAGACGTCCGGGCCCAAGCGTCCGGTGGGTCGCGCCAGGGCGAGCACCGCGTCCAGCGACAGCGGCCGCAGCTCGATCCGCTCGCAGCCGTCGCGCGGCAGGTCGGCGAACAGCGCCGCCAGCCGCCCCTGGCCCACCGCCTCGTCATGACGGAATGTGACCACCACCAGGATCGGCTGGGCGCGCACCCGGCGGGCCAGATAGCGCAGGAGGTCGAGGGTCGCGTCGTCCGCCCAGTGGATGTCCTCGAGCACCAGCAGCGCCGGGCCGCGGCCGCTGGTGAGCAGGCGCAGCAGGGCCTCGAAAGTCGCCAGCTGGCCGCCGCCGCCGGCCAGTGAGAAGCGTCCGCGGCTGTCGAGGGCGATGTCCCGCAGCGGCCCGAGCGGCTCGGGCGTGGTCAGGTGCTCGCAGCCGCCGATGTGCACGCGGGCGTCGGCGGCGTGCGCCTGGGCGAAGCCGATGGCCAGCGACGTCTTGCCGATGCCGGCCTCGCCCTCGACCGCCACGAGACGGCCCAGCCCGCGCCGCGCGGCGACGAGCGCCGCCTCGAGCCGGGCGCGCGGCTCCTCGCGCTCCAACAGGGTGCCATCGGCGAACATTGTTCTTCGGGAAGACCTTAGCCCGACCGGGCGGCCGGCGGAATGCGCGATCGCCGGCTCGGCCGGCGGCGCGGCCTATCGAGCGTCGCCGCATTGTGAACACGCTTGCCGGGTTGCGTGCCGGCCCACATGACAACCCCCATGCGTCGACTCGCCTTTGCGGCCGCCCTCGTCCTGGCCTCCCTCGCCTCCAGCGCCCAAGCCGCGATCGGCTATTCCCCCACTGCCCAGCGGGTGCTGGGCCAGGCGCGCGCGGCGGTCGGCGGCGCGGGCTGGAACCTGCTGCGCGGCTGGCACGAGACCGGCCGGCGCGACGGCCGCCCCTACGAGGCCTGGCTCGACCCGGTGCGCTACGGCCTGCGCACGGAGATCCACGAGGCGGACGGCGTCGCCGTGCACGGCTTCAACGGCGGCGGCGACTGGCGGATCAGCACGGGCGGCCAGGTCACCGGCGCGGACGTCAGCACCCGCGTGTCGGAGGGCCGCACCGAGGCCTTCTTCGAGACCCGCGGCTACTTCTACCCCGGCCGCTTCGACGCCCACGCCGATCTGGTGGGCGTGCGCAGCTTCAAGGGGCGTTCGTTCGACGTGGTGCGCGTGAAGCCCTGGGGCGGCACCGCCCGCGAGCTGTGGTTCGACCGCCGAACGCACCTGCTTGCCCGCCAGGTCGATCGCTCGGGCGGCAAGCCGGCCGTGCTGGCCTTCTCCGACTATCGCAAGGTCGGCCCGGTGCGCATCGCCTTCCGGGTGACCGACGAGGCCACCGGCCAGGTCCGCGAACTCGACGCCGTCGACTTCGCCCCCTCCGACCGCAGCCGGTTCAGCCTGCCCCGGCGGACGGCCGCGGCGGAGGAAATCGCGCCGGTCGCCGCGCGGTAAGCCGCCCTTTCCCCCACGCCGTTTCCATCGTCAGCCCAGGCCTTGCGCCCGGGACCCCTGCTTTACAGCTTCTCGGCCAGCAGCCCGTCGACGAACGGCTCGAGCCAGGCCTGGCGTTCCCGCTTCAAGCGCTCGGCGTGATAGATGTGCGCTAGGTCCGAGTAGGCGTGATCGTAGTCGACGTTGACGATCGCGTAGTCGTAGAGCCGCCACTGCGCCATCTCTTCGTAGGCGCGGCGCAGGCGCCCCTCGATCACCGGCACGGAGTCTTGAGCCCGGGCGTAGAGCCGCCGCGACAGCTCGGCCATGGACGGCGGCAGGATGAAGATCCGCACGCTGTCGTCCGGGGCGTTGTCGGCGATCGACTTGGCGCCCTGCCAGTCGATGTCAAACAGCACGTCCTTGCCCTGTTCGAGGGCGGCCATCACCGGCGTGCGCGGCGTGCCGTAGCGGTACTCGTGGACGTGCGCCCATTCGAGCAGCTCGCCCTCCGCGATCATCTTGTCGAACTCGGCGTCGGAGACGAAGTAGTACTCCCGCGCGTGCTCCTCGCCCGGCCGCGGCGGCCGCGTCGTGGCGGAGATGGAGAGCGCCAGGTCGGCGTGGTCGGCCACCAGGCGGCGCGACAGGGAGGTCTTGCCGGCTCCCGAGGGCGAGGAGATCAGCAGCAGCAGCCCGCGGCGCCTCGACCGGTTTTCCAGATATTCTGAGAGCTTATGGGGATCACTCAACGTTCTGCACCTGCTCGCGGAACTGGTCGATGACGGCTTTGAGGTCGAGGCCGGTCGCCGTCAAAGCGGCCGAGGCCGACTTCGAACAGAGGGTGTTGGCCTCGCGCATGAACTCCTGGGTCAGGAAATCGAGCCGTCGGCCCACGCCGCCGTCGGCGGCCAGCAGCTGGCGGCCTGCGGCCACGTGGCCGGCCAGCCGATCGAGCTCCTCGCGGACGTCGGCCCGGGTCGCCTGGGCGGCGGCCTCCTGGACGATGCGCTCTTCCGAAGCGCTCTCGCCGAGCAGCTCGACCATGCGGCGGGCGAAGCGCTCCTTGATGGCCGGCGGCTGCTCGCCGGCCTGGGACTCGGCCAGGGCGACCAATTCGGCGATGCGGTCGAGGAAGCCCAGCAGCAGGCCCGCCAACGCGGCGCCCTCCTGTCGCCGGGCGGCGAGGAGATCGTCGAGCGCCTGGCCGAGCGACGCGGCGATGGCCGCCTCGAGCTCGGCGCGCGCCTCGGGGTCCTCCACCGCATCTTCGCTCTCGATGACGCCCTTCAGCGCCAACAGACCATCGAGCTGCGGCAGGGCCACGTCGCCGCGGGCCACATAGGGCGCACCAGCCGCCAGGTAGCGCTCCAATTGCTCGAGGTTGAGCCGCACGGCGCCGCCGCCTTCCGAGCGCTTGGCCTGGACGCCGACGGTCAGCTGGCCGCGCTGGAAGCGCGCCTGCGCCTGCTCGCGTGTCGCCCGCTCCAGCCCCTCGAAGCCGGGCGGCCCGCGGAAGCGGACCTCGAGATTGCGGCCGTTGACGCTGCGGGCTTCCACGGCCCAGGTCCAGTCGCCTTGCGCGCCTTCGGCGCGGCCGAAGCCGGTCATCCCCGAGATGGTCATTTCGCCGCCTCCCCCGCCGCTGTCCCCGCGGCCCGCTGGCGTTCGATCTCGCGCCACTTGGCGACATTGGCCTGATGCTCGGCGAAAGACGAGGCGAAGACGTGGCCGCCCGCGCCGTTGGCCACGAAGAACATCTCGCGGGAGGGCGGCGGATTGAGCGCGGCGGCGAGCGCCGCCTTGCCTGGATTGGCGATCGGCGTCGGCGGCAGGCCGGCGATCCGGTAGGTGTTGTAGGGCGTCGGCTCGGCCAGCTCGGAGACGGTCAGCCCGCGGCCGAGCGGCGCGCCCTTGGAGATGCCGTAGATCACCGTCGGATCGCTCTCCAGCCGCATGCCGGCCCTCAGGCGGTTGACGAACACCGCCGCGATCCGCGGCCGCTCGGAGGGCACCGCGGTTTCCTTCTCGACCACCGAGGCCAGCGTCACCGCATCGTCGGGGGTGCGGTACGGCAGGTCGGGACGGCGGCCGGTCCACAGCTTGGCGAGCAGCTCGTCGCGCGCCTGGCGCATGCGTCCGATGACCACCGCGCGATCCTCGCCGCGGCGCACCTCGTAAGTCTCCGGCAGGATCGAGCCCTCGGGCGGCGGCGTGGCGACGCCGGCGAGCACCGGCTCGGCGTTGACCGC
>Ga0310811_10005804_pt1 | contig 15696 bp, 14 predicted proteins | sample YCmetagenome_FD_207642 | JGI IMG/M metagenome (GOLD analysis project Ga0310811, IMG submission 207642) | Soil microbial communities from experimental microcosm in Duke University, North Carolina, United States - YC | ecosystem: Engineered > Artificial ecosystem > Soil microcosm > Unclassified ...
CGTTGGCGCTAAACACAACTACCAGGGAGGAGCGGATATTGGCAAGCAATGGGCTGGCGCTAGACGCAACTCAGGGAGGAGCGGGTATTGGCAAGCAATGAGCTGGCGCTGGACGCGACTATAGGGAGGAGCGGATATTGGCAAGCAATGAGCTGGCGCTATACGCAACTTCAGGGAGGAGCGGGTTTTTGGCAAGCAATGAGCTGGCGCTGGACGCAATACAGGGAGGAGCGGGTATTGGCAAGCAATGCGCTGGCGCTGGATGCGACAGGTTATAAGTGCGACCTTGCGAGAGTGAGGGCCTGAGTAGTAGCGCGCGACTACGGGAACTTAATAGCACGCGCAGACACAGAAGAACAATAGGATTTGAAGATTGCGTGACTATGGAAACTACTAGGTGACTCCGCTATATGACAGTTGCCCGCGGGAAGAGGAAGTAAGTAAGAACTATCTACTGCTGGTCCTTATATCATAGTGCATGAATATACGGAAGGCGTAGGCGAAACCTGTAGCGATGTAAGCGCGGCGCGTCATATCTGTAGGTAAAGCGGAGGATTGACGTTGCGCGACACAGGGATACATGTAATACGGCCTGTGCCAGTAGCTTTAGCAATGATAATCAATGGGAATTTATGCACCAGTGGAGGTAAGCGGGCATAGACAGGACATGGGGGAGCGCGATACTGACATCGGACCGGATTCTACGTAGGTGTGTGACAAGCGAGGCCAGTTATGGGAATTTATTCAATATCCACCCAGCACTAATGTGTTTGTCACAACGGTCATGATTCTGTGGGCGCTCACAAGGAGGTCAGATTGTTTGCTGTCTCATCGGGATTCATGGAACTGAAGTGGGAAACTGGTATCAAGGTTTATTCTGATCCATCATGGGCGTTAATGGGGTTTCAGAAAGTTCATCATTCTGTCAACAGGAAGATCATTGGCCGACAGAGGATGCAGGAAGCGCCATCTGCAAGACAAGTAATCGAAATTTTCAGGACTAGTCTGCCCAAGGATATCAACACGGCAATGAAATGGTTCGCTTTTCTTGCAACAAAGCAAGGTTAGACATGCTACTTGACTAACTCTCATTTTCTAAATGGTCCCCTCTTCGTATAGTCCTCTCTCCTGGAGATCTGCAGCAAATCACCGAGATTCCTATCATCCCCGTAGAACCTATCTCGCAGGGCCATTGACTCAGGATGACAAGTTCAATGATGATCTCTGTTTCTAGAATTCCCTTTTAAATGTGTACTACATCACCTCAATTCTGATTACTCAATCTTTCAAAGCTGCCTGACTGTAGTACTTATCTTTTGCCTTGATAACAGCATAGTAGTATGAGTCATGTCCCCAAACTGTCCAACCTCAAGAGATAATCTAATGGTCACACTGTGGCTGCTGATTAGAACCCTTTGATTTGGAGGTTGATCAGGTTGTAACACTGAAAAGTCTTAAATAATATCATAGTTCAGAATGTCAATAAGAGAAATTGGCAATACTTGACAAGTTTCACACATATCCTCTGCAGGCCACCATGATGCAATGTGATAATTTTTTCACAAATTCCATGACATTCTAGATCTGGTAACAATTTCCAATGCTATTTTTCAAGGGAAAGTCTTGAATAGCCTTTACATCCAAAACATACATAAGGAAAATCAAGAACACTCAACAAGATTGACACAGTCCCCCAACTATTACTCACAGGCTGTGATGGTGCCATGTCACAGCATTGTCACAAATTCCCATACCAATTTACATCTGATATCTAGTGCTAACACCACCTACTGGGAAAAAGCCTTGAATTGCAATATAATTCAAGACATAAATATGGGAAAATGAGAACACTCAACAAACACAACTCAATCACACTACCATCCCTTACAGGTCACGATGTGAAATAGTAACAACTTGGTTACGAACTCCTCATAGTAGTCTAAATTTACAAACATCCATGCCTATGTATCACCAACTCAAATTTCTCTCAGTATAAATTGACATATCTGATTGAAGCAGAATTGTATCTGTTTTTAATTCACATGGCTACAAAATCAAGGACTCATGAATTCACTGATGAGCATGTATGACCGGTTACTACCTGATATGACTTACAAACCCCGAACAGAATGATAAGAGATATGCATGAGATTGCAGCAGTGCACAAGCACTAACAGATATGTATGAAATGGTGGAATAAATAAAAAATTCTTTTTATTTATTCCAGCTCTTGTCTTGGTACTTATGTATGTAAGTTGTGAAGTAGATATACATCTACCATCTCATACATACCTCTGCACTTCTGTTGATCACTGCACAAATTTCAAATGTACAATCTTACATTTGGTATATATCTACTACCAATTTGCATACATGCTACAATATCAGGTGTGCCATATACCTCCGCACTTCTGTTAGTCACTTTACAAGCTTGACACACTTCATGTACAAGCTTTCCATTTCATACATATCTGTTAGTGCTTGCACACTGCTGCAATCTCATGCATATCTCTTATCATTCTGTTTGGGGTTTGTAAGCCATATCAGGTAGTAACTGGTCATACATGTTCATCAGTGAATTCATGAGTCCTTGATTTTGTAGCCATGTGCACATGGACGCCCTCCTCAAAAACAATTGAGGTCATAGCGCTTGCTGTATCAAAGTTGGCCACAAGCTCAGCATGATATTCTTGAACACTGAGGATCAGGTGTGGTCCCAGTACAAACATCTGCACCATCTCAAGTATCCAAGTGAGACCAATATAAATCTGAGTGTCCAGGGAATACATCTCCTATAGAAATGATGAATCATGGTTGCATGTAGAGGCTGGTGACAAATTGACATACCATTGAGAACATTGGGGAGAGTAAATCATACTTAAAACAAGAGAAAGCAAAAAAAGTGGCACATGCAAATCTTCAGCAAAATGAGAGAACCACATTCTGTTACAGTCACCCTATTCTTTCTCACACTAACGCTTCCCTTCCATTTTGCTATGCTTCTATTTCACTCTACTTCCTTTTCACTTACTTCTCATTCACCTTGCTGTTTCCTCATGCTTTCTTATCTCTGACTCGTCTCGACTCACCTTCCCATGAACCTTCCTTCTTTGTACCATTACCTCTGGTCCGTGCTCATTTCTCTTACCTATTTAAGAATGTAGTTACTGCTTGTATTTCCCTAACTTGAATCTACTCGGTTCTCTCTGATAACTTGAACTCTAGCTCCTTGGGAAGGAGGCTAGCCTTGTTGACCTTGAATAAGCTCTAGATCCTGCGGGAGTCCATAGCCCGACGAAGCTACGCTTCAGTCGGTCCTGATCCAGAACCACCTTTATTGGTGTTGACGATTGCCTTTGTTGGCGTACTCCATCCGAGTCCGTAACACATTCACGTTATGATCTCACCTCACAAAGTAACATGCTGTCATGGTTCACGGGGGTGCTTTACAGCGATCCAGACTACAAGACACAGTGTAAGGACCTCCCATACAGTGTCAAGTATTGAAATCATGGAATCCATAAATATGAAATCTCCTGTGTAGTCAATCATGCACAAATAGGTGCTGGAGAGGATGTATTCCACTGGTACTTGTCAATGAGCCTGATGCACTTGAAAATTCATAAATGATGAAAGCTTACCCCCTGAGATCTGCATTGTTAGTATTGCAAGTATCACTACGTCAGTGATTCTGATGGCAAGAAAGATGACAACAATAAATATCAGCACCATTCTGGATCTCTGATACATGGCATGTAACCAAGCAATCATTATGACTTGCATGATGCTTCAGTCAAGTCGATGTCATGGAGGTGTATAGCTTACCACCCAACATTGCTCTTGCAATGACACTCATACAATTAAGTGCATTGTAGGTAATAAGGCCTGACAAATCCAGAAACATTAGCTATCAGCTTCTGAGGATCACAGGCTCGAAACAAACTCACAACTGTGGGAATCGTTATGTTAAATCAACAAGTTGTTTGGGAATATTACTCATTCTTGTATCATAGTTCAGTATCTGGATAGGAATGGAAGGCATCAGAGTGAAATACTCACTACATCTGTCATCAAAATAGTTGGAACACTGACTGCATGCTGTCCATCATAAGAAAGAAACAGAGTCTGTGTGAGGTTACATACACAGTATGCACATCCTGATTGTGAGAGATTGGTAATGAGCAGGACATCAATGGCTTAAACTTCCAAAGATACACAACATATCCTATGCCAGCATAGCATACCTAGGAAATTTTGAAGTCAGCAAAACCTGGACTTGCTAAGTGTAGATATTGAAAGACAAGGTACACATGCTGATATAGAGAAGGGTCATCAGGGACCAGCATTGCCTCTGCTGTGAACGAGTTATATTTTCACATCATTACTTTGATATGGGAGTCTGCTCACCCAGATCAGCTCAACCTATAACACAATTTTAAGCAAGACAGCTGCACCTTTAATGGATAAACATACCTCTTGTCCCAACATAAGTACTGAGAATACCATATGGATATCAGTGGTCTTTCATACTTGGTCTTGCTCACCCCAATCATACATTACTGCAACAGAGCCAGCAACTGCAAAACCACAACCAAGGTCAATCAAATCATCAACGTTGTCATGTAGCTGACACCTCATGAACCTACAAAATAGCTGCCAATAAGACTCACATTGATTAATGGCCACCAACTAGGATCATTCGAGACTACAGTCATACTATTAGAGGATGGGAGTGAGCGAGTGAGGGAACTTGGTGGAAATATAATGATCACAATCGTGCTTGATATACCACAATCCAGCGCTTACTTCACCAAAGTGAGAATTGAGGGATGATATCTTATTGATCCAAGTATGTATTTCAACATGAATTCCAATAGAAAGACAATGTACATCCAGGGATACCAATGGGATCAAGGTAAAATTTGTTGGTGAAATTGCAAGGCAGTGACTTGCAAGGAATGTTTGAATGCCGCAAATGATCGACCGGAGAACTTGTGCTATGTAGTGTGATCTTTGGGGTGTTCTTGGCACAGCTGTGTTTGGCTCAACAATGACACTATCATAGAAGATCATAGATCAAACATAGGTTTGAACAAGGCCCAAGTACTTATGAAGACGTTGTCTCTCAAGGCTAGTAATGTTCTTATTTGAAATTCACTCTACTTACTTGACGCTGATGCTGAATTCCAACACGAGCACAAATCCACAACCTTTCTTCTAATTCATGTACATGGTGATAAAATGCAACCACAAGTATACACAGCGTCATATCCATTTTCCTGTCATAGAATATGATTGAGGCGTGAAGCGAGGAAGACAGTTGAACAAAGAAGTGGGAGGTGGTATAAATTGGAATGGCACATCTGGACATGACAAGCAGAAGTCTGGATAAGTCTTGAGCAGATTACCTTCTGTATTCAGGTGCATGTCCTGTGAGCTTGTGAGGGTCACGACCTGCTCAGAGAATATAGACACAGATATGCTGAAACAGGAGTGCCAAGCTCGCATTGGGTTGGAATTCTAGTAGAAACTGAGATGTGAGTACCTAAAATAACGTATGTCAGCATTAACTGACCAAACCATAGTGTACCTTGTGATTCTAGGTACTATGCATGTTAATCTAAAGAGTTCAACTGAGATCATGTCTTGTGATTCTAGCTCCCTCCCTCCCTGCTCATTCACCTGTCATCACGACAGGTTATGAGTCTTGCTACAGCCATGGATAACACACTCCCCTCCACCAACTCTGCATTGTTCAATATCCCTAAGCTAGCTGAAGATGGTAGCAACTGGATAACTTACAAAGAACAAACATTGACTGCTATTGGAGCAAGAGGTTTGATGTAGTATGCCAATGGTCATGCAGTTCAACCTAGCCTATTCAAGGTCCATGAAAAGACTAAGAAATTAGTAAAGGATGATGGCACTGAGCCAATGGAGGCAGAGGTAGAGGTGTTGGACAAGAAGTTAGACAAATTCTATCAGAAGGACTCATTGGCAAAGCAGCAAGTCTTCAGCACTATCACTGATAGGCTACTGCTGTGCATACAGAAGCTCGAAGTCGCATCACCGATCTGGAATGAAATCTGCAATATCCACAAGGACAAGACTGAACTCATCCAGATAGACCTAAGGCACTGGTTACAGGAGACTAGGTGTGAGGAGAACGGAGAGGTGAGGACTCACTTTAGCAAGATGCTGTGGCTCTGTGAGTCCCTGGCAGGCATGGGCACTGCCATTGAGGAGAGAGACTTCTATGCCATTATACTGGTGTCCCTCCTCAAGTCCTACCATCCACTGCTGTTGTCAATCAATGCCACAGCAAAGATCATGGCTACCCCCCTAAGTCCCTACAAACTCATTAATATTATAACCGAGGAGTATGAACATCAAAAACTCACTGATAATTGACTGAATAAGAAGGGAGGGAGCTCAGCCTTCTCAGCTCAACTCCCTAGTGGAAAGGGGAAAGTGTCTACCCCCACCCAAAGTAATCCTGACACAGTGTGTTATAACTGTGACAGAAAAGGGCACTATAAGACAGATTCCTGGAGGCCAGGGGGAGGAAAAGAAGGTCAGGGGCCAAGACAATGGCACAAATGTGGAGGACGTACCCAGAAGCAAGCTGCTAACACTGCAAAAAAGCCAAGGAACATGACAACTATGCATTTGTGATGTCAGACCTCACTGGTATAGCCAAAATGCTAAATGTACCTGCAGACTGTCAAGGAGCCATTGTTGACTCAGGGGCCAGCACACACTTCCGCCCAGACAGGTTGAAGTTTAAAAACTTTGTTGATATCTCACCCCAGGAAGTCTATACTATGAATGGATCAGTATTAAGTGCAACCAGATGTGGAGATATGACGATTGACTTACCTCTGGGCACAAAGAGGACCATGGTCACCCTAAAGGATGCATTATACACCCCTACCATGGTGTTTACCCTCATCTCCATGAATCAAATCACCTCAGCAGGCCTAGCTGTCCTGTTTGAGGGGAAGATGTGTAAGATTCTGTCAAAAGGTCCCAAATGTGAGGTTATAGCAGAAATACCGCAAGTCCAAGGTCTCTACACTACAGAGAGTCAGTGCACCTTACATGCACATGCAGCTAGGATGAAAATCACCGTTGGCCAAGCTCATCGAGCTCTAGGTCACATTTCCCAGACCGCTGTAGGTATCACAACCTGGCTAAGCACTAGTTATAATAATGTAAAACCAGTATAAGTGAGTCTCAGCTCTATCTAGCTGCTATACTCACAGAAGCAAGAGCATTCAACCCTAAAGGGGATGCAAGGAAAGTGAAGATCCACAAGTGAATGCTGATCAACCCTGATCAAATGCGATGAAAGTGCAAGAAAATGCAAAGAAATGCGATGGAATGCGGTGAAATGCAAAGAAATGTGAAATGTGCTGAAGGCATGTGCAGGAAAGCAAAATGCGATGGTTGCATGAAGCGTGGGAAAGTAGTGCATGAAGTGCACAAGTGTAGAGAAGATGTATGAATGGTGCTGGGATGTGAACTGAGACAAGGAGGACGGATGCTGGATGGATAATGGATGGATAATGTGATTGCCACTAGCTATAGACAGATGCTAGGGACTACAATGATGGATACATGCACTGCATGGCACTAACTGGTGATAGATGGTGACTGCCAGAAGCTAAGTTGTAAAAACAGACATGGCAACCCTAAGTCGCACATAAGCGCCTTCCCAGGGCTCAGAAGCAAATCGGGAGTGCTCTAAGTATGTAAGTGATGTAATGTAAGGGTCCATAACAAAATAGTAATCGTATGATGCTAAACATAGTCAGATATAGTAATAAATGGAATGTGATGCACCAAGGAACTGGCTGGACAATGGATGGATGCTCCTGTGATGATGCACACTAAATTGCAATGGAATGCAAATATGCACAATGAAATGCAAAGTAATGCGATGAAATGTAAAGTATGTAATGTGATGAAACTTGAGGTAATGCAATGAAATGTGAACTAAGCGCAAGCATGGGAATGCATTGCACAAGTGCAGGAAAGTGTCATGAGTCTGGTGCATTATTGCAGGGAAGCTGCACATGATATGTGGAATCACTCTACATATGATGGTGATGTTGTGCTGTGAAGCCCAGTCATCATGAGCCGTAAAATAGGCCAATACCAGCCTGTAGAGAATTGAGTCTCTACACTGCCATACTGCACTTAGCTAAGGAAGGCCTTGTTGAAGGTGTCAAGGTGGATCTGTCCTCATCCCCTGAGTTCTGCGAGGCTTGTGTGAAAGCAAAAGTGAGCTGTAAGCCATTCCCAGATGAGACTAAGAATCAGGCACACACCTATGCTGCCCTAGTCCATACCGACCTTTGGGGACTGGCCCAAACCACCTATTATATCAGTTTCATGGATGACTATACCTGTGAAACAAAGGTGGCATTCCTAAAGGCAAAAAGTGGGGCATTGGAGGCATTCAAGCACTATGAAATGCACCTTGCTCAACAGAATCTGGGTGTTCATCTGCACAAGGTTCATTTGGATCATGGAGGAGAGTACCTGGGAGCAGAGTTTGATAAGTACTTGAAGGACCAAGGAATAGAATGAGAGCTTACCATTTATGATTCTCTCCAGCAGAATGGCATGGCAGAATGCCTGAAATGCATGCTCATTGAGCTAGCACAGGCTATGTTGGTGGCAAGAGACCCGCCCAAATACCTGTGGGCCAAGGCAGTTAACTATGCCATTTGGTTGAAGAATCACTTACCTTCAAGAGCTATCCCTGGTCATACCCCCTATGATCTAATTCACCAGAGGAAACCTGACCTCTCCATGGTGCATGAGTTTGGTTCCACAGTGTACATCCTGCAACAGAATGCAGGGAAGTTAGAGGCCAAGGCAGAAGAGGCCTTGTTTGTGGGTATAGATAACAAAAGCAAGGCTTACTGGGTGTATTGGCCAATGAAACATCGTGTTTCAGTTGAGTGCAACGTGACATTTGCACTACCAAGCGTCATTGTTGCTAGGGATGTCCTGGACAAGGGGGAGTCAGCCCATATCGAGGAGATCGAAGACATTAGTAAAGAGTGCAATGCACCCAGTGTCCAACCCATCCCCAACTCCTCCACACATACCCCAGACAACCCAGAGCTTAGGCAAACCAGACCACGGCCTGCACCAGGGTACTACTCCCAGCTACAAACAGGCCAAATGGCTGCTGTCGCCATTGAAAGCCAGTGAGAAGTGTCAGAACTTGACCTCCTAGATGAGGAAGCACATATTCACCTAGCCTTGGCAGTAGCTCAACCAGAGCCTACCCTACAGCAGGCACTGAATGGCCCAGATAGACCAGAGTGATGGGAAGCCCTAGATTATGAACTCAGTCAGCTTGAGAAGTTGGGAATGTGGGAGATAGTAGATGCACCACAAGGCATTAATATCATCCCCTGCCATGTTGTTCTTGCCACAAAGTGTGGACTCAATGGAGAGAAACTAAAGCTGCATGCAAGGTTAGTAGCAAACAGTCAGCGCCAACAATACGGTGTCGACTTCTTCGAAACATTCACACCGATGGCCAATATGAGCACAATATGCACTTTTTTGACCATGGCTGCCCAGAGAGACTGGAAAATTCACCAGGTAGATGTCAAGAGCACCTATCTCTATGCATCACAGCAGGAAGAGATATATATGAAGGCGCCACCTGGGTACCTGAAAGAGGGTCAGCAAGGGAAGGTATTGAAGCTGAAACAAAGCTTACCAGGATTGAAGCAGGCTGGATTTGAGTGGGCGGAGGAGTTGGCTGGGACGTTCCAGAAGATGGGATTCAGCAGATCGCAAGTAGACCAGGCAGTGTACTATTGATGTACCTCCAAGGAGCACATGGTGATAACTGTGTCCATCAATGATATGGCTGTCACTGCAAATCGCCTCTCCCACATTGAGCAATTCAAGTCCCAACTCACCCAGTTCTTCAAAATATCCAACCTAGGGGAGCTATCATGGCTGTTAGGATTAAAGGTAACAAGAGATAGAGTGGGATGCACCATTACCCTCTCTCAAAAGGCCTATGTCAAGACCATAGTTGAATGGTTTTGGCTGGGGGATGCAAAGAACATCCAGACCCCCATGGAACTAGCCACCTCCCTATCCATTGATCAGTCTCCTGGGACGCATACAGAACTTTAAGCAATGAGAGATGTACCTTACCAGCAAGCAATCGGCTCGCTGATGTATGTGGCCACAAGCACACGCCCAGACATTCCATTTACAGTGGCAACCCTGTCTCAATTCATGAGAAACTCAGGCAAGGTGCACTTGGAGGCCAGTAAGTGAGCTCTTTGCTATCTAAAAGCCACTGACAACTTTGAGCTCACCTTGGGATCCACAGATGCGGGGATTGAAGCATTTGTTGATGCTGATTGGGCTTCCCAGCCACACAGGCACTCCATGAGCAGGTACATGGTACTGCTCAGTGGAGGTCCAGTGTCTTTGAGTGTGCAGAAGCAACCCATAATTGCCCTGTCAATGGAAGAGGCTGAGTACATTGTGTTGACCAGTGTGGCTAGAGAAGTACTGTACCTTCAGTTACTCCTCACCGAACCGTATGAGCCACCAAGCCACAATAGCATTAGTGTCCACTGGGAAGTTTCAGTGATGCACTAAGCACATCAACTTATGGTACCATTTCATCTGCTCCTACATCAAGAACAGCACATTTAAGCTGTTCTATTGTCCCATGGAGGACAACGTCGCTGACACCTTCACCAAGGCATTACCTTGCCCCCAACTTCAGAAGCTGCACACCCATATGGGACTGGCATGCACTCGAGGGGGAGTGTTGAAGCCCGAGCGATCTGAAGGAGAGATAGGGGAACCCAAAGGATCTGACATGTTAGGTACTGGCAGGACAAGGAGGTCCGAGCACATATGCCAGGCCATCCAATAGGCTATGCCCTGCTGACATCGCCCTGCACCCTGCAATATAGATATGTCAGAAAACTTCATTAGTCATTCCTTACTCACCTAGTATAAAACTAAGTGCCCAATGGTGTGTCCATCTCAGTTCTAGTAGAAACTGAGATGTGAGTACCTAAAATAACATATGTCAGCATTAACTGACCAAACCGTAGTATACCTTGTGATTCTAGCTCCCTCTCTCCCCACTCATTCACCTGTCATCACGGCAAGCACAACATCAATGGCTTAAACTTTCAAACCTACACAGTGTATGCTACTCCAGCATAGCATGCCTAGGATCAGCAAAACTTGGATTTGCTAAGCATCAATATTGAAAAAAAATTACATACACTAAGATAGAGAAAGGCCATCAGGGACCAGCATTGCCTCTGCTGTGAACAAGTTATAGTTATATTTTCTTTATGTAGGAGTTCACTCACCCAGATCAGTTCAACCTAAAAACAAATTCTAAGCGAGGTAGCTGTCCAAGTGATGTATTGATGTACCTCTTTTCCAAAGGCAAGTCCCACAAATACCATAATGATGTCAGCGGTCACATCATACTTGGTCTTGCTCACCCTAATCATACATCACCCCAACAGAGGTGACAATTGCAAAATTACAATGAAGGTCAGTCACTGTCACCATACAGCTGACTCTCCATGAACCTACAAAGTAGCTTGCAAAATGGTCCGCATTAATGAGTATCCACCAAATGGGATCATTTGAGATGAGAGTCATACTATTAGATGATGGGAATGAGGGCACAAACTTGGATGATCACATTAGTGCTTGATATATCACAATCCAGTGTTTACATCACCAAAGTGGAATTTGAGGGATGGTATCAGATTGTTTGAAGTGTTTCAGCCTGAATTCCAGTAAAAGGGGAATATGCATCCAGGGATATCAATACTGATGGTATTAACATAAAAGTTGATGGTGAGATCATAAGGCAGTGACTTGCGTGGAATGTTTGAATGCCACAAAAGATCAGAGAACTGTTCTTCTCTTCGGCAACATGTAGCTATAGTGCAGTGTGATCCTCAAAATTTTCTGTTGGTATTTGGTATCCTTGCTACAGTCAAGTGAGGGGTTCAACCTCGGCCCATCAACAACACTATTCAGATCATTGATCCAATACAAATTTGAACAGCACCCAACTGTCAACCTCAAGGCAGACATAACCAATTACAATGTGAGTAGAATCCATGACCTTTCTTCTGATCTATGTGCAAGCTGGCAACTAATAGTCTATACATGTGTCATAACCAGTTCCCTGTCGATTGACATGTGTAGTGACAAGGGCAGTCATGCAAAAAAAGTGGGAAGTTGTACAAAGAAAGAAGGATCAAGTGATATGGTAGAACAGAGTCAGATGGAACAAAGCGATCACAAATGGGTGGTGATGCCATACATGCTGTGAATGCATGATGGCTCCAATGTGGTACATATGTAAGCTTGCAATAATGAGATGGGATTGATGCACTAGTAAATAGGTGGATGAAGGTCGTCGTCAAGCTTAAGGAGCAAATAGCCAGTTGGGAGTGGGAGAATCAGAGAGAGATCTGCTATCCATTAAGGGAAGAATTTCCTCCAGTGGTAAAAAGAACCATGCCAGAGAGATGCAGTATAGTCCCAGGTCAGTTTTTAAAAAGACAACAGCAAGAGAATATTTGAAAATTTAAGATGCAACTGTACATACTATGAGAAGGAGTCCATGGAGTAAAAAGAAATAACCTGTTTGAAAGACACACTCTGATAACTGTAAAAATATGTGGACCAGAGGGAGAGATGGGAAGGTCAAATGCCAAATTGAAATTGATTATTGGAGAACTTTGAATATAGATGAGGTACCAGTGGTGACTTCTAGCATGCCACAGAAGATAATGACAAAGACAAAGACCTTAGCATGAGCATTCAAGAATTGTGAGTCCCAACTCCTGTATACTTCAGATATGGTAATGAGCCTATACACAGCACTCGCCTCTGGCAACATCTGCAAACACTTGGACAGATGGATCAGTAACAGATCATGATGTCAGCGCTTCTGACACAGACTCAGTTAAATCCACTTTCCAATCGAAAATATCACCACAGCTATTCCTACCTAGTCAAGCTCAGCTAAAGGCAGCAATGCATGCTCAGGGTAACATCCACAAGCAAGCTTTGTCTATTGGTATGTGCAGCCTTCACATGAATGTTGATTACACTCACTCTAGTACAGGTACTGGATATACCTCAGTTGTTTTTCACCTCTATGACATCCCATCCATCAGTTTTTCCAACCTCATCTCAACACCATTCAACATCACTAATAGCCATTACACCATTACCATGCTTGCCATTGACACTAGCCCCAAAGCAATGATTGGTTCAGTGGGCAGCTTCAAAAGTTGTCACCCAGCATTGGTCCATAGCCCACGCACCACATCTACACCTATGTCAACAGCATCTCTGTGATCATCAATTCTATCTGCTGAGCACCTTGTTGCTAAACATGTCTTCTTCCAGAAGGAACCAGGGAAGGGATGCCACCGATTTCCCACAGAGGATGAACTAGCAAAAACTCTTGACGAGGCCAACTGCCTATACTGGGGTGCAGCACTAATGGGCATGGCATATACATTTGTCGATCAGATACTCAAGACAGGCAAAGTGCAGAAAGATGTTGAGAAACTGGTGCCACATCTTAGACTTGTTCATGCAGCACTTGTCATTCCTGTTGACATTGATAACAGCAACTCTTGTGCCAATTATCTTATTGAAGAGAGGATTAGCAGTACATTTGTGGAGTATATTAACAACAATTCGGCTGTTTCAGCTTGTATCCTGGACAGCAAAGAAGCAGAAATTAGACTATTCCTGTGCTTTGTGCAACACATCCAGTATTGTCTCTCCAATGAGATGGCCTACCTCTCTGATTTTCAGGGTTAGTTTGGTTGTGCAGTTATTGATCATGAAACTTACTGACTGTCAAGTCATAACAGGCTCGTGAGTTGATGCTGAGCTGGTCTGTCTTATTGGTTGACTGATATGAACTAGAGACTTTGTGAATAATTTTGGTGATGGAAACTGCACAGCTGCTTTCAAGAACTTCCAATCTGAACACCAGTGCAACCAATTTTGCCATGCCTTTGGTTTACAAGCATTAGAGTAGTCTTGATAGGAAGATGGAAATCGCATTGTTGTGACAAAACACCTGGGCAGCACAATGTTACTAGTTACATATTGAATTTCACTTGATGTTGTGCTATAAAGTACCTCTGCAAACAGTGGCAGAGCAAATGTTGGTGTTGACATTGAATGTTGATTGAGATTGATCATCCATTATTTAGATCATAATGATGCTTGCGCACCAGTCCCTGACTCCTGATTCTGGCCTGCTCATTCTCAAAATGACATGCACTGCAATGTGTCATTGTATTTCAAGTCATGAACATTGATTTATTCACAACAACTTGATTTATCTCATGTCAAGGGCATGTATCAAATCCAGTACTGTAACTGTATGTACCAGCAACACAAAACAGAGTGTGGTTCAAATACACGAGTGCAGTAAATGTTACATATGCAAGATGATGTGTACCATAAGAGCCACAAGGTGGTACATCATATCCTCCATATTCATTGACCGCATCAGTTAAGTAAAACAGAGCCAGAGCCAAGCATATCGATGTGGCAATGACCCTCCTCTACTAACATGGGAGTTGGGGAAATTGCAGATCAGTACATTCAGTGTTGCCCAACGTGGTGACTGTGACATTTGGGATGATCTTGGTAAGTAAATACAACAGTAAATACAATGGACTTTGAACATATACACGGCAACACGGCAAATCGAACCGTCACCAAAAATCCACCATATGAAAGTGAGTACTACTATCCCCTATGGTCACTTCGTGACCCACCACTACTTCATGATTTTCAACTACAGACCTCAAATTTACACCAATCACTTAGCTACTTCACTGAATACATTCAACATATTCCCATATCCTATTCCAAGTGAAACGAAGCAATTTCATAAAGAAATGATAGAGATAGTATTTTCTACGTGACACCAGGAAAAGTCATGAACTGGTGTCACCTGCCGACACTGCCGATATCAGACATTGAATTCACCGAGAACGCTCGCCCTCATGATTGTTACAAGCTGGGATTCATTGCTATGCCATGGGATGTCGCCGGGGGAAGCTAGCAGCATCTACTGGCCCTGAGTATGAGTCACAGATCCAGGTGGCACTTGCAGATGTTGCAAATGGCATGCACAAGAATATCACAAGGGCTGAAAAGGCATACAAGGTAAAATCAATGTAGTTTCGAGTTCCTACACTTGAATGCTAAACTCATTTTACAGGTTGCATGGCAGACTCTTAAAGATCGCAGTAGTGGTCTTCATATGTCTCTGAAGGATTACAGCACCTCACGACAGATCTTTAAGCCAAGTGAAGAGGGAGCAGTCAAAGATTGGCTAGTTCATCAATCTGGTGCAGCACGCCCTCTACACCCTCGTGATTTACATGCCCGAGTTCATGACATTACTGGAACACTCCCTGGACAGAACTGGCATCGCCGTTTCCTCACTCGCCACAAGAAATCTCTCTCTACACACAAACCATGACACCTTGACCCAAAGCGTGCTCAGAACTTTAATAAGACAACAGTCACTGGGTACTTCAAGCTTCGAGGGGATCTTGATAAGAAATATGATGGAATTCCTGCTGCGCACAATTGGAATATGGATGA
>Ga0310811_10005805_pt1 | contig 15696 bp, 20 predicted proteins | sample YCmetagenome_FD_207642 | JGI IMG/M metagenome (GOLD analysis project Ga0310811, IMG submission 207642) | Soil microbial communities from experimental microcosm in Duke University, North Carolina, United States - YC | ecosystem: Engineered > Artificial ecosystem > Soil microcosm > Unclassified ...
CCTCCATCGAGGGCAGCACGTTCTGCACCTTGCCCAGGTACACGTTGCCGACGTAGGAGACCGAGGACTCGCGGTTCACGTAGTGCTCGACCAGCACGCCGTCCTCGAGCACGCCGATCTGGGTGCGGCCGGCGGTCTGCCGCACGACCATCACGCGCTCGACGGACTCGCGGCGGGCCAGGAACTCGGCCTCGGTGATGACCGGGGTGCGGCGCGAGCGGGTGGCCCGGCCCTCGCGGCGGCGCTGCTGCTTGGCGACCAGGCGGACGGAGCCGCGCAGGCCCATCACCTCGTCCTCGGTGGCCACCGAGTCGGGCGAGCCCGACGAGCGGCGCTGGCGCGGCTCGCGCACCTTGACCACGGTGTTCGGCGGGTCGTCTGAGCTTTCCGCACCGCCCGCGGCCAGGTCCTCGGCGGTCTGCCGACGACGCCGGCGACGGCGGCGGCGGCTGGTCTCCTCGGACAGGTCCAGGGCGTCCGGGTGCTGCGCCGGGGCGCGCTCGCCCTCCTCGCCCTCGTCTTCGGCGTCCTCGCCCTGCTCGGCGGCGGCCTCGACGGACTGCGCGGACTCGCCGCGGCGGTTGCGCGAACGGCGGCGACGGCGGTTGCCGCCGCTCGCCGAGCTCGCGGAGGCCTCCTCGGCGTGCTCCTCGTCCTGCTCGGGCTCCTCGGCGGCCGCGGCGGGCTGCGCCGGGACCGCGGCGGGCTGCGCCGGGACCGAGGCGGGCCGGAACGGTGTCACGCTGACCGGGGCCTGGAACAGGTTGCCCGACCAGGACGGCGTGGCGGCGGACGCGTCGAACGGGGAGATCGCGGGCCGCGCGGCCTGCTCCTCCTCCTCGGCGACGGCCTCCACGGCCTCGGCCAGGCCCTCGGCGGCGCCTACTGCTGCCGCGTCCTGTTCCGAGAGCTCGTCCGGAATCGGCACGACCACGATCGGCGCCTCGGCCGCGGGCTCCGGGGTGCTCTCGGGCGCGCTGGCGGCGCGCTTGGCGGCCCGCTTCGCGGCGCCGGCCTTGCGGGTGCGCTTGGCGTTGGCCAGCGGCTTCGAGCCGGGCTCTTCCGCGGACGCGGCGGCCTGCTCGGCCACCTGCTCGGCGGGGGCCTCGGCCACCGGGCTTTCGGCGGCCTCGGCCGCCGGCGCCGCCGTCTCGGGCTCGGCGATGTTCTCCGGCGCCCCGGCGGCACGGGAGGCGGCCCGCTTGCGGGTGCGCCGCGGCGAGGCGGCGGTCGCCTGCTCCGCGGGAGCCTCCGGCGCGCTCTGCGCGGCGGCCGGCTGCTCGGGGGCGACGGTCTCGGCGGATTGGTCCGCGGCCTGCTCGGCGGGAGCGGCGGTCTTCTTCGCGGCCCGCTTGCGGGTCGCGCGCTTGACCGGGGCCGGCGCCTGCTCGGCCGGAGCGGACTCGTCCTGCTGCAGGCCGGTGTGCGCGAGTTCGGCGCCGGCCGAGGCCGCCGCCGCGCCGATCCCCGATTCCGGCGCGCCGGCCGGTCGGCTCGCGGCGCGCCTGCGGACCCGCTTGGCGGGCGCGGCCGGGGACTGCTCCCCGGCGTTCACGTCACGTCCTGCCGCGGACGTGCTCTCGTTCTCGTTGTTCTCGGGCTCATGATCGAGCATTCGGGTGGTTCTCCCGTCATGGCCCCCGGGCGCTCGGGGCGCGTCTCCCGGTTACCGCGGGAGGGCGTCGGCGCCGCACAGGGGCTCGTCGTACGCAAAAGTCGTGGCGGCTCGGAACGCGTGGTCCGCACACCGGGCCGGTCGGATGGTCATTTCCCGGGCTGTGGGATTTCCACACCCGATTCGACCGCCGTCGGCCCGGAAGCCGGCGAAGCGCCGCGTTCCGGGGCTGTCGGCACGACCTCCGGATCAGCGCTCAGCAGCAAGGCCAGCGGTCCCTGCGCCAGCCGGGTCACCCTGGGAGGAACCGGAGGCACCAGGTCCGCTACCGCGCCGAGGCCGGTCAGCACATCGTCGGGACGCACCGCGGGGGTGGTATGCCGGACAACCACTCGCAGTATCGCACACACGGACGGCAGGTCGTCGAGAGCGACGAGTTCGACCACGGCCGCCCGCGCGTCGAAGGTGCGCATCCCGTTCTTCGTCAGCCGCTGGACTTCCACCTGTTCAGCCGCCAGGAACGCGGCCGCGGCGGCCCGCGCGTCGGCCGGGTCCACCTCCGGAAGCTCGATCCGCCAGACGGAGGCCTCCAGGTAGTCGGCCAGCGAGCCGCCCTCGGACTCGTCCACCGCGAGGATGTCCAGGTCGGGCGGCAGCGCCTCGTCCAGCGAGCCGCGCAGCCGCTCCGGCTCCACCCGCTCGGAAAGGCCCAGCTCCACGTACTCCGCCTCGCTCGCGGTTCCGGTCGGCGCGGCGCCGGCCCAGGAGATCTTCGGGTGCGGCGTGAAGCCGGCCGAATAGGCCATCGGCACCGCGGCACGGCGCAGCGCGCGCTCGAAGGCGCGCTGGATGTCGCGGTGGCTGGTGAACCGCAGCCTTCCCCGTTTGGCGTAGCAGACGCGCACGCGCTGCACGACCGGGGGCGGCGGGGGGCCGTCGGGGGTCTTCGCGGGCAGTGGACTCACCGTTTCCGTGTCAGGAGGTCTGCGCCCAGGGTGACACGAAGGGCGCGCCGAGCGGAAAAACGCGCGCACAGGAGCCGCGAGGCCTCCGTCAGCCGAGTGCGGCGTACCGCACGCCGGTGGCCTCGGCCGAGGCCTCCCACAGCTCGCGGCACAGCTCCGGGTCCCTGGCCGGGCCGCTCGCCCCGGCCACGGCCGGCGCCCCGCGAAGACCGCCCGGGCCGCGCGGCCCGAAGAAGCGGGTGCCGGTCAGGTCCGGATCCTCGCCGCTCACCCGCGGTCGCGCGCCGCCCGCCTTCAGCGCCGCCTTCGCGCTCGCCGCGAACAGGATCGGCCGGGCGCCCTGGTCCGCCGACTGCGCGATCAGGTCCGTGCCGTGCCGCATCAGCGGGCCGAGCACCTTGCGCGCGCCGCCCTCCGTACGCGCCATCAGATCCGAGCGGGCCACGCCCGGATGCGCGGCCATCGAGCACAGCCGCCCGTGCGCCCGCCGGTCGAGTTCGAAGGCGAACATCAGGTTCGCGAGCTTGGAGCGGCCGTAGCCGAGCCAGTTCGAACCGTGCGGCAGGATCTTGAAGTCCGTCAGCTCGTTGCGCACCGCGAGCTTGTGCATCACCGAGGTCACCGTCACCACGCGCGGCCGCTCGGCCGCCAGCAGCAGTGGCAGCAGATGCCCCGTCAGGGCGAAGTGCCCGAGGTGGTTGACGCCGATCTGCACCTCGAATCCGTCCGGGGTGTGCCCCGGCGGCGGCGCCATCACCCCCGCGTTGTTCACCAGCACGTCCAGCTCGCCGGCCCGGTCGGCCAGCTCCGCCGCGGCCTCCTCGACCGACTCGAGGCTGGCCAGGTCCAGCCGCACGAACTCCGCCCGCGCCGCCGGATGCGCCGTGCGGATCCGCTCGATCGCAGCCCCCGCGCGCTCCGCGTTCCGGCAGGCCAGCAGCGTGCGCGCGCCCGCACCCGCCAACTGCTTCGCCACCGCGAATCCGAGTCCGCTCGACGCCCCGGTGACCAGCACCGTACGTCCGGACAGGTTCTCCACCACCTTCGTCGCCCCCACCAGGTCACGCCGATCGCACCGGCGCGCAGGAAGGAGTCCTCCCGCCGGTGCCCGAAGGCGGCCCGCGAATGCCGCCCTCGGCTCAGCCTTGCCGCTTTTCCCCGGTTGTCAACCGTCCGGCGCGGCCGGGAGGGTCTCGCCCCTCCCGGCCGCGCCCGGCACCCGGTCAGCCCAGCAGCTTCTCGATCGCGGCGACCACCTCGGGGGAGTCCGGGGTGGTGCGCGGGCTGAACCGGGCCACCGGCTCGCCGTCCGCGTCGATCAGCCACTTGGCGAAGTTCCACGACACGTCGCCGGCCTCGCCGCTCTCCTGCTCGGCGACCGCGGTCAGCTCGGTGAAGACGGGGTGCCGCCCCTCGCCGTTGACCTCGAGCTTCTCGAACATCGGGAAGGTCACGCCGTAGGTGGTCGAGCAGAAGGTCTCGATCTCCTCGGCGGTGCCCGGCTCCTGCGCGCCGAACTGGTTGCACGGGAAGCCGAGCACGGTGAAGCCGCGCTCGCCGTACGTCTTCTGCAGCTGCTCGAGCGCGGTGTACTGCGGGGTCAGACCGCACTTGGAGGCCACGTTGACCACCAGCGCCGCCTTGCCCAGATGCGCGCCGATCGTCGTGTCCTGACCGGCCAGGCTCTTGACCGGGATCTCGCTGACACTGCTCATCCGACTATTCCTCCGAATCCTCGGGCTCGGCGCCCGCCCGGTCCTGCGGACCGTTCGAACCCCACTTGCGGTACATCTTCTCGCCGAGGCGATCACCGACCGCGCCCGCCTCGCGCATGAAGTCCCGCACCTTCCCCATCAGCGGATCCGAGCTCGTGCGAATTCCCTCGTTGTACGCGTCGAAGGCGTCCTTCGCCGCCGCCCGCGCGGACGCACTGCCGTCGTCCGACCTGCGCGGATACTCGCCGGTCATCACCCGCGCGTAGGCGCCGGAGTCGATCCACCGGGTCAGGTCGAGCGCGCGCACCGAGGGGAACGGGTGCGTCATCTCCCGGGTGATCGAGAAGCGCAGCAGCGAGTCGCGCACGTCGCCGGTGGACTCGTACTCGCGGCCCTGCTCGATGAACGACATCGGGTTCATCTCGTGCAGGTGCGCGCCGCCGGCCAGCTTCATGTGCGTGCGCACCGCGGCCTCCACGTCCTGGCTGACCAGCAGGCCGGCCCGGTCGCAGGAGATCTCCGCCTTGCGGAACCACTCGAGCAGCGCGGTGATCAGCGCCTGCAGCCCGAGGATGCCGCCGGGCAGCGCCGAGGCCGCGCCGGTCAGGTTCAGCAGCCAGATCAGCATCGTGCGGTACACCGCGTGCCCGGAGAAGGCGTGCCCGAGCTCGTGGCCGATGACGAAGCGCAGCTCCTCCTCGTCCAGCAGCTCGACCAGGCCCGTGGTCAGCACGATCACCGGCCGGTCCATCCCGATCGTCATCGCGTTGACGACCGGGGTCTGCTGCACGAACAGCTCGGGCGCGTTCTCCTGGTCGAGGATCCGGCAGGCGTCGGCGAGCAGTCCGTCGAGCCGCGGGAACTGCTGCGGCGAGACCTGCACCGCGTTGCCGAGCAGCAGCAGCCGCACCCGCCGCTCGCCGATCAGCCCGTTCAGCATCTTCAGCAGCGAGTCGAATCCGGCCAGCTTCCGCAGCGCGGTCAGCGCGGCGCGGTCCGCCGGGTGCTCGTACGCGCGCGAGCTGATGCCGGGAAAGGTCTTACGGACGCGCGCCGGGGCGGCGTCCTGGGTCTCGACGGGCATAGCCGGAAAACCCCCTCGTTCTCAGTGGCGCTCTGTGGCGGGATGCACACCCGCCAACCGAACATACCGACCCCGCGCGTTGTGCGCTGAAACTCGGGCCTACTCTCTTGAGGTAACCCGAAACGAGTGAGGACGACCATGCTCAACTACCTGGCGGACCTGAATTCGGACAGTGCCCCTCCCGGGATCTTCCTGAAGATCTACATCATCGGCGGCTTCTGTCTGGTCGCCGGGATCGCGTGGTTCGTGCTGCGCGGATACGTCAAGTCGGGTGACAAGGACGACGAGAAGTAGCCCGACGGCCACCCCGTCGGCGCCGCCCGGGGGCCCCGGCCCTATATTTGTGCGCGCGGCACCGGCCGCCGAAGCGACCCACCGGGGCCTGACGAGCAGTCAGCGCCGCACCGAGACGAAACGAGCGCTGCGATGAACGCACACCTGCTATCCGTGGTGGCCGAGGGCACCACGCCGAACCGCTACTCCGGCATCAACCCGACGCTGAACGCCGCCGTCGTGATGGGCCTGTTCCTGGTGCTGCTGTTCCTGGTCACCCGGCTGAACAAGGACAAGTAGCCCTGAACCGGGACGTTCTTCGTCCACCGGCCGGATCCGGCCGGCGGACGTCTGGACGTCCGTTCGGCGATTCGAGGTAAGGTCGGGACGCATGAACGGCTTCGGCGACGCACCTCGGCCTGAGCGGCGCGTCCGGCTCGGCGTGATGGGCGGCACCTTCGATCCCATCCACCACGGCCACCTCGTGGCCGCCAGCGAGGTGGCCTCGCTCTTCTCGCTCGACGAGGTGGTCTTCGTGCCCACCGGCGAGCCCTGGCAGAAGACCGAACGGGCCGTCACCGCGGCCGAGGACCGCTACCTGATGACGGTCATCGCCACCGCCTCCAACCCGCGCTTTTCGGTCAGCCGCGTGGACATCGACCGCGGCGGCCCCACGTACACCGTGGACACCCTGCGGGACCTGCGCCTGGAGCGCGGACCCGAGGTCGACTTCTTCTTCATCACCGGCGCCGACGCCCTCGGCCAGATCTTCTCCTGGCGGGACGCCGACGAACTGGTGGAGCTCGCCCACTTCGTCGGCTGCACCCGGCCGGGGCACACGCTCACCGACCCCGGACTGCCCATGGGCAAGGCCTCGCTGGTGGAGATTCCCGCGCTGGCGATCTCCTCGACCGCGTGCCGCGAGCGCGTCCGCCGCGGCGAGCCGGTGTGGTACCTGGTTCCCGACGGCATCGTCCAGTACATCAACAAGCGCAGCCTCTACCAGCCCGAGCGGTCCGCCGAGGAGTTGCCGACATGAGCGGAGGGACGGGACGCCGCCGCAAACCGCCGACGGGCGAGGAGGGCGGCGGCGAGCAGTACGCCGCGCCGCAGCCGCCGGCGGAGCCGTACCCGCAGTACCAGACCTACCAGCAGCCGGCCCAGGAGTCGTACGACTACGACTGGCGCCAGGAGAGCGCCGGCGGCGTTTACGACACGTCGGCGTATCAGACGCCGCAGGGCGGGCAGGGCGCCCAGACTTCGCGGCAGCCGGGTCAGCCGCAGGCGACGCAGCAGCCGCAGCCGTACGAGCCGTTCCCGCAGCAGACCTCGATCTACGACCAGCCGTCGCAGGCCTCCACGTACGAGACGCGCTCGCAGCCCTTCGGCTCCGAGCAGACGCCGCAGCCCCCGCAGTACGGCCAGTCGAGCCAGGCCACTCAGTCCGCTACGCCCAACCCGTACGTCCAGGGTGACCAGTCCGGGCAGTACGACCGCGCCGGCCAGTCCGGCCAATACGACCAGCCGAGCCGCGCCGGCCAGTACGACCGCCTCGGCGAGTCCGCGCAGTCCGGCCCGTTCGACCCCTTCCAGGTCTACCAGCAGCAGTCCTCCGCCGCGCCCACGGCTTCCGCCGCTCCGGCCGCCCCAGCCGCTCAGGGTTCCCCGTCGGGTGGCCCCGTCGACTTCTTCGGCACCGGCTCCTACGAGATCCCGCAGCAGGCCCCCGCCGCACCGGCCCGCCCGCGTCCCGCGCCGCGCCCGGAACCGCTGCCCGAGCCGCCGGTCGTCTCGATCCCGGCCCAGGCCGCCGCCCCCGCGCCGTCGCCTGCGTCCGCGCCGCCGCCCGCCGCCGCCGAGCAGCCGTTCGAGTTCGAATTCGACCCCGACGACGAGTCCGCCGCCGCACGCCCGGTGACCGGCAACCGCCCCGCCGACAAGGACGGCTACCGCCCCGACGACTTCGCATTCGTCGACCAGGCCGACGACTCCGAGGTGAACGGCTGGCTCGACTTCAGCGAGAGCCGCGCCGACACGCGCGCCGAGCGCAGCCGCAAGCTGCGCTTCCGGCTGATCGCGCTCGCGGTCGTGCTCGCGCTGCTCGCCGCCGGCGTCGGCGTGTACGTGCTCCTCGGGGGCAGCGTCCCCGGCCTGACCGGCGGCTCGGCCGCGACGAAGTCGATGATCCTGTTCCGCCTCGACGACTCGAAGGGCAACGCCGTCGGCGACGCCCTGCTGGTCACCGACCGCGACGGCACCACCAACGGCACCGCGAGCGGCACCGGCGCGATCGTCGTCATCCCGTCGCAGATGCAGATCAACAGCCAGGGATTCGGCAGCACGACGTTCGGCGGCAACATGGCCTCCGACCAGCCGCCCGCCGGCCAGGACGACGTCTCGAGCACCCTCGGCGTGACCCCCGACGGCGTCTGGACGATAGACGAGACCACCTTCACGATCCTCGTCGACGACCTCGGCGGCCTCTCGCTGACCACGAACACCGCCGTCCCGGCGAGCGGCACCGACACCAAGGGCGTGCCGCTCGGCTCGACGAGCCTCAGCGGCGCGCAGGCCGTCGCGTACGCCACGTACTCGGCGTCCGGCGAGGCCGCGAACGCCCAGGCGGCGCGCTTCGGCCAGGTGATGAACGCGCTGATCGCCAAGCTTCCGACGATCTCCAACGAAGTCACCTCCTACCTCAACCTGCTCGGCCTGATCCCCGACCCCTCACTGCCGCTGAGCAAGCTCAGCCCGATCCTCGCCGCCCTCGCCGCGCAGCAGAACGCGGGCGCGATCACCGTCGCCACCCTGCCGCTGACCTCGGGCGACGAGCTCAACGAGACCGCCGCGGCCGCCGTCGTGAACAAGCTGCTCGGCGGCACCGTCAAGGCGGGCGCGACGGCCGGACAGGCGGCCCGCGTGCTCGTGCAGAACGGCACCGGGGCGAACTCGTCGAGCAGCACCAAGCTGATGGAAGCGGCGCAGGCGAAGCTCGTCAACGACGGCTACACGTACAACGCGGGCAACGTCGTGTCCACGCAGGCCACCACGAAGGTCGAGGTGGCGTCGTCCGCCGGCCAAACCGTCGCCGAGCAGGTCGCGGCCTCCCTCGGCCTCAGCGGCAGCGCGGTCGAGGTGGTCTCAGGACTGTCCTCGGTGGACGACGTGACGGTCGTCCTCGGCCAGGACTGGACGTCCCTCTCGACGGACTGAGGCGGCCGGCTCGTCGCCGCGCGTCGGAAACCCGCCGCTGCCGTGCGTCGGCTCGTGAGATCCTGGGATCGGCACGTCCGACGACCGACAGGGGAAAGCGCACAGTGACAGCCACCGATCGAGCCAGGCAGTTGGCGATCGCCGCCGCCGAGGCGGCCTCCGACAAGATCGCGCACGACATCGTGGCGTACGACGTGAGCGACGTGTTCGTCATCACCGACGCCTTCGTGCTCGCCTCCGCGCCGACCGACCGCCAGGTGCGCGCGATCGTGGACGGGATCGAGGAGCGGCTGCTCGAGCTCGGCGCGAAGCCCGCCCGCCGCGAGGGCGAGCAGGAGGGCCGCTGGGTGCTGCTGGACTACCTGGACATCGTGGTGCACGTCCAGCACAGCGAGGAGCGGGAGTTCTACCTGCTGGAGAAGCTGTGGAAGGACTGCCCGCGCATCGAGCTGCCGGAGACGGTCACCGGGGGCCGGGCGTGACCACCCTCGACCTGAACGCGGGGGACACCGACGCCGACGGCGCCCCCGGCGTCGGCGAACCCGGAGCCGGGGCCGCCACCGGGACCGACCCGTCCTCCGGCATCGCCAACGACCGCCACGCCTACTACGTGACGGGCCGTCGGATCGTGCTGTGGCGGCACGGCCAGACAGAGTGGAACATGGCGGGCCGGCTGCAGGGCCAGACGGACGTCCCGCTGGACGGCGTGGGTCGCGAGCAGGCCCAGACGATGGCGCGGCTGCTGGCCGCCCTCCGGCCCTCCGCGATCGTCTCCTCGGACCTGTCCCGGGCCGTGGAGACGGCGCAGGCGCTGGCCGACATCGTGAAGCTGGACGTGACGCTGGACGAGGGCCTGCGCGAGACGTTCGTCGGCACCTGGCAGGGCTTGACCGACGACGAGATCCGGGCCAGGTTCCCGGAGGAATACGCGGCGTGGCGCGAGGACCACTACCACCAGCGAAGGGGCGGCGGCGAGATCGAGGCCGAGGTCGCCGACCGTGCCGTGGCCGCGATAGAGCGGGCCCTGAAGGCCGTCCCCGACCGCGGCACCCTCGTCGTCGTCACCCACGGCGGCACCGCCCGCGTCTCCATCGCCCGCCTCCTCGGCCTGCCCGAGCAGTCCACCGGCGTCCTAGGCGGCCTGTCCAACTGCTGCTGGTCCGTCCTCGGCGAGGGCCACCGCGGCTGGCGCCTCCTGGAGCACAACGCCGGCTCCCTCCCCGAGCCCGTCTACGGCGACGACCGCTGACCCGACCCGCGGGCCTTGGCGCCGCGCAACCCGCCGAGCCGCGGCCCTTGGCGCCGCGTAACCCGCCGTCCCGCGGCCCTTGGCGACGGCGGCTCCGACAAGCCCCGACGCCCCGCCCGACGGTGCCCCGCCGATACCGATTTCCCATCGGGCCCCGGCTTTGGCTAATATGGGCGAGCCCGCCCGGGAGCAGCAGGGAACCGAAGGTTCCGTCCACTGTGACCGGGGGGACCACCCGCTCCGGTATAGTAAGATCGACGCCGACGCAGGCGAGAATTGAATGCAAGGGGCCATAGCTCAGCTGGTAGAGCATTTGTCTGGCAGACAAAAGGTCTGGGGTTCAAGTCCCCATGGCTCCACAGCAGATCAGGGCCGGTAATCCATTGAGATTACCGGCCCTGAATGTCTTAGTTTGTACCGCCGTACAGCAGCGGCATACAGCAGCGGGGGAGAAGCGGGGTTAGGCGGCCCGAGGCCCGTGCGCATTGCGGTCTGCGATGTGTCGACGCAGCGCCTCAGCCGTGTCACGGCCGTAAGCCTGCTCGATGGCCGACTCTGCCTTGAGACCCGCGATGTCGGCCCGCAGCAGCTCGGTCCGTTGGACCATGCGATCTTCGAGGCCTTCGATCTTGCCACCGAGATGGCTGCCCAGGCTCGCGATAGCCGACAGTACGTCGGCCATGGTCGGTTCGGGAGTCGGCTCGGACATGTCACCCACGATAACCCTCCTCAGGGTTGGTGTCTTCGGTTCGGATTCCGGCGAGCATCGGCGATCAGCCGAACAGCTTGCCGAGCTTGTTGAGCGCGTCGCGGATCTGCTCATCGGTCGGGTGACTGTAGATCTCCATGGTCACGGCGATCTGCGAGTGACGAAGGATCTTCATTGCAACCCGAGGGTGAACGTCGAGAGCAACCAGCATCGAGGCAACGGTGTGCCGCGTGTCGTGCAGATGGATCTCTCGGACTCCGGCATTCGTACAGCGTGGAGGGAATCGGTTCGTGATATTCGAAGGTTCATAGGGAGTGCCGTACTTGGTCGTGAACACGAGGTTCAGCGCGTTGTGCCAGGCGTCGGCCGCCTCAGCCTTGGCGTTAGCCTGCTGCCTCTTGCGGAGCCGGAGAGCGGCCACGACGATCGGCGGGAGCGGCAGGATGTCGTCTGAGTCCTCCGTCTTGGTCTCGCGGTGCAGCAGCTCGCCGCCCGCGCGCTGAAGCTGATCCACCGTGCGCAGTTCGGCGCGCTCCAGGTCCACCGCATCCCAGGTGAGCCCGAGGACTTCACCACGACGCAGGCCGAGGACGAGGAACAGCACCCACGCGGCGTAGAGCGGATCATCGGCGCGGCGCGTGTGCTCCAGGAAGCGGCGAGCCTCGTCGACCGACCACGGCCGGACCTTACGCCGAGTCGTACGACGGCGAGCCCTGGGCACATCTACCAGAGCGGCGACGTTGCGCGAGATCAACTCTTCCCGGATCGCGTGGTTCAGTGCAGCCCTGAGCGTCGCGCGCACGGTCTCCAGGGTGCGCCGACCGGTGTAGCTCTCGCAGCACTTGCCCAGGGCGCAGCACCGGCGACGGTCCGCACGCCGAGCCTCGTCCTTGCCTTGCGCGCAGCACTGGCAGGTGTTGACCAGCTTCGTCAGCCACTCGCGCGCGAGCTTCGTCGAGAGCTTGTTCAGGGGCTTCTTGCCGAGGTGCGGCGAGATGTAGAGACGCACTGCCGATTCGTGCGTGACGTAGGTCAGCGGGGCCGAATTCGGCTTGACGACATCCGAGAGCCATTCGTCGAGGAAGTCCCCGAGGAGCGGGGTCTTGGTTGCCACCGGACCTTTCTGCGCCGCAGCGTGTAGCTTGATCCACTTGTCGTGGACCTCATCCCGTGTCTGTCCGTAGACATACTTGCGCTTGCGCTTGCCGTCCGGAGTGTCCACCCAGGCGTACGCGGCAAATCCACCCTTGTACGGGTAGATCGAGCCTTCCCCATTGGCGCGAGTGCGCTTGGCAGTCATATCAGAGACCTTCTGTCACGTTACGGATGTACTCATCTACCCATTCGGGTAGGACGCGGCGGTTACGCCCGACCTTGACGGACTTGATCTCGCCTTCCAGCACCAAGAACTTGGTCTTGGTCTCGCCGAAGCCCAGCAACTCGGCAACCTGCTTGACCGTGTACCACCTCGGCGCGAGCGGCAGCGTGGTTTGCGTCATTCCTCAATCCACTCCCCGTGGTCCGAGTCGGGCTGGATGCGCGACGGTCCGTCGTCGTGTCCGGCGAACGACCAGTGGTTGATGACGATGAGGTCTTCACTCTCGGCAAGCGCTGTAGTGAGCGCGTCGCGTCGAGCCATGTAGTCGGCCCGTTCCTGGCGCAGCGCGCCGAAGGTGGTCGAGTAGGTCCGGGACTTGGTGGCGAAGTGGCCGCCGAAGCCGAGCATGTGCGCCCATTGACGCAGCCGGAGCGGGGCGAGTTCGGGAACGGCGCCGAGCCGCCAACACGTCTCGATCAGGATTCGGTGATGCTCGCGCAGGTCCCACGGGTCGAGGTCGTAGCGTCGGCCGGTCGCGTCGCAGGAGCCGCAGCGAATCGGGTCGCAGCCTTCGACGACGCGGTAGCCGGTCGCGGCGCAGTCGCGGCAGGCGAGCGGCGGCAGTTCAGCCCCGGCAGCCTCAGCGCCCTTGGTGGCGTACTTGGCGATGTACCGCGCGACGACCACATCGGAGAGCTGGCCGCCGTTGAGCCGGTCCGCGCCGATCGGGCGGATGTCGAGCTGACGGCCCCAGGCGAGGACAGGGGCGCCGAGCGCTTCGGATTCGGGCACTACCAGCCGGGTGGAGGCCACCGCCGTCCGGATAGCGGTTTCGAGTTGTTCGAGGGTTGCGGCAGCGGGTGCGGGGGAGCCGGGGCCGGTCGGTCCGTCGATCCGGACTACGGCGTGGAAGTGCACGACTCCGCGCGCCTGGTATTCGGCGACCTTCGCGAACGTGAGCGTCAGGTGGTCGGTCAGTTCGCGGCGGGGGATGCCGAGGACGCGCGCGAAGTCGCGGCGGATCTCGGTCAGGGTGGCGCGCCAGAGTCGTCCGGCCATGGCGTTGAACAGCACGTGGCCGGTGTAGTCGTAGCTGGCCGGGTCGAGCGGCGTGCCGATGAGCGGGTCGCCGGGTGTGTGCCAGCGTCCGCAGCCGGAGCCGTCGCGGCGGGGGTTGCAGGGGCGCCGGTTGCCCTGCTTGTCGGGGCCGAGGTGGACCGGGCCGAACGAGGGGGCGGTGAGGGTGACGAACAGCCGGGGACTGCCCGCCACGGTCTCCGGGGTCTGCTTGCCGCCGCGTAGGCCAGCGGCGACCAGGTTGTAGGCGTCGTACTTGTAGAGGGTGGAGCAGTACGCGCAGCGGGTCGCGCGCCGGTTGCCGCACGGCATGGACGCGCGGATGTCGCTCTGGGTGTCGAGCAGCAGGCCGGTAGCGGCCTCGATCACGTCGCGTCCGCCGATCAGGCGGATGGGGTGTTCGCAGGTTCCGGCCGCATCGAGTTCGAGCGTGGCACCGGCCACCCGGCTCAGGGTGGCGAGGTCCGGCGCATTGATGCCGAACGCCGTAAGGTCGAGGGTGTCAGCTGTCATGCTGGGATTGCCTCCATGGCGAGGTAGGCAGCCGGACGGGAGACTTTGGCCAGTGCCCGTCCGGCCGCCGCAGGCTGATCACAGGTGGGCGATGGCGTGGCCGATGGCCGATACCAGGTGCCTGATGTACGGCGCCGCGCTGGTCGTGGCGAGGTAGAAGCCGACGAGGAACGCGACGATCACGGCAACGGGGATGCGCATGGGGATCACTCCTTTCCGGGGGTGTCGACGGTCAGGCGGTCGACCATCGCGGCGAACACCGGGTGAGCGGTGATGGCCGCGATGTGGTCGAGGGTCGAGGTCTTGAGCGAGGCCAGCGCGGAGACGAGCGCGGGCAGGTCGCGCCGTTCCAGGGCGGAGGTGGCGAGTTCGAGGTAGGCGGCCTGGGCGAGGTCGAGTGGCTCGGTCATCTCAGGCCTCGATCACGTTCGGGACGAGTTCGCGGTGGATGGCCAGGGCCAGCGGTTCGCCGACCTTGGGGCCGAGCCGGGTGCGCAGCGCGGCCAGGTCGATCGGGGCGCCGTTCTCTGCCTGGTGCTTGTCGGCCAGGGTGCGCGCCCAGTCGAGCAGCGCGGGCGGAACCGGTGGCAGCTCAGCAGCCGGAGCAGCAGGGGCGACGGCGGCAACCTGGTTGGTCACCTGAACCGAGACGACCGGCGCCGGGGAAGCCGCGGGGACGACCGGAGCCGGAATCTGGGCGATGGCCGATTCGGCCGGCGCATCCGTCGATTCCCCAGGTTCGGCCGGACTGTGGGTGAGCAGCGTGCAGACGAGCAGGGCGACGGCGGGCCAGACGCCGATGGCCACGGCGAGGACGAGTCCGGCCGGGACGGCGGCCCAGGCGTCGACGACGTTCGCAGCCAGGGATGCGGCCAAGCCGAGCAGGAACGCGCACCAGGCCATGCCGTCGCGCCGGTTCGCGCGGATGCGGCGGTACGCGGCCACGGTGAGCAGGTCGACGGACGGCGGGTAGAGCCAGGATTTCCACCCGGCTTGCCCGTGCGCGGCCACCACGTCGTGGATGTGGGAGAAGGACAGCGCGCCGACCATGAGGAACTGGAAGACGATCCCGTCGGCCAGGCGCGACGTCAGCGACTTGAGTTTCATCTCACGCCACCTTCCGAGCCTGGTTGGTCTGGTCGCGGCGCAGCCGGACGCACACGCGGTGCGAGAGCGCGGGCGGGGTCAGGTCGAGGGATTCGGCGGCACGGCGCCGGGTGTCGTGCTCCGGCTCGTAGCCGTTGCGCTGGCGCGGGGCGTAGCCGAGGGTCTCGGCCAGGTAGGTCATTTCCGCTTCGGTCAGCGCGTCGATCGGGTGGCCGTCGAGGACGCGTCGCACGGCGACGAGGTCCACCGGCCCGAGCGGGGTGTCGAGGGTGAGCCCGTCCGATTCGATCGACGGGTCGTAGACGGTCGCGGTGATCTGGAGAGTCATGGTCAGGCCGCCTTGCGGTAGTCGTAGGCCGCGTGCGGGTGGTTCTCGGGCGGGGCCATGTCGACGAACCGGCCGGACACGCCGTCCAAGGCCAGGAACTCCGCCGACTCAGCAGCGGTCAGGCCGTTGGCAGCGCGCGCCATCTCGCCGAGCACGACCGCCTGCGTGGCCTTGTCGAGGTTCTTCATCTGGAGCTGGCCGGTGCGGATCTTCTCGGCCAGCTCGCGCGGGTGCAGCTCGGTCCACGTGCCGTGCAGCCAGCCGACGCCCCGGATCTCGTTGACCCGCAGGCCGACGACGAAGCCGAGGGAGCCGGAGGTGACGGCGGAGGCGAGCGCCGTGACCTCGATTGGGGTGAGCATCAGAGTCTTTCCTTTCGTAGAGTCAATGGGTGGTGATGCGGTCCGGTTCGCGCAGAGCCCCAGGCCAGGGAGAGCGGTCTGGGGATCAGCGCCAGCCAGCCGGATCAGGCCGAGATCAGTTCGGGCGAGTCGGCGGGGGTCCACTCGGGCGAGGGCACGAGCTGGGTC
>Ga0310811_10005806_pt1 | contig 15693 bp, 18 predicted proteins | sample YCmetagenome_FD_207642 | JGI IMG/M metagenome (GOLD analysis project Ga0310811, IMG submission 207642) | Soil microbial communities from experimental microcosm in Duke University, North Carolina, United States - YC | ecosystem: Engineered > Artificial ecosystem > Soil microcosm > Unclassified ...
AAAATAGGCTCAGACGGTCGCGTCGAGGTCCATCACGCCCGGTTGCTTGCTGTTATTGGGGTACGAAAAACGTTTCCACACGGCCTGGGTCATTCGCGACAGGTCAAGCCAGTAGCAAGTCCGGCCAAGTCCACTGTGACGCCGGAAGCTGAAGTCCACGTACTGGCTCCTAGATTCTCCGCCCTGCCCGTTCCCAATAGGGATCGCGCAGGCGGCGCTTGAAGATCTTGCCGGAATCTTCGCGTGGCAGGTTTTGCGCGAGTTCGATGTGCTTCGGCACCTTGTAGTCCGCCAGCGACGCCTTCAGCCGCTTGCGGATGTCGGCAACGTCGAGCGTCACGCCCGGCTGCGGTTCCACCACCGCCATCAGCGCCTCGCCGAATTCGGCGTCGGGGATGCCGAACACGGCGCAATCATGCACGCCGGGAACGCTGTGCAGCGCCGCCTCGATCTCGGCCGGATAGATGTTGACTCCGCCGGAGATCACCATATCGCGCTTGCGGTCGCAGAGGAAGACGTAGCCTTCGGCATCGATGTAGCCGACATCGCCTGACGTCATGAAACCGTCGCGCTCGATCTCGGCGCGCTTCTCCGGCTTGTTGTGATAGGTGAAGGCTGGCGTATCCGATGTCCGCGAATAGATTTCGCCGACCTCGCCTTGCGGCAGCACCTCGGCATGGTCGCCGAGGAAGCACAGCTCGACGCCATCGAGGACCTTGCCGACCGTGCCGGGCCGCTTCAAGGCATCGGCGGCGGTCGCGTAGGTCAGCGCGCCGGCTTCGGTCGAGCCGTAATATTCCGAGATCACTGGTCCCCACCAGTCCAGCATGGCGCGCTTGACGTCGGCGGGACAGGGAGCGGCGGCATGCACGACATGGCGCAGCGAGGACGTGTCATATTTTGCCCGGACGGATGCCGGCAGCTTCATCAATCTGACGAACATGGTCGGCACCATGAAGATGGTGTCGATCCGCTCGGCCTCGATCAGCCGCAAGAATTCTTCGGCGTCGAACCGCGGCATCAATACCAGCGCGCCTCCGAGGCGGCCGGCGCGAAGCCCGAACGAATTTGGCGCGGAATGATAGAGCGGCCCAGGCAACAAGGCCCTGACGCCGGGCTTGAGACCATAGATCAGCGCGCGCAGACGCTCCGCGGCAGTGATCTGCTCAGGCGTCGGCGCAGACCGGCGCACGCCCTTGGGATTTCCTGTCGTGCCCGAGGTGTAGATCATGTTCTGCGGCTGCGGCACCTGCGGCCCATCATACGGCGCCTGCTCGGCGAGCCAGGCGTCGAAATCGACGGCGAAGCCGGGCCTGGTGAGGAGGTCGCGATCAATCGTATAGGTCTTCAGGACTTCTCGCGGCGTCGGCACGCTGAGCACGGTGACAGCTGACGGAATCGCATCCCGAAGCTGATGCAGCAGATCGGCATGGCCGACCAGCACCGAGGTGCCGCAGTCTCGCAGGATGTAGTTGATCTCCTCCGGCTTGAAATGCCAGTTCACCGGCACGCCGTAGGCGCCGAGCCGCATCGCCGCATAAGCGGTCTCGATGAAGGCGATGTCGTTGCGCATCAGGATTGAGACGCTGTCGCCCTGCTTCACGCCGAGCCGGTGCAAGCCGCCTGCGATGCGCGCGGCGCGGCTTGCGACCTCGCCATGATCGCGACGGCGTTCGCCGGAGATGATGCCGAGATAGAGAGATGTTTCCATGACGAGTGAGTTACCCCACATCCACAAATCTCGGCGCGCGCTTGTCGATATTGGCGCGGACGGCCTCGGTCTGGTTCGGGCTGCCGATCAGCTTCTGCTGCTCGACGGATTCGGCGAGCAACGCCGGTCCGGGATCAACCGACAGCTTGCTCAGCATCCGCTTCGCCGCGCGAATCGCGTCGGGGCTTTTGCCGGCGATATCGCGCGCGATCTCGAAAGCCGCCGCGCGCGGGTCATCACAAATCCGTGTCGCCAGTCCGTAGGACAGCGCTTCCTGCGCCGAGAAAATCCGGCCCGTATAGGTCAGCTCGCGCAGGATATCGTCGCGCACCAGGCTTGCGAGGATCGGCGTGCCCGCCATGTCGGGCACCAGCCCCCATTTGATCTCCATGATCGACATACGTGCGTCGGGCGTGAGGAAGCGCATGTCGGCGCCGAGCGCGAGTTGGAATCCGCCGCCAAAAGCCACGCCCTGGATCGCGGCAATCACCGGCACCGGCAATTGCCGCCAACCCCACACCGCCTGCTGCGGGAAATTGGCGAGCCCATGCGTGCGCTTGGTCAGATCGCGGCTTTCGCCGCCTGGTATACCATTGCCCCCACTCTCCTTCATGGCGGCGAAACGGCCCATGTCGAGGCCGGCGCAGAAGGCGCGCCCCTCGCCCGACAAGACTACGGCTCGTAGGCCTTTCTCCTTGGCAAGGCGATCGGTTGCGCCGACCAGCGCCTCGAACATCGCCGCATCCAGCGCGTTCATCTTGTCGGCCCTGACCAGACGGACATCGGCGACGCCGTCCGTGATCGTGATCGAGACGCGTTGCTCCATCTAGAACTCCCCTTGAGCCTTATGCTTTGTTGCGGCTTTACAGAACGGTGTCGGCCGGATTTAGTCAATCAACCAATTAACAGCATCGCCGGGGTGAACACGATGTTCAAGGACCAACTTCTCGCCGGGCGCCGTATCCTCGTGACGGGAGGCGGCACCGGGCTCGGCAAATCCATGGCGGCGCGGTTTCTCGAGCTCGGCGCCGAGGTGCATATCTGCGGGCGGCGCAAGATCGTGTGCGACGAGACTGCGACCGAATTGATGGACCAGTATGGCGGGCGCGTGGTGAGCCACGGCGTCGACATCCGCAACGCGCAAGCCGTCGACGAGATGATCGAGCAGATCTGGACCGGCGGTCCCCTCACCGACCTCATCAACAACGCGGCCGGCAATTTCATCTCGCGCACGGAAGAACTTTCGCCGCGCGGCTTCGATGCCGTCGCCAATATCGTGATGCACGGCACGTTCTACGTAACGCATGCGGTTGGGCGTCGCTGGATCGCCAACAAGCTGCGCGGCAATGTGGTGTCGATCACCGTGACCTGGGTGCGCAACGGCTCGCCCTATGTGGTGCCGTCAGCGATGAGCAAGTCGGCCGTCCATGCAATGACCATGTCGCTGGCGACCGAATGGGGCCGCTACGGCATTCGCCTCAACACGATCGCGCCCGGCGAAATCCCGACCGAGGGCATGAGCAAACGCATCAAGCCGGGCGACGAGGCCGGCGCGCGCACCAAGGCGATGAACCCGATGGGCCGGGTCGGCACTATGGAGGAATTGCAGAACCTCGCCGTATTCCTGATCTCCGGCGGCTGCGACTGGATCAACGGCGAGACCATCGCGATGGACGGCGCCCAGGCTCTCGCCATGGGCGGCAATTTCTACCAGCTGCGCGACTGGAGCGACGACGACTGGAACAAAGCGCGCGAGTCCATCAAGGCGCAGAACGAAAAAGACCGCGCGTCGCGGGGCTAATTGGCGCGGGGATAAAATGGCGGCGGACGCCTACGCGACCTCCTGCAATTTTCGCGGATCGTCGCGCCGGCGCGCCTTTGTCGAACAGTGAACGAGCGCGGTCCGACCCGACGTTTGCCGCATTCATTTTATGGCCGGGCCCAAGTGCAGACATACTTGCGACACCCTCGGATGGCATGATTCGCCCCGTAGCGCGCGGTACGTTCTTCAGTTGGAGGAGAGTCAATGGCTGTAACAACCGTACGCAACGACGCGCTCACACCCTCGGCCGATCTCGCGCAAGCGGGCGCCGTGTTGAACGATGCGACCCGCTTGCTTGACGGCGGGCAGGGCGCTGGCGGCAATGGCGGCGGCCAGGGCACGGGTAGCCAAGGCTCAGGCGGCGGACAAACCGCGCAAGGCGGCAACCAGGGCGACGGCTGCCACAGCTGCGGCGGCCATTCCGGCGAACATGGCCATTCCGGCGAGCAGGGTCATCACGGCGGCCAGCCGGTGCCGAGCTTCTGGAATTTCGTCGAGAACGAACACGGCCACGAAGGTTTCGGCGGACGTGGACACAATCAGTTCGAGCTGATGTGGCACCACGCTTAACGGGGGTCCGCCCGCATCGCCGCCGCCCCTCCCGCGGCGGCGATGCGGCGGTCGTGTGGTCGATTGATCAACCCTTCACTTTCAAGTCTTCAGATTCAAATCTTCACATTCACGTTCTGGCTTTGCGCTCGCGCATGATCCGGCGTCGCTCCTTGGCCTCGTCGGACCAGACCTCGTCGAGATCATAGAGTTCGGGAACCACCCTCGCGCCGGGCGGGAAGGTGAACCACGGCAATTTCGACGATGTGAAAATGTGGATGTCGGGCGGGCATTGCGCGGGATCATCCATGGTGCCGACGCGCACGAAACGCACCGCGGCACCGGCTTGCGGATAATTGCTCCACAGCGCGACCTTGCAATGCGGGCAGCGGGCGATGCGCTGGCCCTTGCCGCTCGCCGACGGCGTCACGATGATCTCCGGCTCGGCCGCGATATGCTCGACGCGCTCGGCTTCATAGAGCGCATTGAGGCCGTGCGCGGTGCCGGTCTCGCGCTGACACCAGCTGCAATGGCAGGCGTGAACGATCAGCGGCCTGCCATTGAGGCGATAGCGAATATGCCGGCATGTGCATCCACCTTCCATAGACCCCTCCTCAACGTTTGCCCGCTCCCATGTAACCGAACAAAAATCCCGCCACTTTCCGCTTCTGGATTTCCTCGCTGCCTTCGGTGATGCGATAGCGGCGATGATGGCGATAGATGTGCTCGAACGGCTTGTGGCGCGAATAGCCCATGCCGCCATGCACCTGCATGGCACGGTCGGCGGCCTCGCAGCAGAGGCGATTGGCCCAGAAATTACACATCGAAACCTTGTCCGACAATGTGTGCTCGACCTTGGCCTGGGTAAGTTGGTCCATCTCCCAGGCGGTCTTGCGGATCAGAAGCCGCAGCATCTCGGCTTGCGTCGCGAGCTCCACCAGCGGCCACTGGATCGCCTGGTTCTCGGCCAGGGCCTTGCCGAACGGCTTTCGCTCACGCGCATATTTCACGCTCTCATTGATGCAATAGACCGCAGCACCCAACGAGCTTGCGGCCTGGCGAATGCGGTTCTCATGCACGAAGCATTGCGCCAAGGACAGTCCCTTGCCGATCTCGCCGAACAGCGCATCCTCCGGCACGAACACGTCGGTAAAGCTGACGCGCGGATGATCGGTCGGCATATTGAAGGTCCACATATATTGCTCGACCTTCACGCCTGGCGACTTCGCCGGCACCAGGAAGCAGGTGATGCCGCGCGCGTCGCCGTCATTGCCTGAGGTGCGCGCGAACAGCGCGCAATGGGTGGCGACATGCATGCCGGTGGTCCACATCTTCTCGCCATTAATGAGCCAGCCCTTGACGTTGTCGCGCGTTGCCGGCGCCGCCTTGGTCTCCATATGCGTCGCATCGGAGCCATGCTCGGGCTCGGTCAGGCCGAAGGTGATGCGGTACTTGCCGCGGATCGAGCCGTCGATCATCGCCTTCTGCTCGGCGGTGCCGTAGCGGTCGAGCATGGTCACGAGGGGTAAATTGCCGACGATGGAATGCTCGTTCTGGAGATCGTTGTGCAGGCCCAGCCCCTTTGCGGCAAAATGCTCGCGGATTACGGCCATCCAGAGATTGGAGCCGTCCTTGCCGCCATAGCGCTTCGGGATCGCAAAGCGTAGATGCCCGGCTTCGTCGGCACGGTCCTTGGCCTTGCGCAGCAGCGCTTCCCATTCATGGCGCGGCAGGCCGCCATTGTCGAAGTCGGTGCGCGCCCATTCGCGGCGGTGGTCGAAGAAGCGGATATTGTCGTCCGCCTCCTCCAACGGCTTGATCTCGCGTGCGATGAAGCGGTCAAGCTCGTCGAGATAGGCGACGAGGTCGGCGGGCAGGTTGAAATCCACGGCGCTACTCCCTCAAGTTTCTTCGTTGTTGCGGCGATGGGCGCGAGCACGGCTTGTGGCGCTGGGCCTGTTTGCGTAATTGGATGGTCCGAGGGCTGCGCGGCAGGCTAGGATCGGCCATTTCCGCGGCAGAGAAAATCGACGGGAGGAACGATGGAGCTGAAGTTTTCGAAAGTTACGCGCAAGGGACCGATCACGATCGTCACGCTGTCGCGGCCTGAAGTCTACAACGCGCTGCATGTCGAGGCGCATTTCGAGCTGAACAGGGTGTTCGACGATTTCACCGCCGATCCCGAGCAATGGGTCGCGATCGTCACCGGCGCCGGCGACAAGGCATTCTGCGCCGGCAACGACCTGAAATGGCAGGCGGCCGGCGGAAAGCGCGGCTGGGACAAGGGCGGCTTTGCTGGCCTCACCACTCGCTTCGATTGCGATAAACCGATCATCGCCGCCGTCAATGGCGTCGCCATGGGCGGCGGCTTCGAGATTGCGCTCGCCTGCGACCTCATCATCGCTTCGGAGAATGCGACCTTCGCCCTGCCCGAGCCGCGCGTCGGCCTCGCTGCGCTTGCTGGCGGTTTGCAGCGCCTGCCGCGGCAGATCGGGCTCAAGCGCGCCATGGGCATGATCCTGACCGCGCGCCACGTCTCGGCCAAGGAGGGCTTTGAGCTCGGCTTCGTCAACGAAGTCGTGGGCGCGGGCGAAGCGCTCGCCGCCGCCGAACGCTGGGCCGAAACCATCTGTAAGAACTCGCCGATGTCGATCCGCGCCTCCAAGCAGGCGATCCGGATGGGCATGGAAGTGTCGCTGGAAAAGGCGATGACCGAGCAGCGGGAGTATCCGGCTGTGAAGGCGATGGCGGCCTCGCAGGATTATATCGAGGGACCGAAGGCGTTTTCGGAGAAGCGCCCGCCGAAATGGCTGGGAAGGTAAGGCACCGTCACTGCGAGCGAAGCGAAGCAATCCAGAATCTCCCCGCGGAGACGCTCTGGATTGCTTCGTCGCTGGCGCTCCTCGCAATGGCGGGTGGAGACACATCGCCCTACTTCCTCTCCCTGCCCAGCTCCCGCTTGTACGACGCGTAGTTCGGCTGATCGACGGCGAGCTTGGCCATCGTGGTCTGCCACAGATGCTCCGGAAGGCCCGGCGTATTCAGATCGACCTCGCCTTTCGCAATCTTCTCCGCCAGCGCGTGGTTCTGCTCGAGCAGTGAGCCCTCAACACCGAGCAGCTTTGCCAGCCGGCTGGCTTCCGTCGCGTCGGCCCCCTCCTCCAGCGTCAACTGCCGTACGACCAGCTCGAGCGCGTTGATCGCGACGCGGAGCTTGAATGCATTGTGGCCCGAAATCATCGGCGCGATGTCATTGCGCAGGAAGTCGGCGACGGCCTTCGTTAGCTCGATGGGGGTCGGCTCGTCCTGCATCTTAGTCTCCTCTCGAAGCCAGTAGCCGCAACAGATCGATCTCCGTCTCCGAAGCACGGCGGCCGATCATGGCGCGTTCCATGGAATGATCGGGGCCACTGCGAAAGCGTTGCATCATGCCGCAGCACATCACGCCCCAGCGCAAGGTTCCCATCACCTCCCAGAATTTCACGCGGGCCGGATCGGCCTTGCGGCCGCCCTCCTCATAACCGGCAAACAGCTCTTCGCGCGAGCCGAAGCCGCCGACGGGCTTGTCGATCTCGCCGAACCGCCAGGAGTTGACGCAGATCCAGCCGAGATCCTCCATGGGATCGCCGAGATGGGCGAGCTCCCAGTCCAGCACCGCGCGCACGCCATCGGGGCCGATGATGAGATTGCCGTGGCGGAAATCGCCATGCACCAGCGTGATCTCCTTCGATGGCCCGGGATCGTGATCGCGGAGCCAGCGCAACGCCAATTCGAACACGGGCCGCGGCCAGTTGAAGGCGCGATGTTCGCGTTCCAGCTGGCCGATCTCCTTGCTCGCGCTCATTTGCCTCAAGTCGGGGAGCTCCGCACGCGGCAGGCCGTGAATGCCGGCCGCGACTTTGCCGAGCTGTCGCGCCAGGATCGGGCGCGTGTGGGCGAATTGCTCATCGCGCAGAATCTTGCGCGCGATGGTCTCGCCTTCGACACGGGCCATGATGAAGCCGGTGCCGAGATCGTCCTCCGGCTTCAGCACGTGCATCACCTTCGGCGACGGCAGGCCCGCATCATGCGCGAGCTGCATCAGCCGCGCTTCGGCGGCGAGACCGGCCGCGCGCGTCGGCGCCGCGCCATAGCCCTTGGGCGAGCGGCGCAGGATCGCACCAAAGCTGCCGGTGGCATGCACGATGTCGAACGACCAGGTCTCCTGGCTGGCGCCGCCGGAAAGCTTTGCGGCCCCGGTGACGCCGGTCGCGCCGGGATAGAAGGAAGCGACGCAACGGGAAAGTTCTTGTTCGATCATTTGCCTTTGAATTTGGCCGGACGCTTCTCCAGGAAGGCGCCGACGCCCTCCCTGAAATCCTCGGTCGCGCCGGCAATGCGCTGCGACTGGAATTCGAGATTGAGCTGGTCCTCGAAGGAATTTTCCGGACTGTCCCAATAGAGCTTGCGGATCAGCGACAGCGCTACCGTCGGACCGTTCGCAAGCTCATGGGCGAGCTTCATGGCTTCCTTCATCAGTTCCGCATCGTCATAGACGCGGTTGATGAGACCCCACTCCAGCGCCTTCTCGGCCGGTAGCCGCTCGCCCATCAGCGACAGCTCGATCGAGCGCGCTCGCCCCACCAGCCGCGGCATCAGCCAGGTCGAGCCGCAATCCGGCACCAGGCCGATGCGGCGGAAGGCTTGCAGGAAATAGGCCGAGCGCGCGGCAAGGATCATATCGCCGAGCAGCGCGAAGCTCATGCCGGCACCGGCCGCCGGGCCGTTGACCGCCGTCACCAGCGGACAATGCAGGTTGCGCACGCGGCGCAGGAACGGATGGAAGCCGGTCTCCAGTGTCTGCCCCGCATTGCTGCGGCCGGGCTTCTGGGACTGGTTCCGACCCTGCAAATTCGCGCCAGTGCAGAACGCGCGGCCGGCACCGGTCAGCACCACGCAACGCACTTCCTCCTTGCGGTCCTCGATCGCATCGAGCGCCTCGGAGAGGCCGCCCAGCATGTCCATCGAAACCGCGTTCATGACCTCCTGGTGATCGAGCCGAAGGACCGCGACCGGCCCGTCGATCTCGATCGTGCAGTATTTGAATTGCATCGTTTCCTCTTTCCTCGTCTCCCGCGTTGTCCGTGTCGCGGGTAAGATCAATTCCGGCGTGAGCCCATATTTGATTTTTGGAACGAGCTTGTCCATGCTCGCAACAAACATCTGTCGCGCGTCATACAAATATGGAAACGCCCATGAGCATCTTCGACCTCTCCGGCCGCGTGGCCGTCATCACCGGCGGTAACGGCGGTATTGGGCTCGGAATTGCACAGGCACTTGCGTTGAGTGGCTGTGCGGTCTCGATCTGGGGCCGCAATGCAGAGAAGAACAAGGCCGCGGCCGCCACCATGGCGAAGTATCCCGGCGAGGTCGACACCCGCGTCTGCGACGTCACCGATCCGGCTTCGGTCAGGGAGGCGATGAAGGGCGCGCTCGACGCGTTCGGCCGGGTCGACGGCTGCTTTGCCAATGCCGGCATCGGCGGCGGCGGAAGAAAGCCATTCATCGACCGCAGCGAGGAGGAGTGGCGAAGAATGTTCGCGACCAATCTCGACGGTGTCTTCCACGTGTTCCAGGCCGCGGCGCGCCACATGACCGAGCGCGCGGAAAGGGGCGATGCGTTCGGCCGGCTGGTCGCGACCTCGAGCCTCGCCTCGCTGTTCGGCACCGCGCGCAACGAGCATTATGCCGGCACCAAGGCCGCGCTCAACGCGCTGTGCCGCGCGCTCGCCGTGGAGCTCGCACGCTATGGCGTCACCGCGAACGCGATCCTGCCCGGCTGGATCAGAAGCGACATGACCGCCGGCATCATGGCCAACGACAAATTCGTCGCCAATGTCATGCCGCGCATTCCCGTGCGCCGCTTCGGCGAGCCCTCTGATTTCGGCGGCATCGCCGTGTACCTGATGAGCAAGGCCTCGTCCTACCACACCGCCGACTGCTTCGTGATCGATGGCGGCTATACGGCGTTTTGATCGGGTGTCGTCCCTGCGAAAGCAGGGTCCAAATTCCGTACTTCTACGCGCTCTCGCGTCTTGAATCCGTGGAAAGCCGCGGACGGATTGCTTCGGTTGACGGGACGGGTCTGGAAATTGCAGCTAATCCCATTAATATCATTGGCGATTCCTCCAAAGAGGCGGTGTTCGGAAGGAAATGGCGAAGTCATCGAAGCTCGTGGCGGCAAAGCGCGGCAGGGTCCTGCTGGTCAGGCGTCGACGCGATGGTCGATGGATGTTTCCGGGCGGCCGCAAACGCCAGAATGAAAACGACAAAGACTGCCTGAAGCGCGAGATCAAGGAAGAGCTGCCGAAGCTGAAGGTCGGCCGGCTCCGTCTCTGGAAAGAGGTCAAGTCCAAGAACCGCCATTCGGGCCGGAAGATGAGCGATGCCATCTTCATCGCCAAGAAGGCCTCCGGCCATCTCGCGATCGGCGACAAGAAGGAGATCGACCGGGCCATCTGGCGCAAGCCGCGCGGCATCCGCCTGACGGCGACTTCCCGCTACATCCGAGACAAGCTGTTTCCGAAACGATGATCGGGGCGGATCGCTGAATAGCGTTGCCATCTCCCTCTCGTCATCATGGCCGGGCTTGTCCCGGCCATCCACGTTTTTGCATCAGAAACCTAAGCGGTACTACCGCGGCAGCGGATGCGTCGTCGGCGGCGCTATAGCCGCGGGCTCATGCTGGCGGCTTCGGCGGGCCTCCAGCTCGCCCGCCGCGTCCAGCACCGGATAGGCGACCGAACAGATGTGCGAGTGGATCCGCTTGAGGTCGCGCAGCACGTCCAGATGGAGCGAGGTGGTCTCGATGCTTTCAGGCCGGCCTTCGCGGAGCCGGTCGAGATGCCGCTCGGTCGCCGCCAGCTCGGCGTTGCGCAGCGCGGATTTCTCGGTAAGCAGCTTGTGGGCTTCGCCGACGTCGCCCGACATGAATACGCCAAAGGCAATCCGGAGCGAGTCCATGATCCGGCGGTGGAAGGCCGATAGCTCCTCCGCTCCTTCGGCGGAGAACTGGAAGCGGCGCTTGATCTTCTTGGTGGCGAGCTCGTTCAGGTTCTTGTCGATGATATCGCCGATGTGCTCGAGGTTGATGGCAAAGGAGATGATCTCCATCGCCCGCCTGCCCTCGCGCTCGTCGAGGCTGCCGCGGGTGAGCTTGGTGACATAGAGCTTGATGGCTTCGACGACGTCGTCGACCATGTTGTCGAGGCGGGAGGTCTGGTCGGCCAGCGCGCGGTCGTTGGTCATAATAGCAGTCATCACCTTGCGCAGCATGGTCTCAACCGCGTCGCCGACCCGCAGCGTCTCGCGTGCGGCATCGGCCAGCGCCAGCGAGGGCGTCTCGAGCGCGGTCTCATCGAGATAGCGCGGCCGACCGGGATCTTCCGCCTGCACCCGATCCGGCAGCACCTTGGTCAGGAGGCGCGACAGATGATCGAGCACGCCGATGAAAAGGATGGCGGTCGCAAGGTTGAACGCGACGTGGAATTCGGCCGTCAGCTTGGCAAGGTCGGGCTGCCAGACCTGTGCGTGCTCAGTGATAGGCCTCAGGAAGGGCAGGATGAGCGCGATGCCTACGACCCGGTTGAGGAGGTTGCCTACCGGCAGCCGGTAGCTGGCGGGATTGTCGCGCTTGGCGCCTTCGAGCAGCGGATTGACGGCGCTGCCGAGATTGGCGCCGAGCACCAGCGCGAACGCCGCCGCGGGCGAGACGAAATGCGCATAGGCGAGCGACATGATCAGCAGCACGGTCGCGACGCTCGAATGCGCGGCCCAGGTGACGACCGAACCGATCAGGATACACAGCACGGGATCGCCGGTGATCGCACCCAGCAGCACGCGGACCGACGGCGCGTTCTCGGCGGGTGCCAGCGTGTCGAGCAGGATGTGCAGCGACAGCAGCATCAGCCCGAGGCCGATGAAGACGCGGCCGATGTCCTTGATCCGCGAGCGCGGACCATTGCGGAAGGCAAGCAGGCCGATGATGAACAGCACCGGAGCAACGGCGGTGATGTTGAAGGACAGCGCCTGCACGATCAGGGTCGTGCCGACATTGGCGCCCAGCATGATGGCCAGCGCCGGCACCAGTGCGACCAGGCCCTCGGCGGCAAAGGAGCTCGTGATCAGCGCGGTCGCGGTGCTGCTCTGCAACAGCGCGGTCAGCCCCAAGCCCGCCGCGAAGGCCGAGAAACGGTCGTTCAGCGCCTTCGACAGCAGCCGGCGCAGGTCCGGGCCGAACGCGCGCAAAATGCCGCTATGGACCATGTGCAGGCCCCACAGCAGCAGAGCCACACCGCCCATCAGGTCGAGCAGAACCATGCTTCCCATGTCTCCGACTCCGGCTCAAAGAATCAAAACTAATCGTAAGCGGCTGGAGATCAACCCTTTTGTCGGCTGGCCGTGAGAACGTTAACGACGGTGCAAGGGCGGCCGTTCGCTCAAGACCGCCCCCGCGTGCCTCGCAGCCGCCCCTGCGCGGCCATCCCTTTATCGCCGGCAGCCGCCAGACTAGTGCCGCCGATTTGAAGTCCCTGCACCGCAAGCCGAGCAATGGACCAGGGACTTCAAATCGAAAAGCGGCACTAAAATCATAAGCTTGCTAGTGCCCATGGCTTTCCGAAGTTCGTATAAGTGGTTGCTGCAATGGTGTACGAACTTCGGAAAGTGGGCACTAGGCTCCGCCGCCAACTCCCGCCGAAGAGGAATCAAAAATGGAATACGCCCCCGACCAGCTTGCCCCGCGTGAACGCTACAAGGTGCTGGCCTCCTTTGTGCTGCCGCGACCGATCGCCTGGGTGACCTCGATCGGGCCCACCGGGGTGGTGAACGCGGCGCCGTATTCCTTCTTCAACGTGTTCTGCGAGGATCCGCCGCTCTGCATGTTCGCGGTCAACCGGCGGGCCGACGGCGGCACAAAGGACACGCTGGTCAACATCCAGCGTGCCGGTGAGTTCGTGGTCAACCTCGCCGACGAGCGACTGGCGCAGGCGATGCACGAGAGCAGCGGCGACTTTCCACCCGAGATCGGCGAGCCCACTTATCTCGGGCTCAAGCTTGCGCCCTCCTCCAAGATCGCGGTGCCGCGGCTGGCCGACACGCCCTGGGCGATGGAGTGCAAGATCTGGAAGACGATCGACGTCAACGGCGATCGCGTCCTGATCATGGGCGAGGGCATCAATTTCTACATCCGCGATGAATTGTGGGATCGCGAAGCCATGCGCGTGCACATGGAACGCTACCACCCGATGGGCCGCATGTTCGCGGACCGCTATTGCCGCACCGACGACCGCGTCATTTTCCCGGCGGCGGCGGGCGCGCGTTGAGACGGATTACGTGAGGGAGGCTTCACACCAATTTTCCAGCTCAATCCGGGATTTCGGCGAGGCGGATCGTTGGCAAATCATGCCCGTCCGGCTAGGGGGGATGGCCGGAATGCTGATTTTCATCCAACGCTGAGGCAATTCATGAAAGCCAATCTGGCAACTTGCTTTATCGCGCTGCTCGTTCTCGCCTTCACGTGCCTGTCGCCGGTCTCCGCGGCCGACATCCCCAACGACGACGAGCAGGACGTATTGATCCGCACCGCCCTGATGACCTTCAACGACGCCAACATGACCAATGATTATTCGGTCTTCCTGGCCAAGTCGTCGAAGGAGTTTCAATCGCAATTCACCACCGACAAGATGGCCTCGGCGTTCGAAGGCTTCCGAAAGAACGAACTCTATTTCGAGGACGTGATCACCGCGGATTATGATTCCTACGAGAAAGCCAAGATCGACAACGACGGCGCGCTGGTGCTGGCCGGCGTGTTCACGACCGACAACATGGAAGTGAAATATCGCCTGCGCTTCATCCAGAACAACAAGATCTGGAAGGTCGCCGGCATCAACGTCGACGCCACCCGGAAGAAGAAGTAAAGGTTGCATCACAGATTCGTAGGGTGGGCGAAAGTGGAGCGTGCCCACCATCGCGAGGCGTACGCGGACGGACGGTGGGCACGGCGCTTGCGCGCCTTTGCCCACCCTACGGCGCTTACGATGACGCCGCCGCCGGCCGATGCGCGCGGAGGAAGGAGCGGATCTGCCGCACGGCGAGCGGGACGCGCTCCTTCGGCTCCTTCCAGGGAAACATGCTGACCTCCGCGTTCGGTGCCAGCATCGCGGATTCCATCGCGACCGCGTAAGGGTGTGCCGGGATGTCGTCGGGCAGGATCAGCACCGGCGTCTGGCATTGGCGCACGAAGTCGCGCGTCACCGTGAAGACGAAATCGGGGTCGGTGCGGTACATCCTGGTCAGGAATTTGTCGACCTGACCCATGGTAAGATCGGGCCGGCGCTGGAGAAGCTGCGGCGCCCAGCCCTTCATGTTGTTGTCGTAGAACAGCTCGCGCTTCTCCGGCCGCGACCCCGAGGGCATCGCGAGCACCGCGGCGACCACGCGATCGGGAGCGCGCTTGATCAGATTCCAGATCAGGGGACCGCCGATGCAGAAACCGAGCACCATGAAGCGGTCGAAGCCGAGATGATCCATCAACGCCAGCTGATCGTCGGTGTGCGAATCCCAGGGCCGGTCGATCTCGAGCGGGCCGGAGGACTGGCCGGGTGGCGCGTTGCGCAGGTCGTAAGCGATGCAGCGGTACTCGTTGCCGAACTCCTTCATGGCATTGAAGGGAGGATAGTCGCCGGTGATCCCCGTGACGTTCGAGTTCAATCCGCCGCCTGCGATCAGGAGCAGTGGAAAGCCCTGACCAGCTTCCTCGTAGCGGATGCGAACGGGACCTTTTTCGTAAAAGCTCATCAAGACTCCTTCCTCCCGGTCTCGCGCCGGCTTGTCGGGTGGGCTGACGTCGGCGGCGCCCACCTCATACGCACCTACGTCTTCGCCGGCTCTCCGATCTTGTCGCCGATCTTATCTTGCGTCCTGGTATCGAAATCGCCGGCGTCATGGCGCTCGTGCAACTGGCTGGCGGGATCACCCGAGACGCGGTTGACGATGCGGCCGCGCTTGACCGCCGGGCGCTTGGCAATCTGGCCGGTCCAGCGCTGCACGTTCTTGTAATCCTGCACCGACAGGAATTCGCCGCTGCCGTAAAGCAGACCCTTCACCAGCCCGCCGTACCACGGCCACACCGCGATATCGGCGATCGAGTACTCGGTCCCACCGAGATATTCGTTGTCGGCGAGCCGGCGATCGAGCACATCGAGCTGGCGCTTCACCTCCATGGTGAAACGGTCGATCGCATATTCGATCTTGGTCGGCGCATAGGCATAGAAGTGGCCAAAGCCGCCCCCGAGATAGGGCGCCGCCCCCATCTGCCAGAACAGCCAGGACAGGCATTCGGTCCGGGTCTTGATGTCCTTCGGCAGGAAGGCGTCGAATTTTTCGGCCAGATACAGCAGGATCGAGCCGGATTCGAAGATGCGGATCGGCTCGGGGCCGCTGCGGTCCATCATCGCCGGGATCTTCGAGTTGGGATTGATCGCGACAAAGCCGCTGCCGAACTGGCTGCCGTCGATCCGGATCAGCCAGGCGTCGTATTCCGCGCCCTTGTGGCCGGCGGCGAGCAGCTCTT